>ERZ780148.488-NODE-488-length-33017-cov-3.565803_pt1 | contig 33017 bp, 25 predicted proteins | sample MGYA00510984_ERZ780148 | MGnify/ENA primary metagenome ERZ780148 (study PRJEB29588, sample SAMEA2160902) | human gut metagenome | biome: human gut; feature: human-associated habitat; material: faeces | place: Denmark | collected 2008/2010 ...
TTTTGGGGTACACGGATACCGGGATAGCGGTCGCTACGCTCCCTTGGTGGCTAGCGCCACCGCGAACAGCGCCTATCGGCGCGTTCGATCCCACGAGCGGACCGACAAGGAAAGCGGCGTTCTCGGCTGATCGATACCGGGATGGCGGTCGCTACGCTCCCTTGGTGGCTAGTGCCACCGCGAACAGCGCCTATCGGCGCGTTCGATCTCTTGACCGGTTCCAAAAGAAAAGCGGTACTCGTTGAGTACCGCTTTTCTTTTGGAGCTGATACCGGGATTCGAACCCGGGACCTCGTCCTTACCAAGGACGTGCTCTACCTGCTGAGCCATATCAGCACAAGATATGTCGTAATTATTTAGTTTTTCCGGTCCCGCGGGACCTCGTCTGCCTGCCGCGATTATAAATCGCGTCCGCTTTGGCTAAAAACAATTCACCGAATTGTTTTTACGGCACTGCGTGCCGCCGCATCGCGCCAAGGACGTGCCTTTGCCTCTGAGCCATATCGGCAAAAATAAAATTGCCTTATATCAAACGCAAATCGTCTGACACAATCGGTATTATAGCGCAAAACGAAATTTTTGGCAAACGTTTTTACTATGTTTTTTAAAATTTCGATTTTAATTGCGAATTTGACCGCAACGAAGCCGTCCGAAGGCGAGGAAAACGGCGGGAAAGTTAAGACGGCTAAATGGCGGAATTTGTTGTCCGAATGGGTTAAATCGCGATATTAGGGATAAAATTACGTTTCGGCGCTTGAAAAATTACGTGATAAGGTATATAATAGTGTGGCGAGCGGGGCTCGCCAATAACGCATTTTCAATAAAACGACGGTATCGGAGGCGTTCCTTATGTGGGAAACGTTGCTCGACGCGCTTATCGACACGCTCAAACTCGCGCCGATAATCGTGGCGACTTACATTTTAATAGAACTCGTAGAGAGCAAGTTCGCTACCCGCGTGACGAAAAGCCGCGCGCTGTTTTCGCACGCCGCGCCCGCGCTGGGAGCCGCCGTCGGAATAGTGCCGCAGTGCGGTTTTTCCGTGGTGTCCGCCAACCTTTATTCCGCGCACAAAATCAGCCTCGGCACGCTGCTTGCCGTGTTTATCGCCACCAGCGACGAAGCCGTGCCTGTGCTTCTCGCCGACTACACTAACGCTTATAAACTCTTGCCGCTTCTCGTCGTCAAGTTCGTCCTGGCGCTCGTCGTGGGCTACGCTGTGCATTTTCTTTGCCCGCACGGCTTTAAGTTCGGCAAAACCGCCGCGCCCGCAACCGGAACTCCCGCAGTTTCCGCGGATAAGCCCTCTGAAACCGCCGAAATTCCCGTCGAAACTCACGATCACGACGAACACGAGCATATCGACCGCGACGAACACGACCGCGACGAACACGACCGCGACGACAACGCGGTGCACGGTTGCCACGGGCATAATGTGACGGGCAAGTCGAGCGTAAAGGAACTTATTCTGCACCCGTTGTTGCATTCGCTGACGGTGCTCGGGTTTATCTTCGCGGTGAACGCGGTGCTGGGCTTGATTATTTATTTCGTCGGCGAGGACAGGCTTACCGAGTTTTTGAGTAAAACCGAGATATTACAGCCGTTCGTCGCTACGCTGATAGGTTTGATTCCCAACTGCGCGGCTTCGGTCGTCATCACGAAACTGTACGCGATGGGCGGGCTTACCTTGGGTTCCGCCGTCGCGGGACTGAGCGCGGGCGCGGGCATAGGCTACGCCGTGCTTTTCAAAGAGAACAAAAATCTTAAAGAAAACCTTCTTATAGTTGCGTTCATGTACGTAGTGTGCGTAGGGACGGGACTTCTCACCGATCTGATATTTTCGTTGCTTTAACAAAAAAATCCGTTCCTTAATGGGAGCAGCCGCGTTTTTGATCCGAATCACGGAGAAAAAGCGCGTTTTTTCAACGTATTTTCGTAAGCCGTTGACAATAATTCGTCGTTGTGTTACAATATAAAATACCGAACTTGTCGGGACTTACGCCCGGGGCGTAACGTTCAGTGAGGAAAGGGAAGCGTTCGGGAAGAAAAGCAAAGGTGCTTTTTACCGCGAACGCTGCGTTTCGGTTGCGGATGAAAAACCCGCGCGGAGGAGATATGAATAAACGAGAAAGATGGCTTTCGTCGGTCACGTTGCTTATCAACGTGTTGCCCGCAAGTTTGATAGGACTCGCGCAGAGTTTTATTCAGGGACCGTTCCAGGTGGACGATCTGATTACCGGGCAGACGCAGTTCGTTTTCGACGTATGGCAACTTAATTTTATAGGTCTGTTCTGCATTATTCCGTTTGTGATAGTGACTGTCGCGAGGTTTCTGAGGAATCGCGGTTACGTGGCTCGGAACTTTATGGTGATACTTATCGCCGCGCTCGTCATGAACGTAGTGTATCTCGTCTGTATGTGCTGGACGGTCGTTTCCACGGCGCGGAAATACGACGTCACGGTCGTGTTCACCAGCCTCGATTACGTTTCGCTCGCTTGCATACTCGTCAGCATAGCGTTCTGTCTGCTGTCGAACTGCTTGCCCGACCTTCCGCCCAACCCCGTGTTCGGCATCAAGAATAGGCGCACGATGGAATTCCCGGTAGTGTGGAACCGCGTGAACGCCGCCGCGGCAAGCGCGCTTACCTACATATTCCTGTGCGGAACGGTCGTCGCCTCTTACGCCCGCGGGATCTTCTCGATACTCGTGCTGCTCGGCGGAATATTTATTTACTATATCTGGGTGACGCTCTACACGCGCTACGCCTACAAACGCTACCTCGCCGAATGCGCCGCGGAGAAAGAAATCGCAACCGCCGCGCGGAACGAATAACCGATCGTCAATCGTTGCAATTTCGGATATAATATAGTATAATGTGAGCGGCGCGGACTTGCCTCGCCGGCTCGAAACAAAGGAGCAAAAGGGAATGGCTTTTTGTAAAAACAACGGGATAAAACCTTTTGGAAAAAAAGTATATCTCGCTTCGCCGACCATGCACGGCGAAGAGTTGAAATATATGACCGAAGCGTACGACACCAACTGGATGTCTACGGTGGGCGCAAACATAAACGAAGTGGAACGCATTGCGGCGGAAAACTCCGGAATGAAATACGCAGTAGCGCTTTCGAGTTGTACCGCCGCGCTACACCTTTGCGTGAAACACGCGGGCGAAACGCTTTACGGCAAACCGATTATCGGGCGCGGAGCGCTTGAAAGCAAGAGAGTATTGTGCTCGGACATGACGTTCGACGCAACGTTGAACCCCGTGGTTTACGAGGGAGGAACGCCGGTTTTTATCGACACCGAAGCGGACTCGTGGAATATGGATCCGATTGCGCTTGAGAAAGCGTTTGAAATGTATCCCGAAGTCAAACTCGTCGTTTGCGCCGAGTTGTACGGATTCCCGGGGCGTATCGATCTTATAAAGGAAATATGCGAGCGCCACGGAGCGCTTCTCGTCGAGGACGCCGCCGAAGCGATGGGCGCGACCTTATACGGCAAACAATGCGGATCGTTCGGCGATTATGCGGCGATCAGTTATAACGGCAACAAAATCATTACCGGCTCGTCCGGCGGGTGTTTGCTTACGAACGATATCGAAGTGGCGAACAAGGCGAGAAAGTGGTCTACGCAGGCGCGCGAGAACGCGGCGTGGTATCAGCACGAAGAGGTCGGCTATAATTACCGTATGAGCAACGTTGTCGCGGGCGTAATTCGCGGGCAGTATCCGTATCTGAACGAGCATATCGCGCAGAAAAAAGCAATTTACGAAAGATATCGCGACGGTTTTAGGAATTTGCCGATTACGATGAATCCTATCGTCGACAGTGCTGAACCGAACTACTGGCTTTCGGCTATGATTATCGACGAAAAATATATGTGCAAGCAAGTGCGCGACGATTCTACCGCTTTGTACGTAGCGGAGAAAGGTAAGACTTGCCCGACGGAAATACTCGAAGCGATAACGTCGATTAACGCCGAGGGCAGACCTATATGGAAGCCGATGCACATGCAACCGATGTACCGTATGCACGAATTCGTGACGCGTGAGGGCAGCGGCAGAGCGAAAACCAACGCATACATATCGGGCGGAGTTTTCGACGTCGGCGCGGATATTTTCAATCGCGGGCTGTGCTTGCCGAGCGACAATAAAATGACTATCGAACAGCAAAGCAGGATTATCGATATAGTGAGGGCTTGTTTCGAATGAAAGAATTTTTCGCGAATCTTATATCGACGTGGTGGGGCATAACGATAATCTGTATAGTTTGCGCGGCGGTATGGATAATACTGTCCGCTTTGTTGTATCGTCCGTTTTTCAAGCGCTTTTACGATCTTTTGCTTTCGTTTATCGCGATAGTCGTTTTTTCGCCGTTGTTGCTGATTCTGATTTTGGCCGGAGCGATTGCAATGGGCGGGAACCCGTTCTTTACGCAAAAACGCCCGGGTAAGCGCGGTAAAAACGGTGAAGAAAGGATCTTCAAGTTAATCAAATTTCGCACGATGAACAACAAAAAGGACGAAAGCGGTAATCTTCTTTCGGACGGAAAGCGGCTTACGCGCTACGGCAAATTTTTGAGATCTACGTCGCTTGACGAACTTCCCGAGCTGTTCAATATATTCGTGGGGGATATGTCGATAGTCGGTCCCAGACCGCTGTTGGTCAGATATCTTCCGTATTATACCGAAGAGGAACGGCATCGCCACGACGTGCGCCCGGGACTTACGGGACTGGCGCAGGTTAACGGAAGAAACGCGATTTCGTGGGAAGAAAAATTCGGATTCGACCTCGATTACGTAAATCGTATTACGTTATGGCGCGATATTAAAATAATATTTTTAACGGCGATTAAGGTGTTTGTACATAGCGGAGTAGCCGTAGACACGTCGAAAGCCGAAGGAAACCTGGCGGAAATAAGAGAACGGGCGAAAGCGGAAAGCGAACGCGAAAAGACAGAGGATAACCAATGAATAATCTTTTAATTTTAAGCGCGGGAACCAGGAATAAAATAGTACAGTATTTTAAGCGAGCGGTCGGCGATAAAGGAAAAGTTGTCGCTACCGATATGAGCGAACTCGCGCCCGCCGTTTATGAAGCGGATAAATTCTATAAAGTGCCTCGCATGATCGAAGACGGGTATATCGACGTGATTTTCGATATTTGCAAGAAAGAAAATATCGACGGTATACTGACTCTTATAGATCCGGAATTATCGCTGTTGGCGAAGAATAAAAAACAGTTCGATGAAATCGGAGTGACCGTTATAGGCTCTTCTTACGAATTGTGCGAGCGCGCGCTCGATAAAATGAGTATGTACGAGTGGCTGACGTCGCGCGGATATAACTGCGCGAAAAGCTATACCGACAAGACGGCGTTTTTTGCCGACGTTGAAGCGGGAATTATCGATTATCCCGTTTTTGTCAAGCCGATTCGCGGAAGCGCGAGTATTGCGATATCGAAAGTTTACGATAAAGAAACCATAGATTTGCTTTTTGAGCATAACGATAATCTGATGATTCAGGAATTCCTTAACGGACAGGAAATCGGCGCGGACGTTTATATCGACGCGATAAGCGGAGAAACGACTTCGGTTTTTTTAAAGAAAAAATTGCTGATGAGAGCCGGCGAAACGGATAAAGCCGTTTCGTTCAAATGCAATAAATTGTTCGACTTAATTGAAAAATTCGTAAAAGACAGCGGTTGGCGCTGGCAGATAGATATCGATATTTTCGATATAGACGGCGAGTATTACATTTCGGAAGTGAATCCGCGTTTCGGCGGAGGGTATCCGCACGCTTATGAGTGCGGGTGCGATCACATGACCATGATTTTGAATAACCTTGCCGGCATAAAGAACGATAGACGCGTCGGTGAATACGAAGAAGGCGTTTATATGATGAAATACAATGAAATCGCAATAAAAAAATTGATGTAAAACCATAGTTTAGGTATATGATTATGAAAATTTTATTGATTACGCCGTCGTCCCAACAGGTTATCGGGTTCAGGGCAAAACTCATAGAAGCGTTACAAAACAACGGCGCGGACGTCGCGGTACTTACGTTCGACGACGAACATAAGGCGATTATCGAGGCTAAACACATAGAATTTCACTGCGTGTCCGACAAAAACAGAAGCCTTAATCCGTTCAAAGTTTTGTCGCTTAAGAACAAGTATTGCAAGGTTATCAAAGAAGTTAAGCCCGACGTCGTGTTCACGTTTATGGTCAAGCCCAACACGTTCGGCGTGCTTGCGGCGAAAAAAGCGGGCGTGAAAAAGATTTTTTCCATGGTCGAGGGCGCGGGCGACGTTTTTATCAACGACGGGCTGAAATGGAAGATTATCCGCAAGGGCGTTTGTCACCTCTACAAAAAAGCGTTCCGCAACTCGCAAAAAGTATTTTTCCTCAATAAGGACGATAAAGCCGAGTTTTTAAGAAGAAAACTCGTGCGCGAAACGCAATGCGAGATCGTCCACGGCATAGGCGTAGACCTCGAAAAGTTCGCGGATAAGCCGCTTAAAAATCGCCGCACGTTTCTTATGGTCGCGAGAATGTTGAAAACCAAAGGCGTTTTCGAGTATTGCGAGTGCGCGAGAATCGTCAAGCGCAAGTATCCCGACGCGGTATTCAATTATCTCGGCGCGGAAGGAACGGTTAAACTCGACGATATCCGCGAGTATATCGACGACGGCAGTATAGTATATCTCGGTACGACCGACGACGTAAGACCGTACTACGAGGATTGCGCGGCGTACGTTTTGCCGTCGTATCGCGAAGGTATGCCCATGTCGGTTATGGAAGCCGAAGCGGTGGGGAGAGCGATAATCGCGACGGACGTAAACGGTTGCAGGGATACCGTAAAGATCGGATATAACGGTTTTTTAGTGCCGCGCGGCGACGCAAGCGCTTTGAGCGAAAAAATCGTTTATTGTATCGAACACCCCGAAGGAACCGAACTTTTCGGCGCAAATTCCCGTAAGTTCGCCGAAGAAAACTTCGATCAGAAGAAGATAAACCTATTGATATCGAACGAGATATTTGAAGAGGAATAACCATGAGAAAAGTGACGATATTGATGTCGACATATAACGGAGAAAAATTTTTACGAGAGCAGTTGGAAAGTTTGCTTGCGCAGAAACTTCCAGAAGATTGCGAAATGAAAATCTTGATTCGTGATGACGGTTCAAACGATTCGACTCGCAAAATATTAGACGAATACAAAGAAAAGGGTGCATTAGAGTGGTATTCCGGCGATAATTTGAAACCGGCAAAAAGTTTTTGGGATTTGGTTCGAAACGCGCCGGATTCGGACTATTATTGTTTTTGCGATCAGGATGACGTGTGGTTTGAAGATAAAATCGCACGAGCGATAACCGCATTGCAAAAAGAAAACAATAAACAGCCGCTTTTATATTGCAGTAATGTAATCGTTACCGATGCGAGTTGTAAGGCGTTATACCCGTTGGACGACGGGACGGCGAAACATACAGATTTTGCACATTCTCTTATTTACAGTTTAGCGCCCGGTTGCACTATGATGTTTAATGCGGCGGCACGACGTGAATTTCTGAAGTACGATATGAATTTAGAGTTCGAAATAATACACGATTGGCTGGCGCATAAAATAGCCGCAATGTTTGGTAAAGTTGTTTATGATCCGCAACCGTCAATGTACTATCGTCAACATGGGAACAATGTTATAGGATCCCAAAGAACCGGTAGAATAAGTGGTTTTTTTCAAAAGGTGAAGCGAATTATGGGTGGTTATGCGGGAACCAGAAGTTTATCCGCAAAAAGTTTAATCAGCGTTTACGGAAGCGATGCGAGTGAAGAAAATAGACATTTGCTTGACATTGTTGCAAATTATAAAGAAAACAAAAAATTAAAAAAAGAATTTTTAAAGACGAAAGCGTTCGCTATCGGCAAAACAAGCCATTTAAAATGGGCTGTACGATTAAATAAGGTATAATTCAGAAAATCAAGTGGAAAACGCGAAAACATTAAAAAAATGCTATGTAAAGCAAGATCATATTGTTAGTTTAAGGACGGTGAACGTCGCGTTATTTTATATTTTTATATTTAACGCGGTTTTTATTCCTAACGATAATTTTAACCTGAAGATATTATCTTTGGGGGCTTTGCTTGTGTTGAACGTCACTAATGTTTTTACGCCGAAAAGCGCTGACGAAAGAGTTGCTTTCGTAATAGGTTTTTTAGTTACCGGCTTTACGATAGTAAAATCGTTTTTGCTGACGACAGATTTAATCGGTAACGTAAGAATCGGGTATCCCGGGTTTATATTATTACTGTTGCCGGTAATTAAACGTTATAAAATCGACTTTTACAAAGCTTTTATGGCGGTACTAAGAGCGTTGGCTTTGCTTACGGTAGTATTGGCTTGTCTTGATTTGTTGCATATAGTCGATATGTATGCTAATCCTATATTGAATTGGTATAGCGAAAGCGGAAACGCAATGATAGGTAAAGGCGCGCATTTGCCGCTTTACTATATGATATTTTTCAAAACGTCGCCTTTATTGTTTGTTTGTTTGGTTGACGCGTTGAAAAATAAAAAAATAATATGGGAGCTGATTGTGATCGGCGCTTTATTGCTCAACGGAACGCGTGCCAATCTGGCAATGCTGTTTGTGACGATAGTTTTTTATGCATGTTTTCTTCAGCGAGACAAGTACTTAAGATGGATTGTCATACTGCTTGCGGGAGTTGTTTTGATGATATTATTGTTAGACGGTCGAGTTTTTGATTTCGTTATTGATATTTTTCAACGGAAAATCAGCGGCGACGTTACTCGAGCGGGTCACCTGAAAGGCATTTTTGAAGTATGGGAGGCAAATCCGCTCAAATTTTTTGTCGGAAGCGGATATAATTCGAAGTTTTATTCCTACGGCATAAACGATTATACGTCGAACGTGGAATTGTCATACTGGAATTTGTTGCGACAAATCGGATTGTTTTCGTTCGTTGCGTTTATGTTCGCGTATTTGTATCCGATAGTAAGACTGGTTAAAAAGAAAGAAAGTTATATATATATATTGGCATATGTGGTGTACTTGGCGATAGCGTATACAAATCCGTTCTTATATTCGTCGACGGGCGTTACGATGCTATTGTTTATGTATTATTTAATAGGCAAGGAATTTAAAAAAGGAAAACTTACAGGAGAACGGAGCTTATGAAAGGAATAATTTTAGCCGGGGGGAGCGGGACGAGGCTTTACCCGCTCACGAAAGTTACCAGTAAACAACTTCTGCCGGTGTACGACAAGCCGATGATTTTCTATCCGTTGTCGACGCTGATGCAGGCGGGGATAAGGGATATCCTCATTATTTCCACGCCGACGGATCTGCCGAACTTCGAGCGGCTTTTGGGCGACGGGAGCGGCTTCGGTATCAAACTGTCGTACAAGGTTCAGCCTTCGCCCGACGGACTGGCGCAAGCGTTCCTTATCGGCGAAGAATTCATCGGCGGCGACAGCGTGGCGATGGTGCTCGGCGACAATATTTTCTACGGTCACGGCTTCGGCAAAATGCTCGCGGAAGCCAAGCGGCACGCGGAAGCGGGCAAAGCGACCATTTTCGGATACGGCGTCAAGGATCCCGAGCGCTTCGGCATAGTCGAGTTCGACGGCAGCGGCAACGTTCTGTCCGTCGAGGAAAAACCGCTTAAACCCAAGTCGAACTACTGCATAACGGGTCTGTATTTTTACGACAACCGCGCGGTGAAGTTTGCAAAGGCGATCAAGCCGTCCGCCCGCGGTGAACTGGAAATCACTGACCTCAACCGCAAGTATCTCGAAGCGGGCGATCTTACGGTACAACTGCTCGACCGCGGCTTCGCATGGCTGGACACGGGCACTATGGAAAGCCTGTTCGAGGCTTCGGAGTTCGTGCGCGTGCTGTCGCAACGGCAGGACGTGACGATATCCGCGCCCGAGGAAGTGGCGTTCCGCAACGGCTGGATCACGCGCGAGCAACTTTGCGAGATCGCGAAAGGGTACGGGAAATCGCTGTACGGAGAACACTTAAAGAAAGTAGCGGGCGAAGCCCGGGAGGACAAATAAATGAAAATAATAGTTACCGGCGGAGCAGGCTTTATCGGCTCGAACTTCGTGTACCATATGCTGAAAAAGTACCCCGAGTACGAGATAATCTGCGTGGATTGTCTGACTTACGCGGGCAATATGTCTACGCTTGCGACCGCGCTCGAGAACCCGAAGTTCTCGTTCTACAAGATCAATATCTGCGACAGAGAAGCGGTTTATAACCTTTTCGAGGAGAGAAAGCCCGACGTAGTGGTGAATTTTGCCGCGGAAAGCCACGTCGATCGCTCGATCGAAGACCCCGAAGTTTTCCTGCGGACGAATATTCTCGGTACTCAGGTGCTTATGGACGCGTGCAGAAAGTACGGCATTACGCGCTATCATCAGGTATCGACGGACGAAGTGTACGGCGATCTGCCGCTTGACCGCCCCGACCTGTTCTTTACCGAAAATACGCCCATACATACTTCCAGTCCGTACTCGGCAAGCAAGGCGAGCGCGGATCTACTGGTGCAAGCGTATCACCGCACGTTCGGACTGCCGATTACGATCAGCCGCTGCTCGAACAACTACGGTCCGTATCATTTCCCCGAGAAACTAATTCCGCTCACTATCGCAAACGCGCTTGCGGACAAGCCGCTTCCCGTTTACGGCAAGGGCGAGAACGTTCGTGACTGGCTGTACGTCGAGGATCATTGCAAAGCGATCGACCTCATTGTCCACAAGGGCAAAGTGGGCGAAGTGTACAACGTCGGCGGGCATAACGAAATGAAGAATATCGACATCGTCAAACTGATCTGTAAGGAACTCGGCAAACCCGAAAGCCTTATCACGTTCGTTGCCGACCGCAAAGGTCACGATATGCGTTACGCGATCGACCCCACGAAGATTCATAACGAACTCGGTTGGCTGCCCGAAACGAAGTTCGCGGACGGCATCAAAAAGACCGTTGCGTGGTATCTTAACAATCGCGAATGGTGGGAAACGATCATAAGCGGCGAGTACAAGAATTATTACGCGAGAATGTACGGAAACAAATAAAATGAACGATACTGCACGAAAAATCGATTTATCCGTCGTGATAGTGTACACGAACGTCGCGCAACTGAATGAGGCGGTAAGTTATATCGAAAAACAATCGATTTATCCGTCTGTCGAAACGGTGCTTCTCGATAACCGCGAGAACAGGTTTACGTCGGCGGCGAGCGCGCTCAATTACGGCGCGGAGCAGGCGCGCGGCGAAGTCGTGGTGTTCATGCATCAGGATGTTTACCTTTGGGACGAGCGTACGCTGGAGCAGTATTATAATTTTCTGATAGACAAGCCGAACGCCATAGCGGGACTTGCCGGAGTGGCGAAAGCCGACGGAATAATTTATTACGATATATGCGAAACGAAAGCCGGGACTTATCACAAGTATTCGACCAAGGGCGAGATTATGCCGGCGCTTTCCGTGGACGAGTGTATGTTCGCTATGAAAAGGTCGCTTTGGGAGAAACTGAAGTTCGACGAAGTCACTTGTAATAACTGGCATTTTTACGGCGCGGATATTTGCTTTCACAATCTTACGAACGGCGGCGAAAACTATATTTATTCTGCGGACGGCTGTCACGAATCCACCGGCAACGCTTTCAATTCGTCGTTCCGAAAAACTCTGAAAGCGATCGTGCTGAAATATGAAGGCAAGTTGCCGAGGATTCAGACGACTTGCGTCAACATAAAGTGTAGTATGCCCGCTTATCGCGTGTATTGCTGTAAATCGTATATCATGCAGATGAAACGGAGGATTTTTGGGTGAAAGTTCTTGTGACGGGAGTTAAGGGGCAACTCGGTTACGACGTTGTCCGCGAACTCGAAAAAAGAAATATCGAAGCGATCGGTTGCGATATGGGCGAATTCGACCTTACCGACCGTGAGCAGACTGTGAATTTTATCGTAAACGCGAAGCCCGACGCGGTGGTGCATTGCGCTGCTTATACCGCGGTGGACAGAGCGGAGGACGATCGGGAAGTTTGCTATAAAGTGAACGTGCTCGGTACGCGTTACGTCCGCGAAGCCGCCGAGAAAATCGGGGCAAAACTCGCGTACTTTTCCACCGATTACGTTTTCGACGGCGAGGGCGAAGAGGCTTGGAAAACCACGGACAAGCCCGATCCGGTGAATTATTACGGCGAAACGAAGTACCTCGGCGAAAAAGAGGTTCTCGTTTATCCGAAAAGTTTTATTTTCCGCATATCCTGGGTTTTCGGTATAAACGGCAAAAATTTTATCAAAACGATGCTGAGATTAGGAGGCGAAAAACCGTCGCTTACCGTCGTGTCGGATCAGATCGGCTCGCCGACGTATACTTACGACCTCGCAAAACTGGTCGTGGACGCGATATTTACCGACAAGTACGGCGTTTATCACGCGACCAACGAAGGATATTGCTCCTGGTACGAGTTTGCCGCCGAGATTATGAAAGAGGCGGGCTTGCCGTGCAAGATTACGCCTGTGACAAGCGACGGCTATCCCACTCGCGCGCGCCGTCCGCACAATTCCAGAATGGACAAGTCCGCGCTTACCGACAACGGCTTCGCGTTATTGCCGCCGTGGCAGGACGCGCTGAAAAGATATTTAACGGAGATCAAAGAAAATGGGACAAATTAAGGTTACGAAAAACGTAGGCGGAATCGAAGGATTGCATATTATCGAGCCGGCGGTGCACGGCGACAGCCGCGGTTATTTTATGGAAACTTATAACAAGCGCGACATGGAAGAAGCCGGGCTTAATATGAATTTCGTGCAGGACAATCAGTCCATGAGCGTCAAGGGCGTTCTGCGCGGGCTGCACTTTCAGATCAACTACCCGCAAGGCAAACTCGTCAGAGTCATCAAGGGCAAGGTTTTCGACGTCGCGGTCGATATGCGAAAAGGGAGCAAGACTTACGGCAAGTGGTTCGGAGTGGAACTTACCGAGGAGAACAAAAAGCAGTTTTATATTTCCGAGGGGTTTGCGCACGGCTTTCTGGTGCTCAGCGATACCGCGGAGTTTTGCTATAAAGTCACTGATTTTTATCACCCCGGCGACGAGGGCGGGCTGGCTTGGAACGACCCCGCGATCGGAGTCGAGTGGGGCGTGGTCGGCGACTACGACGGCACGGCGAACTGCGCGGGTTATACTCTGCCCGACGGCACGCCGCTTATCATGAGCGACAAAGACGTCAAGTGGCGGAATTTGCGCTGAAATTTGTTTTTAGGAATTAAAGGAATTATAATCGTATGTTTAGGTTTTTAAAAGACAAATTAAGGTTGGCGTTGGCGCGACGAGCCAATAAGGTTTTTTTGAGTCTTGGGTGGATTAACTCGGAAGCAATTGTAAACGAACGCCCGAAATCAAACAAACGCGTTGTTTTCGTTATCCCGGCAATTGCGAAAGGATCCGGCGGACATACATCCGTTTTAAGACTCGGAACGTATTTGAGCGGGCACGGACACAGCGTTTTTTATGCGGTTCAGAATTGTGATATTGATGAACAAAATAGTCAAGCCGGCGAATGTTTGAAAAACTATGGAGGTAAGATAGTTTTATTTTCCGATATAGAAAACGAGAAATTTGACATAATAATTGCAACGGACGTGCGGAGCGTATATTATGCAAAGAAATTAAACGGATATAAAATGATATTCGTACAAGATTACGAACCGTTGTTTTTTGAAACAGGAGATTATTCGTATATTGCCGAAAGAGTTTATCGTATGGGGTTTCATTTGGTTTCGCTTGGAGAATGGAACAAGCAAATGATACGGACGCATATTGATGAGAATTTACAAGTAGATACGATTCCTTTTCCGTATGAAAAAAGCGAATACACTTATGAAGAAAGAGATTATTCCGCGTTAAAAGACAAAAAAGAATTAAAATTATGCGTTTATATCAGAAGAACGCCGCGCAGAATGCCCGGGCTTTGTCAACTTATAGCGAAAAACTTAACCGAAAGATTTGCTGCCGACGGTATTAAATTAAACGTTATTTATTTCGGCGAAGATACATTAAAATACGAATACGGGAAGAATTGCGGAAAATTGAGCAAAGAGCAACTGAATTGTTTGTATCACGAGTGCGATTTAGGTTTGGTTGCGTCAGGCACCAATATTTCGCTCGTACCGTATGAAATGATTGCGACCGGATTGCCGATTATCGAATTCAAAGGCGGGTCTTTTCCGTACTTCTTCGGCGAAGACGACGCTTTTATGTTCGATCTGAACTACGACGAACTTTACGCAGATATTAAGCACGCTATCGATGAACCGCAGATTTTGGTTGACAGAGATAAAAGAATCCGCGAAAAACTAGACGGACTTTCGTGGAACGATTCTGCGGAAAAGTTCAGACAGATTTTAGAGAATTTAGTTATTAATGGATAAAAGAAAAGGAACAATCAACGTAACCGTTTCTATAGTTTTCAGAATGGTAATCCTTATTCTCAATATTTTGGTAAGGAGATATCTGATTCGCTGTATCGGCGATGAAATAAACGGACTTAACTCGTTATATATTTCGATACTTGATTTTCTGGCGGTTGCGGAACTAGGCGTGGGTAGTGCGATTACTTTTTGCATGTACAAGCCTATCGTCGATGGCGATAACGACAAAGTTTCCGCGCTTTACGGATTGTTTACTAAACTGTATCTTATTATAGGCGGAATAATTCTGGCAGCGGGGTGTATAATTATGCCCCTTTTGCCGTTTGTAGCGAAAGGATATCAGGACGTAGACGTAAATTTATATCTTACGTTCGGGCTGACTTTGATTGCCGTCGTAATGACGTATTTGTTCAGTTCGAAAACTTCGCTGATTAACGCGTACAAAAACAATTATATCACCGTTACCATTTCGTCGGTGGGGCAGATTTTACAGAACGCCGTACAAATAGCCGTACTGGTTTGTACCGGTTCGTATATAGGTTACTTGCTTTGCCGTATTGCGACGAACGGATTACAATGGTTTGTAACCGACGTTATAACGCGGAAAAAATATAGCAACATAATAAAAAACGTTCGCAAAATAGACGCCGACACAAAAAAAGAAGTTACCAAAAACATAAAAGCGATGTTTTTGCACAAAATCGGCGGCGTGCTTGTCAATTCTGCCGACAGCATAATCATATCGACGTTTTTAGGAGTCGTAATTTTAGGGAAATATTCCAACTACACAACGATTATGGCGGCGATGTTTTCCGTGCTGTGTCTGTGTTTCAGTCCGCTTACGTCCGTTATAGGACATATGTTCGTAGAAGAGAGCAATGAGCGTGCGCTGAGATATCTAAACTTCTTTCATACTTTCAACTACGTTCTGGGCGTTATTTTCTTCCTCGGCTATTACGCGGTAATCGACAATCTCATTTCGATTTTATTCGCCGACGGACTGGAACTCGCTAAGTCCGTGTCTTTTATCATAACGTTGAATTACTTCGTGCAGTTTATGAGGCAAGCAGTATTGCTTTTCCGCGACGCTACCGGCACGTTTTATTACGACCGTTGGAAACCGATCGTCGAGGGTCTTACGAATATAGTGCTGTCGGTTGCGTTCGTGTTCCTGTTCGATTATCTGTGGGGAGCGGACTACGCGGTAGTCGGCGTTATCGCGGCGACGATATTGACCAACTTGTGTATTTGTCACGTCGTCGAGCCGCACGTTCTTTATAAATACGCTTTGCGCACAAGCACGAAAAAATACTATATCCGTAATTACACGTATATCGCGATTTTCACCGGGCTGCTCGTCGCGTTGAATTTCACTATGATAAAAAGCGACAACGAGTGGATAGAACTTTTTGCCAACGGCGCGATATCGCTCGCGTACTCGCTGACCGCGTCGCTTGTGATAATCTTGTCGAACAAAACTTTCCGCAGTTATCTCTCGGTGTTTTTCCGTAAAATAAAGTCGCGTAAATCGTCCGGCGTACAAGCGTGTCCCGCGGACGGCGAGAGCGTGCAGGGTGAGAATGGTGAAAGCGGAGTTTCGGGCGGCGCGAACGGCGAAGAGGAAAAGAAAGATAAAGAGGAATAAGAGAAAAGACGATATATGTCGGTTTGAAACGGTTTTACTTACGGTAAAGCCGTTTTTTTTGTGTAAAAATCACGGCGCGAGTTGTGGTCGGGCTACGGTTGGTAGGGCGGAGAGAAGAAAAACGCATCTGTCGGGGGCGGAATAGTTTGCGGAACGATCGGATATAATTAGTTAAGGCAAAGACGCAGCCCGCAGATTTCGCTCGACGATAAAATTCAAAAAAAAAATTTTAAAAATTTTTCCGAAAAGTATTGACAAACGCGAAAAGCGGTGGTACAATATTAGCAGTTGATAGGGAAGAGTGCTAACAGAGGTTAGCGGCAATTGCCAATCAACTGAAATAATAAAGACAAATTCGGAGGTAAGTATTATGAGAAATTATATTGTGAAGAGAAATCCTATGGGATTGTTTGACGAAGCGTTCGACGACTTTTTCAAACCGACGTTTTACAACATGGACAACACGGTTATGAAGACCGACGTTAAGGAAAGCAAGGACGGCTACACGCTGGAGATCGAGATGCCGGGCTACAGCAAGGACGACATTCATATCAGCATGGAAGACGGATACGTTTCGGTCAGCGCGGCAAAGACCGAGAAAGAAGAGGACAAAGAGAACCGCTACATCAGAAAAGAGCGCAGCGTTTCTTGCTCGAGAAGTTACTACGTCGGCGACGTCGAGGAAAAGGACGTCAAGGCGAAATTCGAGAACGGCGTACTCACGCTCACTGTTCCGAAGCCGCAGGAAAAACTGCCCGAAAAGCATCATATCGCTATCGAATAACGCATAGCGCTTAATGCGCTATAGTAAGAGTAAGCAAAAAAAGCCCTTGTCGGTAATTCCGGCAAGGGCTTTTTGCGTATTGCGAATAAGGATAAGACAGCGGTTCTATTTAGGGGATCCTCACGGTTGATTGCGCGTCCGAGGTTTGACGAGGACTCGTTCTGTTTTTTAATTTACCGCGCAGTTTCCGTTTTTAACCGTCATTCAGAGCGCGGCGGTGCGCCGCGCGTAGCGCCGTAAAAACAATTCAGCGAATTGTTTTTAGAAATCTCGGGGAGCAATCTATGATTGCGACCTGTGGAGAGTGGATCCCACCCCGCAATAGAGAAGTGATTATGCTTATCACGACAATCCGATATTTTGCGCATTACGATGAGAAAAGAACGGTATAAGACGATAAAATAATGCTTTATTCGGGGCAAACGGGTATTGTATAATTAAACCATATCAATACTAAAAGGCTTCGTTATGTGGATCAAAAGAAAGAAAAAAGAGGAAAACGAGGGATTGCCGGTATTCGTCGGGCGATTTTCGGCGCGCGAAGGGCTTTCGCGGTGCGAACTTAAGATAACCGCGACCGGGATATTCGGCGCGAGTTTCAACGGCTACGAGATCCCCGATCTTTTCATGCCCGGCTGGTGCAACTACGATAAGCGTATCGACGCGTGTACTTACGACCTTACCGATTACGTCAAGCCAGACAACGCGCTGACCGTGACGGTGGCGAACGGCTGGTATTCCGGGAAACTCGGCTACGGCAACAAAACGAACGTTTTCGGCGACGAAAAGCGCCTTTACGCGGTTTTCACGCTGACTTACGCGGACGGCACGACCGAAAAAATCGAATCGGACGAGAAGTGGCAAACGACGACTTCGGACGTGACTTTCGCGGACTTTTTCGACGGCGAAACGATAGACGCTCGCCTGCGCGGCGTTGCGGCAGAGTACGCCCTCGCCGAGCCCGCCGACTTTTCCGTGCCGATCACCGGGTACGCTTGCGAGCCGGTGCGCGTGACGGAAACGCTCGAACCGAAAAAAATCTACGAGGACGAAACGACGATCCGCTACGACTTCGGGCGCAATTTTGCGGGCATGATCGCGATTACGGCGCGCGGCGGATGCGGCGACAAGCTCACGATCAGATACGGCGAAATGCTGGACGGAGGCAGAGTGTACGTCGAGAATCTCCGTCGGGCGAAATGCACGGACGAATTTATTCTCTCGGGCGGAACGGACCGCTTCGAGCCGAAATTTACATATCACGGCTTCAGGTACGCGGAAATAACCAAGCCCGCGGGTGCGCTCGTGACAGAAACGCTCGCGCGCGTGATAACGCAGAATATCGAATATTACGGCAGTTTCGAGTGTTCGGACGAAATCGTGAACGGCGTTTACGCTATGGCTAAAAACGGACAGAAAAGCAACTTCGTGGCGATCCCGACGGACTGCCCGCAACGCGACGAGCGGCTCGGGTGGACGGGCGACGCGGAAGTTTTCTGCAACTCCGCGATGTTCAACGCCGATTGCAAGCGGTTTTTCGAAAACTATCTGCACTTAGTGCGCGACGATACTCTCGAAAACGGTCGTATACCCTCGATCGTGCCGCTGTATATGCCGATCGCGGACAACACGGCGGGCGTGCCGGGCTGGGGCGACTGCATAACCGTCATGCCGTACTTTCATTACCTTCACTATCGCGACGATTCGGTAATTAAAACCAACCTTGCCACCGCGGAAAAATGGATCGGCTACTACCTTGCGCGCAGCGAAAACTACCTTACGAAAATAACCAACAACTTCGGCGACTGGCTGTCGCAAGGCGGCGAAACCGACCCGAACGTAATAAACCAGATTTTCTTTGCGTATTCGACCGCGCTGACCTCGAAAGCGTGCGAAATCATCGGCAAAACCGCGAAAAAAGCCTACTACGACGAAGTGTACGCCGGCGTAAAACGCGCGTTCCGCGACAACTACTATAAAGAGGGGAGAATAACGAGCGACACGCAGACCGCGTACGCGTTCGCCTACGCCGCGGGGCTTATCTCGACGGAAGAAACCGCCGCAAGACTGCCCGCGACGATTCACGAAAATGGGGATTCGCTGACGACGGGCTTTATCGGCAGCAGATTTATTCTGCCGGTGCTGTGCGATATCGGCGAAACCGACCTTGCGTACAGGCTTATTAAAAGAACGGAATATCCGTCCTGGGGCTATATGCTGAAAGAGGGCGCGACCACGGTGTGGGAGCGCTGGAACGGCTATACCGCCGAGCACGGCTTCGAGGATCCCGAGATGAACTCGTTCAACCATTACAGCCTCGGTTCGTGCGCGGAGTGGCTGTATACCTACGTTCTCGGCATAAAACTCTCGCACAGTACGGAAAAAGTAACGATTTCGCCGTCGATAAGCCGCGAAATCGGCTACGCGAAAGGCGGCACGAAACTGAAAAACGGCAGAATTTTCGTGGAGTGGAAATACGAAAACGCCGCCGTACGACTGGAAGTCGACGCGGCGGACGGCGTGGATTACGAGATAGATACTTCTTTGGGTGCGCTCGTTTCGCTGGTAAAGCGCGGCAACCGCATTGTCGCGGTATTCAGGGCGGAAACGGACGAAAAGTCCGCGTCGCTTACTCGTCGTGACGAACGGAACTGCGATACTCGAGCGGCGAAACGTTATATTTGTCCTTGAACTTCCGCGCGAAGAACGACTGATTGTCGTAGCCGACCTTGGAAGCGATGGTGATCACGCTGAGATCGGTAGAGGACAAAAGCGTGGCGGCATAAGCGACCCTCAGATCGGTGACATATTCGATGATCGTCTTGCCGACGTGCTTTTTGAAAATCTTGATAAAGTGCGAGTGCGAATACGAACTGAGCGCGATGATGTCGTTGATTCGGAGAGAGAACACGTCGGGCGTGGAAATCTGCTGCAGAAACGACAGAATACTTTCGGGCAACTTTTTTTCGGACTTGTGTTCGACATAAATGCCCAGAAGGTACACGACGATCGAGGACAGCACGGCGTTCGTGTGTTCGGGATCGGAGTTGAACACGTTGAGGTTGTTCAGCCGCTTGTGAATCTCGCCGAAAGTTTCGATGCCGAGGTGAATGACGATCGGTTTTTCCTGTTTCTCGAGCGCTGAGTAGAGCGTGGGCGAGAGAATCTCGCAGAGTTTCTTGAGTTTCTCGTCTGCGATACACACGTCGCGGCGCTGAATGGGTACGTCGGACACGAATCTGTGAACGTGGCGCGGACCCAGCAGAACGAAGTCGCCGGGCATAAGCGGATAAGTCGTTCCGTTGACGATATTCGAGCCGGTTCCGTCGACCGTCGAGGTGAATTCCCAGTCGCTGTGACGGTGCAAAACACTGTTGTCGTCCCACAAAAAAGTGGTGACTTCGTCGGGGCTGAGTTTGGATATTATTTTCTTAACGCCAACGTCTTTCATATCTGTATTTTACCGATTTTTGCGCATTTTGTCAACTTTTAATCGATACTACGCGAAAATCGCGATAAGAAATCTTTGAAAAACCGCAAAAAAACGGATCGAAACCCATAATAAAAAAATAGCGAAGTACAATAAACAAGTGATTGAAAAGACAACCGCGATAATGTTAAAATTTTAGTAGTATAAAGGCGCATTGCGTCGAGGCGGATAAAACGGCCTCGGGCGGACCGAAAAAACAGGGATAAAAACAGGAGGTTAAAACCAAATGATGAAAAAATTCAAGGCAATTATAGCAGCGACTTTAGCGGCGGTCACCTGCGCGAGCGTTTGCGCGTGCGGCGGCGAAAAAGAAGATCCGGCCAAGACGTACCTCGACGTCGGCGTATTCGACGCGGGACTGGGGACCGTTTATTTCGACGAAATGAAAAAGGACTTCGAGGCGTACTACGCAAATGAGAGTTTCGAGGACGGCAAAACCGGCGTCGTTCTTCGCGCGACGAAGAAGAACACCGAGTTTAACCCCGCGCAGCTTCTCACTTCGATGAAAGACTATCAGCCGGTGCTGTATCTTCTCAATACCGGCGACTACGAAGCGTTCACTTCCGCCGAACTTTTCACGGACGTGACCGACGTCATGACAGAGAAATACCTCGACGAGAACGGAGAAATCGCAAAAGATACCGGCAAGACCGCAACGCAGTCCATCGAGGACACCATGCTCGACGGCTATTCCGACGTTTTCAAAAAGGACGACGACAAGTACTACGCCGTGCCGTTTATGTACTCCGCTCCCGGCATAATCTTCGACGCGGATCTGTTCGACGAACAGAGTCTGTACTTCAAAGCCGACGGTACCGTGGGCGCGAACGCAGCCGACCTCGCGGCGCAGAATTGCTCCGCGGGCTTCGACGGCAAACTCGGCACCTACGACGACGGACTCCCCGCGACCTGGGCACAGTTCCTCACGCTTCTTTCCGCTATAAGGAACAAGGGGCTTACGCCGTTCACCTGGGCGGAATCTCCCAGTACGTATCAGATCTCGAGATTGTTCAATATCATTCACGCGAATTACGAGGGCTACGACGATTATATGCTGAACTACTCGCTTTCGGGTACGGACAGCGAACTCGGCGAGATCAACGACGGTAACTACACCAAACTCCTCGAGCAGGAGGGCAGAAAAGTCGCGATCAAGGCGTTCTACGACATAACCAAGAATACCGACAACTATTCGGTCAAGGCGGCTCCCGCGGGCGGCAACACGCATACCACCGCCGAGCGCGAGTTCATTCAGAGCCAGCGCTACGGCACGAGAATCGCGATGTTCGTGGAGAACAGTTACTGGGAACAGGAAGCCCGCTCGGTTTTCGACGGCGAACCCCAGCAGGAAAAGAACGGTTACGGCAAGAGAAACTTTAAATATATGACTATGCCCAAGTTCGAGGGAATGGGCGAGGGCATCGAGGATCAGACCTCGACCGAGCGCGTTATCCCCACGACTTATTCCGAGAGTTATATGTGCATCAGCGCGAAGAATACCAACAAGAACGCCGAAGTACAGACCCGCGTGGCTAAACTGTTCATCAAGTTCGTTCAGCAGAGATCACAACTCGTCAAGTTCACCGCGAACACCAGTTGCTTCCGCCCCTACAACTACACGATCGCCGAAGAGGAGAAGCAGACTTGCACTCCGTACACCCGCAGTATCCTCGAACTGATCGAAGAGGGCGCGACCGTCGCTCCCAACCTCGCGATTTCCACCAAGCGCCGTCAGTACACCGGCGAGGACGGCTTCGACGAGAGCAACAACGGCTTCGCTTTCCGCGCGAAAGTGGGCAACAACGTCTACAAAGAACCGTTCACTTATTTCTATATGAACAAGGAAAAGACGGTGGACGACGCGTTCGCAGAAATGAAATCCACTATCACGTCCATACTCGAAGGCGCGGGCGCGATTTAACGGAAAATACTTGCCGGAAGGGAGGGTAGCGTAACGGTCCTTCCCAAGGCGTTGATTTCAGAGAGATAGTTTATGAAAGCAGAAAAAACTTCGTTCTTCGGCAGAATCAAGACGTTTTTATACGACGTCCGGGTCAAACTGCACGAAAAGTTCGGCGGCAAAAAGAAAAAACAAAAAGTCTATAACAAAAAACTCGGGCAGAATTTGTTCTTATTCTTCTTTCTGCTTTTCCCGATCGTACAATTTCTGATATTCTACGTCGGCGTCGCGGCGAACACGCTCAAACTCGCGTTCCAGGCGCCGGACAAAGCGGGTAACTACTATTTCACGCTGGACACGTTCAAAAAAGTCATTCAGGCGTTCTTCGTGACGGGCGAAATGTCCGTGCTGATCCGCAACTCCGCGATTCAGTTCGCGCTGGGACTGCTGGTCAGTATGCCGTTGCAGATCATGGTCGCTTACGTCGTGTTCAAAAAAGTGCCGCTCGCCGGCGCGTACAAGGTAATTCTGTTTCTCCCGAACATTATTTCCAGCCTCGTGTTCGTCATCTGCGGCAGAGCGCTGATGCAGAAGGGCATACCGTTCCTCTTCAACGACCCGACGATGGGCTTACTCAACCGTCACACGGACAAGAGTTTCTACTCCGTGCTCGTGTTCGGAATGTGGATGAACTTCGCCAACGGACTGATCATCTATCTTTCCGCGATGTGCAGTATCTCGAAAGACGTGCTCGAATACGGCGAACTCGAACAGATGTCGTCGTTTCAGGAGTTCCGGCACATAATTCTGCCGTCGATTTTCCCGACGATAGTCACCTACATAATCGTCGCGATCGCCGGCTTTTTCATCAACTACGGACATTTCTATTCGTTCTACGGCGGCGAGGACGGCGCTATGCAGCCTTTCTCGACGCTCGGGTTCTACTTCTTCGTGAAAGTCGCGGGAGGAAAGAACACGATACCGTCGCCAAACGATTATCCGTTCGTTTCCGCGGCGGGCATACTGTTTACGCTCATCGTCGCGCCCGTAACGCTGCTGACGAAGTACCTTCTGGAAAAATTCGGACCGAGCGAGGACTAAGCGTATGTTAGAAAATATCAAAGTCAAAAACAGAAAATACATAAAGATGGACGCGTTCACGATAGTGCTGTACGCGCTGGTGACGATCTATTGTCTGTCAATGCTGTACGTCTTGTTCTTCGGACTGGTCAATTCGCTGAAAGACGCGACCGACTACGAGTGGAACAACCCGTTCGCGTTCCCGAACTCCGAATTCGGCTGGAAATTCGGCAACTACGCCAAGGTTTTCAAGGACTTCAACGTGTTCACCGTGGGCGGCAAGCAAGTTTATCTCCCGTCGATGTTTCTCAACTCGTTAATGTACGCCGGGCTTATGTCGCTGTTCTGCATGGCTACGCAGGTAATCACCGCTTACGCCGTCGCGAAATACGATTTCAAGGGTAAAAGACTTATCTACGGCGTGGCTATCGTCGTTATGCTTCTGCCCATTATCGGCTCGCTCGCTTCCGAAGTCCAGATCGCTAACTTCTTCGGTTTTCGGAACAACCTTATCGGCGTGTGCATTATGAAATGCAAGTATCCCGGCATCTACTTCCTCGTGTTCTACGCGACCTTCAAGAGTCTGCCGTGGACGTTCGCCGAAGCGGCTCAGATCGACGGCGCGGGGCATTTCCGTACGTTCATTCAGATTATGCTTCCGCTTATCCGCAGTACGCTGTTCGCCGTGTTCATACTTCTGTTTATCGAGCACTGGAACGACTACTACACGCCGATGGTCTTTTTGCCCGAAAAACCCACTATGTCCTACGGCTTGTTCATATTCCAAACGGACAACAAGGCGAGCACGCCTATCCAACTCGCCGCGTGCATACTCGCGTGCGTGCCTATTCTTATCGTGTTCGCCGCGTTCAAGGATAAAATTATGAGCAACGTCACCATGGGCGGAATCAAGGGCTAAGCCTTTTAAGGAGAGTAAAATGACGAAAAGAAAATCGATTTTAACAACGATTTGCGTACTCGCGCTGTCGCTCGCGCTCGCGGCGGTATGCGCGGGGATCGCGGGGTACGGCACTTACGCCGCCGAAGAACCCGTTACCGCCGTCACGATCGATATCGATTTCGGCGACTACGACGGCAGAAACGAGGGCGCGAACCTCCCGCACGGCAAGGCGGGTAAGTCGTACCCCGTGTTCGCGTATACCGCTGCCGATAACCTCGGGCAAACGGTCGACGACGTTCTGGTTACCGTCACCGCTCCCGACGGCTCGCTCGTGCCGCAGGTCAAGGGCAGATTCGAAACCGCGACCGCGGGATCGTATATTTTGCGCTACGTCGCGACCGGGAACGCCGTCAGCGCCGAGAGAACTCTGAAAATCACCGTCGACGAGTACGCAGACAATATTGCTTACGACGGCGCTACCGAAAACGTACCGACGAACGGAACTACCGGTTCGGCGGTTTTCGTGGTTTTCGGCGAGTTTTCGGGCGGTACCGGCGACCTTACGCCGTATACGAATCTTACGTACGGCGAAACCGAACTCCAAACGACGACCACCGGCGCGGGCGCGTACTTCGTACCCGAAAAGTGCGGCGAGTACGTCGTGACCTACGGCGTAGTCGACTTTGCGGGCGACGAAAAAAAGATCACGAAAAAGATCACGATCGAGGACCCGATCGATCCCGCGATGGGCGAAGTTTCGCTCCCCGGTTCCGCGATCTCGGGCGATACGCTGAATCTGCCGCTTCCCGACGCGATCTTCTACCGCGGCGGCAAAAAGACTTACGTGCCCGTCAAAGCGACTTTCGACGGCGAGGACGTGACCTCTAAAATGAAAGTCGAAAACCTCGCGGTCGGCGAACACGAGATCGTGTATTCGTGCGTAAATCCTCTGGACGAAACGCGCGAAGTGAAACGCGGATACACTCTCGTCGTCAAGGATAAAAACGTGGCGGCGGAAGCGAAACTTTTCGACAACTATTTCGACCTTACAAACTGCGTTTCGGACAAAACGAATAACGTAGCGTATTCCGTAGCCGTTACGGCGAATGCGGACTCGACTCCGTTTGACGCTTCCGCGTCGTTCGCACGCGCGCTGCCCGTCGAGTACGCCAACCTCGAACTGAGCGCGACCGCGGCTTTCGCGGCTTATAAAAACGCGTACTTCGTCGTCACCGACAGCAAGAACGCCGCGGAAAAGATAATGATAAATATAAGCAGACTGACTTCGCTCGGCTCGGTGTGGCTGTCCTACGACGAAGCGACCTCGTCTATCGTCAACCGCAACGGCGGCGCGACCTTGACCGAAGTCGAGCGCTACGCGGACGGAACGAAGTTCGCGGGCTTCAGTAGCGGCAACGTGTATGTTTCGTTCGAGTTCACGGGCGTTACCAAGGATATTTACCTCTCGCTCACCAAGGTCGGATCCGGCGTAATCACCACCGGTTCCGCCGATTACACGCCGCCGACTTTCGTTACCAACCCCGACTATCGTTCGGTGTACGTGGCAAACCTCGGGCATAAGGTTTACCTCCCCGAAATGCAGGCGTTCGACCTTCTCGACAAGAACGTTTCCGTCACGCTTACCGTCCGTAAGCCCGACGGCTCGCTCGTGTTCGAGGGACAGGGCGGGTATATGCTCGACGTGACGGAAAGCGGCGAGTACAGCGTGGAATACACTGCGCGCGACTACTCGGGCAACGTCAGAAAACTCGTTTCCGGCGTGTACGTCACCGACCTCGAGTCGCCGGTAATCAAGGTTTCGGGCATCAAAAAGACCGTCAAGGTCGGCGAGGAAATCACGCTCCCCAAAGCCGAAATCACCGACAACGACACCTCCGCGGATAAGATACTCAGTTACGTTTACGTGCTTAAGGGCAATTTCCGCAAGGAACTCGCGGGAGAAACTTATACGTTTACCGAAGCGGGCGAGTACAAGATAAGATACGTCGCTTACGACGCGAACCAGAATTACACCGTGGTCGAATTCACGGTAATCTGCAAATAAGGAGGACGACAGAATGAAAGGAATTAAAAGAGCGATCGTTTTCCTATTGTGCGTCGTCACGGTTTTCGGCGCGCTTTCCGCTTGCGCCAAAAAGCCCGACCCCGATACCGACGCAACCAAAAACGCGAATATGATAGGCTCGGAGCCGATCGCGTTCGACGATACAGACGCTTACCTTGTAGACGGCGGCAAGTCCGACTACAAAATCGTGGTGAGCGCGGATCCTTCGAGAATAGAGAAGTACGCCGCGGAAGAACTTCGCGATTTTATCGAGCAGTCCACCGCCGTTACGCTTCCGATCGTTTCCGACGACGAAGTTTCTCACGACAATAACGCCCGCTATATTTCCGTGGGCGCGACCAAACTTCTTCTCGCCCAATCCGATATAAAAGCCGACTACGCCGAACTCGGCGAGAACGGCGTTATCGTGAAAACGCAAGGCAACTGCGCGTACGTCACGGGCGCTACCGACCACGGCACGCTGTTCGCGGTTTACAGATTTCTGCATTACCAGATCGGATACGAAGCGTACGCCTACGACTGCGTGGAAGTCGATTACCATAAGTCGCTGAAACTCAAGAACTTCGACTACAAGCACGTTCCGTCGCTGGGGCTTACCACCGCCGAGGACGGCGAACTGTCGGGAGAGGACAAGGTCAAGGAAGCCTCGAGAATGCTTATATACGCTTCCGGGAACGGCGGCTACGATATGAACGGCAACCTCTACAACGGACTTTGGTGTCATACGACCAACTTTCTCATAACCGCCGACTACGATCAGCCGCGCGTTAAAGCCGCGCAGAACGCCGAGTACGAAGCCAAACTCGCGCCGTATCTCGATATGCTGCTCAGCGACTACGGTTACGTTCGCGAGAACGATACGGTCATGCCGCAGTACGTCAAGAAAACCGAGAACGGTGAGCCGGTACTCGACGAGAACGGCAAGTTTGTCTACGAAACCGACGGAAGCGGAAACTATATCCTCGCGACCGACGGAAGCGGCAAGCCGCTGTCCAACGTGTACTTTATGAAAGGTTTCGACCGCGGCACGACCACTTTGTTCGCTTCGTCCAAGGGAACCAAGGACAAGGTTGACATAAAGTCCGGCGCCGAGGGTTACGACGATTACGTCAAGGGCTGGGACGCGGCTTACGAGAGCGGCGCTTATCACGTCGGCTCCGAGTGGCAGAAAAAAGTCAAGTCCATAAGACTGTGGAACAACAATCAGGCGTGCTACACGAAGGAAGAAACGCTCGAACTTGCGGCTAAAACGCTGGAAAGCAAGTATATCAACACCGCTACCGGTCCGTATCTTATGGTAGGTATCACCGACGGCAAAGGCTCGTGCGACTGCGAAGAGTGCAAAGCCGCCGTCAAGACTTACGGCAACGCCGCGGGCGTACAGATGGTTTTCATGAACAAACTCGCAAAAAAACTCGAGGAGTACATGAAAGCGAACGATATAAACAAGCAGATCACGCTGGTAGCGTTCGCGTACTACGCTTACCGCGAACCGCCCGTAAAACTCGTAAACGGCGAATATACGCCCGTTCACCCGGACGTAGTGCCGAAGAACGACGGACAGGTAAGAATCGGCATTATGTACACGCCTATCGAAGCGTGCTACACTCACCCCATCACCGACGAAACCGAAACGTGCGAAAAGAACGCGACTATCGCCGCGGAAATGAAAGCGTGGACTTCGCTGACGACAAACCTTATGATGTACTCCTACGGCACGAACTTCCAGGCGTACAAGTACCACTTCAACAACTGGTCGCACATAGGAGATTCGATAAGATTCTACGAGAAACTCGGGCTTAAGTACTACTTCGAACAGGCTTGCGCTCAGAACGGAATTTCTCCGATGTCGTCCATGCGCGCTTACGTTCGCAGCAAACTCGCGTGGAATTCGGCTTATGACACGCAGGACCTTATCGACGAGTTTATCGAGCATTACTACGGCGACGGCGCGGAGGGCGTAAAGCAGTATTTCGACGCCGTAATGGAGAACTTCGAGAGAATCTACACGCTCGCCGAAACCGAGGATCAGGATATTTACTACAGCAGAATAATGAGCGCGGATTACTGGACGCGCCCGCAGATGCTCCAACTCGCAAGTTACCTCGAAAAAGCGGACTACGCGGTCGACCTCGGCTCGTCGAACCGAAAGGACGTATATAAAGAGAGAATTTTCAGAGAGTACTTCCTGCTCAAGGACAACGAGTACACGACTTACTCGGCGTACCTTAGCAGCGACGAACTTGAAGAACTCGAAGCCCTCGTAATGTACGGCAGAGAGAAATATAACGCTTATAACAGCGCGGAGAAAACACAAAATGGCTAAGACGAAAAGAATTATCGGTTTTATAGTCGCGGTTGTCGCGCTCGTCGGCGCGTTTGCGTTGTCCGCTTGTTCGAAGAAAGAAGCCGACGACTCGACCACGGAGTACAGTTTCAATATCGGAAATACCGCTATTTCGCTCGAAGTCGGCGAGAGCGAAAAACTCGAATGCCGCTACGGCGACAAAACTATCGTTTTCGTCAGTTCCGACCCGAGCGTAGCGACGGTTGCGGCGGACGGTACGATCCCCGCCGTCGCCGCGGGCACGGCTTACGTCACGGCCGGCGCCGAGGGCGTAGACGGCGCGAGCAAGATCTGCAAAGTCACGGTAACGAAAAGCGTTTACGCGGTTTCGCTCGACCGTAGCGGCGAGATCGAAGCGCTCGCGAGTACCGCGCTCGAGTTCAACGCGGCTGTCGCGAAAAACGGCGAAAAGACCGCGCTCGTAGCGAATTTCTCCGTCAGCCCCGAGGGCTGTACGATCGCGGCGGACGGCAATACCGCGAGAATAACTTTCGCGCAACCCGGCACTTACACGGTCAAAGCCGAGTACGGCGGCGCGTCCGTTACCGTCACCGTGACGGTAGTCGGCGGCATAGCCGAATAGAGGAGGGCGTATGAAAAGATTCCTGATAATCGTTCTCACAGCGTTGTGTTGCGTGGCGATGGCGGCTTGCTCGGGCGGCAAAACTCCCGACAACCCGACGATCGTTCCCGACAGCGTTCTGCTTGCGGACAGAGAAGTCACCGTTTACGTCGGCGGAACGTACAAGTTCGAACCGACCGGCGCGGCTTCGTTCACTTACTCAAGCAGCGACGACGGCATCGCGAAAGTGACCGCGGACGGCGTGCTTACCGGCATTTCCGACGGTACGGCGTTCGTCGTAATTACCGCGGGTGGGGGAGACGCTTCCGCTACTTGCAGGGTCAACGTTATTAAATCCGAAAACTATATCCGATTGGGAGCCGAGAACCGTTGCGTCGTTGCGGGCGGCGATATTACTATCAAAGCCGAAGCGATCAGAAACGGCGAGGTTATGGACGAAAAAGTCGAGTTTACCGTCGACAAAACCGCGGGCGTTACTATCGTCGATAGCGGCGAAAACGAAATCACCGCGACGATCGACGAAGCCGGCAGTTACGTTATCACCGCAACGGCGGGCGATATAAGCGCGAAATGCAACGTAAAAGCGGTTGACAGATCCGCAAAAGTCCTCGGAAAACCCGTACTTAACGTAAATAATTGCGCGACCCTTACGTGGGATGTGATCGAGGGCGCGGTCGACTACGCGGTTGCGGTAAACGGCGGCGCGGAAACGATAGTGAACGGAACTTCGTACGACGCGTCTGGCGCGACCGACGGGCTTGAATTCGGCGAAAAGGCGGTATTCTCCGTCCGCGCGGTCGCGGCGGCGAATGATTACGGGCATATCGACGGATCGATTTCGACGCTGGATTTTGCGCACGACTACCGCGAAACCGTAAAGACCGAACACACTTGCGTCAAGGCGGGCGTATCGGACTTCGAATGTGCGACTTGCGGCAAGAAGTATACCGACGAAAACCGTCTCGACGATCATATTTATACCGACGCGGGAACGCCGCGCGGCACGGGCGCTTGCCTCGTTTGCGGTTTTCAGCGCACCAAGAAAGTAAACTACAAGTACGACGAACATAACGACTGCTACTTCGTGGCGGGAGCGGACGGCGGCTACGATTCCAAAGACTTATATATTCTCGCAAAATACAACGACGGTACGCCCGAACACGGCGAAAAACCCGTCAAGTACATCGGCTACGGTGCTTTCAAGGACAACAAGATAATAGTCCGCGTGTATTTGCCCGAGAGTATGACCGAATTCAAGGATAACGATCCCGCGTTCGTCCGCAGTAACGGCGCGAGTCTGAACGACGTGGATGGCATGGGAGGCAAGTCCAGTCCGCTCCGCGGCGCGGCTTTCGATAACTGCGTAAACCTCGAACTTGCGTCGCTTCCCGGCGTACATACGCTTCCCGCGGTAGCCGAGAGCAGTTACACGCACTGGAACTTCCGCGATTGCTACAACCTTACCGCCGTAATCGTTCCCGAGGGCTTTAATAACCGCGGCGCGGGCTTTATGCGCTGGATCAACACGCCCGCCAAAGCCGCGAACAAAACTGATATTTACGTTATCGGCGACAGCGTCGGCGCAATTTGCGACGCGGCGAACTACCCGATCGGCAACGACATCGGCTTCGGTAACAACACGCTCCTTAGCGGCGACGTGCTGACTTACGACGAAAATGCCACGACCGAAACGTGCTTCAAGTGGCGCTACGCCGACGACGGAGTAACGATTATCGGCGGCGGCAAGCACGAATTCAACGGCAAAGGCTTCTGCGGCAAGTGCGGCGCGAGAAACGATTACGGCGTGGTTTACGGCTATGACAAAGATTTCGTAAACGCCGACGGCACGAGCGGCGCGTACTACGTTGCGGACAACAGAAACCTTACCGAATCCGAAGTCACGATCGTGGACGTATACGACGACGGCATTAACGGCGAAAAGCCCGTTAAGTTCGTCCGTAACCGCGCGTTCGAGGGCAACAAATTCCTTAAGAAAATCACGCTTCCCGCCGGCGTAACCCGTCTTGACGGACTTGCGTTCAGCGAGTGCGCGAACCTCGAGTACGTCGAAATGCCCGGAGTTACCGACCTTAATTACAGAGAGATAGCGAACGAAGGCATTTACGAAAACGACGGTTATATCGCTTCCGATAACAACTTCCTCGACTGTGCGAAACTCAAAACGGTTGTGGTAAGCCCGATTTTCGAGATCAACTGCGGACAGTTCAAGACGAGAAACGGCAGCGGTTTGCCGCGCGTAGAACTTTACTCCGCAGGCACTTACACCGAAAGCAAAATCAATATTACCGAGCGCGCCGCGAACGACCTTTTCACCGGCAATATTTACTACTTCGGCGCACTTAACAGATGCCAGAGATGGACCAAGGACGGCGGCGAAATAGTTCACAGCGACGCGGCGCATAATTACGCTCATGGCGCGTGCGTTATCTGCGGCGCAAAGGACGACAAGGGCGTTGCGTACAAGTACGAAAGCGGCGCGTATTACGTCGGCGACTATACCGGCGACGGAGAAATCGTCGAAATCGCGGAAACGTGGGACGACGGCGACAACGGCGAACACGCGGTGACTTACGTCGCGAGAAAAGCGTTTGAAAACAAAACGACGATTAAACGCGTGATTATGCCGTCTATAACCGATCTCGGCGGACAGGTATTCTGGGGCTGCGAAAACCTCGAATACGTCGATATGCGCAGCGTGACTTATATCAAGTACAATCAGCCGGGCAGACCGGACGGAGCAACCGAGTCGAACAACAACTTCCGTTTCTGCAACAACCTTGCTACCGTTATCGTGGGCAACGGTTACTCGTCCGAAACCGGTCAGTTCAATTCCGATCATACCCGCGGCATAGTCGATCTCTACGTTTACGGCACGAGTACTGTCACCACGCACGCGGACGACAAGATCCTCAGCGGTAACGTTTACTATTACAGCGACACTGAAAAAGCGGGCGCATGGCATTTCGCGAACGGCGCGGCTACGCTTTGGTAATTCCTAAGTTTAATCGGTTAAAAACGCCGTTCTCGGACGGCAGAAAATAAAGGAGCATTTATAAATGCGAAAAAGGAGCGGAAAATGAGAAAATTCATGAAACTCACGATTGCGATTCTTTGTCTTGCGGTATCGGCGCTCACGTGCTTTGCGTGCGGCGAAACCGAGCGGAAAGAAAAGACCGTACTTGAAACCCCGGTTATCGCTTCGGCGGTATACACGGGCGAGAAACAGACGGCGGTCGTACCCGAGAACGCGGGCTACGTCGTCACGACCAACGACGGCGGCGTACACGTGGGCGATTACGACGTGGTGCTTGCGCTGACCGACGCGGAAGCGTACGAGTGGAAAACGCCCGACGAGGGCAACGCCGCTACGGTCACGCTGAAGTTCACGATCACAAAAGCGGACAACGAAATCACCGCGCTGACTATCGCGGACAGGTACTACGGCGACGAAGCCTCGACGCCCGTCGCGATCGCTAAGTTCGGCACTCCCGCGTTCACTTACTCGGCGAGCGAGAACGGCGAATATACCGCCACCGTACCCACGGCTGTCGGCAAGTACTTCGTCAAAGCCGCGGTAGAGGGTACGAACGACTATGCGGGAGCGGAAAAAATCGCTTCGTTCGAGATCAAAAAGCAAAAACCCGAATTCACGACTTTGCCCGCGGCAATCGAAAACCTCGCGTACGACGGCGCGGCGCACGCGCTCGTGACG
>ERZ780148.489-NODE-489-length-33006-cov-3.081818_pt1 | contig 33006 bp, 12 predicted proteins | sample MGYA00510984_ERZ780148 | MGnify/ENA primary metagenome ERZ780148 (study PRJEB29588, sample SAMEA2160902) | human gut metagenome | biome: human gut; feature: human-associated habitat; material: faeces | place: Denmark | collected 2008/2010 ...
ATTAAATATTAATCCAACAAAATTAATACAAAATGAAGATTTAATTGCGACAATTAATTCAAAGGTTTTCGATGAAAAGGTTTCAACTTTATTCCATTCATTGCTTGACGCAAGAGAAATTCTTATATCTAATTATGAAAATTGCGAAAAGAGCCTTAAAACACTAATCGAAACAATTGAAGTAAAAATAAAAAATAAATTTGACAACTTTTATACTTCAATTGAAGCATTTGATTTGCAAAGTTTTTACAACACCATTGAAGCATATAACGAAAACATAAAACAATATAACACCCTATTACAGGAATTTAATACATTAGCGGGCTCATACATTGCCAACCTAACAGCAGATTCAATAAATAAACATATAATTGAACTTGAGAATGAATACAACCGATTATTTATCATTGTCCAGCGTAATTTGCTTAACGATAAAATTCAACAATTTGTTTTACTAAAAAAACAAATTACTGATATAGCAAATCAGTCTAAGCAAAAAAAGCAAGATTTTGACAAAGAACAAGAATCCTACTTAACCGAATTCTATGATGATATTAATGCTTATTTCGAAAAATTTGGTAGTAGGAATTATAAAATCGAAAAGGTTATTACCACCAAAGGAACAAACAAAACCTACTCACTTGATGTTTATTTTAGAGGCGAGTTAGTACCGAAAGATAAAATACAATTTGTATTAAGCGAATCGGATAGGCGAGCGCTGGCATTAGCAATATTTTTCACCAAAATAAAAAGAACAGCATCGGGTGAAACAATTATTTTTTTAGACGACCCTATCACAAGTTTTGATATTGATAGAATGAATATTTTTATCAATGAAGTAAAAAAAATAAAGGATTCCGTTGCTCAAATAATTATTACAACTCACTATCAAAACTTCTATAAAAAAGCAGTTCAATTAACATATCACGATAATCCTACCTTAATAAAAATAATCCACGGTCCGACAACAAATGATTTGAAAAAGATCGAACCCAAAAATGAACCTTTGTTGATGGACGATTACCAATCGGCAATTCATTCTATGGTTACTTTCATGGATGGCACTTCTCACTCTTATAGTGAAGTGGATGCGCGTACTTTAATGCAAAAACATTTAGAATACCATTTTGCATATGAAATAAGAACTGCGAATTTTAATTACACCCAACTTCACGAGTTGTTAAATTGGCTAAAAGATACAGGTTGCCTTGGATTAGATTTATTTAGGGAACTTGACCTTAAGAGAGAAGAATATAACTCCCCAGCGCACCAATTTGACAATGACGAAGAAGAACAAAAAAGAAACAGTATAATTGATTTATACACAATACTCCAAAAGGTATAAGTAAAAACGACCGATGATTGGGTCGTTTTTCTGCTGTTTTCGGCTCGTTACGCTGGACTTTTAGTGCCGGTTACGGTATTGTTTGTTTAGCACAAACAAGGAGCAAACAGCATGAAAAAATAGACTATGAAAAGGCAATTAACGAGGCAAAAAACAAAGGCGAACTGATAGGCGTGATAATCGCGTTCTCACAGGATACAAGCCTACCGTGGGCGACATTCCGCAAGTACTACAACCAAGCGCACCTGCGAATGCTGACCGAATTTAAGGAAGAATAAAGAACACGCTAAAATGCAAAAACGACCGAGAAATCGGTCGTTTTATTTATTCGCTTTCTTCTTCAAAAAGTTCGTCTTCTAATAAGTGATAGTTTTGTTTAATATCGCCACGCCTATTAAAAGCGTAGATTGAATCAGCAATGCGTTCTTCATCCCTAAACATAACCCCTACACGAGCCTCGTTGAGAAATAAGGCATTTATGTACTCAACGTCGTCTTGGTAAATTTTTCTCACCCTATAGGTGTATGTGTCACTAGGAAGAAAAGCCGTCGCCATCGCACGCTTGCTTTTAGGCGGTATAATCATATCGCCAGATATTTTTGAGAAGGATTTGATTTGTTCAAACAAAGGACTATTAACTTCTCCCTTAAACATAACGTGGTTTAATATGAGCATTCTTGTTGGCGATAATGGATAAAAGCAATGCATATGCAAATTTATACCAGGTTGTACGGGAAAAATTTCTAAAGTTGGATAAATATCCGTTAAAAGGAATTCTCCGCCACGTGCATCAACAAGAGTCATGTACATGCCTTTTAAGTCGTTAAAAAAATCGGTTTTGATAATAGGGTCAACAACTTCGCTTGATTCCACGTCTGCGTAGGAACGACATTTTGCCAGTTCTTCAACTTCGCGTTTCCATAGATCTTCAAACCCTTCAGGCGAGTAGTTTTCTAGAATTTTACGAGTGCTTGCGTTAAAATTTTTATTACGATATTGTTCCATTCTAGAATTAGAACGAAAAGACAGTAGAGATAAGAAAATTCTTAACTTTTCAAGTTCCTCACGGGTAATTACAACTTCGTTACTGGTTAAAAATTTCCTCTTTATAAGTTCCGCAATTTCTTGTTCAAAAACGGCCAAAGTGCTTTCTATGCTGGTAGGGTCGTTCTGATGGTTTATTTCATCACGATACATATCCATATTCATAAACACGCTTCTGGTATTGCGTTTTTCTAGTTTGCTGTTTTCAATATCCCAGTATGATACCTGCGAGTTTTCGTCTTGGAAATTTCGCAAAATAAATTGAGGGATATAGTGGTGTCTTTTAGATTCTTGTTTCATAAATAACTCCTGAGAAAAATTAAGACCACATTGATTAATGTAGCCTTAAATTTTGGTCTTCCCGCCGGGAGTCGAACCCGAAATTGCGCCTTAGGAGGGCGCCGTTATATCCATTTAACTACGGAAAGATATATTAAATTTTACATGATATAGCAATACCCGTTTTGGCGAACTGTTTTCGCCGTGGCAACCATTTAAGTCACCAAATTTTATTTTAGTCGTCTGTCGTATCGCCAAAACGCACGATTTTGAGCGGTTTTTGCATAGTTTTGCTCCGTCTTCAAGGGTTCATATTAGGAATAGCAAACCCTTAGGAGGGGGCTGTTATATCCGTTTAACTACGGAAGCGCGGAGAATTTACCCGCCGATTGACAGAATAACACAATTACGGAAAAAAGTCAAGCGGCGGCGAGGGTTTCGCTACCGCTTGATCGTTCGTTTTCGATTTTATAAAATGTCCGTTCCCGCTCTGCCCGCCGTTTTTGATTTATAAGAAAATCAATCCACGCTCTGCCCGCCGTTGAATTTTTCGATAGCGGCGGTAAGATCGGCGCGAGTAGCTTCGCGCTTGTCCTCATAGGGATACCTTAACCCTAATTCGGCGTACTTGTTCACGCAAAGCTTTCGAAACGGCAGAAACTCTACTCCGCTCGTAAACGGAAACGCGGTTTTCAGCGCTTTAAGCGCGGCAATCGCCGCTTCTCCGTCGTTGACTTCGGGAATCAGCACGTTTGTGAGCGTGACGGGCGTACCGTGTTTTTCGCACGCGGTCAGAAAGGCGGAATACCGTTCAACGAGCGTTCCTCCGCTCTCGCAGCCGAAGTTCTTCACGTCCAGCCGCACGCCGTCCAGTCGTTCTATAAGCGGTTCGTCCGTGACCGTGCCGTTGGTTTCGGCGATCACGTTCATATCCTCGTCGTGAAGCGCGTCGGTAAGCCGTGCGCAGAACTCCGCCTGCATCATGGGTTCGCCGCCGGAAAGCGTAACGCCGCCGTCCTTGTAATAGGTCTTATAGCGCAAGACTTTCTTCACGACTTCCTCGACTGTGTACTCCGAGCCCGAGCCGAACAGCGTTTCGGGATTGTGACAGAACGGACAGCGCAAGTTACAACCCGAGAAGAAAATCACGCTCCTCAGCCCCTCGCCGTCCAGAGCCGATCCGTGGTAAAACGAGTCGATCCGCGCCTTACAGGCTGTCATGGTATGTCCGCGCGAGCACTTCGAGTTGTTGCGCTTTGGATAGTTTGTGGAAATTCACGGCATAGCCCGACACTCTTATCGTGATATTCGGGTAAAGGTCGGGGTTTTCCATAGCCGCAACGAGTTTTTCGCGGTCGAGTACGTTCACGTTAAGGTGATGAGCACCCTGTCCGAAGTATCCGTCAAGCATATTGACGAGGTTGCGGTCGCGGGTTTCGGGGTCTTTGCCGAGCGCGGACGGCACGATCGAGAACGTGTTGGAAATACCGTCGCGGCAGCACTCGTAAGGCAGTTTCGCCACGGAATTGAGCGAAGCGAGCGCCCCGGAGTGTTCTCTGCCGTGCATCGGGTTTGCACCCGGAGCGAACGGCGCGCCCTTCTTTCTGCCGTCGGGAGTTTCTCCCGTCTTTTTGCCGTAAACCACGTTGGAAGTTATGGTCAGCACGCTGAGCGTGTGTTTCGCGCCGCGGTAAGTCGGCGTTTTCTTAAGGTCGTTGTAGAAGTCTTTCAGCACTTCCACGGCAATACCGTCCACTCTGTCGTCGTCGTTGCCGTACTTCGGGTAATCTCCCTCGATCTCGAAGCGCTCGATAAGCCCGTTCTCGCCCGTTACCGGAGTGACGGAAGCGTACTTGATCGCGGACAGCGAGTCGGCGATAACGCTGAGTCCCGCCACGCCGCAAGCCATAAAACGCTCGACCTCGGTGTCGTGAAGCGCCATCTGGATCTTTTCGTAAGCGTACTTGTCGTGCATAAAGTGGATAACGTTGAGCGTGTTGATATAAAGCCTAGAAAGCCAAGCACGGTACTTGGCGAACTCTTTCATGACTTCGTCGTAGTCGAGTTTGCCGGTGAAAGTCTTACCCTCGGGCGCGACCTGCATACCGGTATTCTCGTCCTTGCCGCCGTTAAGGGTCAGCAGCAAGAGCTTCGCGAGGTTGCAGCGCGCGCCGAAGAACTGCATTTGTTTGCCGATTTTCATTGCGGACACGCAGCAAGCGATACCGTAGTCGTCGCCGTAAATCGGGCGCATAAGGTCGTCGTTTTCATACTGAATCGAGTCGGTGTCGGCAGACACGCGGGCGCAGAAACGCTTGAACGCGTCGGGGAGTTTTTCCGACCACAGAATCGTAAGGTTGGGTTCGGGCGCGGAGCCGAGCGTGTACAGCGTATTGAGCATACGGAACGAACTTTTGGTGACGAGCGTTCTGCCGTCCTCGCCCATTCCGCCCACGCTTTCGGTCGTCCAGGTCGGATCGCCGCCGAAAAGATCGTTGTACTCGGGCGTGCGGATTTGACGGGTGATTCTGAGCTTGATGACGAAATCGTCCATAATCTCTTGCGCGCGTTCCTCGGTAATCGTGCCGTTACGAAGATCGCGTTCGAAATAGATATCGAGGAAAGTGCTGACTCTGCCGAGGCTCATCGCCGCGCCGTTCTGTTCCTTGATCGCCGCGAGATAGCCGAAGTACAGCCACTGCACCGCTTCTTCCGCGTTAGCCGCGGGGCGCGTGATATCCTTGCCGTACGTCGCCGCCATTTTCGTGAGCGCTTCGAGATGCGAAATCTGCTTGTAGAGTTCCTCGCAAGTACGAATATTTCCTTCGGTCATGTCACGTTCGCCGTAGCGCTTTTTGTCGGCTTTTTTCGCTTCGATCAGCGCCGCGGTGCCGTAAAGCGCCACTCTGCGGTAGTCGCCGATAATTCTGCCTCTGCCGTAAGCGTCGGGAAGTCCGGTAATGATGCCGGCGTGACGCGCGGCGCGCATTTCGTCGGTGTACACGTGGAAAACGCCGTCGTTATGCGTGGTCTTGTACTTGAACTCCTCTTCGACTTTGTCGGAAAGTTTTTAGCCGTAAGCCTCGCACGCGCTTCTCGCCATTCTGATGCCGCCGAACGGATTGACCGCGCGCTTGAGCGGGGCGTCGGTCTGAAGCCCCACGATGATTTCGTTGTCCTTGTCGATATAGCCGGGGTTGAAGCCGAGCAGCGAGGACACGTTCTCCACGTCCACGTCCAGCACGCCGCCCTTTTCGCGTTCGGCTTTAAGCAGCGCGTTGACCTTGTCCATAATGCCTTTCGTGCGCGCGGTCGCTCCCACCAGAAAGTCCGCTTCGCCCTCGTAAGGCGTATAGTTAGCCTTGATAAAATCGGCAACGTTGATTTCGTTTTGGTACGCTCCGGGCTTGAAGCCCTGCCATTCGTCGTAATTCATAATAAGCACCTCGTAAGTAAAATTAGTTTGCCTGTAGTTTGCGTAATTTCCGACCGTAATTATCCGCCCGACGATCAATCGAGCAAAAAAACCTAGGCAGAAAGTGTTAATCTCTGCCCAGGTGGTCGGCTAGTTCTCAAACTCTCCGTTCCTTTGCGGTAAACTCCGCGATATCCACCGGTAGCAGAAAGTCGTTCGATTAGTTCGGTCGCGCCGCCGCGGAAGTTTTGCCCGCTTTGCCGTTCGACCGCACATATTATAACCTATCGCGCGTATTTTGTCAACAATTTATACACACAATATATTGCGTTTTTAGTCGATATTTTTTTACTTTTAGCCGATATATTGCGTTTTACGCTTTTACGTCCTCCGCAATTGCCGCCGCGAGGTCGTCGAGTGCGGTTTCATCGAGCACCGCGCCGCGCATCGTCACGGTTTCGCCCACGTAACGCACGGACTTAAGCCCGTCGATCTTCTCTTTCATTAGTTTCGCCGCAGTCGGCGCCCAACTTCCGTTCTCGATCAGCGAAAACGCGCGGTTCTGCACGTTTAGCGCCTTGAGATCGGTGAGAAACGCTTCGGTTTTGGGGTAAAGTCCGCCGTTGTAACTGACGGAAGCGACTACGATATTCGAATATTCGAAAGCGTCGGCTACCACATAGGACACGTCGGTTTTGCCGAGGTCGCGCACGACCACGTTTTTCACGCCCAGGTCGGCAAGTTTCGCCGCGAGTTCGAACGCCGCGCGCTTCGTGTTGCCGTACATGGAAGCGTACGCGATTGCCGCTCCGCGCTTTTCGGGAACGTAACCGCTCCACTTCGAGTAGAGCTCCACCGCTTCGGCGATATGCGAGCGAAGAATACGACCGTGAATCGGGCAGATTACTTTCACGTCGAGCGCGGCGACTTTTTTAAGCACGGCGGCGACCTGCGCGCCGAACTTACCCACGATGTTGGCGTAATAACGGCGCATGTCCGCGACGTACCGAGCGTCGAAGTCCGCTTCGTCGTCGAACAGACAGCCGTCGAGCCGAACGCTCCGAACGCGTCCTGCGCGAAAAGTATGCCGTCCTCTTTCGAGTACGCGACCATCGATTCGGGCCAGTGCACCATAGGCGTCGTAACAAACGTAAGCGCGCGAGCACCGAGCGACAGCGTTTCGCCGTCCGCTACGACTCTCATGCCCGCTACACGCTCGGGATCGAGGTAAAGCCCCGCCATCGCTTTGGTTTTGGCGTTGCCGACCAATTCCGCTTCGGGGTGCTTCTTTATAAGGCAACCGAGCGCCGCGCTGTGGTCCGGCTCGAGGTGATTGACTACGATATAATCGAGCGGTCTGCCGCCGAGTACGCACTCCACGCCGTCCATAAACTCGTCCGCGACCGCCGCGTCGGCGCCGTCAAGCACTGCCGTTTTCTCGTCCGCGATAACGTAGGAATTGTACGCCGCGCCCTCGGGCACCGGGAACAGATTTTCAAAGCATTGTATACGTTTGTCGCTTGCGGTAACGGCAAATACTCCGTCCGCTACTTTTCTTACTGCCATTGCTTTTCTCCTTTTTCGGGTCGGAATTCAGTTTTGCCGCCCGTCGTTTTACATAGGTCATTATAGCACTTTTTCGCCGTTTCGTAAAGCGCGGATAAGTGATAATTTAATTAAATGTACGCGAAGATAACTATATGGTAGTATAATTTTATTGACACATGATTAGTTATATGGTAGTATATTGTAAAAATATTTACCGAAAATTACGGAGGACGATATGCCGAAATACGCCGTTATGCCCGAAAAAGAGGACGCGAGAATCAGAAGAAGCAAACGCGATTTGCGTGCCGCGCTGAACGAACTGCTGAAAACCACGCCGTTCGAAAAAATCACCGTTGTCGAAATCTGCGACAAAGCCATGGTGAACAAGGTCACTTTTTACAAGCACTACGCAGACAAGTACGACCTTTTCGACGACTGTATCAAGGATATCGGGCAGGATATTTACACCCGAATCGCCGCTAACCACCCCAAAAGTCTGTTCAGCGAAAACCCGGTCGAGTTCTGCCTTGCGCTCGTCGAGGAAATCACCGTCGAGTGCGTCAATCGCAGAGAGGCTCTGCTCACGCTTGTTTGCAGCGATAACGCGCTGAATAATTACATAGTCCACAACTGCATCGAAAAAATGATCGTCGCGCAGATTACCGAAATTTCCGCTTCCGTCACGCTCAAAGTGCCCGCAAAAAGCCTTGCCGCGTTCCTTACCGGCGGCTTCGCAATGATGATTTTCGAGCAGATAAACAACCCCGCCGCGTTTGACCGCGCGGAGTTTATGTCATATTGCCGCGAAATTTTCACCGATATCGCCCGCTACCATATCCTCGTCAAAAAGTGATTTGGTACGGTCGGTTGTTCGTTCCCTATCACTATACGTCATTCAAGGGCGTAGCGCCGGGAATCCAACGAAGCGTAAAATTCATAAATAAAAAGCCCCGGGAAAGGTTTTGTCCTTTCAAGGGGCTTTCGTTTAACGTTTTTTAAGCGTTATTCTTACGCTCTCGCGCGAGGTCTGGTTAGGCGGTCAGTTCTGCTTCTACACCATTGACTGTAAGATCAATAATGCGCGCATAGTCATAACTACCGTCTCCACTATAATCTTTTCTGTAGGTAAATACCAACTTTTCGCCGGCATTCAATTGAATAGCCATAGGTCCTACTACTTTAAGAGTGCTTTCAGTCGTGCTAGATCCTTGCGCATACTTATTAACTATCGTTGTAGAACCCTTTTGAATCATTAAATAATCAAAATAGCTAGAAGTACCTTCGCCGCCGCAAGCATAACTAAACGAAACTACGATAGGTCCGTCAACCGCGGTAATCGTCAACGTTGCGGAAGAATTATCTGCGCCGGCATTATTGCTTACCCAGTAACCTTTTTCGGCGTTATAATCGAAACCTTTCTTGTCACCGCCGCTAACAATAGTATACGTTCCCGCTTTGACCCATTTAGCATAAACAGTGGTGCTTTCGGTAATGCTGGTAGCGGTAAATGCGGTTGCGTAGGTATTGTCGGTGTAGAGTCCTTCGACAAAGAAAGTATCCGCGCCGTCGGCATAAGTTGCAGCCTTTGCATCGTTAAAATCGATCGTGCGATCTGGTCCTACCTTGTAAACCTTGTCGGCAACGTGTTCGCCTTCATATTTCACGGTAAGCGTTACTTTTGCTTTCCATACGGCAATAAACGTAGTGTCGGCGGATACTTTGTAACGACCTGTAATTATAGCGTTATCTTTATATCCTTCAACATACCAGCCATAGAACGCATAGTCTTCGGTATCTTCGAGAACATAGTCGTTGATATCAAACCACTGATCTTGTTCTATGCCGGTCGAAGCGGGCGCAGTGCCGTATTCGGTAGTAAACGAAACGGTGCATGCTTTTGCCCATTTTGCGTAGACGGTGACGTTTTCGGTAGGCGTTACGCTGGACGCGGAAGTAGTAAGTTCCGCGGTCGTATACCAACCTTTGAACACATAACCTGATTTAGTCGGCTTGTACTCGGAAAGGCTTGCGGAAACGTTTTTATTAACCTGTACGGAAGCAAACGTACCCATATCTACTCCGCTGACGGTATTGAGATCAAACGAAATCGTTACCATTTCTTTAACGAGCGTAGCGGTTTTCGTTTCGAAATCAACCGTCATAGAATAGTATACTTTTTTGCTGTCGAGATATACGTCGTAAGCGGTCTTTTCGGCATTGAGTGCATAAGTACCGGTAAGCGAACCGAACGTCATGCTTATACCGTAATCGTCGAGAACGACTTTATCTTCGGAAACGACTCCGTCAACCGTGGCGGTATATTCGCCGGCAGTACCAAGCGCTTTGTAAAGAGTATATTTCCCGGTAGGTTTGTCGAGCGTTGCGATGAGCGTGCTCTTATCGGCATTGTAAACCTTGACTTGATCAGGAATACTCATACTACTGAACGAAGTAAGTTCAGTGTAATTATAAGTATCACCGCTTTTCGTTCCCTTTTCGACAACTATGTCAAAGTAGAAGTTATCTTCGTCGACAAACATCGTAAAAGGAGTAGTTTCACCATTCCTCGTAACCGACGCTTTCAAGAATAAATATTTAGCATTATTATATTGATATGCGTTGGTCGAACCGGAATATTTGATAGGCTCAACAAGCGGAACTGCAGTCGCATCAAGGAAATAAACAGACAACGACTTACGGACTCCGTTGGTGTATTTGTAAATCGCGAATGCCTGTTGTTCGGGGAAATACTTTCCGGTGTAACCGTTGATCGTAAACGTGTTCGTTGCAGAATCAAACAAGATACTTTGATTCTTAAACGTCGACGAATCAGAGTCGGTCACTAAACCATTGGCATCTACGGTAACATAATATCTGCTGTCTCCGTAAAGCGTTATGTCATTATAAGTAGTATCTTTAAGTCCGCTGACAGACAGCGCATAACTCGTGCCGACAAACGGAACTGCCGCGTTTATCCATTTTGCGTAAACGGTGAACTCAAGAGTATCTCCGCTAAGCGCTTCAGGAGTATAGACGGTTTCAAGCGCCGCGTCGGTATACCAGCCGTCGAATACTTTGCCGTCGGTATATCCGGGTTTGGTAAGATCGGGAGTTACGTTCTCGAAGTAGGTTTCGGTACCGTTCGCAAGACCGTTGCCGTAAACTACGGTGATAGTGTATTTTTTCTTCCAGACAGCCGTTACGGTAAGTTCGGTTGCGCCGACGATACTTTCGTTATCAATCGCCGCGCCGCCGATTGCCCAGTAGTTGAATTCCTCGCCGGCCGCGGTGGGAATATACGCTTTCAGGACTTCGCTAAGAATATCTTCAGAGCCGGCGTAAATCGTCTGATTTCCACCTTTTTCGTTTACGATATTGATCTTGGTCTTTGCAGCCCATACCGCGCTAACGGTGGTATTGCCGGTAAGTACGATCTTCGCGCCTGCCGCGTAAACGGTTTCTTCGTCGCCGCCGACAACCCAACCTTTGAAGATAACTGCGTCGCTGGTGGGCGTAGGAGCAGCCGCAAGCGTATAAGTCATACCCTTGAACGAAGGAACTTCGCTACCGGTGCCGTAATCGCCGAGGTCATAAGTAACGGTGACTTCGGGCTGTTCCGCGGTGTAAGTGTACGCGGTATTATCTGCGGTAACTTCGTAGTAAGCGACTACGTCGTTATCGGAATTATAAACGCGGACTTCGATATTGTAGGCTTTATCCGCCACTGCGGTATAAACGCCTTCGACGCCAGCGGGCAAAGTGATTTTGCCGTTGCCCCAGACGGTCACCGTACCGAGCTCGCCTTCGTACTTGCCTGCCCATTCGTCAAGTTCGATTACACTTGTTCCGTCATAGCCGTACTTCGCGAGAACTTTACCGTCTTTGTCTTTAACGATCATTGCTTTCGCGGTTTTGATAGCGGCGGGAGCAACTTCCGCGCCGTCAAAGTCGGTTACGGTTGCATCGATGCTGGTAACAACTTCTCTGCCTCCGCCATAAGCACCGTCATAGTAGACTGTATGCGCTTCGGTACCGGTATATTTAATGAATAATCTACCGTACATGTTACCCTTAGAACTAAACGCAACGGCAGAAATTAAATCGGTAGTAACAGGGGTATCGGTAGGAACGAGTACGATGTGGTCGCCATTCCCTTGCGGAATGAAGATAAAGCCGTTGGTAGCGGTGATATAACCGTCGTAGGTGGTTTCGGTAAGTTTCGGCGTACCGTACTTGCCGTAAGCACTGCTCTTCGTAGCCTTCATATAAGAACTTACGAATTGGATCGTACCTTTCTCTTTGTCGATATAACGGATATAAACAGAGGAATCGGTAATCTTATAATACTCGGTATCATACCAACCCTCTTCCTCAAATTCGCCGTTCTTTTTGATAATACCGACGGAGCCGGTTACGCCTTCCGCTTTGCCGTTCGCGTCGAAAGTAAGGAGTGCGTTTACTTTTGTACTGACAGAGCCGCTTGCGTTTACGGTAAACGCAGAATAGGTTTTGCCGAATACAGCGTTAGGAGTTTTTCCGCAAACGGTGCAAACGCCGTCAGCACCGAGAATGTGTTCTGCGAAGTTACCGTAGGGTTCGTGGCAAACGGTACAAACAGCCTTTTCTTTGCAGGTAGCAGTACCGCCGACGTGCGCTTCGGTTATTACTTTACCGCACTTTGCGCAAGTTTGTTTGTGGTCGGTTTCGTCTTTCTTTTCCCACTCGCCGAACTCGTGGCGCTCGAGGTGTTCGTAATTGCAAACCGTGCAGTACAAACGATGCTCGTCATTGTTTTTGGGATAGCACTGTCCGCCTTCGTAATCGTGCGGAACCACCTCGGTTTCCGTGCAGCCCTCGTTCTGGCAAGCGCGGGTATGACCGTTCTCGTCACCCTTCTGCCATGCGCCGAAGTTGTGCTGAGTCTTTTCGAGTACATAAGACGTGATTTCATTATGATCCGCGTCGAAGTACTTTTTGCAGACGGCGCACTCGTAGTAAGCGACATTACCTTCACTGAAGCAAGTAGGCTCGGTTGCTTCGTGAAGCGTGCCGTAGGCGTGCTCTGCGAGGTTCTTGAGTATCTGTTCGGCGGTAAGTTCGGTCGTGCCGTCCTCCGCGAAGTACTTGCCGCAGGCTTCGCACTCGTAGTACGCTACGTTACCCTGAGTTTTGCAAGTAGATTCGGTCGCCGCCACGAGCGTACCCAGCTTATGAGCCGCGGGAATCGTCACGTCAACCTTGCCGTACACGGACGTGTACTCTTTCTTTCCGTCCACGGTGCAAGTCGCGTCGGTGGTAGTCAACGTCCAGACGGTGCTGTCGGTAAGTTTCGGTACGTCGACGGTCGTAGTTTCTCCGCAACTGCAAGTAGCCGTTGCTTTGCCCGCTTCGGTTTCGGTAGGCATACTGCCCTCGACCAAAGTATAGGCACCGTATTCGTGAACGTGAGGAGTTTCGGTTTCTCCGCACGCCGCGAACGCAAAAGAAAGAACGAAAGTCAATATCGCAACTATTAACAGACTTTTCTTTTTCATGCTTTGTGTCCTCCAAAAAATTTTTATACGATCCGCACTTTTTCGCCGTCGCCACGGTCTGGATAAAACCGCTTTTTCGGGTACTGCGCTTTTCGCATATTACTGATTTGAGTTCGCCGCGCCTTGCGTATTTTTATGCAATCGTTATGCGACGGGGCTTTCGGGCGGATCTATCCGCGCAGATTCGGCGAATTTTGTCTGAAAGTCGCAATTTTTTTGCAAATATACAACTTTCATTGTATCACATTATAAACTCTTACTCAACATTTGTAAAGTGTTTTAACGTATTTTTTCAAAACTTTTATCTTATTTTCTTAATGACTAATATTAAAAAATATATGATTTTTTCGCGTTTACGGACAATTTGCCGCGATTTGTGAAAAGTTGCGCGTATTTTATACGGAATATACGGAAAATTTTGCATAAATATGCAAAAAGAATAAACTCCGCCTACGGTTCGTCGCCGTTGACGGAGTTATTTCTTATTGAGTTATATGCGGATTGCCTTGCGGCTACCCTACCGAGGTTACTTTACGAACGTTTTGCCCGCGCTGAGTTCCGAGTCGTCGAGATCGGGACATTCGGTAAGTTTGAGTTCGGTGCGTGTCAGCGGATCGGTCACGGTGAACTTGAAGGTGTATTCCGTGCCGTTCTTTGTCGCCGCTACGGTGAGTTCGTCGCCTCTGAGCGTTACTTTGTCCGCGGCGGCGGTTGCGCCGGCGTAAGCGGGAGTCACCGCATACGCGTTGGTTTTATCGCAAACGTAGGTAATCTTGACCGTGCCGTCGGCGTTGAACCCGAACGTAATCGTATCGGTATAAATTTCTTCGGCTTCGGAATCGTAGATCGTAATCGTAGCCGTGTAGTTGCCGACGATATCGGTAACCGCGAGCGGCGAGCCTTCGTCCGTGAATCCGCCGTTTGCGGTCACTACAATGCGAGTAATCAAGCCAGCGTTCGCGCCGGAAGTATACTTGAACAGTACGCTGTTATCGTCGATCACGGTGTAAGTGCCGGAAACGCCGTCGTAAGTCGCCTTGCCGAAGCCGTCGGGCGTAAATACGTGTTCGCCGGAAGTATACGAGCCGAGCGGACCGTCGGCGAGCGTAAGACCCGCTTTGTAATCGCCGAGTTTGTCTACTCTTACTACCGTATCAACGCCGTTCTTGTCGGTGACTTTGAGAACGGAGCCGGCTTCAAGCGTTGCGGTCCCGGATCCCGCATAGTTGGTTACGGTCACTACGTCGCCGAGGGCTTCGGTAAGCGTGCCGAGGAAGAAGTCGGTGCCTTTCACCGTTTTGACCGAGCGGACGATAAAGCCGTCGACCCCCGCGTAAGTCGCTGTGCCGGTGGTAAGGTACGCATTGACGATATCCGCACCGGTAGCGGTAATTTTGATTACGTTGTCGGAAACCACGCTGCCCTTTACGAGAAGTTTGCGACCGGTTTCGGAGTAAACGTAAGCAATCAGCGTTTCCGTTCCGAGGTCCGCAAGACCGGTATAAGTCGTACCCGCGTAGTTAAGCGTAACCATTTTGCCGCCGTCCATAGCGAACGTGGTGGTATTCTCGGGGATCGCGCCGGTGAATTTGCCGTAGAACGGGCTTGCTTCGGTTTCTTTATCCGCGATAATTACCTGCACGGAGTAAAGGTTGGTAACTTTCTTGCCGTTCACGGTCAATGCGACCGAAACCTGATAGAAACCTTCGGACTTGAACGAAACGTAACTCGTTTTGATAGCGGACGTCTTGTCGCTGCCGGTAAGTTCGCCGTCCTTGGTAATAATCGTGAAGCGCGACAGGAGGTCGGCTTTCGCGGTAGTCTGGTCCAAAGTACCGTCGGCTTTGACGGGAACGACGATCCTGAGGTCGCCCACCCTGACGATCGCGCCGCTTTCGATATTGACGTTCTCGAGCGATACGCCCACGTCGATACCGCCGTCGGAGCGTTTCACGGTGACGATATTCTTCCACACGTCGATATAGAATTCCGCGCCGTTGCCGTACTTGAACGAGCCGTCCGTGCCGACGTAGGTAATCGCGACGTCGCTGTTGACGACTTCGTATTCGAACGCGGTGACGACGTAACTCTTAGTGTCGAACGAGATCAAGCCGTTGCCGTAACCGTCGAAGAAAACGTAACTTCCGTCGGTCTTGTAAAGTCCGAACACGTCGTCTTTTTTGACGTAAGTGAATTTTTTGTTCGTAATATCGAGTTTGAACTTGTACGAGAACGGAATGAACGCGACGTTATGATCGTTGATCTTCGAGAAGTTGCTGTAATAATCGTATCTGCCGCCCGCGGTGTCCTGAACGATACTGCCGTAAACGGTGTAAGTGCCGTCGGAGAAATCGTAGCCGCCGAATTTGATTCCGGTCATATTGCTCGAATTGAACGCGAACACGGTTTCGGTGCCTTTCTTGAGCGACGGCCAACCGCCGGAAGTGAACGCAAGCGTGTAATTCAAGCCGTCGATACTGCCGGTAAACGTCGTGCCGTAGTACGAAGTATCCGTGTAATCCGTGTCGATCTTGCCCGCGGTAAGCGCAGTGACCGAGAACGACAAGCGCTGTCCGTCGAACGTCGCTTTCTGCACGGTACCGATATCGTTTATGCCGTGCGCGAGGCTTCCGCCGTCGTTGAAGTCGATCCAGCCCCAGGTTACGTCGTAGAAGTAATCGGAGGTATAAACGCCCGTACCCTTGGTCATCTGAGTTTTAAGCGCGTACCACTGTCTGGTCTTTTCGCCTTTTCTTATAACCGCGGTGCAGTCGATCGAATAGCCTGCGTAATCGCTTTCGACGATATTCGAAGTTCTCGAGTTGAGCGCGAAGTACGAGTTCGTGGGGATAGTCCAGACGTTGGTGTTGAAGTAGATAAGCGAACGTTTATCGTCCGAATACCGCATTCTCACTTCGTTCTCGGGAACGATAACCGCAATGCCGTCGTTGAAATACAGCGTGTGCTTGTTGTTTCTGAGATAGAACGTGAACGTATTCGCGTCGATGCCCACTATGTCGGTAGCGGTCAAGCCGTGAACGGTTATGTTCATGTTCTCGTCGATAGTGAGATCGCCGATAGTTTCGGAATCAACGCCGGGAGTGACGTATCCCTCATCGTCCTCGTCGCTCGCAACCGCTATGGTTTTCAGTTTGGTCTTATAAGTGCCGATAAACTTGTCGTCGAATACGGTGACGGTAGCGTGACCCTTAAAGCCGTTGTAAGTCACGGTGACGGTATACACGCCCGGCGTGAAGAAATCGACTTCGCCGACGATCATGTCTACGGTAACGGCGACTTCTTCGCCACCGTCGGTAATCTTGAACAGATTCGGCAGATACACGCTCTTGCCGACGACTGCGGAGCCTGCAGTACAGGTAATCACCACGTCGGAATTGATGATAAGCGTATAGGAAAGCGTATGATAAGTAGAGTTAGCGCCGTCGAGGTACACGTTGATTTCGACTTCGTATACGCCGGGAACGTTAAAATCGATGTCCTTGCCTTTCACGATTTCTGCATAACAGGTAAGCGCGCCGACGTGCGAGGGATCCTCGTCGAAGTTCTGCTCGTAACCGTTGATATACACGGAAAGATTTTTGAACAGATTGTAGCTCTCACCCTTCTTGATCGTGACTTCACTGTCGATAACCGAGCCCGAGTATTCCTTGTCGACTACGGTATAGGTCACGGTCTTTTCGACGTAATCGAACGGCACGTCGCCGACCGCGGGAATACCATTTGAGTTATACGGCACTTTGACCGTTACTTCGTAATTGCCTGCAGTCGTAAAGTCGACCGAGGTAACGTCTATATACTGCTTGATCTCGCGATAACGCTTGCCGTTGATTATAACGATAAAGTCGGAAGCGAAGTCGTAAGCGTTCTTATCCGTGCCGCGTCTTATGGTGACGGACTCGCCTTTCGCGAGTTTGACGATAGCGCCGACGCGCACGGTCACGGTCGCGGTGTACTGCTTGCCCTTATAGGTAAGCGTAATCGTGTTCGTACCCTCGTTCGTATAGTTGACGGAGCCGCTGACCATATCGCTAGTGACGGGAACGCTCGCGCCGCCGTCGGTAATCGTGAACAGCGAAGTAAGATCGATATAGTCGCTGTTAGGATAAGTTTCCTCGTTGCGCGCGTTGACGATTACTTCGCCCGCGGGAATGATTCTGACGGTCAGAATTTTGGTAACGTCCGTGCCGGCGTTGTCGTAAGTAAGCGTAACATTATAGAGAGCGTTCTCTTCGAGCGAGCCGCCGAGTTTACTCGTATCGATCCATTCGGCTTGGACTTCGACCGCTTCCTCGTCGACGTACACCCAGAAGTCCTTGGTGAAGTCGTGGGTCGCGACTTCGTCTTTCGTAAGACGGAGTTCGTCGTATGCCTTGCCGATCTCCACGTCGTGAGCGTCGGTAACGTGAACGGTAAGCGTAGCGAAGAACGCGTTCTTTCTGCAAACGACGGTATAATCGCCGGGCGTAGCCTGAACGTTGCTCTCGAGCATGTCTGCGGTGATCGCGTATTCCTTGCCCTCGCGGGTCACGGTAAAGTAATCGTCGAAGTTAATCTTCTCTACTCTCGAAACGTTGATCGTGATCTCGGGCTGTTTTACGGTGATAGAGTACTGAACGTTGGTGATGACGATATAAATGAACTTCGTCGTTTCGCCCTTGATCGCGCTGTCCTCGCTGTAGTCGCTGTAAGTGCAGTAAACCTTGTAAGTACCCGCGACGGACGGATTGACTTCCGAGTAGTCGATCATGTCGTCGGTGACTTTGATTATATCGCCGTCCTTATTGGTTCTGTAGTCCTTGATCGTGAAGCGGTTCTTAAGTCTGGGCTTGAGAACCTCCTCCCACGTCTCGTCCGTACAAGTGTCCGTATCGTTTTTAAGGTAAGACGTAATCACGACTTTTTCTTCGAACGTCGAACGGTTTACGCGCACGGTAAGTTCCGCACTCTTGTCTTTGAACGTGCAGGTGACTTTGTAAGTGCCGATCACGGGCTTGACTTGGCTCTTGTCTATGTATTCGTCCTTGACTTCGAGCAAGTTGCCGTCGGCGTTTATCGCGAAGTACTGTTTATAATCGATTTCGTCTACTTTATCGCGCGGTACGGAAATTCCCTCTGCTTCGCTGACGCCGTTAAGATAAACGTCGACAACTTTATAGTCCTCGGAGGACCCGGGATCTTTCCCCGGATCCTCCGTAGGACCGCAAGAAGCAAGAGAAAAAACCGATATCAAAGCGATAACAAGTATGAATATTGTAGTTATCCGTTTTTTCATGACTTCCTCTCTGTTTTTCGTTCGTAAATTACTTTTTTACCTTGTAGTCGCCGAAGTTGTAAATCGTGATCCAGAAGTTACCGGTGTTGTTGTTTTCGATTCTGATCTGGAGTCCGAGGCTTTCGCTGGCGTACGCTACGTAATAGTTATTGCTGTGAGCCACGCCGTAATCGTTGCCGTAATCGCGCTCGAAGCCGAGTTGCGTAAACGCGAGAGTGAGCGCGTCGATCTTCTCTTCGAGGTCGGTGATCTTGCCGTTCTCGTCGACGTTGTCGCTTGCCGCGGTAAGCTTCAGAATTTTCTGAATCTTCTCGTTGCCGTCGGCGTCCGTGCCTACTCTGTTCACGTCGCCCCACGGTCCGTAGAGGTTATCGTCGAAAATCTTGCTGAACACGGTGGGCGCGGGTACGTTAGCGGCGTTTTCGCCGAACAGTCCTTCGAGCGCCGCCGCGCCGTTGAGATACACTTCTTTGAACTTGGTAGTGCCGTCGTCGTAAGTGCCGTCCGCAACGTAGGTCTGCACGCTGGCGTAATCGCTCCACTTCTGCGGGATCACGCGGGCTTCGTACGTGTCGAAAGTACCTTCGGGAAGCGCGGAAGTACCGACGTTCGTGAACACGGTTTCGTATGCGCCGCCGTAAATGCCCTGAATGTCGTAAGCGAATCTTACGTTGGTGATGTTGGCGTCCTCGTCGACGGTGATCGTGAACGAAGTGCCGGTACTGCCTACCGCGTAGCGAGCGAAGTCGCTGAGGCACAGCGCGCGGGCTACGTCCTCGGTGATCGCGGAGTCGCGAAGCGCGAACGTGTACACGAATTCGTCCTCGGAGCCTTCTACTACCTGCATGCCGCTCAACTTGAATATAGCGGGCGATACGTCGAAGTCGGGAATGAGCGACGAGATATTGCCGGTCTTTTTCTTCTTGCCCTTAAGTCCGCGGTTGTCGAAACTGTATTCGAACACGTCGTAAGTGCCGTCGGTATTCTGCTTGTAACCGTACGGATCGGTTCTGTAAAGGTAATCGTCGAGCGACGCGTCGTACTTCATCGTCTTGTTGATAAGTATTGCGTCCGGGGTAACTACGCCGAGGTAACCAACCGTGCCGGTAGTGGATCTGTAGTAGTAAGGTTTGATTTTGCCGTCGTACACGCCCTGACCGCTCGTGCTGCCGGTGCTGCCGGTATCTCCGCCGGTCGTGCCGCTGATGTCGTAATCGTCGGGGTTAAGTACGGGAGCGTACATAGAGGTTTCCACGGTCGCGAACGAATAGTTCGTCATTTTCTGAGCCTTTTCGATCGCGGAAGTAAGTTTCTTATAGTAATCCTGCGTGACGTCGATCGTGTACGGCTTAGGATCTTCGACTACGGTCGTGCCGATCTCGGTGAAGTACATCGTAGCGGTGGTATAGTAGTAACCGGTGATCGTTTCGGTCGCGTTACCGTCGCTGTCGGTCGCGTAGATCGGGTTCGGGTAAGTATTGCCGACGATCTTCTCGATAGCGGTTTCATCCGCATTGAGGTATACGTAGAAGTCGTAGAACTGTTCTTCGAGCGCCGGGTTCATGGACCAGGAGATATACTTTAAGAGGTAATCGTCCTCGCTCGGAATATAAACGTTAGTCCAAGTGTTGGTATCGAGTTCGTAACGACCGTACTCGGCGTTGTATCTGTACGCGCCCATTTCGTCGTCGTACACAAACTTCTTATAGTTGTTCGCGATGTCTTCGAGGTGGTTCCAGTAATGCTGATTGCTCCAGGTGAGCGGGTTGCTGTTGCTATCTCTTACGACTTTGCCGGTAGCAACGTTGTTCTTGTTGACATAAACTTCGTTGAGATAACCGTTCTCGCCGAGTTTGTAGTTGACCGATTGAACGTTCTTGCTACCCTGCTTGTTCCATTCGCCGTACCACGCGCCTGCGGTGACGGTTTCGTCCTCGCCATCGGTGGTCTGCGTCATTTTGATCTTGTAGTCGTAGGTCGTCTTGGTCGTGCCGTAAACGTCGGTGAACGAGCCGCTTACCGTGATATTCGGGTTAGCGATTTCACGGAGCATCGCGGTGGTCAAGCTTCCCACTTCGCCGTCGGAGGACGCGGGCTTTACTTTAACGTCAACGCTGCCTTTAGCTGCGGGATTTGCGGTAGAGGTAACGGTAATCGTAACGTCCTGGCTCGAGCTGAGCGTTTTCTTCTCGGTAGTGCCGTCGGTAGCAACCGCGGTGTAAGTGCCGTCGGTAGTGATCGTGGCGGTCGCTTCGTTGTATGTAACGAGGTCTTTTGCGAAGTCCGGGTTGCCGACTTCAACAGTATAACCGTTATCGTCGCCGGCGGAGTTGGTAACCTCGATTACGAGTTTAATGCTTTCGTTCGGGCGAAGCGTGGTTTTCTTGCTTCCGCTCACGGGGTTAACCGTGTTTACCGCAACCTTAACGTCCGGCGCGGTTTCGGCCACGTTGGCTTTTACCGTAATTACCTTGCTTGCCTTGACGTTTTCGTCGGCTTTGGAAGTCGCGGTAACGGTTACGCTGACGTTCTTGGTCGTGTCGTCGATAACGTAAAGTTTGTTCCCTTCGATCTTGACGAGTTCTTCGTGATCAGCAGTAAGCGTGTATTCCTTGTTTTCCGAGTTGGTTACGGAAACCGCAAACTGAATATACTCGTCGCTCACCCCGCCGCTTATCGAATAAGCGCTGGGGGCTAAATCGATCGAAATTTGCGTGTTCGTCTGCTCGGGTCCGCAAGCGACGATGCTTGCCGACAACGCGCATACGAGAAGAAGCGCAAGCATTGTTCTTATCGATTTTGCAATGTTCTTCATGTTGTCTACCGTCCTTTTAATATTTCAAAAAAAATTTTGATACGAGTTTGCGTTCGCGTTTTTTACGGCGGTCGCGTTCCGCTCTTCCCCTAATTAAAACCTTATCGGGTTTAATGAGGGCTGTTAAATACGTTCAATGCGCTTTAGCTTAGTAAATCAATCGGGTTGTAACTCGCCGAAAAACATATTTAATATGTAGGCAATTATAACCTAATTTCCGCGCAAAATCAAGCGATTTCGGAAATTTGAAACAATTTTCACTTTCTTTCACAAAAGTGTCTCACTTTGTTTAACAAAAGTGGATTCACGGGTGGATAAAGACCTATTGCGGCGATCTGCGACGTGGATAACTTACGCGCTTTATTGCCTTCCCCGCTTGGGGGAAAGCAATCGTAATTGCGCGTATTTTATCCTTATTGCTTCCCCGCTCTACTGTTTGTCGACGTAAAGGTAGATGATGAGGTCGAGGGAGTTATCGGTGGGTACGATGACGAGGTTATTGTCTTCGCATCTGTACTCGCCGTGAACGTTCGAGGTATAGCCCAAGCCTTTCAGGAACGTGTCCACCTTGTCGAGCGAGGACTGAATCGAAGCGTCGATATCGAGCTGTACGTCGTAGTAGAACAGTATCGCGCGCTTTGCGGTCTGACCGCTCGGCGTGTAATAGGTGGGCATACCGAAGCCGTAGGTATCGCCGAGGCAATCCGCCGAGCCGAAGAACGGAAGTACCGCTCCCTCGCTCATAGGCGTGCCCGCTTTCGTGAAGTACGTCGGCAAGTAATCGGTAACTTTGTAAGCGTGCTCGACGTTTTCAACGGTTTCGGAGATAGTAAGTTGTTCCCACGAAGTCGGGAGCTGACGGACGGCGGTCGCGTCGATAGCGGCTTCGATCACCGCGTTTTCCGCGTCGTTGAAGTCCGTGTACTCGACGAGCATTACGCCGAACATATAACTCATGCTGTAGAAGAAGCCCGCTCCCGCGATCTTGCCGTCGGTATCGACGGTCACGAACGGTTTGAATTCGACGTTGTTGACGTAACCCTTGGTGGCGAAAATGCCGTAAAGCGCGATGTCGTTGCCAAGTCCCTTATAGAACGTGGTCGCGACGGAATACATATTTTCGTCTACATAATAGGTGATCGAGCCGTCATCGCTGATGGCGTAACTCGTGAAGATCGCTTCGCTGAACCCGAACGAGGGTTTCGCTTCCTTGAAGTCCGCGTTGAACGCGCGGCTGGCGGTGAAGGTAACTTCGTCGCCGGCGGCAGCCTCCCCTTCGCTCGACGGCTTAACGTTGTAGTACGAGTTGTAGAGGTTGTCGTTTATTTTGCGGTAACCGTACCGGTCGTCGCGGTAAACGTGTTCTTCGGTTGCGGTGCCCTGACGGAGAATATTGTACTCGCGGAAATAGCACTTGTCGGGTGTGACGGTTTCTTCGTAGCCCTCGGAAACGCTGAGGGCGTTGGTAAGGCTGGACTGCTGAACGTGCGTAATGCGAACGTTGTAACGCTCTGCGGCGCGTGCGTCCGCTACCGCGTCGTGCAGTTTTTTAAGCACTTTATACTCGTCGGAGTCGACCGCGTATTCGTCGTAAGCCTTGTATTTGCCGATCGTGGGAACGCTGACGTTCTCGCCCGCGTCGATGACAGCGTACAATCTCGGTTCGGTAATGTAGCCGGGCGCCATGTTGTAATCGTCTTCGGCGAGCGCGTAGATACCCATGACTTCGCCGTCGTCGATAATGAGTTCCATCGTTTTCGCTTCCACTTCGTACGGATTAGCCGCTGCGCACATTCTCTGTACGGTGCTGTCGTTCTCGCCTTTGGAAACGTATTCGTAACGCCAGTTGGTTTCGTTGAAACGGAAGTCGCTGACTTTCAATCCGATGAAACTGTTATAAAGTCCGGAGTCTTCCCACGAAAGCGGGTTGTCGTTGGCGTCTTTCATAGTGTAGTTCTGTTCCTCGTTCATGAGGTTGACGCCGACTTGCGTAGCCGTGCCGTTCACGTTGCGGCAGAAAATACGCTGATTTACGCCCGCGGACGAATTGAGGTATTCGGAGAACCAGTCCGTGCCGTTCATAGCCGTTCTGATCTGCGACATATGCGTGGAATTGAATTTGCCCTTGGCTCCCAGTCTTATGTTGTAAACGTCAAGACGGAGGAAGCCTTCGAACGCGACTTTCTGTTTCGCGACCGCGTCGAGCATGCTCTGCGTAAGCGCGGGCTTTGCCGCAACGATGAGTTCGGTTTCGGCGTAGGCGCGTCTGTCTATCTTCGCGGAGGCAAAGATCTTGACGATCTTATCGCCGGTAACGTCCTTGAGCACGGTGAGTTTGCCGTCGGCGTCTACAGAAACGTACTCGTCGCCCGAAGTCACCTTCCACTCTACGTTATCGGTCGCTTCGCCGTCCACGTAGGCCTTGAGAAGAACGACGTTGCCCTCGTAGCCTTTCACATTGTCGGGGGCTTTGATAGCCACGGTATGCTCGGAGGTCGCGTTGTAGGTCGTTTCGGCAGCCGCGGAGTTTTTGTAGCCTTTTGCGGTGGCGCTGACGGAAATCGTAGCGCTCGTGATCGCGTCGGCGAGCCGGTACTGCGTTTCGGTAACCGTGTACTCGTCGTCGTTGACTTTCACGACGTAACCGGTCGCGTTGTCAACAGCGCTCCAGGTAACCAGCCCCTCGGCGGAAACCGCAAGATTTTCGGGAGTCGCGAGTTGCTTGTCTTCGCCGCAGGAAACCGCAAGCGAAAGCGTAAGCACCGCGACGAGCAAAACGCTGATAATTTTTCTGAGTTTCATTTGCGTTCTCTCCTCAATATGCGTAAACGTAAGTTACTTCCGCGTTTTTCTGCGTTTCGGTAACGAACGAGTATTTAACGAGGCTGATCTTGCCGCTTTCAAACTTGACGGTGAAGGTCACCGCGCCGAATACGGGCAAGTCGCCGCCGATAAATTCTTTGACGTTCTCCGCGCCGCTGACCTCGCCGGTGAGTTCGCCGTCCGCGAGTTTGTAGCCGGAGTTGATGAGTCTGCTCTCGAGTTTCACCGCGACCATGTCCGTCTTTTTGACGTTGCGGGTTTCGGTGGTCACGGTTTCCTTGTTCTCGAATGTCGCCGTATCGATAGCCGTCACTTTTTCGGTGACTTCGGCGGACGAATCGGACGAGAACGCGTAAACCGTTTCGGACGAGTAAACCGTATTTTCGCCGTCCTTATAGGTAACCGTCGCAGTGACGGTCTTGACCTTTTCGATCGACGAAGCGTAAGTCTTGTTCATACTCTCGACCGAGCCGACGTTGCCGCACGCGAACGCCGCGAAAGCGACTGCGAGCACGACCAGCGCGATCGCAGTTTTCTTTATTATACTGCCGCGTAAATTCTTGGTTTTCACTTTACGCCTCCTTAAAACAGAACTCTTTTGAGCGTAGCGACGATCGCCGCCGCAACGCCTGTTACAGCCGCCGCAACGGCTGCAGCCGAAGCAACGCCTTTGTTCGCAACGTCTTTGATCGTGCCCGCTTCGTTATTGACGGACGCGACGTAATCGCCGAACGACTCGACGAGCGCGTTGTACTTGGTAAGGTCGAGAAGCGCTCTGTCCGCCGCTTCGAGTTCGTCGATCTCGGCGGAAATTCCCTTTAAGAATTCGAGTTTGTCCATAGTGAATACGGTCGGGAAATCGTCTGCGGTGAGCTTAGCCGCGAGCGTACGGACTTTTTCGGTCGCTTGCGAAAGTCTGATAGCGTTGATCTTTGCTTTCGCTTCGAACACGGCGGAGTACAGTTTGTTCCACTCCGCGGTCGTGTAACCGAACTGCACGGGATCCTGCTTGACCGCGTTGTATGCGGCTACGGCTTTGTTGACGAGCGTTTCGTCGTTTATCGTGACGTTATCGACGCCGCCGAGTTTGACGACTTCGTTAGCATACTCGATGAACTGCGACATACTCTTGTCCATCGCTTCATAGTTGCTTCTCTTGGCGTTTGCGACCTTGCCGAAGTACGCTTCGTATACGAGCGAATCGTACCCCTCGAGCGTTTCGTTTTTCGGCAATCTCATACGGATCGCTTTCTGTTTGCCGACGAGATCGACGAAGTTCGTGTAATTGAGTTGTTCGCCGAAGAGGTCGTAAACCGATTTCAGCAGTTCGTACTGCGGGTCGGATTCGGCGAGCTTCAAAGCGTTAGCCGCGTCCTCGAGCGCGGGAGCCGCGTAGGAACGGAACTCCACTTCTCCGTCGAGAAGTCCGTCGTAACCGTAGAACGCGAACGCGCCGATAAGTTTAAGCGACGTGGGCAGCACGATTACTTCGATATACTTGTTTTCGTTGCCTGCGTAAGTCGCGATGCGGGTCGTACCCTCCAGCACTTCGAGCGTGTCGATATTCATTGCGGGGGGAACCGCGGTGAGCTGCCAGTCGCCCGATTTCATTCTGGTGTACAGCACTCCGTCTACTATCTTAAGATACGAGTTGACGTCTGCGGTCGTTCTGCCGCTGTAGTCGGTGAACTTCGAAAGCGAGGTTGCGCCTACGAAAGCCGCTTCGCCGACGGATTGAATGTTGGAACGGAACGCGAACGAGGACAGGCGGTTTGCGTTGTTGAACGCGAACGTGCCGATCTTTTCGAGCGCGGGCGCGTTGAAGTCGGTTATGCCGGTATTCATAAACGCGTACGCTCCCACTTCTTTCAGTTCGGGCGCGACGACGTCGATTCTGAGCACGCTGTTTCTCGCAAACGCCGCTTCGCCGATGGTCACGACGCTCGAGAGGTCTACGCTTCTCAGCGACGGACCGTTCTCGGGGCTAGCCACCTGCGTGAACGCGTATTCGTCGATTTCGGTGATTTTGCCGAGGTTGATATCGTTCAGCGCTTCACAGGTGGCGAACATATACTTACCGATGCGGGTTACGCTGTCGGGCAGAGTTACGCTGGTCAGTGCGGTACAGCCGTAGAACACGAAGTTGCCGTTGAGGTGGATCATGGACGGGTCGTCGGAGTCTTTTGCCTCGCCAGCCACAAACGTTACGCCCTCGGGGATCGTCACGGTCGTGAGTTTCTTGCAGTTCATGAACGCGTTGTTACCGATCTTTTTGACCGTGGACGGAATAACGATTTCGGTGAACACGGGCGAAGAGCCGGACTTGCTGTAATTGCCGAACGCGCCGTCGCCGATGGTGGTTAAGCCCTCGGAAAGCGTGACTGCGCCGATATTCGAGCAGTCTGCGAACGCGGCGTTGCCGATCGCGACTACGCCGGTAAGGTCGATCGCTCTCAGCGCGGTGCAGCCGTAGAACGCCTGCGTGGGCACTTCGTTGGTAATATTTTTAAGAATGAAACTGTCGCCGTTGCCGGTAGCGTAAAGCGCCGTGTCGTTGGCAAAGCAAGCGATGCCGAGCGTTACGTTCGCGCTCTCGCCCTCGCCGAGCGTCGGGAAATTGACTCTCTGAAGGCTCGTGCAGTTCTGGAACGCGCCCAGACCGAATTCGGTGTTTTTGCCGATATTAAGCGTGGTTACGCCCGATTCGAAGAACGCGCCTTCGCCTACCGTAGCGTTGTCGCCGATAGCGACTTTGGCTACGCCTGTGCTTCTGAACGCGTACTGAGCGATCGTCTTAGCCGATTCGAGATTCTGCACCTCTTTGAGGTTCGCAGCGTAAGCGAACGCGAATTCGTCGATTTCGACGTTGCCGTTCTCGGGCAGAATCAGCGTCTGAATACTCGCGTTGTTGGCGAACGCGTACTTGCCGATCTTGATATTCGGGTTCTTGATTTCGACGGATTTGACGTTCACGCCGACGAACGCGCCGGGCGCGATTTCGTCGTATTCCTCGCCGATCACGAGCGTGTCGTAATCGATAAGGCTTTGGGTTGCGGTGTTGCTCTCGCCGAGCGCGACGAACACGATCGTCTTGCCGTCCTTGGAAAGCAGGAACCTGCCGTCCGCGGACACGCTGTACTTCTGATTTCCGGACGAAACGGTGAACTTCGAAAGGTTGGTATCCTGGAAGATCGTGCCGCCGATATCGGTTATATCGCTGTTTACGTCGAACACGAGTTCTTCGAGGTTGTCGCACTTGTAGAAGCAGTAGCCGCCCAAAGTAACGCCGTTGTTCGGGAGTTTGAAAGTTTTCAGCGCGGTGTCGTTGTAGAACGCCTGAGCGCCGAACTCGCCTACCGTAGCGCCTGCGGCGTAATTAAAATCGGTGAGCGCCGTGCAGCCGCTGAATGCGCCCATGCCTACGGTAAGCAAGGGGTTTCTGACGGTGACGGTGGTGAGTTTGTCGCAGTTGGCAAAGCAGAATTGCGGCACTTCTATTCTCTCGTAAAGGTCGAGCGTTTCGATAGCCGTACCCGCGAACATCGCGTACGCGAGTCTGGTATGCTCTGTCATGGTGATATTCTTGAGGTTGGAAGCGCCCGAGAAAATCTGACTGCCGGAGTTACGAAGCGTGGTGAGGTCGACCGAAGTAAGCGAGGTGCAGCCGCGGAAAGCGCTGTCGCCGATCGCGTAGACTTTGCTGAGGTCGATGCTCTCGAGCGAAGTACAGCCGCGGAAGGCATTCGCGCCGATTACGATCGTGTCCTTTTTAAGGTCGACTGTCCTGATTTTTTTGTCGCCGTAGAACGCGTATTCTCTGATATACTTCAAAGATTCGGGGAGCGTTACCTTTTCGAGTTTCTCGCAGTTGTAGAACGCGTACTTGCGGATTTCCTGCACGCCCTCGGGGATCGTGACGCTGGTGATCGTCTTGTTGCTCTCGGGGATCTTGTTCGCGTCGTAGTCGTCCTCGGTAAGCTGAACGTTGCGGTCGGTGGTGTACAGACAGAACGCGAACGAATCGATATACAGAATACCCTCGTCATCCGGGATCACGACGTCGCCGCCGAGTCCCTTGTACGCGACGAGCGTACGGTTTTCGATGATGAACGGATTCTTGACAGTTACGGTCAGAGTTGCGCGGATATTCGAAGCTCTGCCGGTAGCCTTGTCGGTAGCGACAAGCGTTACGGTAGCCGAGCCTTCCGCAAGCGCCGTGACGTTGCCTTCGTTATCGACTTTGAGAATTTCTTCGTTGCTGGACTCGTAGTTAAGGTCGTATTTCGACTCGGCGTACCACGGGTTGAAGTCGTAACCGAGTTGGAATTTCTCGCCTGGGTACAGGCTGACTCCGTTCATCGCGAGCAGCGAATTGTATTCGCCGGTCTTGCCGATCTCGCTGGTCTGCGCCGCGCGTGCGAACGCGTAAGTCGTGGTAAAGCCGGTGAATTTCAGACTTTCGAGTTTCGCTTTCGAAGCGTCGGTAATCTTGTTGTCCTCGCTCGAGCCTTGCCCTCGCGCTTTGACGTTGATTATCATAACCGCTTGCTTGAGTTCCATTCGTTCCAGAACGGAAACGGTCGCTCTGCCGACGGCTTTGGCTTTTACGATGCCCTCCTCCACTTCGATGATGTCGGTGTTGGAAGCCGTCCATACGAGGTGACCGAGATAGTCCTTGTTCTCGTCGACGGTTTTGTCGGCGGTATAAAGGTACTTGGTGAGGTCGATCACTTCGTCCTCGTAGCAAGACAGAATGATAAGGTCGCTACCGTCCTCGGTGCCGTCGCCGGTGAACTTGAATTCGCCCTGGGTGCCGGGGAGCTGGCAAAGAAATATGTTGGAGTTGAGCGCGTAATCGTCCACGGAGAACGCGAGCGCGCTGGTGATGAGCCGATCTTCGTAGATCGCGTCGAGGTAATCGGTGATCTCGAAACGCACCACGGTGTTACTGCCTTTCTGACTGTAAATCGGGATCGGGTTTTCGGACAGAATGGTATAACTGCTGGACGAAGTGAACAGAATAGGCGTTATCGACATTGCGTACTGGTTGTCGTAAACGGTGAGGTTAATGTAGTAACGATCCTTTTTCTGAGTCTTGTCGTAGGTCTTTTCGTAGGTTGCGCCTCGGATGATCGGCGCTTCTTCGTCGTAGGCGAAGTCGAACGAGAACGAGTTGCGTTTGTTCGTGTTCACTCCGCCGTCGCCGTAGTCGAGTTTGCCGTTCATGGAGAACGTATACTCGCGGTTGTTGACGAAGTTCTGATCCTTGGACGCGAGCTTGAGACTCTCGTGGTACGGCATAGGCGTGTTGCCGTAGCCGTAGGACTTGGTCGCGTTGTAGTCGGTGTGCGACCACACGGTTTCGCCCGTCACTTTGTCGGTAATGGCGAAGTCCATTTGTTTTGCGCCGCGCAATAGTCCGGCGTAAACGTTGGAGATGCCGTCGATCGCGCCGAGGTTCTTGCCGATGGCGATATGCTCTTCGGAAGCGGGGATCTCGTCGTACTTCGCGGTGTTGATATCGTAGAGGTAAGTGCCGAGCGGGATAAGGTAGTTATACATGTACGAGCCGTAAGGCGTGGTCGCGTAGTAATCGGCTTTGATTTTGTCCTCGTCGTCGATAGCCGCGTCGTGCGCTTCGCTCTCCACTTCGTAGTAAGTCTTATCGAACATAGGCGCCACAGTCCAGTCGCCGTAGAACGCGAGGAACGGAACGTTAAGGTCGATATCCTTCTCTCCTTCCGCTTTCTCGTTCACGTCGTCGAGCTTGACAAAGCCCTCGACGTACATACCGTTTTCGAAGTGCGAGTCGATGTAGTTCTTATCGGCTTCGGTCACTGTATAGACGAGTTCGAGTTTGACGGTGCCGTTCGGCTGGACGGTGATCGCGTTGCCGGTTGCCGAGCCTTCGCCGGTTGCGGTAAGCGTGAAGTTAGTGCCGTCAAGCATGGTCGGGGTTTCGGCAACGTGCTTGTGATCGGACGACGAAACGCTTTCAGTCATCGCGTCAAGCGAAAGATTGTAGGTAAGCGTGTCGTTCGAAAGGTTAACAATGTTGAAGTTCATCGTGTAAACGCCGGTGCGGTTCTTGTCGTCGCCCAGTTCGAGTTTGGTACGGTCGATGCCGTCGACGGTTATGTACGCTTTGGTGTTTACGGTGTTATAGAGGTCGGCAAGTCCCGCGCCCTGTTTCCTCGGGGAGTACGGGTTGTTTTCCTCGTTCTTGACAATCTTCGCCGACGACATCATAAGTTGGTTAGCCATATTCTTGATTTCGTTGGCGGTCTTGTCGGGATAAGTGTCTTTGAGATACTGACGGATAAGCACGACTATGCCGCAGAGATTAGGCGTTGCCATCGAGGTTCCGGAGAGTTCGTCGTAGCGGTAAACGGTTTTGCCGTTCTCGTCGGTGTAACTGCCGGGGATAGCGGACTTGATGTTGCCGCCGTGAGCGGTGATCTCGGGTTTGAGTTCGAGCGAAGGCGTCGGACCCCAGCTGGAGAAGTCGGACATAAACGGACCCGCGGCGTAATTCGCGCTGATCGTGATCGTGCCTTTAGACTTCTGCGCGAGGATTTCGCCGTCGTCTTTGGAAATGGAAATGGTCGGAACGTGGTCGGTCTTGCCCATCGACATAAGAATGTCGCCGTCTATATTATTATAGATAATGCACGCAGCCGCGCCGTAATCTCTGGCAAGCGCCGCTTTTTCTTCGAACGTGTTCGTACCTCTTCTGACGAGCGCGATCTTGCCGGCAAGCGGCTTACTTTCTTTCGAGCCGAACTGCGCGAAACTTACTTTAAGACCTACGCCCGGAACGGTGACGTACTCGAACGTTTTGGTTTCGTTAGCTCCGAGTTCCCCGCGGTCGATAAGTTCCTGAATGAAGTTGTTTTCTTCTGCGGTGATGGAGTTGGATTCCTTGTAGAAGAAAATCTGTCCGTCGTTGCCGTCGGCGCTGACGTTGCCGACGAGGAAATGGCTAAGCGTACCCGAAATGGACGCGACGGGAAGCGAAGCCGCGTAGGTGGACGGCGAGCCGACCGTGCCGGAATCGGGGTTGGTTACGAAGTTGGTGTCGCCCTGAGCGCCGCCGAAACTCGAACTGTAACTGTTGCTTGCTGCGGTGATAAGGCTGATGCCGCTCTCGGCGATCGCGTCGTAAACTCTATTGATCGCTTCTTCGTCCACTTCTCTCGTAAAGCCGCAGGACGAACCGAGCGACATATTGATCGCGTCGACATTAAGGTGCACCGCGTCTTCGAGCGCCGCGAGGATATCTTCGGTCTTGCCGCCCTCGTCGAGGTCGGGGAATACTTTCATAAGGACAAGCTGGGTGTCGGGTGCGATGCCCCGGATTACGTCGTCGCTGCCGCCGATGATGCCGGCGACGTGAGTGCCGTGCTCGGAATCGTACGGGAATACGTCGTAGTCCTTGTCCGCGTAGTCGTAAGAGAACGGAATTTTTGTCGAGTACCACACGTCGGAGGTTTTAAGTCCCGCCGTAAGTCTTGCCGCGTTGAGTTTGTCCTTGTCGGAAGTCGCGGCGATGGCTTTGGTGACGGTTTCCTGACGGATCACGAGTTCGTTCTCGGGAACGTCGGGCTGATATGCGAAAACGGAGTGCGTTTTGTCGAAGCCTGAGTCGAGGATCGCGACGGAAGTACGCTTGCCGGTGTAGCTCACGCTGTCCGCTTTGTAAATACCGGTGGAGTAAATGTCGACGGGGTTGTAGGAAACGTTGTCCTCTACGCTCTGCGCTTCTACCTTATTATAAGTATCGGAAAGCATGGCGCCGGTAACGCCAGCGACTTTTTCGATAGCGGAAAGATTGCCGTACACGGTCTTGACCGCCACGCCGTTCATAACCGTGGAATATCTGTATTCGACGCCGCTGATAAGCCCTTTTTCGTAAAGCGACGAAACCACGCGCGATTGCTTGCGCTCGATTTCGCCCGATTTGGCTTTGCCTGCGACGGACGCGGCATACTCGCCCACGCTGTACGCGTCGGTTGCGCCGTCGTTATAAACGTCGAGCAACGAGTCGCCCGCTACCTGAACGATAGCGACCACTTCGTCGTCGTCGCTGTAGCCGTTGTTCTCGATAAGGTACTCAGCCTTGATCTGAGAAGCGACCTGCTCTTGCGTAAGTTTGTCGTCGCACTTAATGATGCGGAGTTGGTTATCCCCGCTACCCGCGACGGCAGATTCCGTTCCGGGCTTGGATACGGATCCTCCGCCCACGGCGGCAATGCCGAAGGTCGCGCCGGTGATTACTCCGGCAAGCAGGACCATTACCATCAATGCGGATACTATTTTTGTACGCATCTGTTCTCCTTTGCGCAGTCGTTATTCGGTGAATATTTTATTTTACACCGTCTAGTTTATGTACTGTAAATGAATTTTGGTGTCTGCGCTTCATTTTGGTATATTATATCATAACGATTACGCGGCTGTCAATCGGATAAATTTTCGCGAAAAAGCACGAATTTTTAATCACTGTGTGAAATTTGCGATTTTTTCGCAAAAAAAGCCGTTTTTTGCAGTTTATTTGAAAAAAGTGCCGATATGTTCGAAAATGAAAGTTTAGTGAAAAACTCGCGTAATCGCTCAATCGGGGCTTTTTTACGGTAAAGTGACGACTTTGTATAATTAAACGTAATTTATGTATAAACCGCAAAAACTATGCATTTATACGTTCTCCCATCATATTCAGTTTACCCTGTCCGCGGCTGTTTTACGCCGGGAATAAGGATAAATAAAGTCAGATCCGCTACGCGGATGATATTCCCGAACTGCGTTCGAGAGTGATATACGGCTTCGACGTGTGATATTCGCGCTCAGCGCGAGTGATATTTCGCCTTGCGGCGAGTTAAGGATAAGTACTTCTCTGCCGTTAGGTATTCCACG
>ERZ780148.508-NODE-508-length-32255-cov-16.348199_pt1 | contig 32255 bp, 26 predicted proteins | sample MGYA00510984_ERZ780148 | MGnify/ENA primary metagenome ERZ780148 (study PRJEB29588, sample SAMEA2160902) | human gut metagenome | biome: human gut; feature: human-associated habitat; material: faeces | place: Denmark | collected 2008/2010 ...
ATCTTTTACAGAATGGGATTAGCCATCAACACGTTTTGTCCTATAACCCTAAAAATGCAAAAGCAGCACTGAATGATTTACAGTGGATGACGAACAGTGGAGTAAAGCTTGAGGGAAGTGAAGTTACAGTATCCGGAAATGACAGTTCTGGACAGTGCTGGTTAGAGAAGCTTACAATGGATGAAGATTCAAAACTGGTATTAAAGAATGTAAGCCAGGGTATTTCGAATTATGCTAATGTTGCACTGGAAGAAAGCCTGGGAACAATCCGGGGATTCCTGCCAAAAGATTATTCTATCGCAAATAGGAAGAGAAATCCGGCAGATGTTGATTACAGAAATACCATTGTGGATGCAGATGGTCAGATTGCCCAGAATGTGGAGCTTCGTTATCGTAAGATGACAGATGCAGATTTATCGGCAACGCTGAATCCAACGACCTATATTTATGATGGAACAGCAAAGGAACCGGAAGTACTTGTGGTATATGACGGACAGACACTGACAAAGGATACGGATTACACCGTTGCTTATTCGGATAACAAAAATGCAGGAAGTGCAGAGGTAACAATAACAGGTATTGGAGTGTATCATGAAACAGCACATCTGCAATTTACGATAGGGAAGGCAGGTCAGGCGGCACCGACAGGACTGAAGGCTGTAAATACCAGTAAAACAGGTGCAAGTGATGGAGCCATTGAAAACCTGACTACTGCAATGGAATACAGCACAGATGAAATTCATTGGACCAAGGTTACAGATGGTACAAAGATAAACCAGCTTACAGCAGGTGACTATTTCGTACGGTATGCAGAGACAGGGAACTATCTGGCTTCTGCATCTACAAAGGTGACAGTTGCCGTAAAGGAAGACCCTTCCACTGGAAACGGTTCCAATACGGCAGCCCTGACGGGAACAACACAGAAGACGGCAACCATAAAAACTGGTGATGAAACACCGGTTGGAAGAATACTGCTTCTGATGTTTTCCGCAGCCGGATTACTGGTTGTGGCAGCTGCAGGCAGAAAGAAATATTGTTAATTGTTTAAGAAGGCACGCAACGCATCCTTTTGTGCTTTATAATCACTGATTCCTAAATCATAAAGCTCCTGCATGATTTTCGGGTCAGTGGTAAAAGTGCCAATCTTAACCTGATGGGACGGTGCAAAGAGAAATGCCCGTCCTTCTTTTTGTAATTTTGCAGCAACTTCTACCGAGTGCCGGTAATTTAAGTGTCTGTTATCAATTGCAGTAATCGTATTTGGAAATTTCCGTAACATCTTTTTGTAAAGAAAACGGTAACTCTCCGGCTGCTTGACATAGCCAAGTGGACGGCAGTAGATAATTACTACCTTGTCGCAGCCATCTGCAATGGCACGTTCAACCGGAATGGAATCTGCAACACCGCCATCATAGTAATAATTGCCGTGAAAAGAAATCGGTTTGCAGAAGCCCGGAAGGGCACAGGTTGCCATAATGCCGCGGTAATCATCACGGCCTAAATCTTCTTTGGAAAAATATTCTGCCTTTCCGGTGGCAGCATTGGTTGCCGGAAAATGAAATTCACTTGGATTTGCTGCTAAGGCATCATAATCCAGCGGGTCGTTTCCTGTGGAATTGGTTAAGGTTCCGTAAATATATTGAAGCCCGAAGAGAGAACCGGTTTTAATCAGATTTTTGATACTGATGTAGCGGGGGTCTTTTACATGCTCTATATAGAAACGCAGATTACGGCCACGTTGCCCGGCAAGGTAAGAAGCAGTATTTGCCGCACCGGCAGATACCCCCATACAATAATCAAATGTAACATTGTCGTCTAAGAAGGCATCCAGAATTCCGGCACTGTAAGCGCATTTCATACCGCCGCCTTCTACAATCAATCCAGACTTTTCCATGATATTCACCTCTTGAGATATACTTCGTTAATTTTTTCACATATAGTTTAGCACATTGAAGAAGAAAGTCAAAATACATTTTTTATTGTATGTATATTCCGGGAAAATATAAGAGTTTGCGGCATTCGGGCTGCTACCCATATGTCACTGCATTGTTAAGAGTCTCTAAGAATTTCATGAAATATAAAAAAAGTTCCGGCAACCGGCACAAATTCACATCCATGTTCATCTGTGCCTTGCTGGCACGTCCATGTGCCAGCATTGCCAGTTTTGGTGAGAAATTCTAAGAGTCTCTAAACAATTTCGTTAATATATGGGGAGCAGCCCGAATGCCGCAAATTGATATAATTTCCCCGGAATAATCCACACAGAATCTCCTTCCGGTCGTTGAAACCTTCCGTAAAAAACGTTATAATATGAGACAGTGATAAAAGGCGAAGAATAGAAATAGTGGAAGCGAGGAAACGGGAATGGCATTTGCCCATTTACATGTACATACAGAATACAGTCTGTTAGACGGTTCAAATAAAATAAAAGAATATGTGGAGAAAATCAAGGCACTTGGCATGACAGCAGGGGCGATTACCGACCATGGTGTTATGTATGGTGTCATTGATTTCTATAAGGCAGCCAGGGAGGCGGGAATTAACCCGGTTCTTGGCTGTGAAGTCTATGTGGCTCCCGGCTCCAGATTAGACCGCGAGATGGTACATGGAGAGGACAGATACTATCATCTTGTGCTTCTGGCAGAGAATAACACAGGCTATAGCAATCTGATGAAAATTGTATCCAAAGGCTTTGTGGAGGGATACTATTATAAGCCGCGTGTGGACATGGAAGTGTTAGAAAAATACCATGAGGGAATCATTGCCCTAAGTGCCTGTCTGGCAGGTGAAGTACAGCGTAATCTGGTACGTGGAATGTATGAAGAAGCAAAAGAAGTAGCTTACCGCTATGAACGCTGTTTTGGAAAAGGCAATTTCTTTTTAGAGCTGCAGGATCATGGAATCCCGGAGCAGAAGCTGGTAAACCAGCAGCTTCTCCGCATGAGTCAGGAGACCGGAATTGAGCTGGTAGCAACCAATGATGTGCATTATACCAATGCAGAGGATGCAGAGCCTCATGACATCCTGCTCTGTCTTCAGACCGGAAAGAAATTAGCGGACGAAGACAGAATGCGTTATGAAGGCGGACAGTATTATGTCAAATCCGAAGAGGAAATGAAATTACTTTTCCCATATGCACTGCAGGCATTGGAAAATACCCAGAAGATTGCAGACCGCTGTCATGTGGAAATCGAATTCGGACATACCAAGGTACCGCATTTTGAGGTGCCGGAAGGCTATGATTCCTGGACTTATTTAAATAAATTGTGTCATGAAGGACTGGATAAGCGGTATGGAGCCGATGCACCAAAATACTTACAGAAATTAGATGACGAGCTTGCCGTTATTAAAAATATGGGATATGTGGACTATTTCCTGATTGTGTGGGACTTTATCCATTATGCGAGAGAGCATGATATTATGGTGGGACCGGGACGAGGCAGTGCCGCAGGAAGCCTTGTTTCTTACACCACCGGAATTACAGATATTGACCCGGTTCGTTACAATCTGATTTTTGAGCGTTTCTTAAATCCGGAACGTGTATCTATGCCCGATATTGATGTGGACTTCTGCTTTGAACGAAGACAGGAAGTTATTGATTATGTGGTAGAAAAATATGGCAAGGACTGTGTGACACAGATTGTAACCTTTGGTACGCTGGCAGCCCGTGGAGTAATCCGTGATGTGGGGCGTGTCATGGATTTGCCTTATAATTTTGTGGATACGATTGCCAAGGCAATTCCAAATGAACTGGGAATTACCATTGATAAGGCACTGATGATGAACCCGGAGCTCCGGGGCATGTATGAATCTGACGAGTCGGTAAAGAAACTTATCGATATGTCAAGAAGATTAGAAGGTCTGCCGAGGCATACGTCCATGCATGCAGCAGGCGTGGTAATCAGCCAGAAACCAATGGATGAATATGTTCCGTTGTCAAGAGCATCCGATGGCACCATAACCACACAGTTTACCATGACTACCATTGAAGAATTAGGACTTCTGAAAATGGATTTCTTAGGACTCCGGACACTGACTGTAATCCAGAATGCAGTCCGTCTTGCAGAAAAGAGCAGCGGTAAAAAAATTGATATGAATGCCATCGACTATAACGATAAGAAAGTGCTAGACTCTCTTGGAACCGGCAAAACCGATGGTGTCTTCCAGTTGGAAAGTGCCGGAATGAAGAACTTCATGAAGGAGTTAAAGCCACAGAGCTTAGAGGATGTTATCGCAGGTATTTCTCTTTACCGTCCGGGTCCAATGGACTTTATTCCGGCTTATATCAAGGGAAAAGACCACCCGGAAAGCATTACCTATGACTGCCCGGAATTGGAGCCGATTCTGGCGCCGACCTATGGCTGTATCGTATATCAGGAACAGGTTATGCAGATTGTACGTGACCTCGCCGGTTATACATGGGGCAGATCTGATCTGGTGCGCCGTGCCATGTCTAAGAAAAAGGGCAAGGTAATGGAGCAGGAGCGGAAGAACTTTGTCTATGGTAATCCGGAAGAAAATGTTCCGGGCTGTATTGCAAGAGGAATCGATGAGAAAGTGGCAAACAAGATTTATGATAACATGATTGACTTTGCCAAATACGCATTTAATAAATCCCATGCGGCAGCTTATGCAGTGGTTGCATATCAGACCGCATATTTGAAATACTATTATCCGGTAGAGTTTATGGCAGCGTTAATGACATCAGTCTTAGACAATACTTCCAAAGTCTCAGAATATATCTACACCTGCCGCCAGATGGGAATCGCAATTCTGCCGCCGGATATCAATGAAGGCGAGGGTGGTTTCTCCGTATCCGGACAAGCAATCCGCTATGGACTTTCTGCCATTAAGAGTATCGGAAGACCGGTGATTGATGCCATTGTGGAGGAGCGTAAAATCCGTGGGCCGTTTACCACGTTAAAGGATTTTATTACAAGACTTTCCGGAAGAGAAGTGAATAAACGGACCATAGAAAACTTTATCAAAGCGGGAGCCTTAGACGGACTGGAAGGAAACCGCCGTCAGAAGATGATGATATACGGTTCTCTTTTGGATGCACTGAATCAGGAAAAGAAGACCACAATGGCTGGTCAGATGACACTTTTTGATATTGCACCGGAAGAGGACAAGGCAGAGTATGAAATCAAGCTTCCGAATGTAGAAGAGTATGACAAAGAAGTGCTTCTTGGCTTTGAAAAGGAAGTTCTGGGCATATATATCAGCGGACATCCGCTGGAAGAATATATGGAGCGTTTAAAGAAGAATACCAATGCCGTTACCACAGACTTTGTACTGGATGAAGAGACCGGAACCCTTAAGGTATCGGATGGCGTAAAGGTGCGTATCGGTGGAATGATTACCGATAAAGTCATCAAGTATACCAAGAGTAATAAGGCAATGGCATTTATTACGTTAGAAGATCTGGTGGGAACAGTGGAAATCATCATTTTCCCGAAGGATTATGAGCGTTATGCAAAATATCTTGAAAATGATGCCAAAGTATTTGTGGAAGGCCGTGTAACTGCAGAAGAAGACCGTAACGGCAAGCTTATTTGTGAGAAAATCATTTCCTTTGATGAAGTGAAACGGGAGCTGTGGCTGCAGTTTCCAAGTAAGAGCGATTTCGAAGAAAAAGAAGGTGCTCTTTATGGAAAAATGATGGATGCCGATGGCTCAGAGCATGTCGTTATTTATCTTGCAGCAGAAAAACAGATGAAGCGTCTGCCGGAAAACAGAAATGTTGCAATTACAAAAGAGCTTTTAGAAGAACTTGGGAATTTCTTAGGTAAAGACAATGTAAAAGTTGTAGAAAAGTCGTTGTAGCCATTGCAAAACCACAGTTTAAGGATTAGAATAAAAATGATTGGATAAAGAACAAAGAGAAGTGTTTACATATAGGAGGTAACAGGGAATGTCAAAAGAAATTCAGACAATTGGTGTTTTAACCAGTGGCGGGGATGCTCCGGGCATGAACGCTGCTATCCGTGCGGTAGTAAGGGAAGCTATTGCAAAGGGAAAGAAAGTAAAAGGAATTAAGAGAGGTTATGCAGGTCTTTTGCAGGAAGAGATTATTGATATGGAAGCAAAAGATGTAGCAGACATTATCCAGAGAGGTGGAACAATTTTACAGACTGCACGTTGTCAGGAATTCGTAACACCGGAAGGACAGCAGAAGGGTGCTGAAATCTGCAGAAAACATGGCATTGATGGAATTATTGTAATCGGTGGAGACGGTTCCTTTAAGGGCGCACAGAAGCTGGCAGCACTTGGAATCAACACCATCGGATTACCGGGAACCATTGACCTTGATATTTCCTGTACCGATTATACCATCGGTTTTGATACCGCAGTAAATACTGCCATGGAAGCCATTGATAAGGTACGTGATACCTCAACCTCCCATGAGCGCTGCTCCATCATTGAAGTAATGGGCAGAGGTGCAGGCTACATTGCACTGTGGTGTGGTATTGCCAATGGAGCAGAGGATATCCTGCTTCCAGAGAAATATGATTATGACGAGCAGAAGCTTGTAAATAATATTATAGAGAACAGAAAACGTGGAAAGCAGCATCATATTATTGTAAATGCAGAAGGTATCGGTCATTCCGCAAGCATGGCAAAGAGAATTGAAGCAGCAACCGGAGTTGAAACCAGAGCAACCATCTTAGGACACATGCAGCGTGGTGGAAGCCCGACCTGTAAAGACCGTGTTTATGCATCTACCATGGGATGCATTGCCGTAGATTTGCTGTGCGAAGGCAAATCCAACCGTCTTGTAGCATATAAAAATGGTAAATTCGTAGATTATGATATTGACGAGGCACTGGCAATGACCAAATCCATTCCGGAATATCAGTATGAAATCTGTAGAAATCTTTCCAGATAGGATGTTATTATGATTACCAGTACAGCAAATCCGCAGGTAAAAAATTTAATTCAGTTAGTAAAAAAAGCCAAAGTTCGTAATGAACAGAGGCTTTTTGTTGTGGAAGGAATCCGTATGTTCCGGGAAATCCCGGAAGGCTGGCTTGATAGAATTTATGTTTCCGAGCATTTCATGGAAGAGGAATCCCATGTAAAAGTTCTGCAGGGAAAAAATTATGAAGTACTTGCCAATCATGTGTTTGAAAGTGTGTCCGATACCAAGACACCGCAGGGAATCCTTTGTCTTGTGAAAATGCCGGATTATACCTTAGAAGAAGTAATACCAAAGGAAAATGCCCATCTTCTGATTCTTGAAAGTATTCAGGATCCGGGCAATTTAGGCACGATGTTCCGGACCGGAGAGGGAGCGGGAATCAGCGGAATTATCATGAACCGCACCACTGTAGATGTTTTTAATCCAAAGACCATCCGCTCCACTATGGGCAGTATCTTTCGCGTACCATTTTTCGTGACGGAAAACCTGCAGGATATATTGATGCAGTTAAAGTCCCGGAAAATAAAGCTTTACAGTGCCCATCTGCAGGGCAGTGTTTCTTATGAGGAGCCGGATTATAAAGAACCCACAGGCTTTTTAATTGGAAATGAAGGAAATGGATTATCGGATGAGATTGCCAGAATGGCAGATACCTATATCTACATTCCAATGGCAGGAAAAGTAGAATCACTGAATGCAGCAATTGCGGCAACACTGCTGATGTATGAGGCAGCACGCCAGAGGAGGTAAGGGATGTTCCGGTTATGGGCAAAAGAATTTAAAGACAATCATATGTTAAAGGATACCACCATCTGTGATGACTCCGGGGATACCAGAACCCATAAGGTGTTCCGGGCATTAGATGAGGTGTGCTATACTTTTGATTTGGGAAAACCAATCTGGTTAGACCGCAATGTGGATGAATTTAAGCGGCATGCGAAGACCAGGTTTTATCAGGATAATTTTGTGGAAGAAATTGAATTTGATTTTTTGGAAATTCATGTGATTGAAGAGGATTAAGTAACTGTGTCAGGAGGAAAGAAAATGGAAGGGCAGATGCGCCGGGATACCATCATTAAGATGCTGGGGGAGAAGGGAAAACCTTTGTCCGGAACAGAATTGGCAAAAGAATTAGGAGTCAGCCGTCAGGTGATTGTACAGGATATTGCATTGCTTCGTGCAGTAAATAAGAATATTTTAAGCACCAACAAAGGCTATGTGCTTTATGACCCTTCGGAAGAGACACAGAAAGCAAGAAGAACCATTGCAGTAAGCCACAGTGATGAACAGACACAGGATGAGCTTTATACCATCGTGGATTTCGGTGGAAAAGTCTTAGACGTCGTAATCGAGCATGATATTTACGGACAGATAACGGTGGATCTGATTTTAAAGAGCCGTCAGGATGTGGACGAATTTATTGCAAAGGTTGCAAAGAGCAAGGCAAAGCCGCTTAAGACACTGACCGGAAATAAACACTTTCATACCGTAGAAGCAGATTCAGAACAATTACTTGACATCATAGAAGAAAAATTACGGGAAAAAGGCTACGCAAGATAACAGCTTGACTTTTTTTCTCGATATGGTAAACTACTCCTTGACTGACAAGACAACTGACAAGACAGCTAAAGTCAAGGAGGAAGAAAATGGAAAAGATAAAAGCGTTCTTAAAACGCAAAAATATTATTATCTCAGCAAAAAGATATGGCATTGATGCCTTAGGTGCAATGGCACAAGGTCTTTTTGCTTCTCTTTTAATTGGAACAATTATCAGTACAATTGGTGAGCAGGCTGGCATCCAGCTTCTGGTGGACATCGGTGGATATGCCAAAGCAGCAACCGGTCCGGCAATGGCAATCTCCATTGGTTTTGCTTTGCAGTGTCCGCCACTGGTGCTTTTTTCACTGGCAGCCGTCGGTGTGGCCGCAAATACCCTGGGTGGAGCAGGCGGACCGCTGGCAGTATTGATTGTCACCATCTTTGCAGCCGAATTCGGTAAAGCAGTATCCAAAGAAACCAAAATTGATATTATCGTCACTCCGTTTGTAACCATTTTCATCGGAGCAGGCTTATCCATCTGGTGGGCACCGGCAATCGGAGCCGCAGCCAGTGCAGTAGGAAATGCCATTATGTGGGCAACCGAGTTGCAGCCGTTCTTTATGGGAATTTTAGTCTCTGTAATTGTAGGTATCGCACTGACGCTGCCAATCAGCAGTGCTGCAATCTGTGCAGCTTTGGGACTTACCGGACTGGCAGGAGGAGCTGCAGTAGCAGGATGCTGTGCCAACATGGTAGGTTTTGCAGTACTGAGCTTCCGGGAAAATAAATGGGGTGGACTTTTCGCACAGGGAATCGGAACTTCCATGTTACAGATGGGAAATATCGTGCGGAATCCAAGAATCTGGCTTCCGGCAATTTTAAGCTCCGCCATAACAGGTCCGATAGCAACCTGCGTATTCCATCTTCAGATGAACGGTGCAGCTGTAGCATCCGGAATGGGAACCTGTGGACTGGTTGGTCAGATTGGTATTTATACCGGCTGGATTAATGATATTGCATCCGGTGCCAAGGCAGCCATTACACCAATGGACTGGATTGGAATGCTGTTAGTATGCTTCATTTTACCGGGTGTTTTAACCTGGGCATTCGGTCTGTTCTTCCGTAAGATTGGCTGGATCAAAGAAAATGATTTGAAGCTTGATTTATAAGAAAGATTTAAGAAAATATAGATAAAAGTTATACCATAAGAAAACAAAAGCAATACCTCTTGTGCATAATTATTAAAAATTGATAAAAATTTAACTAATAACAAGCATATTATACAAAGATGTGCTATACTAAAGTTAGATTGTTCTTGCATATATTATAACTTACGAGGAAAATTTCGAAAATATAAAAAGGTTATTTTCCGCAGTAGATGCATGGAGGAGTAGAAAATGGAATCACCAATTGAAGTGACAGAAGGTGTAGATGGTTGGAATACCATAATCTTTCTTTATAATTCTGCATTAAAAGAAGTTGGAACCAAGCTTGAAATATTAAATGATGAATTTCAGCATGTACATCAGTACAATCCGATAGAATATATAAAGCGGCGGATTAAGACGCCGGAGAGTATCGTAAAGAAGCTGAAACGATATGGTTACGAGAGTACCATTGATAATATGGTCAATTATGTAAATGACATTGCAGGAATCCGTATTGTATGTTCCTTTACTTCTGATATTTATCGTATGGCAGAGATGATTGGAAAGCAGAATGACCTTACCGTGGTATCGGTAAAGGATTATATCAAGCATCCGAAGGAAAGCGGCTATAAGAGTTATCATATGTTGGTTACGGTGCCGATTTTCTTATCAGACCGTGTAGTGGATACAAAGGTTGAGATTCAGATACGGACCATTGCCATGGACTTCTGGGCGAGTCTTGAACATAAGATATATTACAAATTCGAAGGAAATGCACCGGAATATATCAGTAAAGATTTACGGGAGTGTGCAGAAATTGTTTCTATGCTGGATGCAAAGATGTTATCCTTGAACGAAGCAATTCTAGAGGCAAAGGCAGCACAGGAAGCGGAGCTTTTGCAGGAAGAAAAAGATAGAGCGGATAAAGAAAAATAAAAGAAGCTGCCGGTTTGAGGTGACCCCTCAAAGTTAGACTTTTACGAGGCGACTTCGGTCGTCTCGTTTTTCTTTATGCAGCTAAAAGATGGAGCCTGTATTGAACAGGACTCATCCATCCCAACTTTTCTTTTATTCGTTTCTCGTTGTAGTATTTTATAAAACGTTCTATCTCTGATTTTAATTCCTCGTAGCTGTAATAAACAACACCGTAGTAAATTTCTTGTTTGAGCAGTCCAAAGAAATTTTCCATTACGGAATTGTCCAGACAGTTTCCTTTTCTGGACATGCTTTGAAATATCCGTTCTTCTTTTAGTCTATGGGAATATGCCTTCATCTGGTAAGCCCATCCCTGATCTGAGTGAAAAGTTCTTCTGTATGGGCAGTCCGCAGTAGTTTCAATTGCTTTATCTAAAGCATCCATTACGTTTTTGGCAGAAGGTCTCTGATCTATCCCGTAGCTAAGTATTTCACCATTACACATATCCATAAACGGATCGAGATAAAGCTTATGCATAGTCACATGTCCTTTCTCATCAATTTCATAATACTTGAACTCACTGGTATCTGTAGTGATTTTCTGATGAGGTATATGTGTATCAAAACGTCTGCGAATCCTATTCGGTGCAACGGTGCCAATCTTACCTCTATAAGAACTATACTTCCTGCTTTTACGAGTATAGGATATCACCTGTAATCCGAGCTTTTGAACAATACGTTGAACTTTCTTTTTATTTATGGAATATCCTTGATTACGAAGTTCTCCGAGGATCCTACGATATCCATAATCCTTATGTTCTTTACGAATTTCGAGTATCTTTTCCTCAATTTCCTGATCCGGATTTTTTCTATCAAAACGCTTTTGCCAATATATATATGTGGCTTTTGGCATTCCAGTATATGAGAGAAGGTCTTTTAATTTGAACTGTCTTCGGAGGCTGCTGATGATTCTTGCCGTTCTCTCATTTTTGCTTCGTCCTCTAAACGCAGTCTCCTCAGTTCTTTTAAAAACGCATTCTCGATTCTTAATTTAAGAAGTTCTTCTTCTAGTTCTTTTACATGCTCTGCACTTGTATCAACAGAAGATTCTTCAACGAGTTTGTTTTGTGTATTGTCATCAGATGTGTTCAATGTTTTCTTTCGTCCTTTTTTTCGTGGTCTCAGCGCATCAGGACCCGCCACTCGAAAGCGATTAACCCAATTGACAATCATTGACGGATTAGTAATTCCTTCTTGTAGAGCCAAATCTTGATACGAGATTTCACTTGATAAATATAACTCTACAACAGAAAGCTTCTTTTTGAAAGAGTAGTTCTCTTTTTTTCGAGAACGTTTTAATCCTTCATCTCCGAATTCTTTATACGCAGCAAGCCATTTCCTGAGCTGAGAATTTGATCCAAGCCCATACTTTGTAGAAAGATACTGTGTGCCACCTTCTCCATTTATGTATTCTAGAACTACTTTTTTCTTGAATTCAAAAGAATATTTAGCCATAAAAATACCGACCTCCAATCGTTAGATTTTTAGGTCTAACTTTTGGGGGTCGGTACAGAGTAGCAGCCTTTTTTATTTTGAATATAAAATATGACACATACACTTGACAATATGCATACGTAGAAGAAACGCATCAAGTGCTTGCTAAGCGAAACTTTGTGCTGGCAGTAAGAAGAGGAGGTATCTTTGGTGATAAACCAACTGCTTACTATGACTTTGGAGAGTAGAAAGCGACAAGATAGCTGAGCATTGGGATGAAATAGGACATTTCTTCCCAAAAACAGTATGTTTATGGTATACTAGCTATTAGTAATGCGATTTCAACCGACATTACATATTATGATGAGAAATTAATACAAAGGACTATTCTTTCACAGCTTATGATGCAGGTGCTGGGCAGTGCTGCCCGGGTAAATGGCGAAGGTACCTATACGGACAGCAGAGACCATGGTAAACAGTTTTCAGTGGGCAGATTAGGTAACTTTGATAAGAGCGAGGAAACGAAAATGACGGAAAGTAAGATACTTCTGGTATTAGATAAAAAAGATTATGAGGATGGCATGCCGGTATTTGAAAGAAAGTGCGTCCGGGCAATCATAGAAAAGAATGGAAAAATTGCAGTCCAGCGCGGCAGGGCAGGGGACTGCAAAATATTAGGCGGTGGCATGGATGGTGAGGAAGATTTTGAAACGGCACTTTCCAGAGAAGTATTAGAAGAGGGCGGATTGATATTATGCCCGGGAAGTATGCAGCTGTTGGGCGAGATAGAAGAAAAACGCCGTGATTTATTTGAAACAGATAAAATATATCACTGTCACACCTATTTCTTTGCCTGCACGGTTGAAGAGAGAATGACGGAACCGCATATGACAGAAAGCGAGAAGGCAAAAGGCTATCATCTGGAATGGATGACACCGGAAGAGATTGTAAAAGCAAATGAGCCATTTTCGAAGGAACCGTGGATATATCGCGATACTGCATTTATTAAAATGTTGATGGAGGGAAATTTATGAACACAGGATATGAGGGAATCCTGCAATTTCGGGGAAAGTGGAGAGATTATCAGGAAAGAGTACTCTTACATGCACAGCAGTATTTGAAGGATGGAAAGATACATATTGTGGCAGCGCCGGGCTCCGGCAAGACTACACTTGGAATAGAACTGATTCGGAGGCTGGGAGCACCCTGCCTTATTTTTTCACCCAGCATTACCATCCGCCAGCAATGGCTGATGCGTATACAGGAGGGCTTCTTAACCGAAGAGGCAGATCCGCAGGAAATATTATCCAATGATTTAAAACAGATGAAGCAGATGACTGCAACGACTTATCAGGCACTGTACAGTGCCATGAAGCGGGAGCAGGGCACACTGGAAGAGGACAGCGGGGAAGCGGCAGAGGAAGATGCAGCAGCCAGTGAAGCGGTGGATGCAGTAGATGCGGCAGACAGTAAAGTGGCAGCCGGCGGAGTGACAGAAGAAGCAGATGGAGAGAAGGAAACGGAGCAGGTTGACTACCGGGATTTCGATATTTTTAAGGCAGTAAAGGAAGCCGGTATTACAACAATTTGTCTGGATGAGGCGCATCACCTTCGCAGTGAGTGGTGGAAGGCACTGGAGACTTTCTTAGATAAGCTGCCGGATGTGCAAATCATTGCATTGACAGCAACACCGCCTTATGACAGTACACCGGCACAGTGGAAGCGTTATATCGATATGTGCGGACCGATTGATGAAGAAATCTTTACGCCGGAACTGGTAAGAGAAGGAAGTCTCTGCCCGCATCAGGACTATGTTTATTTTAACTGGCCGACAAGAGAAGAGGAAGCATATGTCAGGGAACATCAGAAGCGGATGCAGATGCAGGTGCAGAAAATGATGGCAGATGAGACTTTGCGAAGAATCGTATCTTCCCATCAGGGGCTTATGCATCCGGAAGAATACAGTGAGCGGTTCTTAGATAAACCGGAGTATTTTACAGCGCTGCTGGTATACTGCCAGGCAAAAGGGATTCCATTTTCCGGTTATTTAAGGAAGCTCATCGGAACAAAGGGAAAGCTGCCTGGAATGGATGCACACTGGATGGAAGTGTTACTGCAGGGTGTTCTTTATGAGGACAGAGAGTCCTATACCATGATGGAAGCAGAGCGGGAAAGCCTGCTGCAGGAATTAAAAGAGGCAGGAGCCATCTACCGGAACAAGGTTGCGCTGCGGGATAATGAAGCCATAAAAAAGGTACTTATGAAAAGCCAGGGAAAGATGGAGAGCATCCATACCATTGTGCAGGCTGAGTATGAGGCACTGGAAAATGATTTACGCCTTCTGGTTCTCTGCGATTATATTAAGAAAGACAAATTGCCGGAGATTGGAAGTAAAGATACACTGGTTACAGAGCTTGGTGCAGTGCCGATTTTTGAATATTTAAGGCGGCAGAACATGGCTGGAATCCGTCTTGGTGTGCTGAGTGGAACAGTGATAATCGTTCCAATGGAAGTCGAAGCAAAATTGCCGGAATTACTGGCACAGTATGGCTGCAGCGGAACGTTGAATCCACTGGGAGATACCGGATACGGACAGCTTATGATAAAGGGAAAGAGCACCCACACCGTAGCTGTTGTGACGGAGTTATTCCGTCAGGGAGAGATTCATACATTGATTGGAACCAAGTCATTGCTGGGAGAAGGCTGGGATGCACCGTGCATCAATTCCCTGATACTGGCAACCTATGTAGGGTCTTTTATGCTGAGTAACCAGATGCGTGGAAGAGCAATCCGTACCGACAGAGAGCAGCCGGATAAGACCGGAAACATCTGGCATCTTGCCTGCATTTTTCCAAAAGAGCGGGGACAGCAGAGTAATACCGATGCAGAGGGCGATTATGAAATGCTGGAACGCCGGTTTGAATCATTTTTAGGAGTATCCTGCAGGGAAGATGTAATCGAAAGCGGAATCGGTCGGCTGGACATTCCAAAGATAACATCAAAATATGAGGTAGATAAAGCAAACCGCATGATGCTTGAGCGTGCAAAGGACAGAAATGCATTGAGGCAGCGATGGAACCAGTCCTTACAGGAAGTGCGAAATCAGATGGAAATAGAACAGATAGATGAAATTGCAGCAAAAGAAATAGAAACCGGATATATCTTTATTAATGCGGTCTGTATAGAAATCATACAGGTGATACTTGCAATACTCTTAATGAGTGGAAGAATGATGGCACAGAAGCTTGGTAATCATCCGGCTTTCCTGTTACTTGGAATTGCGCTGTTAGCCGCATTTGCCGGAATTGTCTATCAGGGGATACGTCTGTTTAAATTCAGCACCCCGGCAAGACGGATGAAACAGCTTAGCGAAGCAATGCTAGATGCATTGAGGGAATGCGGGGAATTAGAGGATGGTGCCCATTGCAGGACAGAAGTAGAATCCTTTAATGGACTTGTGGTAGGTACCTGGCTTAAAGGTGGAACCACCAGAGATAAGACAACCTATTCTGCCTGCATGGAAGAATTGTGGGGTGTTATTGATAACCCAAGGTATCTTCTTATCCGGGAAAAAATCTTTGGCACATCAAGAGAGTGTTACAGTGTCCCGGAAATATTCGGAAGACAAAAGGAGCGTGCCCTGATTTTTGAAAAGCATATGAAAAGGGCTCTTGGACCATACCATGTGGTATATACAAGAACCCCGGAAGGACGAAAATTATTATTAAAAGAGCGGACACGCTCCTTTGTAAATCAAAACCAGAGCCTTTTGCAGGGAAAGAAAATTGCAAAAGGATATTAAGAATAATAAGAATTTTCAATTTTGGGATATTTTTTATTTACACCAAAGAAAAAGAGGAGCAGTCCTGCAACCAGTAGTCCGGCACCAACAAAGAACCACAGGAAGAAGAACGGAACGGTATCTGCTTTATACATAAACCAGTCCGGAGAGAAGGTTCCCCAGATGTTAAAGAGGATATGGAAAAGCATGGAAGGATAAATGCTGTGGCTTTTCTCGCAGATAAATCCAAGAACAATTCCTACCACAAAAGCATAAACACCCTGAATCATATTCATATGGAACACACCAAAGAGCAGTGCCTGCAAGAAGTTAGCAACCCAGAAAGGCATTGCTCTTTTTGCATATTTCAAAGTCAGTCCACGGAAAATCAGTTCTTCACAGACAGGTCCAATCAGAACGGAATAGAGAACCAGAATCAGGGAAGGCTCATCCAGTCCCACCGATTCTACCAGGTTACTGTAATATTCCAGCCAGTGCGGGTTAATGGCTGCAGTAAAAGATACAATGTAATTGGTAATATACTGTAATCCTACTGCAGTAATAAGAATGCCGAAGATAACCGGAATATTAAATGGTTTCCGTACATTTTCCGGTTCTGTCTGCCGGAACTTTTTATAATACCAGTAGGCAAATACCACAAGGGCAACAGTACCGTAGGCTGCACTGACACCGGCATTAAAATTGGCGGTGGAAATAATATTTAAAAATGCATCCATACAGTCATCGATAGAAGTTGCCCCTTTGGTATAAAAACCACCCAGCAGAGCAAGCCCTACTGCCGGAATGGAGATAAGCTGCTGCAGGCCAAATGCCAGCAGAGCCGGAAGAAAACAGAACATAATTCTGCCAAATCGCTTCATGAAAAAACCTCCTCAAGTATCATCACTTTTCTTGGCACATTATAACAATTATGAAGCGAATATGCAAACTACTGAGGTGCCGCCTGTTTAAAAATACATGGAAAAATGTATTTTTAAATGCAGATAAATACTCTCCGGGTACTTGTGAAATAGGCGGAATCATGCTATACTAGGCGTTATGTTGATATATTTTATGATGTTGTATGAAATATAAATTCACATAATTATAATCAGAGGAGGAATAAATATGAAGAACATGAAGAAATTTGCAGCACTTTTATTAACTGCAGCAATGACAGTAGCAATGGTAGGATGTGGCTCATCTGTAGCTGCAAACACAGTAAATTCCAAGGATGACCTTCCGGGAAAGAAAATCGGTGTTCAGCTTGGAACAACCGGAGATGCCGATGCAACAGCATATGAGGACGAAGGAAGCACCGTAGAGCGTTACAACAAAGGTTCTGATGCAATTCAGGCATTAAAGACCGGTAAAATTGATTGTGTAATCATCGACAAGCAGCCTGCAGAGGCATTTGTTGAGAAGAATGATGACTTGAAAATTTTAGATGATACCTTTGACGCAGAGGAATATGCAATCTGTATCGCAAAAGATAACACAGATTTAACAGACGAATTCAACAAAGCAATCGAAGAGTTAAAAGCAGACGGAACAATCGATACTATCATCAGCAACTATATTGGTGATGAAGCAGGAGAGCATCCATATGAGACTCCGGAGGGAACAGAATATCCAAACGGAAAACTTACCATGGCAACCAATGCGCAGTTTGAGCCATACGAATATTATGATGGTGACAACGTAGTTGGTATCGATGCAGATATCGCAAAAGCAATTTGTGACAAGCTTGGTTATGATTTAGAGATTGAAGATATGGAATTTGATGCAATCATCGCAGCAGTATCTTCCGGTAAAGCAGATTTTGGTGCAGCAGGAATGACTGTAAAAGAAGACCGTCTTAAGAACATTGACTTTACAGATACTTATGCAACAGCAAGCCAGGTTATTGTAGTAAGAAATAAATAATCGGTATAGGAGGAAAGACCTTGAGCGATTTTTTAAGCAGCTTTCAACAGGATTTTATAGAGAAAGACAGATATCTTTATCTGTTACGTGGTCTTGGCAATACACTGCTTATTGCAGTGCTTGCAGTACTTCTGGGTATTGTGGTTGGATTTTTAGTCGCAATTATCCGTTCCACCCATGATAAACATGGTGGATTAAATGTTTTGAATTTTATATGTAAAATGTATCTTACCATATGGCGTGGAACCCCTACGATGGTACAGCTTTTGATTATGTACTATATTATTCTGGTTGCACTCGATAATAAGATTGCAGTGGCTGTAATCGCTTTTGGTTTGAATTCGGCTGCCTATGTAGCAGAGATTGTACGTTCCGGAATCATGTCTGTAGACGAAGGACAGTTTGAAGCTGGACGAAGCCTCGGATTGAATTATTCGCAGACCATGCGTCTGATTATACTGCCACAGGCATTTAAGAATGTACTTCCGGCACTGGCAAATGAGTTTATTACCTTACTGAAAGAGACTTCCATCAGTGGATATATTGCAATCCCGGATTTGACAAAGGGTGGCGATATCATCCGTAGCCAGACTTATGACCCATTCTTACCATTGTTCGGGGTTGCAATTATCTACCTGATAATCGTTATGATTTTAACGGCTGGTGTACATAAACTGGAAACGAGGTTGAGAACAAATGAGCGATAAGAAGGTATTGATTGAAGTAAAGGATTTGTGTAAATCCTTTGGAAATGTAAATGTATTAAATGGTATCTCCACAGAAATCGCCCAGGGAGAGGTAGTAGCCATCATCGGACCATCCGGTTGTGGTAAATCTACATTCTTACGTTCCTTAAATCTTTTAGAGGAGCCGACTTCCGGTGTGATTACTTTTGAAGGAACAGATATCACGGATAAATCCGTAGACATCAACAAGATGCGTCAGAAGATTGGAATGGTATTCCAGCAGTTCAATCTGTTTCCAAATTATACCGTAAAAGGAAATATCATGCTGGCACCGGTTCAGACCGGACTTATGAATAAGGAAGAGGCATCTAAGCGTGCGGACGAGCTTTTGATGAGAGTCGGACTGTCTGATAAAGCAGATACCTATCCGGCAATGCTTTCCGGTGGACAGAAACAGCGTATTGCAATTGCAAGAGCACTGGCAATGAATCCGGATGTCATGTTATTTGACGAGCCGACTTCCGCACTGGATCCGGAAATGGTAGGAGAAGTTCTTGAAATTATGAAAGAACTGGCACAGGACGGAATGACTATGGTAGTGGTAACGCACGAAATGGGATTTGCAAGAGAAGTGGCAAGCCGTGTCATGTTTATCAATGAAGGACAGATTCAGGAAGAGAATACACCGGCAGAATTCTTCGCCAATCCACAGAATCCGCGTCTATGCGACTTCCTTTCCAAAGTATTGTAGCGAAAGAACAGATAAAACGGAAAAAATAGTTGATAAAAAGTTTTCATAAGCTATTGCAATCAGAAAAGAAATAGTCTATGATAAAACCGTTATATGACTGACGGATAAGTGGAAAAACCACATGAAGTATAACGAAAACGAGCCGACCGTCTGGGCGATGAACCTGGAGGACTGGCTCGTTTTCTTTTGTGTATGTTATTTTGAACATCAAAAGATATTGACAAAAAAATAACGGTCAGTATATACTAACTACAGTTAAACAAGACTAATTCAAGCCGATGAATAAAAAGTCTGTTGACAGTAAATTTAGTAACCATTCAGTGTTCATACTGAATACATTTTTTAGGAGGATATCGTAATGATTGAAATGAAAGAGTGGGATGGATTCGAAGGACGTCTCTGGAAAGAAGAAATCAATGTTCGTCAGTTTATTCAGGACAACTACACTCCATATGATGGAGATGAGAGCTTTTTAGCTGAGCCGACAGATGCAACCAACAAGCTATGGGGGGCACTTCAGAAATTACAGAAAGAAGAGCGTGCCAAGGGCGGCGTTCTTGATATGGAGACAGAGGTTGTAACCGGAATTACAGCTTATGGTCCGGGATATATTGATGAAAGCTTAAAAGATTTAGAGCAGGTAGTTGGTCTTCAGACTGATAAACCATTAAAGAGAGCTTTCATGCCATATGGTGGAATCAAGATGGCTGTTCAGGCATGTGAGACCTACGGTTATGAAGTAAATGATAAATTAAAAGAAATTTTCACCAAGTATCATAAGACACACAATACAGCTGTATTTGATGCTTATACACCGGAAATGATGAAGGTTCGTCATGCTAAGATTTTAACAGGTCTTCCGGATACCTACGGTCGTGGACGTATTGTAGGTGATTACCGCCGTGTAGCATTATACGGACTGGATTACTTAATCGCTGAGAAGAAGAAAGACAAAGCCAACTGCGGATGCGGACAGATGACAGATGATGTCATCCGTTTAAGAGAAGAAATTGCAGAGCAGATTAAATGTCTGGAAGACATGAAGAAACTGGCTGAGATTTACGGATATGATATTTCAAGACCTGCAACCAATGCAAAAGAGGCTGTTCAGTGGTTATACTTCGGATACCTTGCAGCAATCAAGACACAGAACGGTGCAGCAATGTCAGTAGGACGTGTTTCTACTTTCCTTGATATTTATATTAAGAGAGATATGGATAAGGGAATTCTTACCGAGCAGCAGGCTCAGGAGCTGATTGACCATTTCACAATGAAACTTCGTATGGTTAAATTCGCACGTATTCCTTCTTATAACCAGTTATTCTCCGGTGACCCTGTATGGGCAACTCTTGATGTAGCAGGAACAGGTGTAGACGGACGTTCCATGGTAACCAGGACAGACTTCCGTTTCCTTCATACTTTAGAGAATATGGGACCGGCACCGGAACCAAACCTTACTGTATTCTATTCATCCAGACTGCCACAGACCTTCCGTGATTATGCAGCACGTATCTCGATTGAAACAAGCTCAATCCAGTATGAAAACGATGATGCAATGAAACCGGTATGGGGCGATGATTATGCAATCTGCTGCTGTGTATCTGCTACACAGACAGGTAAAGAGATGCAGTTCTTCGGCGCTCGTGCAAACCTTGCAAAATGTCTGCTTTACGCAATCAACGGTGGTGTTGATGAGAAATCAGGCGAGCAGGTAGGACCAAACTACGCACCAATTACAGCGGAATATCTTGACTATGATGAAGTAATGGCAAAATATGACAAGATGATGGACTGGTTAGTAGACATCTATGTAAATACACTGAACCTGATTCAGTATATGCATGATAAATATTACTATGAAGCAGCAGAGCTTTCTCTGATGGATACCGACTTAAAGAGAACCTTTGCAACCGGTATTGCAGGATTTTCACATGTTATTGATTCTCTTTCTGCAATCAAATATGCAAAAGTAAAAGTCGTACGTGATGAGAACGGACTTGCAAAAGACTTCGAAATCGAAGGAGACTTCCCGAAGTACGGAAATGATGATGACCGTGCAGATGAAATCGGAGTATGGCTGCTTAAGACTTTCATGGATAAATTAAAGAAACATCATACTTATCGTGATTCTGAGCCTACAACTTCTATCCTTACCATTACTTCTAACGTAGTATATGGTAAAGCAACCGGAGCTATGCCGGATGGACGTAAAGCCGGCGAACCGCTTTCACCGGGAGCTAACCCATCTTACGGTGCAGAACAGAACGGACTTTTAGCTTCCTTAAACTCTCTGACCAAGCTTCCATATGAGTGGGCATTAGATGGTATTTCCAATACACAGACCATCAATCCTGGCGCACTTGGAAACAACGAGCAGGAAAGAATCGATAACCTTGTAAATGTAATGGACGGATACTTTGATCAGGGTGCACATCATCTGAATGTTAATGTATTTGGCAAAGAAAAGCTTATTGATGCAATGGAGCATCCGGAGAAAGAAGAGTATGCAAACTTCACAATCCGTGTATCCGGCTATGCAGTTAAGTTCATCGACCTGACAAAAGAGCAGCAGCTTGATGTTATTGCCCGTACCTGTCATGAGCGTATGTAATTTAAGACAGTAACCGAACTGCGGGGAGCATACGATTTTTCCACGATTCAGGTAAAGCAGAATGTGCAGGCTTAATGAAAAAAGCCTGCACATTTTTATCGTAGGTTGTTAAGCAGCCGTAAGTATTTTGGTGTATAGGAGGCAATATGAGTGAAATAAAAGGACGCATCCATTCCGTAGAAAGCTTTGGCTCGGCAGACGGGCCGGGTGTAAGATATATTGTATTTTTAAAAGGCTGTAATATGAGATGTCAGTACTGCCATAACCCGGATACCTGGGCAAAAGATGGCGGAGAGCTGATGACACCGGAAGAAGTGTTAAAAAAAGCACTTCGCTATAAAACATATTGGAAAGAAAAGGGCGGAATCACCGTAAGCGGTGGAGAGGCTCTTTTACAGATAGATTTCGTAACAGAACTGTTCCGGCTGGCAAAAGAAAAAGGGGTAAATACCTGTCTCGATACCTCCGGCAATCCATTTTCCATGGAAGAACCATTTAAAAGTAAATTTGATGAGCTGATGAAATATACAGACCTCTTTATGTTAGACATTAAGCATATGGATGATGCAGCACACCGGAAACTCACCGGACAGACCAATCAGAATATTTTGGAAATGGCAGCTTATTTATCAGACCATGGCAAAGCAATGTGGATCCGCCATGTGCTGGTTCCGGGTATTACAACAGACGAGGATGAGCTTCACCGCTTAAGAAGTTTTCTTGATACCCTTAAGACAGTAGAGCGGGTGGAAGTGCTGCCATATCATACCTTAGGCGTCTTTAAATGGAAGGAACTTGGAATTCCATACCAGTTAGAAGGCGTAGACCCACCTACAAAGGAGCAGATAGACCGGGCAAAAGAGATTCTTGGGGCACTGTAAAATAGAGAAGCAGCATTACAGGAAAATAAAAAAGTAATGCTGCTTTTTAGATTCTGACGATAATGCGGGTAAGATATTCACTTCGTTTATCTGTCATGGTAGCGTTAATCAATTCTTCTTCATAGAATCTGCCATCGGATGAAGTAATCTGGTGCTGCTTCATGTAGCTGCGCAGCCTGTCATAAGCGAGTGAAATATCATCCCAGTCTCCCAGGTGATAGGCGGCGAGACATTTAGAAGCCGGAAGAATCCGGTAAGGCATTTTCTTGGGAGGGGTCTGCATGGCAAGGCATACCTCGTGATAAAGATTGTGGGCACCCCGGGCAAGGTCATGTTCGGTCTGGATATAAAGCACCGTAAAACCGGTAGTTTCCTTGCTTTCATAATAGGAGTTCAGAAGCTCACTGACTTTTACGGAAATGGTCTTATCATCGGAAGAACTGATGGGGTGGGCTGCAATATAAAACCTTGGCAGCGTAATTTCTTCGATGATATCCGAATTTGTAGTAAGGCTGGTTTCAATTCGTTTCTGCTGTCTTTGAATCCATTTCTGCTTTTCTTTTAATGCAAGAATCTGCTGTTCGATGACAGCGTTTTCCTTCGTAAGAAGTGTGGCATAATTTTCCGGGCTTCGGTGTTCCATGTATTCTTTGATTTCCGGCAGAGGCATGCCAAGTTCCCGCAGCGTGATAATAGCATCCAACACATCCATCTGGCGGACGGTGTAGTAGCGGTAGTCATTGTCCCCTCTTGCTTCGGGTGAAAAAATGCCAAGCTGGTCGTAGTGAAACAGTGTATTCTTTGTAGTGCCCATCATCCGGGCAACTTCTCCGGTGGTCAGATATTCATTTCTACTCATTAAAAAATCTCCTTGACTATATGGTTACCATATAGTTTATGATAGCAAATAGTGATTCATAAGACAAGGAGGTTATCATGTCGAATTCGTTAAATCAGAACTTTAAAACACTATCCTTATTGAAATTTGCATTGCCATCTATGATTATGATGGTATTTATGTCATTGTATACAATCATAGATGGAATCTTTGTGTCAAGACTGGTAGGAGAAAGTGCTCTTTCTGCGGTCAATATTGTATGGCCGGTTATTTGTATTCTCATTGCAATCGGTGTTATGTTAGCAACCGGTGGAAGTGCAGTGGTAGCAAGAAAAATGGGTGAGGGAGATGAAAAGGGAGCATGCGAGAACTTTACTTTTCTTGCAGTGGTAGGAGTTGCTGTAAGCCTGGTGCTGCTGGTTATTGTATTACTTTTTCATAAACCGATTGTATATGCATTAGGAGCAGACGACTCTTTATTCGAAAATGGGAAAACATACCTTATTTATATGATGTATTTTGGACCATGCTGCATTTTGCAGAGTTTATTTCAGTGCTTCTTTGTAACTGCAGGAAAACCTGCATATGGACTCGGACTGATTACTGCCGGAGGTGTAGCCAATGCAATCTTAGATTATGTCTTTATGGGACCAATGCAGCTTGGCATTGCCGGAGCAGCTATTGCAACAGGCATCGGACAGATGATTCCTGCGGTAGTGGGAGTCATCTATTTCCTTGTGAAAAGAAAAGGACTTCATTTTACCCGCTTCCATTGGGATGGAAAAGCATTGTGGCAGTCCTGCACCAACGGTTCTTCCGAGATGGTAACGAACCTTTCCAATGCAGTAATTACATACCTTTTTAATATTATTCTGATGCGTATGGTTGGAGCAGACGGGGTAGCTGCAATTACCATTATTTTATACGGACAGTTTTTATTCAATGCGCTGTATCTTGGATTTTCCATGGGTGTGGCACCGGTTATCAGCTTCCAGTACGGGGCAAAGAACAGTGAAAAATTAAGTAACGTTTACCATATCAGTAACCGGTTTGTAAAAATATCCTCCGGCTTTATGGCGGTGGCATCCATCCTTCTGGCGAAGCCGATTACATCAGTATTTGTCTCAGAAAGCAGTCATACCTTTGCAATGACAGTTACGGGATTTGCATTGTTTGGCATCAACTATCTTTTCAGCGGCTATAACGTATTTACCTCTTCGCTGTTCACGGCACTTTCTGATGGAAAAACATCTGCACTGGTATCCTTCAGCAGAACCTTTGTCTGTATTCTGGCCTCTTTACTGATCCTGCCGCAAATTATCGGATTAAAGGGAGTCTGGCTGGCAGTTCCGGTGGCAGAATTTGTGACATCAGGACTTTCTTTTTACTGTCAGAGAAAAAATTTATCGAAATACGGAATTTAAGAAACTTTTTTTTCATCTGGAACGTCTAATCTATAAAGAGTATAATGAATGGTAAAGAATGAATAGGTACCATTTTAAGATAGTAAAGAGAGGATACGAAAGATGGTTTTTAGCAGCATAGCATTTATCATGTATTTTATGCCGGTATTTTTTCTGGTTTATTATATCCTGCCGGCTTCTTATAAGAATGCCTGGCTTTTCCTTGCCAGCCTTGGTTTTTATTACTATGGTGTCAGGGGAAATCCGGGTTATCTTTTACTTATGATTATGTCTGTGGTGGTCAATTTCGTGGCTGGAAAACTGATTGAAGCACAGAAGACGAAGCGGGCAAGGAAAGCCTGGCTTGTGGTTGGAATCGTCTATGATTTAGGATGGCTCATTCTGTTTAAATATCTGGGCTTTCTTATAGAGAATCTGAATGCCCTTTTTGGTGCAATGCACGTTAAGGTGCAGCTGGAAACATGGAATCTGATTCTGCCGATTGGAATCAGCTTTTATACGTTCCAGATTATTTCCTATCTGGTGGACGTGTACCGGCGGGAAACAAAAGCGGAAAAATCGTTGATTTCACTGGGAACGTATCTATGCATGTTCCCACAGTTGATTGCAGGACCGATTGTCAATTACCATCTGATTCAGGAACAGCTTCATAAGAGAAAACATTCCATGGTAAAGGTGGAATCCGGACTTAAGGTATTTGCACTGGGACTTGCTTATAAAGTATTGCTGGCAAACCGGGTGGGACATCTTTGGACAGAGGTGACAGCAATCGGTTATGAGAGCATTTCCACACCGCTGGCATGGATGAGCATTGTGGCATACAGCCTGCAGTTATATTTTGACTTCTATGGGTATTCCCTGATGGCAATCGGACTGGGGCGGATGATGGGCTTTGACTTCCCACAGAACTTTAACAATCCGTATATGGCAGTGTCCATGACGGATTTCTGGCGCCGCTGGCATATGACACTGGGTGGCTGGTTCCGGGAATATGTATACATTCCGCTGGGCGGCAACCGCGGTGGTTTTGCAAAGACCGTCCGCAATATGTTTGTGGTATGGCTTCTGACAGGGCTCTGGCATGGCGCAAGCTGGAACTTTGTACTGTGGGGACTTTTGCTTTTTGTCTTATTATTCGTGGAAAAAGCCGGACTTGGAAAAGTGCTGGAGCGGCATAAGGCGCTTGGTCATATTTATATGATACTCTGGATACCGCTTTCCTGGCTGGTCTTTGTGATTACGGATTTAAGCCAGCTTGGCATTTATTTACAGAAATTATTCCCATTCTTTGGCAGTACCGGAACGGTATTGTTTCAGGGAGATTATCTGAAATATGGTAAGACCTATGGCATTTATCTGGTGCTTGGTATCCTGTTTGCAACAGGTGTTCAGGAGAAGCTCCTTAAGAAGAATAAGAACCGCCTCTGGGTGATCTTACTGCTGCTGGCATTATTCTGGGCGAGTGTATATTGTATGTATCTTGGAATGGATGATCCATTCTTATACTTCAGATTCTAGTGAGGAAATACGATGAAAAAATATAAATTTACTATACTTTTACTGCTGACATTTGTGATTGCATTCCCAGTGATTACCGTAAAGCTTGTAACTGCGGAGCAGGAGAAGAAGGCAAGGCAGGAAGAACTGGCACAGGTGACAGGCACAGAAAAAGAGCCGGCGGAAGCAGTTGCCGGAACGGAAGAAAACAGCACAGATAAAGCCGGTACAGGACAGGCAGATATTGATAGTACAGAAAATACAGAAGATAAAACAGGTATCAAGGATAATGAAACGGTGGCAGATACGGAGCAGGAGGGAACCTTTACAACAGAGGATATCAGCTATTTTTCCGATGCCTTATTTATTGGAGATTCCAGAACAGTAGGATTATCGGAGTATGCAGACCTTGGGGATGCGGATGTATTTGCAACGATTGGCTTAAGTTCCTTTAAGCTGTTTGAAACAGAGGTGGATATGCCGGGCTATGGAAAAGAAACTTTGGATGAAGTGTTAAGCCGGAAGAATTACGGAAAGATTTATCTGATGCTAGGTATCAATGAACTGGGATATCCACATGCGAGCATAGAAAAGCAATATCGTGAAGTGGTAGAGAAAATACGGGAAATGCAGCCGGATGCCATTTTATTCTTAGAGGCGAGTCTTCATGTTTCCAAGGCAAAATCCGATTCGGACAGCCTTTATAACAATGCCAATATTGACTGGCTCAATGGTGTGGTGGAGTCCTTATGTGACCAGAAGCAGACCTATTATATTGATGTGAATGAAATCTTTGATGATGGGGCAGGAAACCTCGATGCCCAGTATACCAGTGATGATGCCCATCCTCTAGGAAAATATTATGCCCAGTGGGCAGAATGGATTCTGACGAAAGCTATTGTAAAGGAAAAATAAGACCAAAACCCTTAGGAAAACGCAGTGGAAAACCGATATATTATTTATAAAAGTGTATACAACAGCGAAAGAAATATCCGATAACCGGATAAGCGTTGCAGAAAGGCAAGGGAAGCGTATATGAATGGAATCAATACCAGCTTTGGGACACAGAGCTTATATCAGAATGACGGGACACAGGGAAGTGCAAAGTCAGATGATAAGAAGCAGGATAATAAGAATGACAGCAATGTAATAAAAGGTGCCGGTCTTAACCTGAATCAGACAGATCTGATTGGACAGAAGATGGCAAATGCCCAGAAAGAAGCATTAAAGAAGATTATGGATACATTTTCCGGTGAGCATGCAGTGGATGAAGAGATGGACGAGCGGCGTGCCCACATTAAGGAAATTGACAGCGAGATAAAAGATTATCAGAGTGAAATCCGCGACTTACAGAATAAGGAAGCTGAATTAAAGGGACGTTACCAGGTAGCGGATGGCAGCCAGGAAGAGGCAGACCTTGACCTTTTAAAGAAAGCCAGTACAGCAGAAGGAAGAAGCATGCTTTCCAAAGAAGAATTAGAGCATGTCTCAGAATTAAAGAAAGGCGGAATGACAGACTATCAGAAAGAGTCCATGGACTACTATAAAATGGAGTCAGAATACAGAAGCAAGATAAAAGACCTTGGAAAGGAAAGAGCCGAGGATAACGGATACCTCCGGGCAGTACATACGGAACGGTTAAAGCATCATGATATGATAGACAGCCAGAAGGAAGCGGAAGAAATATTAGACAATGCATCCGATGAAGCAACATTAGGACTGATTGGGGAAGCAGTAGACCACATCGATGAGACTATCAAAGAAAATGAGAAAGATACGGATAAGAAGGATGCAGACAAGAAAGAGGATAAGAAGACTGATACAAAATTAGACAAGGAGACCCAGAGCAGCCTTTTAAAGAGTGAAGCAGAGAAAAAGGTTGCGGAGCATAAACTTGCCGAGGACGATATCAAAGGACTTGTCTATGATGAGCAGTTATAAACAAAATGGACAATTTGTGCTGTCAGATATACAAATTATCGAAAAAGTATAACTTGACCATACAAAAAAATTTTATTGTATATGTCAAAAAAACGCATTGTTTCTTATACTAATAAATGTTAAAATACATAGAAGAAAAAAGAGGGAGGAAGTTAGCATGGCTTCATTCGTTGAAAACACACAGCACAAAGTAGAAAGAAAAGCTTTTGAGATAATGACCAATAGCATCGTAGGTAAGTTGACTAAGACAGATGATATCGCGAAAAGACAGGAAACATTCCTTGAACTTATTGACAAGGCAGAGACTTTCTGGGGAAATGGCGCAGACAAGGCAACATTGGATAAGGTCAGAGAGTATGTAAAGAATCCGGAGAACAGATGGGTGAAGTTTGTAAACCGTGTTCTGGATGAGACAAATCCAAATTATGCTAAGAAATTCCTTCTGAATTTAGGATATGAAGCATTTTTCCGTGGAACAAAGACAATCAGGGCAAACCGTGAGAAGTACAACTGTAATATTCCATGGCTGATTCTTTTTGACCCGACAGACGCATGTAATATGCATTGTGTAGGATGCTGGTCTGGCACATATGGCCACAAGAATAACATGTCCTATGAGGATATGGATAAGATTGTTACACAGGGTAAGGAACTTGGAACTTATCTTTACTTTATGACAGGTGGAGAACCGACTGTTCGTAAGAATGATATTTTAAAACTTGCTGAGAAGCATAATGATTGTATGTTCGGTCTTTTCTCCAACTCTACTCTGATTGATGAGGAGTTATGTAAGAAGATTGTAGAACTTGGAAATATTACATTCCTTCTTTCCATTGAGGGAACACCTGAGACAAATGACGGACGTCGTGGTGACGGACATTATGCAGCCGTTATGAAGGCAATGGATTTGCTGAAACAATATGGTATCATATTCGGAACTTCTATCTGCTATACCAGAGCCAATGTTGAGGCTGTTACCGATGAGAAATTCTTACGTTTCATTGCTGATAAGGGCGCACGTTTCGGTTTCTACTTCCATTATATGCCGGTAGGACAGAACGCAGCTCCGGAGCTGATGCCGACATTGGAACAGCGGGAAGAAATTATTAAGAAGATTCGCTGGGTTCGTACCGGAGACAATGATATCGGATTTTTCCCAATGGACTTCCAGAATGACGGAGAATTTGTTGGCGGATGTATTGCCGGTGGACGTAACTACTTCCATATTAATGCACAGGGAGACGCAGAACCGTGCGTATTTATCCATTTTTCGGATTCGAATATCCATGATAAGTCAATCCTTGAGATGCTACAGAGTCCATTGTTTAAGGCATATCATGAAGGACAGCCATTTAACAGAAACCACCTGCGTCCATGTCCGATGCTTGAGAATCCAAAGCTCTTAAGGGAAATGGTAAACAAGACTGGTGCGAAGGGAACAAACGCTGAGGCAGAAGAGACTGTTGAGCATCTTTGCTCTAAGTGTGACCACTATGCAGAAGAGTGGGGACCGGTTGCAGACCGTATCTGGGCAGAACAGAAACATAAGAAAGCACCTTATGAGAACTATACGGAAGAAAAGAGAGAACATCCGGAACTTGCAGCATTTGAGCATGCGGATGGTTCCGATGGATTAAGAGATGAGGATCTTCAGTAATTAAATCAGATGTTAAAATAGGACTAAATCAGCACTTGTGATGGAATATTCCATCAGCTGGTTTGGTCCTCTTTTTATTTCAGAAGAATGGTCGAATGGACTTGCAGCAGTTTTTAACAAGAAGACATTTTTTGATACAATTACAGATAATGTTGGTGTATTGAGCAAAAGTACTTTGGAAAAATATTTGAAAAAGTATTTGGAATCTGGTGAAATAGTGCGTATTGGAAGAAATGCGTATTGTGCCAGAGGAGAACTAAAAGATTATGAATATGATTATTCTGATATAGCAGTTCATATAGCGAAAATATTGAAGGAGGATTTTTACGATTTAGATTTCAGAATTTCAGAGCTGTATCAAATGAATCGTTTTTTGAATCATCAAATTGCACATAATGTTATTTTTGTCTTCGTAGAGAAAGAATTGTGTATTTCTGCCTTTGAAAGATTGAAAAAAGAGTATGAAGGCAACATACTTATAAATCCAACGGAAGAAGATTTTTTTAATTATAGACGAGAAGATATGATTGTTGTAAGAAATCTTTTGACGGAATCACCAAAAGGGAAAAAGGAGGTCTGGCATACAGGTTTAGAAAAATTGCTGGTAGACATTTTTTCGGAGAAGCTGATAAAAGCAATGTTTAGTGAATCAGAGTATCCAGCAATATATGAAACAGCATTTAATTCTTATGTTGTGGATGAGAGTCAGATGTTCAGGTATGCTAAAAGACGAAAAAGCGCAGATAAGATAAAGAAATTTATACAGGAAGAAACGGATGCAAAATTACGATTGGAGTAGAGTAGTTATCAATGATTACTAGAGAGAATTATAGCATGGCGTATTGTAAGAGCAGTCCCGGAACAGAGCTATCATCTGCATTGGAAGCAGGGACGGTATAAGCAATGATATAATCGTTGGCAATGCAGCCAAAGGAAAGGGCTGCGGTGGCACATAAATATAAATACCAGAGCTTTAGATTGCTCAGGCGGACCGTAATAAAATATACAATAAGGCATACAGACAGGAGTGGGAAAAAGAACATCTCTGGTGGACTTAAAAACCGCCGGGGAGATAACTTTAGATGCAGACGATGTTACTGGTGATGCATTTATCTCTGCCGGTTCAGTTAAGTTTGAGGCGGATCAGTTGGACATCTATTTATCAGGTGGAGCGGTGAAGTATCTGATAGAGGCAACGGATGAGCAGAACGGAGAAATCAGCCTGAAAAAGACTGGTTCCCTGAATTCGTTTGATCTGGATAATGGAAATAATATAAATGTAACAGATGCATTTTTTAAAGCAAAAGATACATTTCTGTCATCCAATGGAAACAGTAATTCGAACAGTTCGAGTGGCAGGATAGTTCTTGTGGGTGAAACAATAGCAGAAGGCAATCTTGAATTAGAAACAGTAAAAGATGTAACAATCCGCGCAAAGAAGACTGCGGTAAAAGGAAATCTCGCTGTTAATGCAGAAAATGGATATGGTGTTGAGATAACCAGTGAAGGGGGAGCGGTATCAACCGGAAGTACAGAGATTACGGCACCTTCATTAGTTGTTATGCTGCAGGCACAAAAAGACATTGCACTTCTGGGAGCAGAAGGGCATTCTGTAATAGAGGGAAGTAACATTTCAATGAATGCAGCAGGCGGAGACCTTTCCATATCCAGAACCGGAAGTGCTGCTACCGATACTCCGCCACTTCTGGGAGGAACATTGCAGACGCAGAATGATATCGTAAAATATAGCGATGGCGGGGAAAACTGGGTACAGATAATGGCAACCGGCGAGACATATGATGCAGATAACTGTGAACATCCGATTTTAGCAGGATATTCCGGCAGATGTATGGTCTGTGGAGCAAGTGACATAGAATATGCAGAGCTGATTGGAACGGATGGAACGACTAAGAGAATGCTGAATGGAGACTTCGATGGAACCGGAGCACATAATGATTTCAGATACCTGGAAGATGGAGATACCATCAAATTTGTGAAGGATATTTATGGAAATGGAAGAACCGCAGCAATCGGAGACAGTAAAGCCGTAACCCTTGACCTGAACGGACATACATTGATTCTGGATACGATTTCCTCAGGGAACAATCTTACCATTGCAAATGGTAACTATAAGGGAAAGATTACTAATAGCGGTGTCGGACTTACAAAGGAACTGACCTTTAAAAATGGAGTTATAGGACAAAATGTGTTGATGAAAACCGCTTTCAAGCCTTGAAAATAAAG
>ERZ780148.516-NODE-516-length-32128-cov-5.831322_pt1 | contig 32128 bp, 30 predicted proteins | sample MGYA00510984_ERZ780148 | MGnify/ENA primary metagenome ERZ780148 (study PRJEB29588, sample SAMEA2160902) | human gut metagenome | biome: human gut; feature: human-associated habitat; material: faeces | place: Denmark | collected 2008/2010 ...
TCTTGAAAACCGTTGTACTGCGAGGTACCCGGGGTTCGAATCCCTGTCTCTCCGCTGGAAAGAATTGCAAAACAAAGAAAATCCCTGTAAATTAATACTTTACGGGGATTTTTTGTTTTTGGTGCATAGCAAAAATAAGCATATCAAAGCATTCTTTCGGTGTACTATTCGGTGTACCTGTTTGCCTTCAATGTCAGGTACACCTATTAAGTAAATAATTCATTGTTTATCAGTGTTTTGCATCTTGACTTGTTGCTCTTGGAATTTTAGTTTTGTGATTAAAAAACAAGTAAGATGGAAAGAACAACATTTTGTCTATTGTTCTACATTCGTAGGACGAAATTGAATCGGAACGGTGAGGCTCCGATAATGATGAGAATTACAGTGAATGGAGTCCGGGTTGATGCTTCAGTGAAGAAAACAATTTTTCCGGAGTTCTGGAGTGCGGCAAAAGGAAAGGCTTTGGAAAAGAAACGGGAGTACAAGGAACTGAATTTGTATCTTGACTCAATCCGCTTACGGATAATGAAGATTCAGCGTGAATTGGAGATAGAGGGTGTATCCGTTTCTGCCAATAGTGTCCTGGAGCGTTTCTTGGGTAAGGATGCTCCCGTACAGCGTACTTTGTTTGAGGTCTTTCGGGAACATAATGATAAATGTGCTCAATTGTCTGGTACGGACATGGCACCTGCAACTGTACAGCGTTATGAAACATCTTTGAAACATACCCAGGATTTTGTTTGGGAAACATATCATAAAAAAGACATTCTTTTGGGAGATGTTTCCCGTCAGTTTATTGAGGATTATGAGTTCTGGCTGAAGACAGAGAAAAAGTGTTGTCACAATACTGCTACTAAATATCTAAAGAACTTCAAGAAGATAATCCGTATAGCTTTGGCTAAGGGATGGATGAAGAATGATCCATTTTCTGAAATAAAGTTCTCACTGGATAAAGTAGAACCGGATTTTTTGGAAGATTCGGAGATTCAAAAACTGATTTCAAAGGAGATTGATATTCCACGGTTGGGTCAGGTGCGTGATGTTTTTGTGTTCTGTTGCTTCACAGGTTTGGCTTTCTCGGATATTCATGATTTGAAAAAGGAACACATAGTAGAGGATTCGAACGGTGCCAAATGGATACGCAAAGGGAGACAGAAAACCAAAATTATGTGTAATATTCCATTGATGGAAGTGCCTTTGAAGATCCTAGGAAAGTATTCCACTAATGAATATTGTAAAAGTCGCGGTGTGCTTTTTCCTGTTCTTTGTAATCAAAAGATGAATGCGTATCTCAAGGAATTAGCTGATATTTGTGGCATTAAGAAAACATTGACGACTCATGTGGCAAAACATTGTACATTCTCTATATAGTTGAATATTAAACAGTTATACTCTACTTATCACTAAGTAGGTAACGATTTAGAAACGAGCAAATTACAATATTCTGTTTTCCTTTGCACCAGTCAAAGAACGATTCTTTCAATGCAAATATACACTTTATTGTCTAAAAAAACAATCATTTTCTATTTTTAATTGACTTACAATCAACCTTAAAGAGAGTATCTGATTTCACTTCCTCCTTTTGGAAGAATGCTGGCCCGCTCATATAATCCGGTATTTTTTTAATTTCTCGTACAAGGAGGTCCGGCTGATACCGAGCATCCTGGCCGTACGGGCACGGTTGCCCTCTGCCTCTTCAAGGGTCTTGAGAAGCAGACGTTTTTCTTTCTCCTCTTCTGAGAGAGAAGCGGTTTCCTCCCGTCCAACAGTGAGGTCCAGATTCAGCCCCTCCAGTGAGATCCATCCGTCTGCAGAGAGCAGGACAGCACGTTGGATGCAGTTTTTCAGTTCGCGTATGTTGCCGGGCCAGGGATATTTTTGTAATGAGACCGCAGCCAGACTGTTGAAACCGCGTATGGGCTTACGGTGCTTTTCAGAAAAATGCTTCATAAAGAACTCCGCCAACGGAAGTATGTCCTCCCCGCATTCCGAGAGAGGGGGGACATTGATGGTGAACTCGTTCAGGCGATGGAACAGGTCCTCCCGGAAACGCCCTTCGGATATCGCCCTCTCCAGGTTTTCATTCGTGGCGGCTACCAGACGGACATCAAAGGCGTATTCCCGGGTAGAGCCGACGGGCTTGTAGCGTCTTTCCTGTAGGGCACGCAACAGGAGCATCTGTGTCTCGGGGGAAAGGTTGCCGATCTCATCCAAGAACAGCGTACCCCTATCAGCCGTCTGGAACAGTCCGCACCTGTCACCGTAGGCTCCGGTGAACGTCCCCTTGCGGTGCCCAAAAAATTCAGATTTGGCAAGATCGCCGGTAATGGTTCCGCAGTCCACCGGGACAAAAGGCTTGTTCCTACGGTGGCTTTGTTCATGCAGTTCGCGGGCGATATGCTCCTTTCCCGTACCGGAGGCTCCCCGAATGAGCACGGAAATGTCGGAACGTGCCACCAGCCCCACTAACCGGTACATTTCCCGCGCTTTGGCACTCTCCCCGCGGTAGAACTCACTCCCGTCATTCCGAGAACGGCTGAATATCTTTCCGATAGCTTCCAGCAACTTGTCCGGCTGGACGGGCTTGCACAGGTAGTTGGCCGCCCCCAGCTGCATGGCTTCCACCGCGTTCTCCACCTGCCCGTAGTTGGTCATGATAAGGAACGGGGTGGCGTAGAACCTCTCGTTCATCCATTCCAGCAGGGAGGTACTGTTCCCGTCCGGCAGGCGGAGATCTGCAAGGACAAGGTCGAATTCCCTTGCGGAAAGGGCCTTGCGGGCAGCTGACAGCGTCGTAGCATGTTCGGTCGCCATCCCCTTCTTCTTCAGCCAGTTGCCGATGCTGCGGCTAAAAATCACGTCATCTTCCAAAATAAGTATCGTTTTCATTCCTGTCTCTCTTTCCGCATCAGTTCCGCATAGGATATCAGTTCCCTGACGGCACCGATTATTTTTTCTATTTTCACATATTCCTTATCCTCCCATTGGCCCGCGTCGGATTTGACCAGCACTCTCAGAACCGCCACCGGATAGTCCAGACGTACCGTCTCCCACAACGGCAGGTTCCTGTGGAGGATGGAAATGATTTCCCGGCTGTCCTTTTCTTTCACGGCGGCCGACAGCCTTTCGATGTCCTTGCGGCTTTCACTGACAAACAGCCCCAGCATTTCCTGCCGGTTGTCCTCTCCGGCAAGCAGGAGGGAGAAGTCCGGCCTCCACTCTTTCCCATTCCCTTTTATGCCCCCCATGATGGCGGTTACCAGCCTTTCTGCAGAGAAAGGCTTATGGATATATCCGGCGAAACCTGCGGAGAGATATTCCTCTTCCCTACCGGAATGTGCCGTGACGGCTATGGCCGGAATCTCCCTCGCCCGGGGGATGTTCGAGTCCCTCAGCAATTCAAGGACCGAGAAGCCGTCCGCACCGGGCATCTGTATGTCGGTCAGCAGAAGGTCGTACTCCTGACTTTTCAGGCAGTCCATCAGTTCCCGGACATCCATGCAGCAGTCACAGTGAATCCGGCTGTGGGAGAGCATCTCCCGGGTGATCTCCAGCTGGATGCGGTCGTCATCCATGACCAGCACACGGATGCCGCCGGGCGGTTCACAGGTCGGAAACACCTTCTCTTCCAGAGGGGCGGACTGTCCGGCCGATGGCACGGGAAGGAAAACGGAGAAGCGGCTGCCTTCACCGGGGACGCTCTTTACCTCCACACGGCCCCGCATTTCAGACACGAGCCGGGCCGTGATCGCCAGCCCCAGTCCGAACCCTGGAATGCCACGCGCGTTGTCCAGCCTTTCGAACGCCCCGAATATCCGTTCTTTCTCTTCTGCGCTTATTCCCACGCCGGTATCCCGGACAGAGATGCAAAGTTCCCCATACAGGTATTCCGCCTCAAGGCGCACCTCCCCGTGGGGCGTAAACTTCAGGGCGTTGGACAGCAGGTTGTCGGCTATTTGCCGGATATGCGAGCCGTCACAGCAGACGATGGTGTCCAGACCGGAGAAGGATACGGTGAACATTAGGTTCTTCTGCCTGGCGGCAAGCCGATGGCCGTCCGCTATTTCCTCGAACAGGACCTTCAGGCTGAAGAGCGTGTCATTGGAACGGACCCCGCCTTCATCCATCCGGTGGTATTCCATCAGCGTGTTTACCAGGCCGAGCATGTAATCGGACGAGTGCAGGATGTTGTCCAGATAGCCGGGCCTGCGGCTGACGTCGCTTTCCGAGGGCAACAGCTCCGCGCAGCCTTTGACGGCCGCCAGCGGGGCGCGCAGGTCGTGAGCAACCGAGGCCATCAGCTCCTTGCGTGAGCGGAGCAGTTCCCTGTTCCGCCTGTCGGACTGTTCAAGCTCCCTTTCGTACCGGAGACGACGGTTCAGATCCCGGTGGATGATGGTATACAGCATGATCGCCAGCAGGGAGACGGACAGGGCGAGGCCGACTACCATATAGTAGGAGTTGTCACGTTCAAGGACAAAGGCCTTGTAGCGTGCGGTAAAACGCTCGTTGTTCTCCCGCTCAAATTCGGAGACCATATTGTTCATCCTCCCGTTCAGCTCCACACTGCCGGTGTACAGGCTGTCCATCTGTGCCAGTAGCCGGGCCTGCCTTTCGGCCTGTTCCAGGGCGACCCTCTCATTCAGGGAGCGGAGCATGCGTGTTGTCGTCCCGGTTGGAGGGGTGGCGGATAATGACTGCCGTTTACGTTCGGTCTCTTCCCTCTGTTGCAGGTAAGCGGATTTGTTTTCTTTTCTACGGAAGATATCCCAAATGCTTCTTTTCTTTTTGGGAGTATCTCTCTCACCGGTTCCCGGAGAAACCGTATTTTCCTTTTGCCGCGCAGCCTGTTTCCGGGCTGTCGATACAATGGCCGGGATGCTTTCCTGCACAATGTCACCTATACCTTGCAGCTCATTGAAGGTATGCATCGCCTTGGCAAGAAGGAGTTCCTTGTTCCAAAGAAGGAGACATAACGAATCGATATGGCTTTTCTGTAACGGGGTATGGACATATTCCTTCAGAAGCTGCAGGCTGTCACAAACCCCACGGCGTTTGCGGCTGTATTCCCTCAGGTCGTCATCATTCCATATGACGGCAATCTCGGCATGGGTGGAGAGGTCCAATAGACCGATGTAGCTCTTTTCAGCCAGGCGGTGTATCGCCACCAGCTCCTTCTCCTCCTTGCGCAGCGTGTGTCTTTGCATCTGCTCCTGACGGAACTGATAGACGATGAATGCCAACAGCAGGACCAAGACGGCATAACCGAAAGATATTTTTAATTTTAACCACATGATAGCACTAATTATGAATCTTACTCACGAGTAGAATACTCGTTTCATATAATATCCATATCGGAAGACTCACGAGCGAAAGCGTAAATACATCTGAAGTCGGCGTAATAATAGCTGCCACCACAAGAATAACCACGATGGCGTGTTTGCGGTATTTGCGCATAAAATCGGCCGACAGGAATCCCAGTTTGGCGAACAGCCACGATAGAATTGGTATCTCAAAAACAAGCCCCATTGCCAACGACATGGTCATCAGCGTGGAAATGTAGGATTGCAAGGCAATCATGTTTTCCACTTCACCGCTGACCTGATAGGTTTCCAAGAAACGGAACGTCAGCGGGAAAATCAGAAAGTAGCTGACCGCCACACCCAAGGCGAACATAGCATAGCCGCCTCCGACCACCTGCACCACATATTTCCGCTCATTAACATATAAAGCAGGCGATACGAAGCGAAACAACTGGTAGAGGATGTATGGCGATGCACAGAGAACACCTGCACATAGTGCGGCTTTCATGTGGATGATGAACTGCCCAGCCAGTCCCGTGTTGATGAGCTTCACGAGAAAATCCGGCGCACCGGATTCCGTCACCAGACCGCCGAGCGAATAGAGCAGGCGGTAGGTAATGAAGTCTGCATCTTTGGGCGCGAGGATGACTGCGAACAGCTCTTCTTTGAAGCAGAATGCTGCCACGCCGAACACGACAGCCACGAGCAGGCTCTTAACGATAGCCGCCCGCAGCACGTCGAGATGTTCCCAGAAAGATTGTTTGTCTGTATCAGCCGCCATCCGCTTATTCTTTTTTCACCGGTTCCTCCTCGATCTCTTTCTCCATATTGTTCATCCCTTCCTTGAACGAACGTACTCCCTTGCCGAGACCTTTCATCAGTTCGGGAATCTTCTTGCCACCGAAGAACAGCAGCACGACCAATGCGATCAGTAGCATTTCCTGCATACCCAGACCGCCGATAAATAAGGGCGTTATCATATTGGTTTTGTTTTAATTCGATATATCTGCTCTATAACCAACGTATTGCATCGTTACATGAATCCGTAGCATGATTACCCGAAACATTTACGTCCTAATTCGTAAGCCTGTCGACTGTATTCCGTGTCATTCACCGCACCCGTCGGCCACATTCCCTCCGCCACGACCGTTCCACAGTCTTTCCATCCTAAATACCGGAGCAGCGTATGGTAATGCGAGAGCATCGGCTCGGCTTCTTCCGCAGCTGTATCAGCGTATGCCATCAGCAAGGCCGACCGTTTCTCGCTTCCCTTGACCTGCCCGTTGAGCGCATAGAAGCGGTCTATCACGGCTTTGAGCTGCGAAGAGAATCCGAAGTAATACATTGGCGTGGCGAATACCACCATATCGGCGGTCACAAGGTGCGGACGAAGCTGCCCGAAATCGTCGTTGAATATACACTGACCGTTCATTCCGCAACGGTTGCAGGCGATGCAGGAAGAAACCTTGTGCTGGGCGCAATCGAAATGGTACACCTCGTGTCCGGCTTCTTCCGCACCCTTGATGAATTGTCCGGCCAAATGATTGGTATTCCCGTTCCGGCGCGGACTTCCTGTCAATACTACTATTTTCATTTTCTTATCCGTTTTATCGTTCAACAATTCGGCTGCCTTCGCTATCCCGACTCCGGAAAGCAGGGTTGCTCCGGCTGCTGCACCGACAGTCTTTATGAATTTTCTTCTGTCCGTATCAGTTCAACTTTTTTCATTTAACCACTTTGATAGATGGTCTGCCACTTCTGATATTATTCAAGTCAGGCAACAGGAAATGCGTGTGACGCATAGTTCTGTTTCCGCCAACTGATACCCCGATACGATTTATCGGTTACCACGGGAAATTATCCGGGTCGTTCTGTTCATACGCGCGTTGGTTGCGGTTCAAACCGGTAATAATCTCCATTTCGGAAGGCGAAAGCTCGAAGTCGAAGATGCGGATATTCTCGTCCGTGTACGCATCGTTGTCGCAGCGGGGAATGGTGACCAGCCCGCGCTGCATGTGCCAACGCAGGATGACCTGTGCGGCAGATTTACCGTGCCGGGCGGCAATCTCGCCGATTGCAGGGTCATCGAGCACGCCGGTAACGCCCTGTCCCAACGGTCCCCATGCTTCCACCTGAATGCCCTTGCGGAACGTATAGCCCACGACATCGTGCTGGGTCATGTACGGCTCGATCTCGATTTGATTGACGACGGGACGTATGCGTGCATACTCCAGCAACTCGTCGAGATGGTGCGGGTTGAAGTTGCTCACGCCGATACTGCGGATTTTCCCCTTGTCCACGTATTCCTCCAATATCTGCCAAGTCTCCTTGATATGTCCTTGCACGGGCCAGTGGATGAGTACAAGGTCGATGTAGTCCGTCCCGAGGTCGGCAAGACTTTTGTCGAGCGACTGCCGCACGGTGCCGCCTCGCATTTCCGTAGTGTTCACTTTCGTGGTAATGAACAGCTCTCGGCGGTCTATTCCACTCCGGCGTATGCCTTCGCCCACCTCTTTCTCGTTTCCGTAGCCCTGTGCCGTGTCGATCAGGCGGAATCCGACCTTGATTGCATGGCATACTCTTTCTGCGGCATCATCCTTGACCAAGAACGTGCCGATTCCCAATTGCGGCATTTCCATGCCGTTGTTCAGTTTTACAGTTGGTACTTTATTCATTTCCTGTGCGTTTGTTTGAATTGCCATCCCCCATACAAGGGTAATGGCAAGGATTGTTTTCAATCTGTTTCTCATTCTATTTATTGTTTATCACATCGCCGTATATCCTCCGTCCATCGCCCAAGTCTGTCCGATGGCAAAGCCGGCATAGTCGCTGCAAAGGAGCAGCACCATCGAAGCGATTTCTTCCGCCTTGCCGACACGCCCCAACGGGATGGCGTCGATGACACGTGCCATGTGGTCGGGCGACTGCTCGATGGCCTGACGTACCATCGGTGTCTCGCAGGTGCCGGGGCAGATAGCGTTGATGCGGATTCCCTGCCGGGCATACTCCAACGCCGCCGATTTGGTCAGTCCCAGTACACCGTGCTTCGAGGCGTTGTAAGCCCCGATGCAGGGGATGCCTACCAGACCACCCTGCGACGAGCAGTTCACGATGGCTCCCTTGCCGTGCTTTTTCATCTCGACAAGTTCGTACTTCATACAGTTCCACACGCCACGCAGATTGACCGAAATTACCCGGTCGAAATCCCAGCCTTCGGTTTCCGCCAGATCTTCCCGCACGGCGGCATGTATGCCCACGTTATTATAGGCTATATCCAACTTGCCGAAAACAGCGACCGCCTTTTCGACAGCCGCTTTCACTTGTGCCTCGTCCGATACGTCGCACCTGATACCGATGGCGTTGTGTCCTTTCGCTTCCAGTTCCTTGGCACGGTCTGTTACCCGACTATCCAAATCGGCCATGACAACCGACGCACCGGCTTCGGCAAACATCCGTGCGGCGGCATAACCGATACCGCCAGCCGCACCCGTAATAAATGCCACTTTATTTTTAAAACGTATTTCCATCGTGAATCAAAGTTTTTCCGTATCAGACATATCACGGGTAATACTCACGCTTTGACGGACATAGAGCGTGTCATCATGTATAAGACGAACGGCAAGCCCGACAACGGAGGGGATGGTCGAAACATATCCTTTCGCCTGTTCGCCTTTGAAAGTCAATGTGTAATCATCCTTATCCCCGTCCCGTAAATATCCCGGACGAAGTATCGTGTAATCCAGACCGCTGTTTTCCACAATATCCGCCGCTTTGCGGTTGGGTATTTGGTCGGGATTGTTTTTCACGTTGTCTTCATCGTCCATGTCCGCCGGAATTTCATCGTAGATTCCCACGGCTCCCATAAAGATAAGACGGCGTAAACCGGCCTTCCTCATGGCTGATACCGTGTTTTCAACGATGATAGGCAAATTGTCGCCTGAAATGGCGCAATACACCACATGGCAATTCGTCATCGCCTGTTGTAAATCATCAGTTTTCATGGCGTCACAATCGACGACATGACATCGCTCACTTTCGTGATAGCAAACCGAGGCATGACGGGACGCAAGCGTCAGATGACACTCTTCGTCATTGCTCAGCTTCTCGACAAGAGCTTTCCCAAATGTCCCGGATGCTCCTAAAATCAGTATTCTTTTCATGCTTGAATTATTTTCGTTTTAACCAGTTGTTTCCAAATGAAGTCTGCTCGGTCTCCGCATGACCGCGTATGCCATATATCGGTAATCTGTCAAGCTCGGACTCCAGCCTGTCGAACTCTTCATCCGTCAGTTGCACTTCGCACGCCCGTAAATTCTCCATGATACGCTCTTTGTTCTTCGAACCGGGAATAGGCACGACATTCGTATATTTACGGAGCATCCAAGCCAAGGAAACCTGCGCCGGAGTCGCCTGCTTTTCTGCGGCAAAACTTCGGAGCATTTCGACAATGGGCATATTGCCGGCTATGTTCTCCCGTTTCAGTTGGGGAACCCATACACGCACGTCATCGACCCGGCCGAACTCCGTATCCGGTGTGATTTTCCCGGATAAAAGTCCGCTGGCGACAGGCGAGAACGGCACGAACGCAATCCCGTTTTCCACGCAAAAAGGAATGACATCTTTTTCAGAAGTGCGCTCCACCATAGAGTAGATATTCTGCACGGCACCAACGGGCGTTACGGCGTGCGCCGCTTCAAGTTGAGCCTTGTCCACCGCCGAAATGCCCCATTCGCGGACAAGGCCCTCCTGTATGAGCCTGCCCATCGCATGGGCGACCTCCAGATAGTCCACCTCCATGTTGATGCGGTGCAGGTAGTACAAGTCCACGTAACCGGTCTGCAAATTCTTTAACGAGCGTTCAAGGTGGCGGCGGATGGCAGCATAAACGGAGCCGCAATCTTCAACCGTCTCAGGCTGGATATGCAGTTTTGTGGCAATTACGGCCTCATTGCGAAAGCCTTTGACCGCACGCCCGACGATCTCCTCGTTATGTCCGGGATAATAAAGCTCCTTCCCGTATCCTTCTGCCGTATCGAAGAAATTGCATCCATAATCGAACGCTTCCCGAATGGCTTCTTCGGCATATCCTGCGTCCGGTACTTGACCGTACCCGTGGGAGAATCCCATGCAGCGCATGCCTATTTCACTGACACTTAAGCTGCGAATCTTTCTTCTTTTCATAGCTTGCAGTTATCTACCCAGTTGCGAATGCTTTTCTCATCGGCACGATTAAGCAGGCGTCCCTCTCTCCAGTTCAGCGCGGGATAGGTTTTCTTCAACGCCGCCGCGCTGCCCGCGAGCGTGCTGCCTCCGGATGTGGCGAACGGGATGACTGTTTTGCCCTTCAGGTCGTGGCTTTCGATGAACGTATTGATAATGCGCGGCGCGAGGTCCCACCAGATGGGATAACCGATGAAGATGATATCGTAATCGGCGATGTTTTCCTTTCTGCCTTTGATTGCCGGACGCGATTTAGGGTCGTTCATCTCTACCGAACTGCGCGACCGCTTGTCATTCCAGTCGAGGTCGGCACTCGTATAGGGTTGTGCAGACACAATCGCATAAAGCTCTCCGCCCGTAACATTCGCCAGTTTTTCGGCCGCTCGTGCCGTCGTTCCCGTCGCCGAGAAATAGGCTACCAATATTTTATGGTTTGATCCTCCTTTGTTCATATCCTGTCTTTGTTGTGCGCCGATGGCGGTCGCCATGCCGACCACCGACAGCAATATCAATAAGAACCTATACATACGACTTATTATTAAAGTTTATCATACTCTTCGTCGGAAACGGGTTCCAACCACTCATTGGAAGCGTTTTCGCCTGCAATCTCGAACGCCAGATGCGCGAACCAGCTGTCGGCTGCCGCACCATGCCAGTGCTTTACATTGGCCGGAATGTGAATGACCGTTCCGGGCAAAATCTCTATCGCCGGTTTGCCCTCTTCCTGATACCAGCCGCGCCCGGCCACACCGATAAGCATCTGTCCGCCGCCTTTCGTGGCTTTATGGATGTGCCAGTTGTTGCGGCAGCGAGGCTCGAAAGTCACGTTGGAAATATTCACCTGCTCACGCGAAACCGGTGCGAGGTAACTGTTGCCGGTGAAATATTGGGCATACGCCGTGTTGGGTTCACCGATGGGGAAAATCATTTCGCGTTGGAATGCAGCTTTTGCATCCTCTCCGGTCGTCTCTTCCGCCCATACCTCTTTCGCCAGACGGAATGCCGCCCATGCCTTCGGCCAACCCGCGTAAAAACCGATATGCGTGATAATTTCGGCGATTTCGGTGCGGGTGATACCGTTGTTCTTCGCCGACTGCAAATGATATGTCAGCGAGTTGTCTGTGATACCTTGACTGATGAGCGAGGTAATCGTCACCAAGCTGCGGTCGCGAAGACCGAGCTTGTCGGTGCGGCTCCATACCTCGCCGAAAAGGACGTCGTCGTTGAGTTCTGCGAATTTCGGGGCGAACCCGCCTAACTGATCGCGCCCTGCTGTCTGTACTATCTTTTCCTGTGCCATAACATTAAATGTTAAAACGGTGAATACTGAAATTAAAATAATTCGGTTCATGATTCTTTTTGAATGAAGTTATTGATTCGGTTCGCGGGATTGAGCGGCGTCTGGTCAGACAACACCAGCGACTTGACCATGTGCAGCGTCCCCTGCTTGTATTTTTGGAAATGTTCGGAAGCGATATGCTTCTCGTAGGCTTCACGGCTCGCATAAGTTTCGAGGATGGTTACCTTGCAGGGATTCTCCTTTTCGCTGACTGCGTACATCGTCAATACGCCCGGTTCGGTACGCAGGGAGACTTCGCCCACCTCGGTCGCGTATTTCATGTACTCGTCGAGATGCTGCGGGTAAACCTCGATTTTCGACAGGCGCACGATACCGTCGGCGGTCATCGGCTTCTTGGCGCACATTCCCGGCTGCTTGTCCAAGTTCAGGCATTTGCCGATAATCTCTCCAGTGGCGATGTAGGAATAGGTCGGAAACTCGAACAGCACGGGTTTCAACCGCGTATAATCGAGTTTCCCGTCAGCGTCAAGTACATCGGGATCGGCGTAAGTGTTGGCGACGGAGCAGATGAAGTTGTCGAAGCCTTCGGTTTCGTAGATGTCCACTACGTCGCACTCCATCGTCAGCGGCGAGGCGTCGATTACGGGCGTGCCGTTCTCTCCCCAATGATAGTCGAATACGTTCGATTTATCGACCGATGCGCCGCTCACGCTGCCCACATAGTCGGCTTTCGGCAGCATTTCACGACTGACAAGGTTGATGGAGAGCTTCTTCGACTTCCTTATCCCTTGATTGGTATGATGGTTTTTGCTCATGCTCACGAGAATCCGGTCGTGGCCGATGATGCCCGTATGCCCTACAACGAGCCAGTTCACTTTGCCCTCAACCTCCGCACCGACAACGGTCATCGGTTTGGGATAGAGGGCAAGCAGGTTTCCGATATTCTTCTTTTCCATTTCCGTACTGTTTTGTTTGTTTCCCTCCTTTGCCGGTTGCGTATTGCACGATAACAAAAGGGAGAGAAACAAGATGATTCCTATTGATTTTCTCATCCTCAAAATGGTATTAAAGGCTTTGACGCAACACTTCGATCACATCCTCACGGGTAAGGACAACGTAGCCGCTTTCGTTGATGGGGCACGCATCGGCCATTCCTTCGAGCTGCGACGCATCGGCACCGCAAGCCGTGATGTCCATCGCCAGTCCCAGTTCCCGCATCCATGCCTCCATCCGTGCGAGTCCTTCCAACGCGATTTCCTTGTCCGTCTTTCCGGTCGGGACAATATCCCACACGGCGGTCGCCAGTTGGCGGAATTTCTTCACCGCCTCTTCGGAACGCCCGATGAGCAGGCGGTAGTAAGCCCCGCTGACAGCCGAGAGCGTATGCCCGTGGGTAGCGTCGGTATAGGCGGCTACGGCCTGTCCCAGCATGTGAACCATCCAGTCGGTGGGCTTCCCGCAGGCGAGAAGCCCGTTCAAAGCCCATGTCGCAGTCCACATGATGTTGCTGCGTGCTTCGTAATCCTCCGGATTGCCGAGCACTTTCCGGGAGCTGACAACGAGGGAGCGCATCAGCCCTTCGGCGATGTAGTCGGTCGTGTTGTCGTCCGTTCCCGAAAGATATTGTTCCAATATGTGCGACATGATGTCGTAAATGCCTGCCACCGTATGGTGCTTGGGCACGGTATAAGTGTAAGCGGGATTGAGAATGGAGAAATCCGGATTGCGGAAATAATAGAACTTCTTCCGGTTCTCGCTGTGCTTGGAGATGACGGAACAGCTGTCCATTTCCGACCCCGTTCCAGCCATCGTGAGCACGCAGCCGACAGGAATCCACCGGCAGGTCATTTCGCCCCAGTTGTTGAAATAATATTCCCACGGGTCATGTTCGCAGTACGCGGAGCCTGCCACCGCCTTGCAATAGTCGCAGACAGACCCGCCGCCGACGGCAAGGATCAAATCTACCGCTTCTTTTCTGGCAAGTGCCACACCCTCCATGACCTTCTCGATGGTGGGATTGGGCATGACGCCCGACAGTTCAACCGTCTGTTTGCCTGCTTTGCGCAGCTCTGCCAGCACCGCGTCGTAAATGCCGTTCTTACGGATAGACCCGCCGCCGTACACCAGCATTACTTTTTCTCCGTACTTGCCTAATTCTTTACTCAAATTCTCCAATGAGTTTTCTCCGAAGTATAGTTTCGTGGGATTGTGAAAAGTGAAATTGCCTAACATAATCGACTTGTTTTTAAGTTATTACTTGTTGTTAATATTCTTGATGAACCGTGCCGGGACGCCGCCCACGACCGTACCTGCCGCTACGTCTTTCGTAACGACCGCGCCTGCCGCAATAACGGCATTGTCACCGATGGTCACGCCTTGCAGAATGGTGGCGTTCGAGCCAACCCACACATTCCTGCCTAATACGATAGGTGCAGGATAAGTGGATTTTCGTTCTTCTGGTGCAAGACCGTGGTTGAGCGTGGCAAAGACCACATTATGACCTATCTGGCATCCGTCGCCTATCATGACTCCACCGTGGTCTTGAAAATGACAGCAGGCGTTGATAAACACATTTTCGCCTACGGTGATGTTTTTACCGAAATCCGCATAGAGGGGTGGAAAAACGCGCAATGATTGCGGAACTTCATAGCCGAACAGTTTGGATAACAGTCCACGTACTTCATCCGGCGTATGATAAGCCGTATTCAGACGGAAAGTGACGCGACGGGCTTCGTTGCTCATCTCGTCCATAAAACGGTGTATTTCCTCCGTATCAAGAGGCTTCCGTGTCTTTACGTATGTCTTGAAATCTTCTATCGTCATACTTATTGCCTTTCAAATTTTACTGTTATATCTCCTCCGATATTCAGAGCTTCGATGTCATTGCCGTCGATACGGCCTATTTTAATCAGGTCGTTGCTATGTGACCAGTTCTTGCAGAAAATCGCCACGTTGCCCCACGGCGCATAAATCGTGATGTCGCCTGGCGTGGGTGCACAACCGCGTGTCACGCCTTCGGTCGTCAGAGCCGGATCGGGATAAAATATTTTCTCGGTCGTGTTGTTGTAGTCGTTCAGCGTAGCCTCCAACGGCAGACGGGAGAGGAAATCCCGGCCTGCCGCATTGTCTTCCATCGTGGCGGTAATCGTGCGGTCGCCAACCGAGATCTTCATTTTCAGAGATGTTTCGTCCGGTGTTTCCGATTCTTCACGGCTCGCTCCGATTTCTTCAAGCCATGATGGGACACGTGTCGCCATTTGCGAAAGACCTGAAGAGGTCAGTAATAGGGTACGGTCGATGATTGTCGCATCGGGGCAAAGGCTACGGGCCTCGCTGACCGAAGCGGAAATGCCGCTGCTGCCGCTGGTGGCGAACAGGGCGATTTGTTTTCCGGCAAGTTTGGAGGCATGGGAATGCAGGAATGTTTGCATCGGTGTCGCCATACTGCCGTACCAGATTGGATAACCGACGAATACGATGTCGTAATCGTCAAAACTCTCCATCGAGGTTTTGACAGACGGATAATTGCCCTGACGGATGGCAGCCAGTTCTTCTTGCGACCGTTCCAACATGGAGTTGTAATCATTGTCGTATGCCGTTTCCGGCTCCACTTCAAGCATGTCGCAGTCGAGTGTCGTCTGAATCAGTTGCGCCACACGTTCGGTATTGTTCGTGCGGGAAGCATAAAGAACAAGGTAGCGACCGTTCCCACCGGGAACAGGCGTGTCGGGATTATCATCGGAATCATCACCGCTGCCCGGATTTTCCGGCTGTTCGGGCTGTTCAGGAGTGAACGGCTCATCAGAACCGCTTCCGCAAGCCGTCATGGACAAGGCGGCAAACAATAAAAACGGAATCAATAAAAACTTTTTCATCATTTATACTCTTTATTTGTCGATTTGGCTTTCGGTAAACGGGTCGGCACGGTGCCCCATAAGGTCGATTGCAGCATATTCCTTGTCGAACTCTTCCATTTCGTAGGGAGTGAGACGAACGGTTGCCGCACCGAGAAAATCATCCAGATGGCCGGGATTGGTCGTGCCGGGTATCGGGGCTATCCACGCCTTGCGCGAAAGCATCCACACGAGGGCGAACTGCGCCGGGGTGATGCCTTTGCGTTCCGCCCATTTGCGGACAAGGGCGACAAGCGGCATATTGTGCTTTAAGGCTTCGGGCGTGAATTGCGGCAGGTTCCATCGGCGGTCTCCCTGTTTGAAGCGGCTGTTCCCGTCGATTACCCCGGTAAGGAAAGCACGTCCCAACGGGCAATAGGGAACGAAACCGATGCCCAGTTCTTCAAGCGTCGGAAATATCTTCGTTTCTGGTTCTCGCCACCAGATAGCATATTCGCTCTGTACCGCTGATAAAGGACATACGGCATGGGCGCGACGGATGGAGCGTGCGCTGGCTTCCGACAGTCCCCAGTGCAATACCTTTCCCTCCTGCATCAAATCCTTGACCGTGCCGGCGACCTCTTCCATCGGCACGTTCGGATCGACACGGTGTTGGTACAAGAGGTCGATACGGTCTGTACGCAACCGCCGGAGCGACCCTTCCACCGCACGGCGGATATGGTCGGGTCGGCTGTTGAGTGCGGTCGGCTTGCCTTCCTCCACGCCGAAGCCGAACTTCGAACCGATTTTTACCTTGTCACGGAACGGGGCGAGTGCTTCGCCGACCCACTCTTCGCTGGTATAAGGTCCATACACCTCCGCCGTATCGAAAAAGGTCACACCCTTGTCGTAAGCACGCCGGATCAAGGCAATCATATCCCTTTTTTCATATTTCCCGCCATAATAGCCTACCATCGGCAGGCAGCCCAGACCGATGGCTGATACGGCCAGTCCTCCGAGGTTTCTGTATTCCATATTCCCCGATGGATTATTTCCGTTTGAATAACCGTTTTTAGACTGCAAGGTAGATTGAGCAAAGACTTTCGACAATCCCGTCCATTCCCCGGCAGCCAATAAAGCCGTCATTGATGACATTTTCAAAAAATCTCTTCTATCCATAAATCCTGTAATTTTTAAGAATGACCTCCATAAGTCAAGCCCCGCATGATCTCCATTTCATTATCTTCCAACCGGAAAGTCATGGGTTCGTTTTCCTGTTTCGGGCAAATCCCGTCTTGCACGAGAAAACATCTCACCACGTTTTCGGTAGAAGTATGATAACGGTCTGCAAAGAAGCACACGACTTCATCTTCATACAATTCCGCTGGAATGTCAATTCGTTCATTCATCATTTGATTTCTTTTGATGATGCAAAATTACCGGGTTATACGACAGCGGACTTAACGATAAGTGGGTAACTTGTATCATTTTTACTGAATTTGGTATGTCAGACATTCGGCTATGTGATTGAAATAATGTACCTTTGTATTCGCAAGAAAGGAGCTATATAAATGCTATGAACAAAATTCTGAAGGTCAGAAACGTGGGCGATTACAGCCGGTGGGTAGGACATACCGACAGGCATCCGCTGGTCAGTGTCATTGACTATGCGGAAGTGTCCCCAGTGCGTCATAGCCTGAACAATTACAGCATTTATGGCATTTTCTTTCATGACGAAGCGGAAATAGACCTGGCATACGGTTGTGGGAAGTACGACTACAAGAAGGGAACGGTCATCTGCGTCGCCCCCGGACAGATCGGCGGAAAAGAGGACAACGGTGAACGAGTGATGCTGACAGGCTGGGCACTGCTGTTCCATCCAGACCTGTTGCACGGCACCCCGTTGGAAAAGACGATAAAGAATTATTCCTTTTTCGATTACCGTGTCAATGAAGCCCTGCACATGACCGACGAAGAACATGGTATCTTGACATCACTGATGCGCCAGATAAGGGATGAACTCCAGAAAAGGCACGATGAACTTCAAGACTCCATCATTGTGGGCTATATCGAGTTGGTCCTGAACTTCTGCCAGCGTTTCTATAACCGCCAGTTCATCACCCGGAAACTCGATAATTCGGATATGTTGATGAAATTCGACCGTTTGTTGCATGATTACTTTGACAGGAACATGCAACTGACATATGGCTTACCGACAGTGCAGTATTGCGCCGACAAACTTTGCATGTCATCGAATTATTTCGGGGATATGATAAAAAAGACAACCGGCGATACTGCGAGCAATTACATCCGCCAATATATCATCCAACGGGCAAAAAACGAACTTGCCACCGGTGAAAGCATTGCACGGGTAGCATACGGATTGGGCTTCGAATATCCCCAGCATCTCAGCCGGATGTTCAAGAAACAAACCGGAATGACACCTTCGGATTATTACGAAAGTTTGCGGAAGAAATAACGATAATAAACAGCTATTGTCCCCAATTACCGTAACGGGCATTCATCCGCTGGCGCAGTTCATCCTGCTTGGTGTTTTTGTAATAGTGTTTCTCAATGGTTCGGGCACTGTTGCCGGCCATTTCGGCGACATGGGTAATCGGAGTGCCCGCATCGAGTTCGCTGGAAATAAATGTGCCTCGTGCCGTGTACCACGTCATCTTCTCGTTGATTCCCAGAATCTCGCAAACCTTGTCCAGAGTTTCGCTGACGAGGGTTGAGAAGCTGTTACGGCGTCCCATCTTCTGTTTATCGGTTATGTGTTTCTCGGTATAGACCGGGAAAACATAATTGCCGACACCCTTGCCTCTGTATTTTTCCAGAATTATGATGAGGCGGTCAATGAGCAGGGGCTTGGCCAGCTTGGGGAATTTGGTACGCTCATAGACAATCATGCCTTCCTTTTCGTTAATCATGTTCCATGTCAGATTGACGACATCGACGTTGGCCATACCGCCGCTGTAAAAGCTGAACAGGAAAAGGTCGAGACAAAGCTGCTCCTGCTCGGAGAAGAGGCTGCGGTCCATGAACTCCATCCGGCGGATGATGTTGGGATTGACGGCTTTGGACTCGAACTGTCCCCACGCCATCTTTTCAGTAGCCGCCTCGAAGATTGTGGGGTTGGCTCCGTACATGTGGAGTTCGTCTTTGGCATAGTTTACCAATGCACGGAAGATGCGGAGAAGCTGGCGCAAGCCGGCACGGTTACCATTTTCGATGCCGCGCCGCTCCAGATAGACGATGTATTCCAGAAGGAATTTCTGGGTAATGTCCGTGAAGTAAAAGCGGGACAGATCTTTGTTGTACTGCTTCTGGGTGAAGGCCGAAAGTGAGGTACGGAACTGCTTGTACATACTGGCGGTGCCGACACTCTTGACGAGCTTGCCGTTCTTGAATTTCTCGTGGTTCTCGAAGTATTCGATTCTGGCGTTGATGAGCTGGAGAACGGTCAGCACTTTCGATTCCTGCTTTGCCTTTTCCTCTTCTTTGGGTTTGAAGCAATCGGCCCATTGCAGTACGGAGAAGTTGCGTCCGTCCTTTCCCCACCGTTCAGCGACGGACATGTACTTCTCTTTGAGTTCAAGCAATAGCTGGTTTTTCTTGAGGTACTCGCTGGAGGCGGATTCAAAACTCTGGGTTTCGTTGTTCCAGCATTTGTAAGCTCCGGTGATACTGACGACCCGGGGAATGCGAGTGTAACCGGTCTTGTAGAAAATCATTTCCAGTTTGACCATCTTGGGGTCCTGGGGGTCTTTGCGACCTTTGAATGTGATCGAACAATACATATCGTTAATTTTTTAGTGGCTCATGTATTCCTGCCGGTTCCCTACATGGGAGCCTACATAAGAATAGAACTATCCACCGTATTCGGGTGGTAACAGAGGTAATCCGTTACCCGACGAATCAATTAACTTGTTGATATGTAGTCGTTTTAGTCTATGCGGATTTTGACTTTATTGGAGTTGGAAAATCTGTCGGATACTAATCTCTTGAAATTTACTCCTTGATAAATTTTTCATCAATATTAGTCACAACAACTTTTGTGCTTCGATATATTCTATTGAATCCTTTTGGAGCTTGGATAATACTTTGTGTTTATCTACTTTTTTAAGTTGTCCATTTTCTGAAATAAATGCACCTCTGCACTCCTTGAAAATTTTTTGCGCAGAATATCTCGACAATCCCATATTTTGCAAAGCGATTATTTCTCTGTTTTGAGTTCCATACTCTAAAAGCATCGCCCAATTTTCTCCGGCATTATCTTCTCCCAAAATATTTTTAACCATCATATGATAATGATTGAAATATTTTTCAAGCTGAAATCGAAGTACAAACTCTATTTCATCTATAATGTTTCCGATCAAAACATTTATATGTAATTTGTTTGTTTTATCAAAATCAATAGCATCATTATTCATCCATAACTTTCGATTGTGAGTATGGTAGTAATCAATAGATTCTGAAATAATTTGACTCAAACTCCTATTCTTGATCCATTTAGTCATTAACATGGCAAAATATTTCAGCGAATTTTCATTTCCGAGATATTTATCATTCCATCTATATAGTTTATGTAATCTTTTTAACGCTCCCAAACTATTTGAATAATTGATTTGTGTTGGCAATAATATCTTATGCTTTTGAGCATGTAAATCTTTCAACTCTTTATATGCATCATTTTGGGCCTTTAATTCTATTGATTCATTCGCAGACAATATCAAATACGGCGTTTCATTTTGAGCCGATTTGGATTTTGCCAACTCAATTATATCAGTTTTATTTTTTTCGATTAAGGCCGAAATAATAGGGCTATGATAGCCTGTTTTGGGTTCCAATGTGTCAATACAAATAATATTGGCTATATACTCTATTATCTCTTTTTCTTTTTTGGTTCCTTCAATCTCTTGCTCTTGGAGGATTTCTTCAATTTTCTTTAAATTATTATTGATTCCAATCAGCAGTTGAACTGCTGTGATTTATAAGTTTAACCGAGGTCATTTAAGCCTCGGAATTAGTTGTAAATATTTGAAAATTAAGGGATGGAAATACTTGTAAAATCCTTGGAAATCAGTAACTTAAAGTAAAAAATACCCCTATTTTTTGCTTGTTATGATTCCCAAGGACAAAGAGTATAGACTAACCCGTTGGTTGAATTAAAATAAAGCATCTTTAACAAGACCAATTTTACGATGGTTACAGAAGTTGATGTATTGCAGCACGGTCATAGCAGCGATTTTTGCGGCAGTACGTGTAAACAGTCCGCCTGTCTGCTTTGCATAATTGCGTACCATCATGAATTGGTCGTTAAGTTGAGAGAAAACGGTTTCGATTCGCTTCCTGAAACGCCTGTAAGCCCACGAAGGATTTCTCCAATTCTTTTGGTTCAAGCGATACGGGACTTCAAGCTTGATATGAGCCGTTTCGAAAAGGTCTTGTTGCACCTCAGCACTTAAATACCCCTTATCTCCAAGCATAAGACAGTCGTGATAATCCCACTTTGCATCATCCAGATAATGTATATCATGAACATTTGCAGCCGTTATATCATAAGAGTGAATAACACCACTTATTCCACAGATAGCGTGGAGCTTATACCCATAGTAATACATTTGTTGGGAGGCGCAAAAGCCTTTGGAAGGTGCGCTTTGCGGATTATCATTTCCCATAACGCAACGCTTGGCTCGTGCCAGCTGGCATACTTTGACAGGCTTGGAGTCTATCACAAAGACATTTTCCCCACCGTCTATGCTCTTGGCAATATCCCTGCGGATGTCTTCTGCAAGACAAGCCGTGAGTTTGCGACGGACGTTGAACTGTCTTCTGGATATAAGGTTAGGGATATGTTCGGGAGATTCAGCCAATCTCTTAAAGAGGTTGTTCTCGCTGTCATAACCGAATGCTTCGGCTGTAAGAGAAAGAGCTATAACTTCCAAATCAGAAAAGGTGGGAATAACTCCACGGCGAGATACATTGCCATGTTCATTTACACGATTTCCTGCAAATTTCTTGCAGATGTCGTTGATTTTTGTGAATTTTTCGATGAAGTTGTGCATACGACGGTTTGAACTCAATAGTTTGGATGCTATTAAGTTACTAAAAACCAGAAATATGCACAACCTTTCATTTGTCATTTTACTAACTTTTTAATTCAACCAACGGGTTAGACTAATAAAAATCTATATGTATATCTGCGATATGTACGAACAAAGCCTCAAATACCATTGCCAAAGATACAGCAATAATTCGAAACCGTTGTTCTCCGACGAGGAAATCCTCACGATTTATTTCTTTGTCGGTCATGAGCAGAAGTACACCCTCATCAAGGATATTCACAACTTCGCTAAAGAGTACTTGCGCGACTGGTGCCCGAACCTGGTGTCCTATCAGACATTCAATTACCGTCTCAACAGGATGGCCGGTGCTGTTAGGGAACTGTCCTCGCAGTTATTAAGGATGTTCAGGCCTTCTGACTGTCAGGATGATACCGTGATTGTTGACTCGATGCCGATAATCACATGCTGCGGAAGAAACCGTACAGGCAAGGTCGCCAGAGATATCGCAGACAAAGGATACTGTTCCACCAAGAACCTGTACTATCATGGACTAAAGCTTCACATGGTAGGATATCGCAGGAAAGGGCATCTTCCTCATCCGTGCCAGATAGCGCTCTCTCCTGCCTCCGAGAATGACCTGAAGGTCTTCCAGAGCGAATGCATGCCGGATCTTTTCAACAAGAAGATCTTCGCTGACAAGATATACCGAAGCAATGACTACTGGGAGCAGGAAAGACGCGATAAGGCCAATGAGTTCTACGCTCCCGTCAAGTCAATCAAAGGGGCTCCTGAAGAAGAGAAGCAGAGAAGCAAGGCCGCTGATGACATTTATTCTCAAGCCGTTTCATCTGTCAGGGAACCCATTGAAGCGCTATTCAGTTGGCTGAACGAAAAAACAAATATTCAAAGAGCTTCAAAGTGCCGCTCTACTTGCGGACTGCTAATTCATACGATGGGAAAGGTAGCCATCGCATTTTTATACCTTATTTTCAACTACTGATTCAAATTATTGATAATGTCATAAACCGTTGGTACGAGTTGTATGTCCTTTTCTATAAAGAAACTTGGTTTTTTCCATCCTGATTTCTCATGTTTAACACAAAACACATTTCCTTGAAGCTCTTTTGCAAGACGTCCTGCTCTACCGGCTAAATTCCAGAAATCAATAGGCTTTAATACTTTCTTCGCTTTTTTATCGTCTAAAATAAACAGATTCTGGGTGGGCATATTTACACCTTCCAGCAATGTTGAAGTGCAGAAAATATATTTCAGATGACCCTCTCGATATAAATCCTCTATCAAATTACGGATCAACTGCGGCATATTTCCGAAATGGTATGCAATTTCTTTTTGGACCAAGTCTGCAAGGTAGTAATCGGGGTGTATATAAGCTCTGATAATAGACGCAGCTCGCTTCAATGCTTTATTGTCTGAGCATTCTATGGTTGCCGCAAGTTCTTTCGCATAACTAATTGCTTTTGCTTTTGCATTACAATATATCAAATTGCTACGTTGTCCGAAGCGCAATAATACATCATTGATGGACGAAATATCATCCAGTGCCGATTGAGTCATAGGTATGAATTCATCATTCAAACAATAGGATAATTTCTTCTCTAATAAATCTATGAAATATAAGTTTTGTGCAACTGGAGTTTCTTGCGTCTTAAAAGTATTTTCTGCCTTGCCATTCCGAAACATGGATAATAAGATCTCAGGATTGGAGACATTGGGCGAGGCAAAATAAAGTTTTATATCCGGATATTTTTTCAGCGTTTTTTCAATAGACGTATAGGTAGTTATACTGCGGGCGTCTTCCGTTTGTGCTAATTTGTGCGCTTCATCCACGAAAAGGAAACCTATCGAAGGATTCTTTTCCTGCGATATGTAACTGATCAAACGCTCGGGCGTAAGAATCAGAACATAATTGCATTGTTCATTTATTGGCAGCTCCGCGATATTTGAGTTGGTGACTATTTTATAATTATTGGTTTCCAACAATGCTCCCATTTCAGATTTCAGTTCAATGGCGTATTGATTTATCAATGCACGACTTGGAACCAATATGATAAAGTTTTCCTGCGGTGTATTTTGAATTGCACATCGCAGGAACGCTTTGATGACAAAAGACTTTCCCATAGAAGTCGGCCCGGAAAAACTGAATTCGCGTGATGAAATCAATTTCGAAAACAAATCGTATTGAATATCCGTAAAAACGTGCCCTACGCCATCGGGAACTTCCTGTATAAGTTTTTTTGCTTCATTCTGAACCGAGCGATCGAACGGCAAATTAGAGGTGTTATTATTGTCGGCTTCTAAATAAGATATAGCGGGGAAATTGCCCAAGTTACTATAAACAGCTTTTGCAACGGTGTGATAGTACACATTATCCTTGTAGTAAGGATTTAGATAGGTAATGATTTTATATGCGTAATTACGCGCATCCGAGATAGAAGAGGTCGATAATAAGTCTGCAAATCGCAATAAGTCGCGAATTTCTTTTTCGGTATATTTTTCTTCGGTGTCAATATTCAATGTGCGCAAAACAGAACGTTCAACGCACACTCTGTATAATTTTAGAAAATATGAATCCGAAATAATCGTTTGGGCTATCTGATTTGCAGCTGTCATCTTCCATCTATTTTTTTAATTCAGCAATCATCTTTTTTCTCTGTTTCTTAAGCTCGGAGAATGGAACGATGTATATGTAGAAACTATATCCTCTGAAATCGTCTTGTTTAATATGATCATTTATCGTCGGAAGAATGGCCCGCACTGCGTTCTCAACTTTCTCATAGATAGTTTCTCTGAAATCTGCATTATTTAACTTCCGTTCATCATCCGTAATCTCGACATCGAATCCCAGAAATATCCCAAATGAGTGGTCGATATTTAGATCCTCATCATTTTCTCTTGGGATCAGCAATTTTTTCAGCAGGTCTACAGAATGTTCATCATGCGCCTCTTTTAAGAAATTTGAATTGACGAGTTGAATTTCATAGCGCAACTTATTCAAATCCTCTTTCAAAAGATTTTTCAAAGATTCAAAAGCCTTCTTTACGCCTTTTTTTAAGTCGGAATATAGTTTGGATTCACCGAATATGAATTGGAATGTATTGTCATCTATTTTTAATAGATGAACACCGTCCGCCCCATTTACATAATGGTTTGGATCGGTCTTCAATTCAAGTTTTGTTAACAGTTTAGGTGCTTTCAAGTGAGCCTCTAACATGGTATATAACAAAATCTCACCCAATTCTCCATCATTGCTCTCTGCCTTTCTTAAACGTTCTTTCGCTTTGGATACAAGAGTAGTGTATTTCTTTTGGCTGCACAATTCATCATATGCGCTTCGGGAAAGAGCATATGCCGTTAGAATATCTCCAAGCTCCTCTACCAAAGTAGCATATGAAAACGCATTATTCGATATTTTCAATGAGAACAAGTTCAATTTATTCCCATTCTCGATTGGTTCGTTTTCAAAGATTTTATGGAAGAGGTTCAAGAATTTTTCAGGAACATCAATTCTTAACGGCATAACGCATCTATTTATATTTTACCACTTTATGATTTCTCCGGCCGAAGTTTTCATATTCTTCTCTCCATTATAGATCGCAAAGCATTGTTCTGGGTTTGCTCCCGATAGCTTAGCCCATTTGGCGATGCCCTTGAAGAAATCCGGAGAATAGGTCGCTCCCGATTTGATTTCGTAAGCGTACGGCTTGCCGTCGATATATTGCAGCAAATCAACTTCGTTGCCGGTGCTGTCGCGCCAGAATGTTAGATTGGGTTCTTCCCCCTTGTTATAGGCTTGTTTCACGAACTCGTTAATTACAAGATTCTCGAACAAACCGCCTCGTAAAAAGTGTGTCGATACCTGCTCGGCTGTCCGTATGTCCAGCAACGAGCACGCCAAGCCCGTATCGTAGAAGTAGAGCTTCGGGGTCTTGACCAATCGTTTGGCGTAATTGTTATGATCGGGTTTCAACAGGTAACAAATGTAGCTTGCCTCCAATACGGAAATCCAAGTCGAGATAGTCGAAACGGCAACGCCGCACTCATTGGCCAGCGACGAAAGGTTGAGCAGCTGTCCGATACGCCCTGCACACAGTTTAATGAAGCGAATGAACTTGCTCAGATCGCCGATGTTCTTCATCAGACGCACATCCCGTTCTACATAGGTTTGGATATAAAACGGGTAGTAATCCGACGGTGCTATATCCTTATCATAAAGACGAGGATAACCTCCGTTGAAAATCTCGTCATCGACTGTCCGTGGAAGTATTTCGCTCTCTTTCATCTCCGCATGAGAAAACGGCAGAAGTTTCAGTATGGCGGTTCTTCCGGCCAACGATTGGTTGATATTTTCCATCAACAGGAAATTGTGCGAACCGGCCAGCAAATATATCCCCTCGCGTCCCTCTTTATCCGTATGCGTCTGGATATAGGAGAACAGAGCCGGAACCCGTTGGGCTTCGTCGATAATCGTTTTGTCCGGATAAGTCTTAAGAAAACCTCTCGGATCATCCGTTGCGAACAAACGCATATCGGGGTCTTCAAGCGAAACATATTTATAATTGGGAAAAGCATGACGCAGCAAAGTCGATTTACCCGACTGCCTGGGGCCGGTCAAGGTCACTATTGGATATTTTTGCGTAAGTTCTGAGAGCTTTTTATGCAGTGTTCGTTCAATCATACTCAATCCTTTTTTTGCAAATTTACGATTAAAAAATAAATTTGCAAATATGCTGTGGGCGGAAATAGATCTTGTACAGGGTTGTATAAGTATGAGCGTATCTAAATTTGTAAAATAGAGCATAGCGATTTTTTCAAAAAAAATCGCTATGCGAAATGGAGATTTTACCAAACCACTATCTATTCGGATTTCTCTAATAACTTTTCCGCCAATTTTTCGTCCTTCTCTATCCTCTTCATTTCAGCTTCGATGATGTCGAGCGCATCCTGCTTGATGCGGCGGTAATTCTCCTTGATCTTCTCCTGCATGATGTCCCGTCCGTCGGTGTCGAGGAACGACGATATTTCGGGTATGGGTTTGTACTCCGCCATTTCTTTTTTCACGGCGTCGTTGTCCACGACGATCCGGGCATGGAAAATCTTCTGCTCGATCTCCTCTCCGAAGTTGTCGCTCACAGCCCCGACGAACACGCCCTGCGAGAGCGTCGAGATTTTCGACGCAGGAATAAGACTGTCGAGCTGGGTGTTTATCGACGTCGAGGTATCGCTGCGGTTGATGCTCACGGACAGTCGTTTCTGCACGATCTTTCCGAATCGTTCGGAGAGTGTCCGGGCCGTTTCTCCTACGACCTGCCCGCTGAAGATATTGCCTACGGTATTCTGAATCACGGCGGCTTCCTTGTCTCCGTAGTCGCGCTTTAGCTGGCTGAAATCCTGAAAACCCAGACACACGGCAACCTTGTTGGAACGCGCCGTTGCGATCAGGTTGTCCAGCCCTCGGAAATAGATCGTCGGCAGCTCGTCGATCACCACGCAACTTTTGAGCTGCTTCTTGCGGTTTATCAGTTTGACGATGCGCGAATTATACAATCCGAGCGCCGCGCCGTATATGTTCTGCCTGTCGGGATTGTTTCCCACGCAAAGAATCTTCGGTTCCTCGGGGTTGTTGATGTCGAGTGTAAAGTCATCTCCCGACATGACCCAGTAGAGTTGCGGTGAGATCATGCGCGAGAGGGGAATCTTCGCCGAGGCGATCTGCCCCATCAGCTGCTCTGCGGCTCCACCTTTCCATGCATCCACGAAGGGCGAAAGATAGTTCTCCAACTCCTCGTGAGCCATCAATACGGTGAATAACTCCTCGTAGGGTTTGTTCAGCAGTTCGATGGCATGGGGAAAGGTACAGTATTTTCCGCCGTCGTAAATCTTCAGGAACCAGATGATCGCCGCGAGCAGCACGATCGGCGATTCGACGAAGAAATCTCCCTGCTTCTGTATCCACGAACGGTTGAGATTGAGCATGATGACATAGCTGGCCTCGTATGCGTCGGTGATGTCGGACATGAGATTCGGCGCGAGCGGATTGCATCGGTGCGAACGGCGCGGGTCGTCGAAATTTATGACATAGAATCTCGGCGGCGTCGCTCCGTAAGCCTTGAGGTTCTTGCGCAAATGGTTGTAAGCGATAACCGACAGGTCGTCGAACTTGAAGTCGTAGACGTAGAGCGCATATCCCTTTTCGATGGCCTGCTTGATGTAGTTGTTGATGAGGGCATAGGATTTTCCCGAGCCGGGCGTTCCTAAAACGATACTCGCCCGGAAGGGATTCACGACGTTGATCCATCCGCTGTGCCTGCGTCTCCGGAAGACGAACTCGGTCGGGAAGTTGAACGAATCGTCGTTTTTCAGCAGGCGTGTTTCCTGCATGAAACTCTCGTTTTCGGCATTGAACGGATCATCCGTCATACGGTTTTTCAGCAGACGGCTGCTCCATAGCCCGGCCGCCAGCATTCCGAGGAATCCCACCAGCAACGTCGCCGTATAAAGCGCCGCCCGCAGGGTCGTAGCGACATTCATCCCGAGCAGCCAGCCGTTGCCATAGAATAGCAGTATGCCGATGCCGCCTGCCGCGGTGATATGTTTCCACGATATTTTCTCGTCCTTCACACCACGGTTTCCCATGCACGACAATGCGAGAAATACCGTGCAGAAGAGTTTGGTGCAGAGCGTCGATGAGAACAAGGCAGCCGTCCGCTGGAAATTTTGCAGGATGCGGTCTGCGACGGAAATCGTTCATCCTGTCTGCGCAAACCACTCGTAACAGAACCAGTAGATGTGAATGGCGAGAAACAGAAAGCTGATCGCCCGCATGAAATCCGCGACTTTGGCCAAGCCGCGCAGATCGTCTTCTTCTTGCATGATCGTAACGTATTGAGGTGGTTAAATTCTTTTCCGGATTTTCCGCCGCCGCTTCTTCCTGCGGGGGAAGAGCCGGTATTCGGGAGCTGTTTCCCACTCCTTTTCGGGCGTATATTCCATGAGTTCGCCTATTACGTCGGGCATCGAAACGTAATGGGTCTCGATGTACTTCTCGAACTCTTCGACCGAAGATAGTCCCGGCAGGGGCGGTTCGAGGGGCGGCAACGGCCGTAACTCTTCCGGCATGGGTGTGGACGACTCTTGCTCCCGAGCGTTGAACCACGCCTCGAAAGCGTTAGCCGCATACTCCTTTCCGAGCCGAGAGCCGTTGAACACCTGATGTGTCGTGCGGTCGATGAAGGTGACTCCGTAAATCCGCCCGGCGTCGTTCTCCCGGAAAACAGCGTCGATACCGTTCTCCCGAAGTTCGGCCGTGAACGCTTCGCGGTCACGGCCTCCGCTCCGGGCACGGTCGATCTCGCGGCGTGTGCGGTCGAGCGTTTCGGGATATTGCCGAAGCCGTTGTTTCGAGGCGTCGAATTTTTCTTCCAGCGCCTTCCATCCGAAGAAATCGCCCAGCCGGGACGCTTTGACCGCCGCTCCCGTGCGCTGCCCGTCATCATCGAGCACGTGGTAAACGAGCCCCCGATACGGTCGGCCTCGCACGTCGCCTCGGATCTCTTCGGCTGCGAGGCCATAGCGTTCGAGCAGCGTGTTGAACTCCGCGAGGGACTGGAATCCGTACTGCTGTTTGAGCGTCATCACGACATTGCGCAGCTGATGCTTCAGATCGCTCCGACGGTAATCGACCCGGTGCAATTCTTCCGGTTCCGCTTGCACGCCGCCGTCTTCGGGCACATGCAGGCCGTACTCGTGTTCCAACTCCCTGCAAACCGCCATGGCGCGCCGCAGTTCGTTGTTGTGGTCGATCTTCCGGCCCTGCTCGTCCACCCTCACCGAGACGACGTGCATGTGTCGCCGTGCGATGTCTTCGTGCAGAAAGACGACGTAGGGCTGGCGACCGTATCCCATGCGTTCCATGAACTCGGCGGCAAGTCGCGTGAGCTGCGCTTCCGAAAGCCGGTCTTCGGGCGAGGGGTTGAGCGAGAAATGCACGACCGGTTTTCGGACACGGGGATTGAGCGCCGTGTAGTACCCGAAAGCTTCCGCACACTCCTCGATACTGAACCTGCCGTCGCTGCGTTCGGGTATTCCCTGCATGTATAATATCCGGCCTTCGCCGGCTTCGACCTTAATGCGGTTATACTGGAGTACGCCGTAGACGTTGGCCCCGGAGTTTACTTTCGGCACCATTGCAGCAACTCCTTCGTAAGTTCGACGACCGCCTTCACGAGTTGTTCCAACCGCTGCGTTTCGAGCGTCAGACGGTAGAGATAGGCCAACGCTTTCTTATCGCCGAAGGTCATGTGCATGGCTTTGACGCACTGGTTGTGTAGGCTAAGTACCCGGCGCCTTGTCATATTTCTATGATAGGTTTCCCAATACTCGCCTCCGAACCGGACGTACACCTTCCAGCGTATCCGGCTCTCCGCTAATATTGTCAGTCTAAAACGTTCCATGATGTATCTTTTGATGACAGCTGCCGCAAGCGGCCATAGTCTTACGCCGTCTGGCAATCATCAGTTTTTCCCAATTCTCCTTGCCTTTCAGTTCTCCGAGTTTCCGCACATGGTGCATAACCAGATTGTCCGTAGCACCGCACAACTCACATTTCTGAGCTTTCAGCCTGTCTATAAGGCTTGTGGTGCTGACGCCGGGCATTGGATTCGGGCATCTGTCAATCGACCGATCATAAGAAGGTCTTTTTCTTTTGAACCCTTCATTGTATAAGCGACGTTCTTTTGCTTTGCCGTTTTTTACCGTATACCCGACTGTAAAGACTCCGTTGCGTTTGTATTTCCGGCAAATTCGTCTTACTGTGGTTCGGTATTTCCCGGCAAAGGTTTTGTACATACTGTACTGCATGATGTAGTGAAAAGTGTTCAGTTCAGAAGCGTTGTTAGCTATCGAGTAATAGTTGTAAAACCCTCTGATCTCGGCATTGTAACTGTCAAGGATTTCAAGGTCGTCATTATTGATAAGTTCCGACCGGTGTTTGGGAATCCATTGCTCGTGCCCGTTATGATAGCTGAATTTCAGCACGCCGAGTTCCAGCAATTTTTTCTTTATTACTTCGGTCGTTACCTTTAATCTGACCTTGTTTCCATACACACGGGACAGGCTTCCCCGTTTGTTCCGTTTTTGCAGGTTCGACTTGCGGACAGTCACCTCATATCCAAGGAATTTTGCAGGCTTTTCAGTATGAGTGACGAGCGTTTTCTCATCCGATAGTTCCAATGCCAGTCTGTCTGCAAGGAAACGCTTTATATCGTCCTTGATCTTTACGGCATCTTCTTTACTGCCGATAATTCCAATGAGGAAGTCGTCGGCATACCTCACATATTTAAGCCTCTTGAAGTTTCCGTCCATAGGGTCGAAGCACGGCATCGCGGATCGGGTTTTGTCTATCTCTTTGAGCCGTTTGACGAGCACTTTTCTTTCTACATTATTTGTCGCTGTTTTGAGTTCACGCATAACCAGCCTCTTTTGGTAAGTGAGAACTTCGTATTCCCGTTGCTGTCTTCCCCTATCTCCCTTGTCGAATTTGGAAGCATATTCTTTCATGTACTTATCCTGTTTGTCCAAATAGATATTGGCCAATATCGGACTGATAATTCCACCTTGCGGCATTCCGCTGTACGTTCCATGAAATTGCCATTGTTCCAAGTAACCCGCTTTTAGAAATTTTCTGATAAGTCGTATGAATCGTTCGTCGGAGATACGTTCCTTTAAGATGTCGATCAGAATATCATGATTGACATTGTCGAAGAAACCTTTTATATCTCCTTCGATGAACCACTTCTTACCCGTAAAAGTCTTCTGTACGGCATTCAATGCGGTGTGGCAGCTGCGATGCGGACGGAAGCCGTGCGAAGTATCTTCAAAGTGACCTTCGTAAATAGCTTCCAGTACCATTCGTACTACCTCCTGCACCAGTTTGTCGTCGAAAGAGGGTACGCCAAGAGGTCGTGTCTTCCCGTTTTTCTTCGGGATGTACATTCTTCTCGATGGCTGGGGTGAGTAGCTTTCGTCTTTCAACGAAGCTATCAGTTTCTCAATGCGGGAAAGGCTCATACGGTCGATGGTTTTCCCGTCTGCACCTTGTGTCATATTACCCGGCTTGGCATATATTCGTTGATAAGCCAGGTAATACATTTCCTCATTGAAAAGAATACGATAAAGCCTCTCAAACCTGTATTCCGTGGTTTGACTATGCTTTGTCAGACTGTTTAATACTCTTGCGGGACTTCTCATAATGCCTCTCGCATTTTCCGTTAATCGTATTAATGAATATTAGCTGCCGCCCTTCGCCGTGTGCGAGGCTTTCCCTCGCTCGGACTACTACGGCGGCTCCGTTACCATACCGGATATTCATAGACCTTCGTCCAA
>ERZ780148.521-NODE-521-length-31971-cov-10.148327_pt1 | contig 31971 bp, 42 predicted proteins | sample MGYA00510984_ERZ780148 | MGnify/ENA primary metagenome ERZ780148 (study PRJEB29588, sample SAMEA2160902) | human gut metagenome | biome: human gut; feature: human-associated habitat; material: faeces | place: Denmark | collected 2008/2010 ...
CATAACTTTCGAAAACGAGTTTTCAAGTTCTGCATTCGGTTTGCACTGACATTGCCTTCGCGAAGTCAGGCTTCACCTCAGCATAGCTTTTGAAAACGAGTTTTCAAGTTCTGCATTCGGTTTGCACTGACATTGCTATCGCGAAGTCAGGCTTCACCTCAGCATAATTTTTGAGAGCAAGCTTTGCCTTCGGCTAAGTCAGGCTGCACCTCAGCCTTGATGGATGAAAAAACTATAGAATCCTTATTTATAAAGTGATCTTTGACATTTTGTGACAACAGAAAGTAAGGCAGGTAGGCCTGTCTGAAACATCAACGCAGAGTTGAGTTTAAATTCACGCTTTTTAGGCTGAACCGTGATAATGCGTTCTACTGATGAAGGAGGATGGTAATGGATTCAATAAAAGATGCTCAAGATAAGTGCCGTTGCATGGCTTCTGGGGTAGCACTATCAGCAGCACCATCTGTTCCGGCATGCTCCGTTCTGTAAACGATATATTCCAACATTTGCTGTCTAAAATCAGCACAGCAATTTAGCGAAAGGTCCATGGATATTTTGTGATATCCGCGGACCTTTCTTGTTGGTGTTGTTTACAAACTAGACTGAAAAACGAGGATTTCATACGTTTTCGGTTGATAAACAGATGGATTGGTGAAGAAATGCGTAACTTTGCCAATCAATAGAGTCTGAGCGACCGATGTCTGTCGGCACGGCTGTCGGGCTGAAGTCATACGATTTGGTTTATAGAGTTATGGAATATAAGAAACATTTTACAGATGAAGAGTTAGACGGGGTGTTGCAATGGTTTGAAACGCATTGGGACGATTTGCCCGTGTCGGCCTCATTGGATAAGGCTACGGTTATCAAGGATTTCAAGCATACCGTCCGCCTTTACTTTGACATTGTGAATGAACATCGGAACAATCCAACGTACAGTGGACAAATATTCCAGATATTCAAAATGCGTGATGTGGCCGAACAGGCTATGCGCGAAAAAGGTGTGCTGTAAGTTTCGCAGGTGTTGCAATGATTCTGTCGAACAATTAAAAAACATGTAATCGCGTTCCTGCACCACATCTGCTTCGTGAAATCAGGCGGTGCTTCAGCTTAGTGCTTGCAAACAAATTTCTCACATCGACTTACTGAAGTCGTCTAAACTTTTCTGACGAAGATTTGATTTGGAGATTTATCTCTTCTAAATTCAATCTTCACCTTTCTTTTTGGCCGTTTTTTGACCTTTCATCAGTCGTGTAGCTCGCTACACTCCTTCTTCAAGGCCCAAAAACGCCTCAAAAATTAAGGCAAATCTTGAATTTCATAAAAGTTCAGACGACTTCACTCAAAAATATCATTACATTGAAAAATTCTCCATTTAAAATATTGCTTTTGGTGCTGGTTGTAGTGCTGCTGCTGATTCCTTTGCAGTGGGTGCCGGCACTGACTATTGGCGGTTACGAGGTGAAACGCGTGGCCCTGTTGTCGGATGTCATTGACGAGGAAAACAGCGGCGGAGATGGGGCTGAGGCTTTGCCCGAGGTGCCCCCTTTGCCCGTTGTACCTGCTCCGGCAATGCCCGGAGAGGGTGGTGGAACGGCTACGCAAACTGCCAACGCGCAAACACAGCCTACTACGCCCGCTCCGAAGGGCGTTACCCCGATATTGGACTATTCAGCGTCGGGAACACACGGCATGGCATCCTTTTATCGCGCCCTAAACAAACGAAATGAACTGGGAAGGCCGGTGCGCATTGCGTATTTTGGCGACTCATTCATCGAAGTGGACATTCTGACGGCTCCCCTGCGCGAGGAATTGCAGCGTAAGTTTGGCGGACACGGTGTGGGATACCTTGACATTGCGCCCCCTTATGCTGCGAACCGTGCGACGGTGCGGCAGCGTTATGGCGGATGGACGGCTCATTGCGTGCTGGACAAAGGACATTACAAACGCGATTTGCTGAATATCGGTCAGCGTTACTTCCAGCCCCAAGGTACAGGTTGGACTGAGGTGAGCGGAGTGCGGATGCCGGGTCTTGATTCGGCCGAAGTGCATACCATTTACCTAAGAGCCAATGCTCCGGTGAATGTGGGCGTGAAGCTGGACAATGGACCGATGCTGGCGCTAAATGCCGAAGGAAACGGACGCATCGAAGCTCTGAAGCGCAGCGGACGGGCCGGAAAAGTACGCTGGCAGGTGCCTGCAGCAAGCGGCTTGGTGTGCTGGGGTGTGGCCGAGGAGAGCAAGACGGGCGTTATCGTCGACAACCTGTCGTTGCGCGGAAGCAGTGGGGTGACGCTGGCTGAAATTCCGCAGCGCAACCTGAACGAACTGCACAGCGTGCGACCGTACGACCTGATTGTGCTGCAGTTCGGACTGAATGTGGCGAATAAAACGCAAAAGAATTATTCGGCCTATATGGCGCAGATGAAGCGTGTGATTGACCACTTGAAACAGAGTTTCCCCGAGGCCGGCATTTTGCTGGTGGGAGTGGGCGACCGCGTGAACCGTATGTCTGACGGCGAATTGCACACCTTGCCGGGCATCATTGCTTTGTCGCGTTACCAACAGAAGCTGGCTGCTGATTGCGGCATTGCTTTCTGGAACCTTTTTGAAGCCATGGGCGGAGAGGGTAGTATCAAACGGATGGCAGAAGCCAAACCGGCAGAAGCCGGAAAGGACTACACCCATATCAATGCCCGGGGCGGTAAGCGAATAGCCAACTACCTTTTCAAATCAATGGTTTATGGTCATGAACAATACCGGAAAGCCCCATAAAGCAAACCGCGAAACGCACACGCCGCGTCCTCGCTGGCATTGCAGCACCTGGACCAAGGTGACGCAGGGTTCGCAGTCGTCGCATTCGCAGAGTTCGAACCGCAAGTTTTACCTCATTGTGGGTGGGTGGCTCGCTTTGTTGGGTATAGCCGTGGCTGCCAGTTTGAGCCAGTCGGGCAGACATTTTGCCGCGGAAGGTGAAGGAACGGCCAAAATGCCGGAAGCCTTTGTCAAGGCAGCGACAGCCGATTCGGCAACCGCTGATTCGGCCAGGCAGGCCGACTGTCCGGTAAAGGTGGCGTTGAAAAAAGACTTGCAGCATGCTTTGCCGCATACGTTTCGCAACGCACAGCCCAACGTAATAACCAATGTCGCGTATTTGCGTTCGGTGGCACGCATTTTAAACGAAGGGAAACGTCCTTTGCGCGTGTTGCAGATTGGCGATTCGCATGTGGCCGGGAAAACATTTCCGCTGTCGTTGCGTCAGACGCTCTATGATTATTTCGGACAGGCCGAACAGCCCGATTCAGGTGCCGGCGTGTGTTTCAACTTCTTTGGCCGGAACGGTGCAACCAGTTCGCATTTTTTGACCGAAAGCTATATGCAGAAGTTTGCCGAAAAGTGTCCCGACCTGATTGTGCTTTCGCTCGGAACGAACGAGGCCCACGGCATGGGCTACCGGCCGGAGCAGCACGAGGTGCAGTTGAATAACTTTTTCAAACGTCTGCGCGAGGCTTGTCCCAATGCTGTCGTTTTGCTGACCACTCCTCCGGGCGATTACCTCACAACGTCGTATGTGAATTATCGCCGAACCTCGCGTTCGAAACAGAAACGTCGCCATGTGCGCTACGTGAAACGTCCGAACCCGATGAGTTCGCGCTGTGCCGACTTGATTGCCCGCTATGGTGCAGAGCATCAAATGCCCGTGTGGAACATGTTTGACATTTGCGGAGGAGAACAGGCAGCTCAGCGAAACTGGGTGGCGGGTCATTACATGCGTCCCGACCGTATTCATTTTCAACCGCAGGGCTATGCCTTGCAGGGCAAACTGCTGGGCGAGGCACTAGCCAAAGCCATGTCTGAGGGTTGCTGAGCTTTTTCCTTCCTTCCAAACATTCTTTTAAAATAATTATTCACCACCTCATGTCAATTATTGACCAATTACTTTATATCCCCACTCAGCCGCTGCTGTTCAATACAGGTTTGTTTCTCTTCCTGTTTTTGGCCTTTATTGCAGGTTACACGTTGCTGAGCAGCCGTAGAACCACGGCCTTGCGTCTACTTTATGTAACGGCCTTTTCGTACTACTTTTACTACAAAAATGCAGGCGGCTGGTTCTTGCTGTTGGCCCTGATAACGCTGGTAAACTTTTTTGCAGCCCTGCAAATGCAGAAAGCGGGCGATGACAACCGTTTGCGCAAACGCTGGCTGATGGGCGCCTTGGTGTTTATGTTAGGCCAGTTGGCATTCTTTAAATACACCAACTTTGCCTTAGGAACGTTGGCCAGTTTCGGCTTGTTCTCGCCAGATGTAAAACTCGATTTGCCCATGCTCATCGGTATATCGTTCTTTACGTTCCAGTCCATGAGCTATATTATAGATGTGTATCGCCGGCAAATGGAGCCCACCCGTTCCATCACCGACTTTGCCTTTTTTGTCAGCTTTTTCCCCACGCTGCTGGCCGGTCCAATTCTGCGCGCCCGCACCTTTTTGCCCCAGTTGCGAAAGCCCGTTGTGGTGACCCACGAGATGATGGGCGTTGGTACATGGTTCATCATCATGGGACTGTTCAAGAAATGTATCATCTCCGATTACATCAGCACGAACTTTGTTTCGCGCATCTTCGACAACCCCGCGCTCTATTCCGGACTTGAAAACTTGTTGGGCGTTTACGGTTATGCCCTGCAGCTTTACTGCGACTTTTCGGGTTATTCCGACATGGCCATCGGCATTGCCTTGTGGATGGGATTCCACATCCCCGCCAACTTCCGTGCCCCGTATAAAAGCGATTCGATTACCGACTTTTGGCGCCGTTGGCACATTTCGCTGTCAACCTGGTTGCGCGACTATCTGTACATTTCATTAGGCGGCAACCGCTGCAGCCGGTGGCGTATGTATTTCAACCAATTCATGACCATGCTGCTTGGCGGTTTGTGGCACGGAGCCTCATGGAATTTCGTGATTTGGGGCAGTGTACACGGTGTGGCCCTTTGCGCCCATAAAGCATGGCAGAAGGTGCTTGGTCACGACAAAAGCTATCACCCCACGGGCGTGCGCCGCATTTTGGCCATTGTGCTCACGTTCCATTTGGTATGTTTCAGTTGGCTGTTCTTTGCCGGCAGTTCGTTCGAAGCCTCGGCAGCCATGCTGACGCAAATATTCACCAACTTCCAGCCCCAGCTCATCACGCAGTTCGTGAGCGGCTATCCCGAAGTCACAGCCTTGATGCTCGGTGGTTTTGTGTTGCACTTCCTGCCATCGCGCTGGAGCGAACAAGCCGAGAAACTCATGGGACGCGCACCTTCCATTTTGATGGCACTGATGCTCGTGGTCATGATTATCTGGGTGATACAGGTGAAAGGTTCGGAAATTCAACCCTTCATTTACTTTAAGTTTTAAATTTAACCATCAATCATCCTTATTTGAGCCGTTGCGCTGTCACTGTGTGCAACGGCTCAAATACTATTCAAATCAAATACATCACCAATCAAATTCTTCAAACAATGATACGTAAAAGCATTCGCAAATATGCCGATCGCCCCGTTAGCGATGAGTTGCTCAATGACCTGCTGCAACAGGCCGAGCGCACCCAGACGATGGGCAACCTGCAACTCTACAGCGTAGTGGTGACCCGTTCGGAAGCCAAGAAAAAAGAATTGGCTCCGGCACACTTCAATCAGCCCATGGTGACCCAAGCCCCTGTGGTGTTGACTTTCTGCGCCGACTATCACCGCACCACCGAGTGGGCCCTACAGCGCAAGGGACATCCCGGCTACGATAACTTCCTGTCCTATCAAAATGCAGCAACCGATGCGTTGCTCTTCTGCCAGCGTTTTTGCGATTTGGCCGAAGCAGCCGGTTTGGGACTTTGCTTTTTAGGCACCACCATTTATCAGCCTGCCGCCATCATCGATGTGCTGCACTTGCCCAAACTCGTTATACCCGTAGCAACGATTACCTTGGGCTGGCCGGATGAAGATCCTCAGCCCACTGATCGTTTGCCCTTGTCGGCCATTCGTCACGATGAGCAGTATGTATGTGCAACGCCCGAAACCATCAATCGCGATTACAGCGCGAAGGAAGCCTTGCCCGAGAACCAGGAGTTTGTAAAAATCAATCATACCGAAACCCTGGCGCAGGTGTTTACCGACATTCGCTATACAGCTGCCGATTGCCGCACCATGTCGGAAGGACTGCTGGCAGCCCTCAGGCAGCAAGGATTTTTCGGCGAGTAATTGAGGCAGATGGTGGTATGTGTTCTTTGTAAAAGAAATAAGGAATTGCTACTTATTATTACGTAAGAAGCTGTAATTCCATCATTTTTGCTAACTTTGTCACCCAAATGCAGAAGTGTTGCCAAACAGCATTGCATTTCGGCGGCAAACCGTCATTTTACGAATCAAGAAATGCACGTTCGTGCCTAAATACACCAATTCATGAAACTGAAAAACTTAGCTTTAGCCCTGACGGCAGTTTGCGCTGCACCCGTATGGGCTGATAATGCCGTGTCGCTCATTCCGCTTCCACAAACCGTAAAGATGGAGCAGGGAACTTTTGAGTTTTCAAAAAAACTGAAAACTGCAGTGGATGCCTATCCCGGCGACAGCATTCAGTGGGTACTCGATAATTTTGAAAAGAACTTTACCGCAACGACCGGCGTGAAATTTCAAACCGGTAAAATGGGAAAGGCCGCTCTGCAGCTGAAACTCAACAGCAGTTTGGCAGCCGAGGCGTACAACCTGAAGGTCGACGAAAAGCAAATAACCATTGAGGCAGCTCGTCCTGCCGGCTTCTTCTATGCCCTGCAAACCCTGCAGCAACTGCTCCCCACACGTGCCGTATTGGCCGGAAAAGCCGTGGGCGAAGACGTGAAACTGACCCTTCCGGCAGTGAGCGTGAGCGATGCCCCTAAGTTTGGCTGGCGCGGTTTTATGCTTGATGAAGGCCGACACTTCTACGGCAAGGAAGAAATCAAGAAAGTGCTGGATGTGATGGCGGCCTACAAGATGAACCGCTTCCACTGGCACCTGACCGAAGACCAGGGATGGCGCATCGAAATTACCAAATATCCCGAACTCACGGCAACCGGTGCCTGGCGTAACAGCAAGGTGCTCGGTTGGGGCGACACGAAACCCGACGGCCAACGCTACGGCGGCTACTACACCCAGGAAGATGCCCGCGAAATTGTGCGCTATGCCAAGGAACGCTTCATCGAAATCGTTCCCGAAGTCGACATACCCGGCCACTCACAGGCAGCCGTGGCTTCGTATCCCGACTTCCTGGCTTGCGACCCCGGCATGAAGCACGAGGTGTGGCTCTGGCAGGGAGTATCTCCCGATGTCATCAACGTGGCCAATCCCAAGGCCGTGCAGTTTGCCAAGGATGTGATTGATGAACTGACGAATATCTTCCCCTTCGGCTACATTCACTTGGGTGGCGACGAATGTCCCACAACGAAATGGGAACAGAATAAGGACTGCCAGAAACTGCTGGCCGAAATCGGTTCGAAGAACTACCGCGACCTGCAAATCAATTTCTACAAGCAGCTCAAGGAACACATTGCGAAGAAACCTGCCGACCAGCAGCGTCACCTCATTTTCTGGAACGAAGTGCTCCACGGAAATACGCAGCCTTTGGGCAACGACATCACCATCATGGCATGGGTGGGTGCAAACCAGGCAGCCAAGGAAGCAGCTAAGCGCGGCATGAACACCATTCTGTCGCCGCAGATTCCTTATTACATCAACCGCAAGCAGTCGAAACTCCCGACTGAACCCCATTCACAGGGTCATGGCACCGAAACGGTTGAGGCTGTTTACAACTATGTACCCTTGCAGGATGTGCCTGCCGATTTGCAAAACCGCTACATGGGCGTGCAAGCTAACTTCTGGACTGAGTGGGTCGAAGATGCCTCAACGGTACAGTACCTGATGTTGCCCCGCTTAGCCGCAGTGGCCGAAGCCGGCTGGACGCAGCAGAACCTTCGCAGCTACCCCGACTTCCTGAAGCGTTTGCAGAAGGAAGCCGAATACTATCAGCAGAAAGGCGTGAACTACGGCAAGCACGTGATGGAAGCGAAGTAAACAGAGTGGATTTTAAAATAGCGATAAATTAAGGCCTACAAGCCGACAAACGGCGAAATTCAGTAAACGTAAACTGAGTTTTGCCGTTTTTTTTGGCTGTTTGCCGAGATTGGTGTAACTTTGCTCACGTGAAGTCAGCCTTCACCTCAGTGTAACGATTATTTTACGAAGTCGGGCTGAGCAATACTCTCTGACAGTTTGTTAGCTGTCAGTGCGTATATGGTGGCAATCACCGACTCATTATAGATAATAAAGAATCGAAATATACAAATGAACGTTTTAGAACTTAGCGAACAAGAAATTCAGCGCCGCAATTCGTTGGACGAGTTGCGTCAGTTAGGTATTGACCCTTATCCCGCTGCCGAATACAAGGTGACGGCTCACAGTGACGATATTAAAGCCAATTTCAGCGATGAGTCTGACGAAAAACGCGAAGTTTGCATTGCCGGTCGTTTGATGGGCCGCCGTGTGATGGGTAAAGCCAGTTTCGCTGAGTTGATGGACTCAAAAGGTCGCATTCAAGTGTATATTACACGCGACGATATCTGTCCGGGCGAAGACAAAACACTCTACAACAGCGTATTCAAAAAGTTGCTCGACCTGGGCGACTTCATCGGCGTAAAGGGTTTTGTGTTCCGTACGCAGACCGGCGAAATTTCAGTACACGCACAGGAACTCGTAGTGCTTTCAAAGAGCTTGCGCCCCCTGCCCGTGGTTAAAGAAAAAGATGGTGTGACCTACGATGCCTTTAACGATCCCGAACTCCGTTACCGTCAGCGTTACGTCGACCTGTTGGTAAACTCCGACGTAAAGGACATATTCTTGAAGCGCAGCCTGGTAATTAAAACCATGCGTCAGTTCTTCGACGAAGCCGGCTATACTGAGGTTGAAACCCCCATTCTGCAGCCTATTGCGGGTGGTGCCAGCGCCCGTCCGTTTATTACCCACCACAACTCGCTCGACGTAGACCTTTATCTGCGTATCGCTACCGAGCTTTACCTGAAGCGACTCATCGTCGGCGGTTTCGAAGGTGTGTACGAAATCGGCAAGAACTTCCGCAACGAAGGTATGGATCGCAGCCACAATCCCGAGTTCACTTGTATGGAACTTTATGTGCAGTACAAGGACTACAACTGGATGATGGAGTTCACCGAAAAATTGATTGAACGCATTTGTACGGTTGTCAACGGCAAGCCCGAAAGCGTGGTCGACGGAAAAACCATCAGCTTCAAAGCACCTTTCCGCCGTCTGCCCATTCTGGAAGCCATTAAGGAAAAAACCGGTTACGACCTGAACGGAAAGAGCGAAGACGAAATTCGCGAAATCTGCTTGAAACTGAACATGGAAATCGACGAAACCATGGGTAAGGGCAAGCTTATCGACGAAATCTTCGGCGAATTCTGCGAAGGCACCTACATTCAGCCTACCTTTATTACCGACTATCCTGTGGAAATGTCGCCGCTCACGAAGAAGCACCGCACTAACCCCGAACTCACCGAACGCTTTGAATTGATGGTTAACGGTAAGGAATTGGCCAATGCCTATTCTGAGCTCAACGACCCGATTGACCAGGAAGAACGCTTCCAGGATCAGCTCCGCCTGTCGGAAAAGGGCGATGACGAAGCCATGTTTATCGACCAGGACTTCCTCCGTGCCCTTCAGTATGGTATGCCTCCCACCTCGGGTATCGGTATCGGTATCGACCGCCTCGTGATGTTGATGACCGGCCAAACGCAGATACAGGAAGTACTCTTCTTCCCGCAGATGCGTCCCGAAAAGAAGGCTCCGCGCGATGCCGCATCGAAGTATGTCGAAGTAGGCATTCCCGAAGAAATTGTGCCCATTCTTCAGAAAGTGGGTTACTATCTTGTAGCCGACTTGAAGGAAGTGAATGCACAGAAACTCCAACAGCAAATTGGCGAAGTAATTAAAAAGTACAAGCTCGATATTCAGAAACCCAGTGTGCAGGAAATCGAAGCTTGGAATGTATAAATAATGTGTGGCAATGCAGCGCAAGCCGAAAACGTGAGCGGCAGTGTGAGGGGCGCTAAGATGAAGTGTTCATCAGAACCTCATGGTCTGCTGCAAACCCGAACTCGGGTGATTGTTTTCAGAACGGTGCATTGCCACATTGCCTTTTTATCATGTACGACATAGGAAACATAGCCGTGATGGGAAGTGGCAGTTGGGCCACAGCCATAGCAAAGATGCTGCTTGAAAAAGTAGAGCATCTGCATTGGTATATGCGTAGGCAGGATGCCATCGACGACTTTCGGCGGCTTGAGCATAATCCTTCCTATCTAACCAGCGTGCACTTTGATGTGGACCGCATCACTTTTTCGACGGATATCAATGAAGTAGTGCGAACATGCAACACCCTGGTGTTTGTCACGCCCTCGCCTTATTTGAAAAATCACCTGAAAAAGTTAAAGGTAAAACTGCACGACAAACTGATTATTACAGCTATCAAGGGCATTGTGCCCGATGAAAATTTGGTTTGTTCCGAGTTCTTCCGTCAGGTGTACAACGTGCCCGACGAGAATTTAGCTGTTTTGGGCGGCCCCAGTCATGCCGAAGAAGTGGCTTTGGGCCGACTCACTTACCTGACTGTGGGTTGTGCCGACAAGGAAAAAGCCCAGGCGTTTGCCGATATCATGGCTTCGAGCTATGTAAAAACCAAAACATCGTGCGACGTCATTGGCATTGAATACGCTTCGGTGTTGAAAAATGTCTATGCCATAGCAGCAGGTATTTGCAATGGTTTGAAATACGGCGATAATTTCCAAAGTGTACTCATGTCGAATGCCGTTCAGGAAATGAACCGCTTTTTGCGTGCCGTTTATCCCATCGACCGTCAGGTGTACGACTCAGTATATTTAGGCGATTTGCTCGTCACCGGTTATTCAAACTTCTCGCGCAACCGCGTGTTTGGCACGATGATAGGCAAGGGCTACAGTGTGAAGTCAGCTCAAATCGAAATGGAAATGATTGCCGAGGGCTTTTACGGTACAAAATGTATGAAGGACATTAACCGGCATTACCATGTTAATATGCCCATTCTTGATGCCGTTTATAACATTCTGTACGAACGCATATCGCCCACCATCGAAATCAAACTCCTGACCGATTCCTTCCGTTAGTCGAATCGGTAAGAAACAAGTTCATTACGGTGATAATTTTTTTACCTCCGAAGCCGCTAAATCTTTAGTTTAGCAGTCGTTCAAAAGGGCTTAGCAGCTATTGGTTGCTAAGCCCTTTTTTAGTGACTTGAAATATATTCACGAAGCATCCTCCTCCCCTCAAAAAATGCTTTGGGGTTGTAAAGCGTTACGCCCTTTGTTGAGTTCATGGCTGTTTTAACAAATAGCTTAATAAGAGTGAATATCCAAAGTTTGCCCTTCTCTTCGTTTCAGAACGAATTTAGCGTGCATGAAACCGATTTATGCGTTTTTTCTGAAAACGCTGATTATCAGTAATTCCGAGATTCTTGAAACAAGCTCGGAACTAATTCGAACAAGCTCGGAACTAATTTCAACAGGCTCGGAACTAAATTCAACAATCGCGGAGTAATTTTTTAGGACTTCCCATCGTATAGCTCAAACAGCGATAAACGGATGGCTAAAATAAAGGTTTGCTTTAATACATTTTTGCTTATTCTGCAGTTTGCTGTTTAATATTTGCTCTGCAGGCTAGTTCCATTTCTCGATTGTAGAATTTCATACGCTTTGAATATATTTTTCTTTTACTTGTAGAAAAACTTACCGCCATAAAACTTACAGCTGTAAGTGAATGTCATGGAAGCGAAGGGTAATTTTGGTAAGAAGCATTCGCCAATCGATGCGGGCGTTCAAAAGTGCGCGATACAGCGTGTTCTTTGACACAGTGCAAAGTCCACGAAAATGATTGGAAGTGGCACAAGCAATCGTCTTTCCCAACAGGCGCATGATGAGGAGCGAGATGAAGAGGGAGGTCAAGGTATAGCCCTGAGCCTTCTCGAATTTGAGATTCCGAACGATTTTACCGATGCCCAATGCCTTCATGACGACTAAAAGTTGCTCTTGAGCTTGTTCTTTAACGGATAAAACCTTGGTAAGTTCGTTCAAATTACCTATTTTTGCTTCTATAATAGTATTCTTATTTTCCATTGTAAATCAGCTGATTGGTACCTCTAATTTACGAAGAAAATTTGAATTACTGTTACTTCCCACCCTCTTTATTGGGGTGGGAAACTTTAGTGAAATAATTCAAACCATGGAGTCTTGCTTTCCGCATGTGCGATAATTTTTTGTGTATGAAAAAGAAGAAGATTGCGAAATACATACAAGAAACCGAAACGCCTATTAAACCTAAGGTCCTTTATGATAAAGTGACTTGGGGCGATATGTTGACTGAAAATGAAAAAACATTTCTAAGGAATGTGTTAGAAGACGAATCGCACTCTAAAGATGAAGGACTAGGTATTGCAATTGAAGCTTTTGCTCTTTCTCACACGGCAACGCGTGAAAATATTACATTGGTAGAGAAGTTCCTGGATGAAGATTTTCATAATGGTATTTTTGCTGGAACTGCTCTGAAAGTATTATGTTACGACTACTATTGGAATCTTGCAAAAGATTATTTATCACTCCTCAAAGGGATTCTATTGCGTCAAGAATCCGATGAAGAATTGTTTAGCCGTGCTGCATTAGCCTTAGGTATGTATCTGTCGAACAATAAAGACAAAGAGATATTCTATTTCATATACGATCTATTTCAGCAAGCATTGAATGAATATCATTCCAAATGTGATTGGGAAACAAGGGACAGAGTACGCTCTCTATATGAGGCTTTAAGATATGCCTCGACACCTCATGAAAAGCGCAACGATATTTATTTTGAGATTGAGAAGATGAGGTTTCCAGAGAACATAGATAATGAACTTATTCTCCAATATGTAAAATTATGAAACTAACCGATAAACGAATTTGGAAATTTGAAGCAGTCATGTTGCTGTGTGGTGTGGCAACCGTTTGTGTAGAAGCATTGAGCTATGGGATAAGCTTGTTTTATCTTATAGGGCAGTTGCTTATTTATCCGCTATGCTTCTGTATAGGTGGAGTAGCAACATGGAAAGTCTCTAAAGCCGGGAAAGTGTGGCAGCTTATAGGGTATAGCATGCTTTTCTCTTTCATTACCTATAATCTCTTTGCCATAGCCCTTTATCCCATATTCGGGATTCCTTTTGCTTCTTCTGCGTATTTGTCGTCGGTTGGTTGCTTTGCGTTGTTCTCGGTTTTACCAGTAGTGATTTGCTGCTATGCATATAAATGGATAGAAAAATGAAGAAATTCAGAGGACAACATCGATATGACAGAAAATGTAGAATTAACAAATGGTAGAAATGAAGAAGAAGTACAATAATGTAATATTGCTCATTGCATTGGGATTAATAGCTATTATATATATCCTGAGACATAATTTTTTGATAACAACTTATATCTACGCCATTGTTATTGCTGCTATTTCTATTGCAGTAACATTGATAGCTTTTATTTTCAAGGCTACAAGGCAAAAAGATAAAGTGTTATTTGGAATAAAGTCTTTTGTGATGCTGTATATTTCTATTTGGACATTATTCTATTCATATTGTTATGTACAGAAAAGCACAAATGTACAAACAGCTATTGTACCAATAAATGGTTATTATACACGGCGTACAGACGGAGTGTTATTTACATTTCAAGACAAGCACTTTGATAGGAAGGCATTTATACCCAATTATAGTGACAGCTTAATTGACAAATATGTCATTAAGCTAGAGTTAGTAGAAGTAATATCTAATGTATATTACATCAATAAGCTACATGTTATTCCCAAAAACTAAAAAGATAATTGTGATAGAAAGTAGGAGATACTTTCTTTGACTTGTATGATATTTAGTAATATCAGTTTGAAATACATCAAAGTGAGGAATTAATGTCTCCGGAAGAGAATGTACGCAGGCGAGATAGGCACCATCATATGAATGAAAAGGTATTTGGTAACTAATTTAAAATTGAATAAATGAAAAGACAACAAGAAACAGTAGGTTCTATAGTGCAAATACATGTCAATGATGAATTCTATGTATATGCACAAATACTTCCGCATGGGCTATTGGCTTTTTTTGATTATAAATCCGATACGGAACTGTCTGATTTGAATGTCCTAAAAAATGCCAAAGTTTTATTTATAACGGCAGTATATAAATATGTTATAACCAAAGGAATATGGCTCAAAGTTGGCAAGATCCCTATTCGCGAAGATTTGCAGGTTTTACCTTTACGATTTGTTTATGATAGGATTAGTGAAAAATTCTTCACCTACAACCCTGAAACAGGCGAGACTGCTCCTACCACAATTGATGTTGCTAAAAAATTAGAGCGTGCTGCCGTTTGGGATGATAAACAAATAGAGGAGAGAATCAAAAACCACTATGATGGAGTTCCTTGCAAATGGATGCAGGAAACATTTGAATTATTCAATATGGTTCCTTAAATAGCTATTTACAAATTGAGGAGGTGTATCGTAATGTACGATGCACCTCCTTTTTTGTTCATCACTATACAAATCTGTTCATTTTCTTTAAGCTGCAATCATTTGAGGATTTCTTTGATTATGTATTATCAGCATCTAAAAACAGCAGCTGTAAGCTCAATAAAACAGTATAGTCAGCCAGTTCATACCTTCTTTAGTCATTTTTGCACATATCTTTTTTATATTGAAGGCAATGGCAAAGAAGGTAAAGTTCATGGAGAATTTGTCTATTCCAAAATGTCTGAAACGTTTATAGTTCATATTGCTATGTACTAAAAAGCACAAATGTACAAACAGCTATGGAAGCAATAGACGGTTACTATACACGGCGTCTAGACGGAGTGTTATTTACATTTCAAGACAAACACTTTGAAAGGAAGGATTTTATACCCAATTATAAAACTCAAATGGACTTTGCGAGGTAATTAAAGTGTTAAAAACAATCTGATACACAGATAATTTGTTCTCCAATGACGGCAGTATCAAAGAAAAAAGTAACTTTGTATGTATACAGCCTTTTGAAAGAGGAGTATATGTAAAGGTTTATCCTTGGAGTTTGAAAGTTATAAATAAACAATGATGAATAAAAATAGTAAGAAGAATAAAAAAGCAAATAAATGTTCGAAACCTATCACTATTAAAGAAATGATAGTGATGGGCTATGTTCTATTCTGCTTAGGTATTATAATATATGGTTTATTATTGACTCCTATTTTAAACTCAATTCTAAAACATCATGGAAATAAATGTAAAGCTATAATAACAGTAAATGAATCTTCATTGATTCACAGATATACATCCAATAATTACCTGTATGAATTTAGTATAGGGGATAAAACTTATACAGGAAATTCATTGATAAAAGTAGGGAATGAGGAGAATATTGGGGATACTATAGAAATATTGTATTTTGAATGTATGCCATTTTTTAATAGACCTATATACTTTTGGGAGGACAAGTAACGTTATTCATTAACACAAAAAGAATATGATGGAATCTATCAATATATATAGATTGCATAAAGGATTGGATATCTGTCTGCCAACTCAAATACAAGATATTTTATCCAATGAGAATACTATAGATTTGACAGATTTTGATTATGCAGCAGATGTAAAGAATGCCGATTACAAGTCTTTTGCAAGTCAACTTAATGAATTGCTATACAAGGATCCAGAATACAGATATATTATATTTATGAATACAGAATATTATATTAAATATCTTCAAATATATGGAACAGAATAATTGGATAAAAGATGGTGATTGGTTCTGTGCAATTGAAGGCCTAGCAATTGCTGATAAAGTTTTCAACTTCTACTATGAGGAATTTAGTAAACTACCAGAAGAAAAGGAAATAGGTGATTATCATTTATCTATGATACGATATCGATTGTTTTGCGATTACGAAGGAAATCCTATTAAACGCAATCGGTGCAAAATTTTTAATTTAAGATTTTGTAGTCCTATAAAATTAAAATACACGAAACTATTAAATAAAAGTATTAAAAGCTACCCCAAAGAATATACCTCTTTTATTAAATTCTTAAATACCCCAAAAGAAACCAAAGGAAGCATTCATTTGGAATATGCAATATCTATGGAAGATAAGATGCGGGTAGTTCAAGAGTTTGAAATTATCAAGAATAAATTACCTTACAAATTTACTTTTTTAGATCTTATAGATACAGCTGCAAATTGTCAATGCATAGTTAATATGCATGATTTTTTAAATGACACATTTGAAGTTCCACTATATGTTCGAATTTATCTGACCTATACATATGGTGATTATAAAGATAAGAGAATTATGTTTAGTGGACTAAATTATGAATTTGCAGGTAGACTGCATCAAATAAATAACGATGGCTAATAATGCAATCCAAAAAGAGAAGAATAACAAATGAAGAAAATAATATTCAAGATATTGGGAATCAGTATTGGGATAATCTTGATATTATTCCTTGCCTGGTTTGTGTTTCTTGCATTTTACCCACAGCTATTTATGGGTTATGACCCGGACTACGATAAATTTGATGAACGAATACGCAACGAAATAGTCCAGAGAATAGATAACTATGTAGAACAGAATAAGAGGCTCCCAAAATCTTTATCGGAAATAGGCTTTGATTCAGATTTTTATTAATTCGCAGTTTTATAAAAAAATGTAAGGTGTCTTGGCACTATAAAACAATTTCCATAAATTGGCCGATACAAAGGAAAAGATGGAATGTTGGATTCATTAAAGAACCCAATATGAATCATATTTTTTAACGCAATGAAAGAATAATGCTATGGATTCAGTCTTTAATCTCAATGGATTGGGAATCAACGATGTTGCATATTCCAAATGTGAGGCACTTAGGATGATTAGTTGCTTCGAAGAGCAAGGCATTCCAGTATTGGGTGGAGATGTATTCCTTCTCAAGGATAATATTCCAAGTCTTACTTATGACAATTGGTATTGTGATAAGAATCCTCAAGAATCGAATCAGGAATACGTTATCCGGAGTTGTAAAAAAGCTTATGAATATGTAAGCACTTATAATTCTGCTGATTCCATCGAGGTGTTGTTTTCTCTGGTACATTAAAATCTAAAATGAGTATGAAAGAAATAATAGATTGTCTGAATAATTCATTACAAGAGCATAAATGCAATTTTGGCTCCCAATGCATCGCTCTGATTCAGAAGCTTGTCGAAGATTCGCGCTTAAACATTGCTTTAATACAACAGATATTTGCTCCTAATCTTAAAATTGATTATAGGCAACTTCCGGATATTATAAAAAGAACCATAGACGAACCGAAGAATTTTGTATGTCAAGAAAGGAAAATCTTTTATGACTATAGTTTTATGAGCAATGAGATAAAAGTAAAAATAAATACCCAGCATATAATTGCAACTCCAGATGAGGATTCTATTTTTATACAATTTAAATTAGAAGAGAACTTAAATTCCTTTAGCCAATTTCTTAGAAGCAACGAATTTATACCTATTGAAAACTATTTGGACTTTGAAGCATTTAAAGATTTTGAACTCAATGCGGAGGATTATGAACGGAAATCAAAATCAAAGAGGTTGAATGTGAATGTATCTGCTTGGAACGAACTGTTTGATAGTTTGTTGATTAAGTATTTCAATGATTATGCATATGACAAGCAATGTTCTAGTTCTAAGATAGCTCGCTTTTCTAAACAGATTGTAAGGAATTGGAAACTATGCATTGAATATGATAAAAACATAGTGGGTAAATCTAAGCGCAGTAGATTTTTTGAATTTCCACATTTAAAAATTTCCCTTATAAAAACTGATGACGACGGTTATATGAATCATACCTCAGATTCAGTTCTTTCGTTAGGAGTATTGGGAAATCCTTTCTTTTACTATCCGGCAATAACACCAACAGCTTATCTGGGTTACTTGGAATCAAAATATCACCGTAAGCCATATAATGAAATTGTAGATGGTAAAAAAATCCTTTGTGATTATGTAGCAACCATCAATGAAATTGCAACAATCGAGAATGACGGGAAAATAATCACCGTAAAGTTTCGCCAAAGTGAATCTCAGCTTTTAAAGGAGTATGTATGCTATTACATTTGGCTATTGTCCCAAACTAGTCGATGCTATTTAAATTACATAGAGGCATCAGTTGAGTCTGCTATTGCATTGTACAATAGACAAGTTTAATCTGCGGAGATAAAATAAAAACATTCTTCTAATCACCAGTTGTGTTTGCAGAAGGTTGAAACATATGGAAAAATACTAGAGGTATGTTCGTGTGGTGATTAATGTGTTAAAAATAAACTGATACACAGATAATTTGTTCTCCAACTGACGGCTTTATCAAAGAATAAACTAACTTTGTGTGAGTAGCAACGAAACTATCATTTATTACACAAAATAATGAAAAAGTGGATAATAATAACCGGCTTGATAGTCTTGTCTGTGATAAGCTATTTGTTTATTGATAGCCGAATCATTGATTATACAGATGGTACACCTGTGAAGTACATGGAACTTCCCAAGGAGGTTCAAGATAGCCTTGTATGGCGGGGAAGACATGATGGATGTGTTTCGATAGAGGATACTGTAATCGTAAGATATAAGTCTGTGATTTGTTTTGATTCGGATTATACGATGTTTCATTTTGATGTTGGACCATGGACTTTTGCTCATTTCCTAAAGCGTAACAGCGATGGGAAAATATGGAAATTTAAAGGGATATACAATATCCCCAAGCCAATGGTCACCATTGGAGATACGCTTTATGTTCCATCAGAATATAATATTAACTCCGGTGGCAGAGTAGATGACAATGCGGTCTTTTACCGACATATTCTAAAATAGATGATGATTGTACAGATTTGTGTAATCCTAATAAATCGAATATAAATAATGGAAACGGTACCTTTATGGTGTATTATATTTATTAATTGCATGACGCTTTTGGGCAGTATATGGATACTTTTCCGGCTCTACAGAAACAGAAGTAAAAGAAGTACTTCATTTTATATATATGGAATAGCATCAGTGATAGGACTGTTCTTAGGAGTGATAAGCTTCTTTTATCACATCTGCCATGCATTTTGTGCAATATTATTTGGACTGGAAGTATTTATTGATACTTACTTAGAACAGAAAAAGAATCCTGTCAATAGGACTTATTTCAAAATAACAATTCCTCATCCTTCAGTCCTTAAGGGGTATTATGGCGGCATTGGTATCATGTTCTATGGGATAATGGTGATATTATATTACATAACATAATGCATATTTTAAAGTAACCAGTTGAGCAGAAGGGGATACGGAAATTAAAGTGTTAAAAACGATCTGATACACAGATTATTTCTTTTCAGACTAACAGCTTTATCGAAGAAAAAAGTAATTTTGTGGGAAACAGGTTGGAAGCACCAACTTTTTAAAGTGATATATGGGTGCCAAACAATAACATGTATTAAGATGATGACTGATACCAATCTATTTGCATGCTTCGTTTCCTATCCATCAATACTCGCTGATGCCTCGGAACAGACCAAAGATGAAGCGATAAGAAAAGGCGAATTGTTTCGTTCTTATATTTGGGGCGAAATAGGATTGGACTGCTTTGTAAAGAGAATCGTATATTCAGATTATGGGCAAGATTTGAGACGGATTCTTTTTCAGTTTTACGTGTTACCCTGTGATTATGAACGAATGCATATTCTGACTACTGAGAAATACCGTAAACGTGAAAAGGCTATTGGACTTCCGATAATCATAGAACATGATTTTTTCCGACATTCCGACATCCAAAGAAAAAGGTTCTTAGCGTCTTCAGTCATTTCAAAAGTTGAAGGACTAAAAGAAATGATTGAAAGGAATAAATTAGACACCAATCTTAAACAGCTTATTTTAGATTTAAACGAAGAATTAGGCCATTATATGTAATTAAACAGAATAGCCATGAAGATTAAGACATTATTTAAGACAATTTTTTACGCAGGATTAGCTCTTGCTCTTGTTTTGTATCTATGCCATTTATACGGCAACTATATAGAAAAGACCCAGGAGCCTATTACTGATTACATATATAATGGATTTGAGGAAAAAAGTAACTATAAGAGTTCAAACACAATTCTTATAACTTATAAATCAAAACAATATAGATTACATACAGGAGATCGAATCTTGAACAAGATAAAGTCTGGGGATTTTCCTAAATTATACTATTCTTCAAAAACAGATTATCTTTTTTTTGAAGGAGACTACTTGCCTGCTGGTTATGCCCAAGCCACTTTATTGTTCTCTATTATCTTGCCGACTATTGGTACCCTAATATGGAGAAAAGAACTTGATAATGATATACGCACAATGTAAAAGACATCGAAGGCAACATGATGATTTGCTGTTATGCGTATAAATGATAAGAAAAATACCGATAACACAATATGATAATAAGATATGATGACAAATTATTCCATGACAGAAAAATGGATTTCTTTGCAAATTATTGCAGGAGAATGTTCATTATCAAGTCTTGAATATAATGCTACCGATTTAGTGGTTGAATTGGATTCATTTCGTGAAGAACGAACTATCAAAATAACATTTTCGGATGTATTTTCATACCGAGTCACCTTGGAACATTTCCGGTGGGCTGATTTTGTGAATGCTCCTGAAATATCAGCAACCTTGATTAAAGTTGAAAACTCTAATTTTATAAAGTGGTTGGAAGATGCTGGCGAGAAACAACTATATGGCAGCACGCTTAATATAGCCCATTATATGTTACAAACCACAGAACATATAATCGATGTCGCATTGCTGCGTAGCTCTTCGATAACAATAGACGGAGTTGAGTTGCAGTTAAATTCTAAAAATGAAGAGAAATAGTTGTTATTAATTTTTGTGTAGAAAGCTTCATTCATTCTTATTACAACATGATGAAATTAGACTTTAAGAATTACCCGGCGGCTTTAAAAATAGTGTGTATCATCGTTTTGCTTCCGATACTCGCAGCCCCTCTTGTGTTTTATTCCACCATCTTCTTTTTTGATAATCCTTCCAATGTAAGTGAAGCATTCGCATGGTTTGTTGCTGTCAATTCCTATTCATTCATTCTTTTGGGTATTTGTTGGGTTAGCGTATGGATGTATTCTAAATACAGGAGATGCCTTCCTGCCATCTTGCCATTTCTATTTTATCTTGGAGTGATATATGTCGGATATTGGTATTTTACGGACGGTCCGATAGACAAAAAACATGTAACTGCGAATGATTACAGATTATACAGAAACACTCCATGTGAGGAACTTGCCAAAGCCATCAACCGTCAGAATGTACAAGAAATCGACCGGATTCTATCTCAATCACCTGAATTGTTATCCTACAAAGAAAGTAAATTCAACCAGTCGATTCTGTTTTATGCCATTTCGGATGATAAAATACGTGCCGTCGAAGCCCTATTGAAACATGGAGCCAACCCAAATCAAGTAGTAATAGACAGCAATAAGAGCATTTCTATCCCTATTTCAGATGTATGTGGTCAATATTGGGATGAAGACAAGAAAATAAAATATGTCCGATTGCTTCTTGAATACGGAGCTGATATAAACATAGCTTTTGTCAATGAGTTTGTCAGCAGACATTGCGGAATCTGCCCTTTAACTCCGCTTGAAGCAGCATCTCAACAGGGTGATTTGGAGCTCGTTCGCTATTGTCTTGCAAATGGCGCTGACCCCAATTTCAGATTCAAGGGGCTTAATTCTACTCCTTTGGAAATAGCAATACTATTCAGACACTATACAGTAGCAGAGGAGCTATTAAAGCACGGAGCAGACCCCGATTTGCCTATGTATGAAAGAAGAACATCCGTCCGCAAAGAACTGATTGATGAAATAAAAAATCCAGTTTTTTCAGATTCCAACCGAGATTTAAAAGCAAAAAGAAGACTATTGAAAATGATTGAAGATCAAGATTAAATGAAAGTACGTATCGTCATCATCGTAATTTGTTTGAGTATTCTATCATGAGCAATGTGTTCGTGAGGTAATTAATGTGTTAAAAACAATCTGATACACAGATTATTCCTTTTCCCAATAAAAGTATTATCGAAGAAATAAAGTAACTTTGTACAATTATGGTTAATCTATTTTGTTTATGAAGAAGTGGCAGAAGATGATAAATAAGATTGTATTGATGGAAATCATAATGCTATCCAATAGTTCTGTGATATTCGCCCAAAGCAAAAAATACGATCCATATTACTACCCTAAATTGAGAGAATACGTTGACTGCAGACAAATTGATTTCAGTTCTGAATATAAGAAATGGCTTATACCGGACAACTCCGAAAAATTTGTAGATATTATTCGTGAACTTTTGGGAAACGGGTATGTATTCGAAAGGGCATTGTTCAACTCTGAACGATTTACGTATGAAGATATAAATGGCAGGTATTCATATTACAAGGAAACTTCATTTAACGGAATACTTGGTGACAAATATACCCGGATTGAATTATTTATCCATCCGGAAGTTGAACGTATAGACTCCCTTACATTCAAGGTAAAGGGTAAATCAAAAGTGGGAAAGAATATATGTGACTTTACAGGAGAAATACAGATTGAACATATATACAACATATGGGAACGGGCTAATGACCCGGATAGCCCTAATTATTATGTTATGGTGTGCAACTATCTGTTCACGGAAGATAAAGCACAATATGGAACTGGATTTTTCAAAGGCACATACGGTGCATATTGCTATATAGACAAAGCCAATAAAAAGATATGTTTGGATATAGATGCAGGAGGCGGCGAGTTAAATAATCGCAATTATGTCGGTATATGGCAAAGCTATAAAACCAAAGCTGTAAAAAGATGCATTTGGGGGGATTATCGCCTGCCATATACTTTTGATTTTGATATTGGTGACGAAGATATGCGTGTTAATCCCAAATACAATAGTCCTGAATGGGAAGAATGGCAATCTGAAATAGTTAACCCTGAAGAAAAAAACATTGGTGGGAAGATTCTCAGAAGGAGGGTTGTCGATGAAATTGACAAATAAGGAAATCAAAACAATTGCTCTTTCCTCTTTCAGAAGATGTCAGCGAAAAAATGTAAGCATAAATACTTTTGTTGAAGATATATCCAGTGGGCTTGATAACTACTGATAAAGAATTATAAACTATGACAGCATCAGAATTTGTAAACGCAATTAAGGCTATCACTCCAAACGAATGTGTGTTCTCGATGATGCCTGAAGGTTTTGCTTAAATCTATTTGGAGGAGTTATTCATCGGGAATAAGAAAGCGCATACCATTATAAAGCAGAATGATGCTGTTATAGATTGGGTTTGCAACTATGATGTGTCCCGACTGACAATAATGATATTCCGTTTCAATAAATCTGATGAGTTGAAAGAAACAGAACGATTTATTTATTTTGGATGGCGGGAGGCATTTCCGCTTGCCATTCTTAAAGAAACTGGCGAGATTGTAGAAATGGATTGGGCAGATGATGAACGTATTATGAGTTATATCGCCAAAGATCAACAAACATTTCTTGACCTTCTTTTTGCTTTGGAAGAAAATAGTTTATCTGGCATTATTTCAAAAAAGAACAAATGGGATATAGAACATCTTATCAGTGTTGCAGGTGGTGTTAAATATAAAGAGAACGTGATGGAGTTATTCATAGCGTATAAAAAAGGGGAATAAACTATTAAACATGAGATAAATGAGAAGAAAAATTGTCATAATGCTGATAAACTTAGGTCTTGGTCTTTTTACAGTATCTATGTTTTTAATTAGTGCCAGAGAAACATACATCTCTGAAACCCGAGATAATATTACCTGTGATATCATTAAATTAGATTTGGAATACAGTTCAAGGCAACATCCAACGGCAACTCTTATTTACCAAAATAAAGAGTACATCACTTATATAAATAGCGTTGATAGTTTGCAAATCGGTTTAAATAACACTACATTCTTTTATGATGAGTTGTTTGATAGGGTCTTTTGTCGTAATTCAGGTATTGCAAAAGGACAATATGTAGCCCTTGTCTTTTTCATCTTGTCTTTTTTGTTGTGGTTAGAACCCAATAGCAATATCAATAATAAGAAAAAACGACATAATAGATGAGATAGTCCTTATAGAACGCCAATATATATGGTATGTTCGTTCGGTAAATAATGTGTTAAAAACAATCTGATACACAGATAATTTCTTCTCCAACTGACGGCTTTATCAAAGAAAAAAGTAACTTTGTGGGTAAGTGAATAACAGACTGGTTTTTGGGGACTAAATCAATATTCACCGGGAAAAAGGCTTGAAATAACACATGAAATAAGTTCTTCTACAGGTCATAACGATTTAAAATCAGACACATATGAAAGAGCAAGACAATAAGAATTTGGAGATAAAAACTCCCAAAAGACAGCAAATGACAACAGGAGCCATATTGGAAATTCCTATCAATGATGAGTATTATACTTATGCGCAAATACTTTATAAAAGTCAATGTGCATTCTTTGATTTTAAGAGTCTGTCCCCAATTAAAGATATAACTATATTGGCGGATTTGCCTGTTCTATTCATCACAAACATATACAAAGAGGTGGTGACTAAAGGAGTATGGCAAAAAGTAGGAAAGCTCCCTATCAGGGATGAATTCAAGAATCCCCCTATGCAGTATATATATCATGATTATTCTGGAAAATTTGAATGTTACAACCCTATGACTGGGGAAATTTTTCCCATTGAAAAAGAACAAGCTGTTGGATTAGAAAGGGCAGCCGTATGGGATACTCACCACATTGTTGATCGGATTTACGATCACTATAATGGAACTCCATGCAAGTGGTTGAAACAGCACTATGAGTTATTTAAAGAAGAAAGCTAATTCGGTGCAGGTGATTTTGATATTCCACAGCATTTAAATAATAAAGGATTTTTATATGGCAAGATTCTCTCACACAATCAACATGGCGATATTCTGGTTGTTTCTTTTATTGGTGATAGTTCTTTCCCTTGCAAATTGGGGAATAATACTGTTCTCAATAGTTGACACAGTAATGATACATTCAGCTAAAGCCATCTTAGTTTACAAGATATGGGCTGCGTTAGCAATATCCGCAGTCATATTGTCTCACGCTTTTTTTTATCAAATAATGTATGATCCAACTATTAGTAGTCGAATCCTGTCATGGGTTAATCAACATTCTACCGTATTATCAGTTTGGCTATCATTGGGATATATCAATACATACTTGGTAGATTTGTTTTATATTAAAGAGAAATATACACAGTATGAATTATTGCAATATGGGATTAATGTAACGAGTTCTACTATTGCCATGTTTCCTATATTAAATATAGTAATATATCATTCAATTATAAAAAAAATGCGCAAAAAAGCGCAGCTGCTTTCTACTAAGGAATTAATTATCTTATACTTAAAAGGGCAGCTGATGACATACCTAATTCGGGTAAAGCAATAATGGCATAGATATAGATATGGTAGAAGCTGCCCTAAGAAACAATTTGAACTGGTAAAATAAGAATCTTATATACGCACTGGTAAACAAGAAAACGATTGTGTAATGGATAGATTTAAGCTTGAAATATTCAAAAAAGAATCAGAAAAAGATTTTACGTTCTATAAGACTTTATCCATGGAAGAAAGTTCTTCTTTCCTTAACGAACTTTCAGTGCAATTTCATGTTCAATGCGAGAACTTCAATATTTTGCAGAATATAGGAGAGCCAAGAGAAGATATGAATGCTGCATCAGACGAATTTCAAGTGGAAAGGCTTTTTACAAAAACGAATCATCTTGATGAGATTGCTGTTGTTTGGAATTTTGAAAATCGGATTGATGTTTTTAGTTATGATGATTTCTGCAAATACTTTTCTTACATCTGGTACCCAGTCGTAGATGATATTCTTGTTACAGACATGAAATATGATTTTATATTTTTCATTCGGCATGATGGCGTAATCTTTGATATATACAGGTAACCCATTCTGTGCATAATCCATTAAATAGTTATATATGTCTTTGGCGGAAAGGAGGTAAGCAATGAAACTAACCGATAAACGATTTTGGAATGGAGAGAAAACGGTATATTACCCGTCCTTCAAACATGCATTAACAGATAGTCTCTTATGGAGTATTTTAGGGATAGGAGTAATCTGCCTATTGTTATCTGTAGTATGCTTAACCATTTATTTTATCAATGGCGATAATTTATCCTGGGATGATATTTCCTATTTTTTTATTTTCCTGTGTGCGGTATTCTGTTACTCAAACTGTATGTATTTATACAAGAATTGGTATAAACAAGAATGCGCCATAAAAACAATAAAGAGCTTATTGCCAGATAAATACTATTGGCAACATATTGAATACAATGCTTTAGAAAAGAAATATACGATACAGGGAGTTTATAAAGGTAAAATATTTATCATAAAGTTACTATATCCCATGCTCTATATAAAAGAGAAAGGGACACGTGCTGTTATGGGAATAAGAATAAATGCCAGCAGGAAAATGTTAGATAAATCGCTAATCATCGAATATTTTGAGTATAAAGAATAGTATTGAATCAAATCACCTGCTATGGCTGTGAAATACCGAAACATACAGAAGCCACTGTTGAATATATCAGAATTAGAGAATGCAAAATCTAAGGTCAATTATGATGAAAAATAGATTGCAGTTTTTATTAAGAAAAAATGCTGGAAAGCAGTATTTAGAGATATATCAAGAAGAGGTATCTAAACTTGTTATAGGAAAAGATATAAAAGTAATGAGTTTGGAAGAGTCTGATATGATCTTAAAAATGATTAGCGACAACATGCTATTTGAGCAAAGCAATTTAGCTTGGTCAGCTAAGCAAATACCTTTTCAAGATAAACATATATTAAAGAAGATAATATCAGATATTCGATTGAAATATGATGATATTGTTTACATGCAAATTAAAAACTCCGATATATGCGGCTTAGCTCTTTTAGACAGGATTGACATGTTCAATGTATCTTTTCATTATGAAGATGATTCTGGTGGGCTCATTACTTTCTATGATAAGAGTTTAACAAATATGTTGGTAGTTGACTTCTATGAAGAATGGAATGAATACTTTTATGATATAGAAATATATGGAAAACAATAGTCATATTTAGTCCTGTAAATAGATGTATAAAAAAACAAGAAAATGAAACGTGTTACAAATAAGGAACTTATAAGTGTTATATTGATAAATATTGGCTTATTAGCAGCTGCTGTTTATATGTGGCTCATATACGACCGTAGACAGACGATAATCAAAAGTGAGGAACCAATACAAAATTATTCGGTACTGGAAGTTAATTGCCGTCGTAGAACTTCATCATCCATATTCATAGAGTTCAATGGAAAGCAATATTATGTAGCAGTTGCCAGAGATAAATGCATACAGTTCGACCCACAAAAAATAAAACTCTTTTATGACAAAGAAAGAGATAAAGTTTATGAAGAAAGTGGGGCGATGGTAAGACATTTAGTTCCTAATTTTATTCTATATTTATGCTCATGTGTATGGTTATTTGTCACAATAAGGAGAAGAAATAAGGACAAGAGAATCATAATTAATTCTCATATGAAAACCAAACAGCAAGTTTTCTTCTTAACTAAGTTGGATATTATCAAGATGATGTCCAAGGTAGAAAAAAGAATTCCAATAGAATATGTTCTGATGGGAACTTTTACTAGTGAAGTGGTAAGAAGAGAAAATACTATATCTAAATTCACAGAACTCGGCCATACCAATTATGGTAACTGGATATCTATGGATAATAGATATATGGTTCAACCACTAAATAGTAAGGTGAATAGTAGAATTCTGAAGCAGAAAGATGGTTCATTTCATTACATAATCGAGCTTTCATCCAATCCTAAAGGTGTCGAGTTAAGTACAGGGGGAATATATGAAAAAGCTGAAAAGGTTTTGATAGCTGGTCGTATAGCTTATTTTGCAGGTAGTTCAGAAGAATCGAAAGCAATCTATAAAGAAATAATGAAGGCCATGAATGAATGTTCTATTAAGAAAAATAATGTTTTTGTATCTTCAGAAGCATTGTCTTTATTAAATGATGGCTGGCGCTTGACATATAATTATAATGCGCCATGTGATAAAGATTTTAAATGAATATGAATGCTAAATCCTTATTTATACACACGAAATAATGCTTATGACGGATATGGATTTTTTCAGGAAAGAAGTGGCTTCTCATCTAAGTTCGTTTAATCTTGAATATCGAAGTTATGCAGATGGTGATCTTGGTGTTCTTGAACAGGTTATATTCGATACACAAAATATAGGAGGAAACTTCGATTTTTGGGAAAGTGGATGGTTGGGAATATATATATACGATTATATTTCGGATTCCGAAGTCTGCAACAAATTACTTGAACCGTCAGAAGAACATCAAGAAACACTCAAAGAGATTGTTACGGAAATATTTGTAAATTTGAAGCATATGTAAGTCATTTCTACATATGAAATAATTATAATAAATGATGGAACACCCTTACAAAGAATACGAGAACACCCCGATATGGAGCATTGTTGGACAAGCAATAACTGAGTTGGTAGAAAACAACGATATTGAGTTGCAACCCCCTATTGAGTATGTGATAGGATATATATGCAAAAAAGCAGAATTAGTCAATATCAATATCGAAGAACAGCAATGTAGCAAGAATGATAATAAATAATTAAAATTAGCAAATGGATTTGAGATAAAGGAGGTAAGCAGTGAAACTAACCGATAAACGATTTTGGAAATTTGAAGCAACCATGTTGCTGTGTGGTGTGGCAACAGTTTGTATAGAAGCATTGAGCTATGGGATAAGCTTGTTTTATCTTATAGGGCAGTTGCTTATTTATCCACTATGCTTCTGTGTAGGTGGAGTAGCAACATGGAAAGTCTCTAAGGCCGGAAAAGTATGGCAGCTCATAGGGTATAGCATGCTTTTCTCTTTCATAACCTATAATCTCTTTGCCATAGCCCTTTATCCCATATTCGGGATTCCTTTTGCCTCTTCTGCGTATTTGTCGTCGGTTGGTTGCTTTGCGTTGTTCTCGGTTTTACCTGTTGTGATTTGCTGTTATGCGTATAAATGGATAGAAAAATGAAGAAATTCAGAGGACAACATCGATATTACAGAAGATTGAAAGTCGGAACACCGGCTGTGCATAGAAAAATGGACGAATGGATAGATTATCTGGAAAATGGACAATCGCAATACGACTATGACCATATCCATTTTGATTGTCCCAAGCAGCCATTGTTCCGCTGGAATGCATCAAGCAGCATTGGAAGAATACAATAAAGCGTTATCAGTATTAACTAAAATCAAAGCGAAGATTTGTATTGAGCAATTTTTCCGTGGAAAGAAAACTTCTATTTCTACAGATACAGCTATGATACAGCTTATGGAATTAAGAACGCTACTTCAACAACGTCAATACCAATCTGCTCTTTCTCTTCTTAGGAAATGGCAAGACTTTACTATTCAGGCATTGAAAATTTAGTTTCGTCATTATAATAGTCAACTTTCTGATCATAAACAAATCACCAAATAGGAAGTGTTAAAAAACAAACTGATACACAGATAATTTCTTTCCATTTTGGCGTATTTATTGAAGAAAAAAGTAATTTTGTGAGTGGCTGTTAGGTCATTATTCTTTTTAAAATAAGGCATATAGTAATTATGGAATATATATATTATAGAGTTTATTTGGCATACCAGAGAAAAGGAGATGCCGCTATATTACTTAGTCCATTATATATGGCTATAGTTTATGCATTAATATTTTCTCCTATTGCAATGTTCATCATAGAATTACTAAAAGATCCACAATCTAGTAACAGTATCTATGTACTTGCTATTTATATGCTTCTTGTATTATTATACGCTTTTAGAAAATACTTATTTAAGACTGACATAAAATTATTAAGTAAAAAATTTGCAAGGAAGAAAATAAATCGCAGTATTCCAGACTGGTGTTTTTTCACAATACTTCCTTTGTGCTTTATTTGGTGGATTATCACATATTCAATGATAGTAGACTTTATTATTAAGCCATTAGGGCTAAGGGGGGCTATCTACAATTGGTTATAATATATGATTATATCATTACATGTGTTTAAGACATAAACATTAGCCTTTGGGGATATTTAAATTTAAATAGTTGTATATGAAATCTTATTTTCACGAAATAGTAAAATATCATCCAGCTGGATATAAAGATCGTATTTATACATTTGATGATTGGACTTCAATTTCAGATATAGGAAAAATCTTTAGAACCGGCATATTATCCGCAGATGATTATATAAAGGTAGAAGACAGTTATGTAAATACTATCCTGACGGTGATGTCTGAAACAGATTGCCATTATCTTACTATAGAATATGTTGAAGCGTATGATGATGAGATAGTAAAACGCATGAAAGAATATAAACAGCGGTATAATATACCGGTATTAGACCCTATCCCGAATCTAAAAAAGGGGAAGGAAGTTTCAAAAAACGAGGCTGCCGTTTTGTTCAGGCTTTGCTTAAGAGAGCTATGCTATATTAAGTTTTCTTGCAAGTCAAAGAAATTAAAAATAGAATTTGGTTATGACTATTATCTATATATAAAATGCCTCATAGGGAAAGAGAGGCTTAATCAAATCGTCAGTGAGAACCATTTGTATTTAGACCCAAGGGGGTAAATAAAATGCTTCTGTACTTTCAATATTCTGTATTTCTGTTTATAAATCAACGAAGGATGAAACAGCAAACCGATAAACGATTCTGGATACCGATACAGTATATTGGCATATTGTTCACGACAGTATGTCTCATTGGGTTAAATGTACATTTTATATTTATTTTTGTCATAGCCTTACTGTTTTGGCTGTTTATGCCTGCAGTAATTATCGCATGCATATCATTTTTTTATTCACTAAGGTGCAACACCAAGCATAAAAAAAGACTTCTGATACTACACATAATCAACATACTCTTGGTATCGTTTTTGTATTTCAATCCGGCAAATAGATGTGATGCCGATATAATGGAAAAACATTATACCAAATATGGAAACCATATGGAGCAAATATACCGAAATCTCTATGATGAATTAACTCCCGGATGTTATGTGGATATTGAATTTGAGCATGGTCATGTTTCCATATTCCATTTTTCAAATGGTATTGATAAAATGGAGTCAAATTGGGACCCAAGTGAGGAAAAAGTAGATTCTCTGCTCCACCAATGCGGACTCGGTAGGAGTTCTCTCAAATGGCTGGAAATAGAGTTGAAGGAAATAAGCTGTGTGTCTATTTCAATGAGAGCTGACCCCGATGAATCTTTTTGCGTTGGTTTCCGTCGTATAGGCATGGGCAAGTATTATTATCAAATATATCACAAGCCTCTGTCTCTTGATGAACAGAGAGAAATCAATGAATCGGACGCTTCTATTCTTTATACGCCTTACGTGGTGTTTAACTATGCTGGAGGGGCAATAGGAAATCAGAATTTTATAGGTAAGCAAGAATATATGAGAAAGAAAGAGAAACAATAGACATTATATAGATTAATTTGTTATAGAATATGTCGGTAAAAAACCGCATTGTCATCTACTCTGCCACCGGAGTTGATATTATATTCTGATGGAACATAAAGCGTATCTCCAATGGTGACTATAGGCTTGGGGATATTGTATATCCGAATCAAAACAAATCACGGGCTTATATCTTACGATTACAGTATCCTCTATCGAAACACATCCATCATGTTTTCCCCGCC
>ERZ780148.529-NODE-529-length-31602-cov-8.792437_pt1 | contig 31602 bp, 28 predicted proteins | sample MGYA00510984_ERZ780148 | MGnify/ENA primary metagenome ERZ780148 (study PRJEB29588, sample SAMEA2160902) | human gut metagenome | biome: human gut; feature: human-associated habitat; material: faeces | place: Denmark | collected 2008/2010 ...
CTACAGGTATGATAAGATCTCCCTGATCTGCTGTCTTAGCATTGAACTGCTTTGTGAATTCTACGATGTTAACACCGTGCTGACCAAGTGCTGGACCAACTGGTGGAGCTGGTGTAGCCTTGCCGGCAGGAATCTGTAATTTAATATATCCTGTTACTTTCTTTGCCATTTTGGCACCTCCTAAAAATAAATGTGGTAATTGGCGACCATCATAATATTACCTTGCTATCCATCCTCCAAGAATTGACCATCAGACAATTCTTGTGAATGAATTTACGCAGCAAATTCATTCTGGTCTCCCACGTCCCAGGATCGGGACTGCTTCTTACAATAACTTCACATCTGTGAAATCAATCTCGACCGGTGTTTCACGACCGAACATCTCAACATTAATTGTAAGGCACTGCTTGCCCTCATTAATATTGGTAATCTCACCAACTGTATCTTCCCATGCACCAGAGAGGATCATAACCTTATCGCCGACCTTGCCAGCAAACTGGATAACAGGCTTAACTTCCTGTTCTTCCTCAAGGCTTATGCCGAGATTCTTAATTTCTGTTGGTGTAAGTGGTACTGGCTTTGATCCAGGACCAACAAACCCTGTAACACCTCTTGTGTTTCTGACAACATACCAACTATCGTCGTTCATTACCATCTTCACAAGAACGTATCCAGGAAACATTTTCTTCTGAGCAGCTTTCTTAGAGCCATCCTTAATCTCCACTACTGTTTCAAGTGGAACGATAACTTCAAGAATCTGATCGTGAAGATTTCTGTTTTCAACTGTCTTCTCAATGTTAGCCTTCACCTTGTTCTCATAACCTGAGTAAGTGTGAACTACATACCATTTTGCGTCATCCATACAATCACCTATTCCTTATTTTACAATGAACTCAATTCCAAAGCGGACAATTAAATCCACAACTGCAATGATTACACCTAATAATACGGACACAGCCAATACAGCTACGGTTTCCTTAGTAAGCGACTGACGGTCTGGCCAAATAATTTTTGAAAATTCAGCTTTCAAACCTTTGAACCAGTTCTTTTTCTGCTTCTTAGCTTTTACAGTATCACCCATGAAATACTCCTCACTGTACTAATTACTTTGTTTCCTTGTGTAATGTGTGTGATTTACAGAACTTACAATACTTCTTTGTTTCCATTCTGTCTGGATGAGCTTTCTTTTCCTTAGTCATGTTGTAATTGCGCTGTTTACACTCAGTACATGCCAATGTTATCTTTACTCGCACAACTTCCACCTCCAATTATTATTTTTGTAGGTGTTAAAACACCAATTGGTTTCTTTGCCCGCCTAATCAATGTTGGGTTGTTGAAATTCAGGCACGCAAAAAAGACCGCTTCCATAGCCGTTCTAATATAGCACAGTACATTCCAACTCGTCAACAACTTTTTTAAAGAAAATATAGTGACAAAAAATGAACTTCATATTATAATATTTGTACAAAAACATACGATATATATAAGGAAATGGATTTCCTTACATTTTCTACCGATTATTACAGACAAGGAGGTGACTGTTATGATCAGCAGCGTGTACAGCTATTATCTTGCCCAGTATGGACATAAGACTAACTCAAAGTACGATACACACACTAAAGCACAATTAAAGAATACATATGGCAGAGTTCTGAAATCTAACAGTCAGACTCCTACATATAAGACAGATATGTCAGAGGCCGCACAGAAATATGCAATCGACCTTAAAGAGAACGCCAGAGAATTAAGTAACATTGCCAACGAACTTTCAGGAAGCGACGGTCACGGCATGGTATTTAAGAAATCAGCAGTATCCAGCAACCCACAAAGTGTAACCGCAGAATACATAGGCGACAGCACTTCACCTGACAGTTCAAGTTTTGAAATTGATGTAAAGCAGCTGGCAACCAGCCAGATTAACACCGGTAATTTCTTACAGCCTAACAATCGTGCTGTGGAACCAGGTGATTATTCATTTGACCTTAACATCAATAACCTGACCTATGAATTCCAGTTTACGGTAGATGAGGAAGAAAGTAATTCTGACATACAGAATAAGCTGGCAAGACTCATCAACCGATCGAACATCGGATTAGCAGCCAACGTCAATGAAGACAGTCTCGGCAGCACTGCTCTCTCAATAGTTTCAGACATGACTGGTATAAGCGGTATTAAGCCAACAATATTTAACATCAGTCCTAACAATGATATCCAGACCAATAATCCTGATTTCGTTGAAGGCTTTGATGAACCAACAATGAAGAATAATACTAACTTCATTAATGCATTTGGCTTAGACAGAGTATCACAGTATCCATCTAATGCAATATTTTCAATTAATGGAGAGGAACGGTCTTCGGCATCCAACGATATTACAATTAACAAAGCATTTGCAATAAACTTCAACAGTACTACGGAGGAGCCTGTAACCATAAGTCTCAGGGAAGATACTGATTCGATAACAGAAAGTATTGGCGAACTTGTTTCAGGATACAACAGGCTTGTTTCCATCGCCGCAGATAAAGAGAACGATAAGTTTGAGGGCAATGCCAAGTTAAAGAAAGAATTTTCAAGAATAATGAAGGATTACCAGCCACAGCTTGAAAAGAATGGTCTAACTGTTGATTCCTCTGGAACAATTGAAGTTAATAAGGCGGTTATTCAGAAAGCTGCTTCTGACGGCACACTTTCCGATGTATTTAACGCTTTGGATTCATTCAAGAAATCAATCCAAAGAAAGGCTGATGATATCTCCATCAACCCTATGAACTATGTAAACAATAAGATTGTCGCTTATAAGAATCCGCATAAGCCTGTGAATGACCCTTATAATCTTTCTGCCTACTCAGGCATGATGTTCAATGGCTATATCTAACTACCATAATATAAAATAAGGCATCCGTCTGGTTCATGTAATACATAAACCGGCGGATGCCTTTATGTTTCTTATTATTCATTAATCAGTCTGCTTCCTGCATCATGTAACTGCTTAACAAATGTACTAAGCCTTACAAGTGCTTTAGAAACAGCCACATCATCATCAGCCTTTACAGCCTCTGAAAGCTCCTTAACACCAGAATTAGCTTCTGCCTCGTCAACTGCCCCAGCCTCAATAATATCCTTAGTTCCATTATATACTTCAAAAAGCCAGTTAAGGCCTTCAATAATAACGTTCACTGCATCATGAGTCTCTGGAAAAGGAACTCCTGCAAGTTCATCTGAGACTTTCTCTATTGCTCCAATAAGCTTCTCGCTGTAAGGAACAGCTTCCTTAAGTACATCCATCTGCTGCTGTCTGTAATCATCCATGATTCTAATCACCTTTCTTTATGAACTTATAGAATATATATCGGATGGATTAGTGGAAACTTAACGCTAATTACACGTAAAAATGCTACACCCTTAACCTTCCACTGGCAACCACTTCACAAAATTCATCAACGCTGCCTTTAAAACCGACATTTCTAATCTGGTGGATCAATTCCTGCTCCATGTGACCATAGAATGGATATGTATGATCCGCTGTGCCTTTTACCGGAATCATATAATCGCCAAACTCCGCCTTAAGCACTTCATCATAACTTTTTGGTGCTTTAACCACAAAATTCTCAAACGGCATTTCTATTACATCATCAAAGCACTCTTTACGCATCTTATAACTGTCATTATCAATCCATAAAGCCATGCTGCTTACATAGTCAGCTTCATCTCTGTAACATAACGAGGATACTTTATCTATCAGTTTCCATATATAATTCTTAGTATCTTCTCTTAATTCAATATTAACATTACATAATTGACCAAACTCAGAAACAAATTTATCTAAAGAACCCTCTCTATTTAATTCATTCCATTTCCCTAAAATTTCCATTCCAAGCTTTATAATCTGCTTCTGCATGTCTGCAAATTCTTTGTCTTTAGAAATATAATCCAACGGAAAAATATCTATCCCAACCCTCTGATATGGAAATCCATGAAAATACTTCATATAATCATTAAAATTCCATAATTCTTCATCTGCAATAACTCTTAACTGTGGAACAAATGCCGCATTCTGCAAACGCTCACAATCAGCATACATGCCTGCAACTACAAAGCCGTATGGCAATTCCCCGGGAAGAATTCTGATAAGTTGATTATATTCCTCTCTCATCAGACTTATATCAATATCATCATCCCACGGAATCATTCCTTTATGTCTCACAGCCCCAAGCAATGTACCAAAGTCTGCAAAATACCTTATTCCATTTCTGTTACATATATCAGATACAACCTGAAATACTTCCATCTGCGCAGCCCATGCTCTCTTCATCATAGAAGATATTTCAAAACCCTCTCTTACTTCTGTATTAAAAAAATCATTATCAAACTTCAAACCAGCACCGCCTCGTTTAATCAATCACCAATAAACTCACATACAGCTTCCTCATCAACCGTGCCATCAGACTTTCTTGGCAAAGGTTCTTTTCTTAACACAATCTTCTGAATCTCCCAGCGGTAACCTTTTTTCTCGTTATACTTGTCAATACGTCTCTTGAATATATCCTCAGTTGCACTCTTATCAATAGGCACAATAACCGCCGTAAGCCTGTTATTGTAAAATGTTATAAATCCTTCTGCAACTCCATTAATAGCTGTAATCTGTTCATTAGTTCTTACACGGCTTATCTTCTCACCTGTAGGCAGCAGAATAATATCCGGATTACGCTGCAACAGAACAAGTCTGCCGACATTGTTAATCCTTCCGTAATCACCTGTATGATACACACCGTCTTTTAATACATTTTCAGTAGACTCCACGTCATTATAATAGCCTTTCATGACACATGGTCCACTTACAATAATCTCTCCATCATCAGCAATAGATACTGCATTATTATCAAAAAGAGTATACGAACCATCATAAAGCTCATTAACCCCTACACAACCCGAAGTCTCTGTCATTCCATATATATTATAAACCTTCAAATCACTGTCACAGAGATTCTCAAAAAGTCTGAACGGGCAGCTTGCACCACCTATGATAATAGTATTGAGCTCTTTATTAAACCCACTTATAGCTCGCTGATAGTCAATCATAGAAGGAGTACCTATAAGAATCGTTGGATTATAATAATAAGTATCTGCATCAACATGTCTTAAGCCTCTGCCTATACACACCATAGCACCATTATACAAAGGCCATATGAGGCTGTATATAAATCCAAATTCATTATGAAGCGGAATCTGTGCAAGCACAATATCATCACTTGTACATTCAACCCTGCTGTTTATCGCCATAACCGCATTAAGAATATTATCAACAGACAGAACAACCGGCTTATCACATTCATTAGCTGTAGCCGTAAACATGATAATATCGCCCTCCTGCGTATTCTCATCATATATAAGTCCGTCAACATTATCCTTCTCCGCACTTGATATGATAATAGAATTCTCATCAGAGAGAATATACTGGTTAGTAGATGTCAGTGTATAATTAACTTCCGTCTTCTTAAGAAGGTCAACCCTCGAATCATGAGGAAGGAAGAAATCAACAAGTGCAAGCTCCTTTCCCGCAACAATCGTTCCGAACATATTAACGATCCATCTATATGAAGCCGGCCCGAATATTGCAATCCTCTTTCCTTCAAATTTCTGAAAATGTAATGCCTTCTTAGTTACATCATCAAAAAGCTTCGCATAAGTAACCTTCATCGTATCATAAACGACAGCCACAGCGTCTGGCTGACTCTCGGCATTACTCTTTAACATATTATAAAATGTATTCTTATCTGTCATGATCTTCTCCGTTCTTTAAAAAATAACAACATTGCCATATACATATTACACTTTTCTAAAATTGTTTGCCACCTGATATAATATATCAGGTGTAACATCACAATCCAGAAGTTCAACTAATAGCTGATAAAACTCTTTCATGCTTGTCTTAATATATGGATTATTAACACATCCTGGCATTGCCTCAAGTACATCATTCTTTAACTGAATATACATATCATATGGAGGTTTTTCATACCTTAAACAAATCACCTTCATAGTCCCTAGATACCATGTAAACAACAAATCCAGTTCAAGTTCATCATGAAAACAATCCCATACTCCCCTTTCCTTAAGTTGTTTATACAAAAGCATATTAGAAGTCATAATATCCTTATGATATTCAGCATTCTTAGATAGTACAGTTGACTTATGATTGACATAATAATGATAAAAAATTCTGTCTACAAAGGCAATTCGTCTGGCATATACATGAAGTAGCGTTCCATAATATATATCCTCATAAGCAATCCCCTCGGGAAAAGCAATATTATTTTTTAATAACAAATCCCGCTTAATTATCTTATCCCATACAGCATAACTCATTTCATTGGTTACAAGCAGCTCTCTTCTCTTACTATCCATATCTATATATATTTTCTTCACTGAACCAGTTCCAGGATTATCAATTATGCCATTACCTGCATCACGCATTGATCGGCATACAACAATATCCTGATCACCTGCATACGCCTCATCAAGCAATGTTTTATACATATCAGGTTCAACCCAGTCATCACTGTCAGTATAACCTATATACTCTCCCGAAGCATAAGAAACTCCAATATTTCTTGCCTTACCCATCTTTCCATTCTCATCACAATGAATAGCCATTATAAGTTCAGGAAATCTCTGTTCCCAATCAGTAATATGCTTCCAAGTATCATCAGCAGATGCGTCATCAATAATGATAATTTCGTACTCTGAATGTGAAAGCGTCTGATTAACCAAAGAATTCACGCATCTGTCAATATATTTTTCAACATTATAACATGGTACAACAATACTTAGTTTTTTCACTCCAATTCCCCCATATTATCTGAACACATTATAAACTAATTAAAATTATAACATTTGCCATAGCAATTGCCAACCTAGTTAATATATAATAGTTTACATAAATATTTTGTAAAAGGGGATACTTATGAAAATATACATATACAGATATGGCAGTCTCTGTGAGCCTGATATAATAGATGCCTTTAAACGCATCGGATTAGAGATTGTTGAAGAAAGTGCTGAGATATATAATAAATCAATCGTGCCATCCGAAAGTGCGACACTCGCCTCTTCTGTGCTTACTAAAGGAGGATTCGCATTTGCATTCACAATCAACTTTTTTCCATGGCTTTCAGATATATGCCAGCTTCTTAACATAACATATATAAGCCTTATCGTTGACAGTCCTGTTCTTGAATTATATTCTAATGCTATTTCCAATCCTGTAAACAGGATATTTCTTTTTGACAAAATGCTTTATGAAGAATTCGATCAGTACAACAAAGGACACATTTTTCATATGCCGCTCGCAGCTAACACTTCAAGAACCGACGAAATAATCAGTCTCGCTTCTTATTCTGATAAGAAAAAATATGCCAGCGACATATCATTCATCGGCTCAACCTATCAGGAAAAATGTCCATTTAATAACGCTGTACTTTCCGATTATGAAAGAGGTTTTGTTGACGGAATTATTAATGCACAGATTGGTGTGTATGGTTTTAATTTTATAGAAAGCATGCTGACAGAAGATATGGCAGAAAAACTTCTTGAAAGCATACCTGACCATTATGAATTTCCTGCCAGCTCACGAAAAAACATCAAAGCACTTGTTGCACAATACTATTTAAGTGTAAAAGTTGCCGAACAGGAACGTTTGAGAATGTTGCGCATGCTGTCTGATAATTTCAACGTCGATATATACACTGGAAGCGATACTTCAGGCATGCCTGATATACATAATAGGGGTTTTGCAAAATCCCTGACAGAGATGCCGCTTATATTTAATAACAGCAAAATCAATATCAATATCACTGCAAAATCAATCCGCTCAGGATTATCTCTTAGAATATTTGATGTTCTTGGCTGTGGTGGTTTCCTTATAACTAATTATCAGGCTGAACTACCGGAATTCTTTGAAATTGGCAAAGACCTTGTAGCTTATGAAAGCGAAACACATTTGAAAGAATTATGTTCATACTACCTTGAACATGATGACGAAAGAAAAGAAATAGCAAGACATGGATACGAAACAATTAAAAAATATCACACATATGATATCCGTGTCCTGCAGATAATAGATAAAGCGTTTCCTGCCCATTAACGGGTAGAAAACGCTTTCATGCTAATTAAACACAACATCAAACATTTCTTTAAATCTTACATCATAAGTATGAAACTCTGATATCTTTCCATATCCATTCGCTGCTATCTGTTTTCTCTCATTGTCATGTGAAAGATAATATCTGCATTTATCGCTAAGGTCATTTACAGATTCATACATAACCATATCCTCTCCCGGAACAAACCAGTCATAATAATCAGCCTGATAATTAGACATAAGAAAGCCACCTGCTCCCATTACATCCATTCCTCTGAGTGGAATTCCTGATTTAATGCTTCTCAATGTAACATTAAGATTAATTCTTGTATTATTAAATATATATGGCATATCATTATAATAATCAACAGGTCCCTTATTATTAACCCCAGACAATTGTGTTGTTTTATTATGTGTATACAGATTAATCTTATATTCTGCTCCATAATCATGTCCAAGTCTTGACATAATCTCTATTCGGTCATCCGAAGCCATCTTTCTTGCAAGAAAATAATCCGCATACAGAAACTGTACTGTTTCCACTCCATCCCTGCTTGTTTCTACAGGATAGCTTTTAAGCATATCTTTAAGGATTTCTCCATTAAGTACCTCCTCAAGAAAGAAACACCCATATATTTTTCTCTGTGCATCCATTACAGAATCAAGATAACCTCTTGTAAAATCAGATATTCCATTCAATCTTTCATATAAATTATGGTTCTCATTATACAAAGCCCCAACAAATGCTATATCTCCGCCATATGTATCTTCCAGTTTATCTCTATCATCCGCTGAAACATCAAGCATTCTCTTCATTCTGTCAGCATTAACAGCCAATGGAACATAATATACAGTATTAATACCCTCTTTTTTTAAATCCATATATTGAGTTTTATCAAATATAAACACATAATTACAAGGATTAATTATCGTATACGAATACAACAAAACCTGAGGGCTGTCATATACTAATGCTATATATGGAACATTTCTTTTTTTACAGTTATTAGATATAACCGGGCTATAATTAAATGTAAATACACAGTCATACTTTTGTCCATTAATCCCCTGTTCATAATTTTCATTAAAAATCTTGTCAAATTCTGCACTAACACGATTTCTGAACAAATCAGTCTCAACCACTTTATATGAATGTCCTTTTTTTTCAAAACATTCTTTAACATCTTCTATGCCAAAATTATGATATTCGAAAACAAGTATATTCATAAACTTCTCCTATATCTCTAACAGAGTTTTTAACCTGTCATCAAAAGAAAACTTTTCGCAAATCTTTCTGTGACCATTCTCTGATATTCTAATACGTTCCTCATCATGTTTCAGATAATACATAACTTTCATAACCATATCTTTCATATCTTCATAAACAACAATATCATTTCCCACATCAAAGTATTCAAATAATTCCGGTTGTGCATTAGTTAGTACAAAGCCTCCGCATGCCATAATATCAAGAATTCTTAAAGGAATTCCTGTCTGAATAGTACACAGTGATACATTAAGATTAATACGGCTCTTCCTGAATATATCCGGCATCTGTGTATAATAATCTGCATATCCACAGAAATTAACTTTTTCCAGTCTCTTATCAACATCTTTAGAATACACATTAACATTGCATCTGTCCTGAAGCAATGCCAATGCTGTAAACCTCTGCCTTCCTGTAACTTCCTTAGCAAGAGTATACGAAAGTTCTCTTTTAGATGCATTAAATACACCATCTCCTGCCTTACTAAAATCAAGATTAATATTATTAACCAGTTTCTCATCCAGCATCTCATCTATTATAAATCCACCGGATATCTGACTCTGTGCCGCCATTATTCCTTCAAGGTATCCCCTGTTATACATACTTAATCCACCACACAAATCAGAATATTCCGACTTATATAACTGCCCAAGGAGTGATACATCACATACATACTCATCATAATATGAGCACACTCCACCAAACACATCCGGATCAGCCGCCAAAGGTAAATACTCTGCCCCCTCTACACCCTGAATCCTGAATTCTTCTGCCTGCATCCTGTCAAAAAAATATATCTTATTGCATGAGTTCTTCATAGTATCCAGACGCCTTATATGCAGAGGCGAATCATATACCCACGAAATATACCTGGTTTTAGTCTTCTCACATATATCAGATATAACCGGCATATAATTAACTGATAAAACACCCGAATAATTTCCTTTCTCAAGCCTGTTAATAAATCTTCTTTCAAATGCATCATCCTTATCCCAATTATCAGCTATATCGTAATACACTTCATATTCAATTTTAAGTTTCTTTAATGCATTTTCCATCCCCTTCTGCATAAATGCATTCCACTGATAGAATAATATCATTACCTTCTCCTTATCAAAAAAGGAGCCGAAGCTACGATTATTATCGTTAAGCTCCAGCTCCTAAAGTACCATATTCTATATTACTGTAAGAGTGAAAGAACACCCTGTGTCTGCTGATTAGCCTGAGAAAGCATTGACTGTCCAGCCTGTGAAAGAATATTATTCTTGCTGTACTCAACCATCTCTGTAGCCATATCTGTATCACGGATACGAGACTCAGCTGCTGATGTATTCTCAGATGTTGTATCAAGGTTATTAATAGTATGCTCAAGTCTGTTCTGAATAGCACCTAACTTAGAACGCTCCTCTGAAACCTTATTAATAGCTTTCTGAATAAGTGACATAGCCTGTCCAGCAACTGCATTAGAGCTAACCTTAATTGCATTATACCCAATTCCAAGAGCAGATGCCTTCATGCTGTTAATGCTTACGCTGATAACCTGTCCTGAAAGAGCACCAACCTGAAGCTGCTTACCAGTGAAGCCTCCATCAAGAAGATTCATTGTATTAAACTGTGTAGTAGAATAGATTCTGTCAAGTTCTGAAGTAAGCTGTGTAATCTCCTGCTGAATAGCTGTTCTATCAGATGATGTATTAGTATCGTTAGCTGCCTGTGTTGCAAGTTCATTCATTCTCTGTAAGATTGAATGAGATTCATTAAGAGCACCTTCTGCAACCTGAATAAGAGAGATACCGTCTTCTGCATTAGATGAAGCCTTATTAAGACCTCTTATCTGGCTTCTCATCTTCTCTGAAATTGAAAGACCTGCTGCATCATCTGCTGCTCTGTTAATTCTATAACCTGAAGATAACTTCTCTGTAGACTTAGAAAGGGCACTTGTTACTGTTCCCATCTGTCTGTTTGTGTTCATAGCTGAAAGATTGTGCTGTACTACCATAATATAATTCCTCCTTGATAATAAAAACTCCTATATAATATCTAATCTTTAATATACAGATTAAATAGTGATTATTAAATAATGTTTATCACTTATGTATTATTTATCGGAGCCATCATGAAATACTTAACCCCTGTTCATAAAAAAATTTGAAAATTTTACCACATCATCATTGAACTTTGATTTTTCCTGTTTTATCTGATCTATATAGTATTCGAAATCCTTCCTTGCTTCATAAAATTTATCACATATATAATGCATGCAATTCTCTATACCATCATAGTCTGTTTCATTCTCAAATTTATATCTGTCTGGAATCGGTACATCTTCATAATATCCGGCACTTCCCCTGCGGTTAGTTATTACACAACAACCACATACAGCAGCTTCTCTTGGAATCCTGTCCTTCCCTGGATGTCCTCCAAAATCGATATATATTCTGGCAATATGCATATAGGCAGTCATGTCTTCCTCTGTAAGTCCTATAAGTGGAATCCATTTGAGCCATGACGAAGTTCTCTCCATAACCGGCTTAATTCTGTCCAGTCCTTTCTTGGGATTATACAGAACGATATTCTGCCTTGGAATCTCGGGTACTTCCGTCATATATATATCGCCGATATAATCTGATACATACATTATATTCCTCTCATCAGCACCAACAACATTCTTCACATATTCATATGCATACTTAGACTGTACCAGATGAAGTTCAACCTCTTTTCTTATAACATCAATATCTCTGCCATCAGTATTAAAAAGATAATTATCAACGCTCATCCACCAGAGTACTTTATGGCAATGTTTTATCAGTGGAATAAGTCCCGTTGCTCCTTCATTAAACACAACAACACTGGTGTCCTGTTCTATCTCAGATAACTGCTTTGCATGAAAAGTATTATATTTAATATATTTGTAGCTCGCATTTACATCCTGAGGATTAATATCATTAGATTTTATGTAATACATATATGCTTCCAAGCCTGCATCATTAAGCCTGTGACACATCTGATGTGCCAGCTCCGGTCCGCCGCTTTCAATCTCCGCAGGACATACATTATAAAATGTCATCTCATATCCTCCAATATTCTTTTGATATTATCAAAATAATTGTCTATGCTGTACATTTCAACTGATTTTCTGCAATCGATTCTATTACACAGTTTAACTTTCCCTTCATATATCTCATCCAACAAACATGCAAGACCTATTGCATCCTCATTTTTAAAGAAATATCCATTCTCACCATGCCGTACATAGTCAATAACCCCGTCAACAGGAGTAGATATAACTGTCATTCCCATCGACAAGGCTTCAGCACCTGTCAGCATAAACCCTTCATATTCCGAAGCACATACCAGTGCAGAAGCATCTTTACAATACTCCCATGGTGAATCCTTCCATCCAAGAAACTGCACCTCATCCTGTTGCTTAAGATATGCTGCAATCTCCTTAAGTTCTTCTTCTGATTCTCCCGCACCCACAATCTTTAATTTCCACTTGTGTCTTGCTCTGTATAAGGCTTCAAGTATAACATCAACCCGCTTAACATCCTGAAGCCTTCCAACATAACACAGAGTATTATTATCAGCAGGCTTTTCTATAAACTCCTGCATATTAACAGGATTTCCGACATAATATGTAACAGCATCCGGACATAATTCTTTAATTCTTCTCTCATTACTTCTGCTTATACATATATGGGCATCTGCCATAAGCATCTCCCTGACACTGCCAAACCCGGATTGTTCATATTCATCTATGCTGCTGTGAACCCATGAAACAATCCTGAAATCCAGCTTTAAAAGCCTCTTAACCGCATCTGCCACAACACACATTGCTGGCCAGTTAGCAGCTACGCATATATCAGGCTTTCCATACAGATTAATAAATCCTGCATAATTTCTCGTAAAATGTGTAAGCCTTGCATTAATATCCACTTCTCCGCATGCATCAAATGCATATGCCCTATCATATCCTTCAAGATATTTTATCCCTAGAGACATATGAATAACCCTAACCTCATACGATTCACGCGGCAGATTCTTAGTCCATGCCCTTATTACATTCTCAATACCACCACATCTTCCACCTACAGGAGAAAGAATATCTATTACCATAATAACCTCTCCAGATAATCATTCTATGATATACACATAACCTTCACATAATCTTCCGATTTATCACGCATAATTTCCATCCCTTTCTGAATTGCGTCAAGCGGATACACATGCGTTATAAACTGTTCCGGATTAATCCGTCCATCTGCAAGCATATTAAGCACATAATGCCAGTCATCACCTGATTCTCCTGCATATGATGAATTCCATGTTCCACTAAGCTTTAACTGTTTTCTTAATATCTTCCAATATGTGTCCTTAGATATATTCATGTCAGAATATGGATTACCAACAAACACAATATTTCCTGCCGGTGCAGCAAGTTCTATTGCCCTGTTTATTGTTTCATTCTTTCCAACACATTCAAATACATAATCTGCCACAACATTATCTACATTATAATGTTCGACATCAACTCCAAGTTTCTGTGCAAAATGCTTCTGCATGTCTTTATTACCCTCAACATAAACATTTTGTATTCCTTCAGCTTTCAGAAACATCGTAAGCAGAAGTCCTATTGTTCCCAGTCCTATAACACACACAGATGAACCCTTTTCTATATGAAATCTTCTCATTGCATGCACTGCAACAGCCATTGGTTCCATCATTGCAGCCTGCTTGTAAGATACATTATCTGGAAGTTCAATAAGATTCCATTCCGGTACAGCTGCATATTCAGCAAAACCGCCGTTACACCTTGAACCAAGATAATTATAATTACTGCACATTTCATACATCTTTTTCTTACAGTTTATACACTCTCCACATGGTATCAGCGGAAATATTCCTACTCTCTTTCCCCTCCATGAAGAATTGTCATCTGCTGTTTCTATAACTTCACCTGAAAATTCATGTCCGGTAACAATTGGATGAACATGTGCACCGGTTTTATATATTCTTGGAATATCTGAGCCACATACTCCTGCTGCCTTTACCTTTACTAATACCCAGCCTTTCTCTATCCGCGGATTATCAGTCTCTTCATACCGTATGTCTCCTATACCATGTAATACCTGTGCTTTCATAATTATTGTTCTCCCGAAACCTTCCTTTTACTTCATGACTCTTGCTTTAAATATATACTGATATGCATCAAACTGATCTATATCTGCAGAGCCTGATATACATTGTAATGCATTAATAAACTGGTTTTTTTCTTCATCAGATACATCTATTCCTAAAGCCTTACCAGACACAACTCCTCTATATTCAGCAGAATATCCCGCCTGTGTAAGCATTTCAATACACGACTTCATAGTAAACATCTTAAGATGAGTCTTATCCAGAATACCCTCATCTGCATATTCCAGATTACCTCTTAACAAAGGCAGCATAACCGTTATATTCATAAAATTAGGAACACTGACAATAAGTGCTGCATCATTTTTCATATATCTTCTGATTTTCTCTAATGCTTTCTGTGGTTCTCTTAAATGCTCCAACACATCTGCAAATATAACGTAATCAAAATAATCATCACGATATGGAAGCATATCCATCTCTTCAATATTTCCCTGTATTATATCATAATTATTAGCCCCTATATCTGCCACAGCCCCTATAAGCTCTATGCCTTTAACTTCCGCATGTGACCATAAATATTTAATTTTTGCAAGTGTAGCTCCACAGCCACATCCAATTTCAAGGACATGGATAGGCTTATCTTCATCATCTTTTATAAATTGAATAATCTCATTCCGCGATTTTGAATAATAATCAATATCAAATCCCCATTTTTCTTTAAAAACTTTCTTATTAAGTTTAAACAGTTCATTTTTTTCTTTCTTATTATTGTTAAAACTTAAAGACCCACAATGAAATATAAAACTATTGTGGCACAGAATGCATTGATATCCCACCTTTTGTATTCTGATTCCAAGATCATCATCTTCATAATATCCTTTGCCATATCTTAAATCCAGCAGTCCGGTCTGATCCAATACAGTACGCTTTATCAACATTGCAAACCCAGCTAACCATACCCTTTTCTCATATGGATTATATTCAGGGATATTATTCTTTACTGCATAATTCACATACTCAGTTGCAGAATTGAACACCTCTGTAATATTCTGCAATCCACCATTATTTGACATACAGCTTGTAGCCCCTACCCTGTCATTCTCATACAGTCCCATCCTCAACCAGAATATTGCATTAGCTGGAACAAATGTATCATTATTTAGCAAAAATATATCATTATCCGGACTTGAAGCTTTAATCCCCTGATTGCATGCGACTCCAAAACCTTTGTTATCCTGATTTTGTATCAATATAATATCATTCTGACTCTCTAACCACTCTGTAACTCCGTCTGTTGATGCATTATCGACAACGACAATTTCATAACTTGAAGAAATATTATTCATACGGATACTCTCTATGCAGGCTTTCATTACATCTTTAGAATTATATGACACAATTACAATAGATAAAGGTTTTACTTTAATGCCACATGAACTTATTTCAGACATAACCCCTGAAATATATGCTCTGTCATCTTCACTATTACAATAAAGCAATGCATTTTCATAGCACAGATATGCTTTATCAATATTATCCTTAAGATAATACTCTCCCAAAGCAAAATACAATTCATAATCATTATAATTATCTTTCAGCCCTGATCTTATCACATCAAAGCTTTCCTGCCATTTTCCCTCTGACTGCAGTCTAGCTATATATTCATATATATTCTCCATCCTTATTCCACCTTATCCCTTAAAACTCTGCCGTAAATCTTTCCATATCAGCCTTCGTTGTTATCTTGTAATTATTCTCATCTCCCGAAATCATTACAATATCCATCCCTGCCATAATTGCAGGTTCTGTAGAACCATTAACTAAAAAAATCTTATCCGGAAGCAAATCCTCATTTGCCTTAATATAAGGCTTTAATCTGAATAATTCCGGAGCCTGTCCGGCATATACTTTATTCCTGTTAATGAGAGATGAAATTGTCTTCCCATCTTCACTATAATATACAGTATCCTTCATAGGCAGAACCGGAAGCACCCCGTCATGCCCGGCAACTGCCTCAACGCACTCATGTATAAGTTTTTTTGTTAAAAAAGGTCTTGCTGAATCATGAATAAGAACATTAACATCTTTTTGCTCATCCGATAATGAAGCTTCAATTGCCCTTAGCCCATTATATATGGATAACTGCCTGTTACTACCAGGGCATGCATATCCCTTAAATTTATTAATTTTCTTAATGTGCTGCTGCCACATTTTATCTGCAACAATCCACACTTCATCAATATCCTTTGAATGTTCCATTGTCTCAAGACAATAATCAATAATCATCCTGCCATTAACCTTAATATATTGCTTTGGAATATCTGTTCCAAGTCTTGTACCAGTTCCACCAGCAAGCACTAATGCTATATTCATAACGCATAATCTCCTAAAGTTGTCTTATCTCCTTTAATATATCAGCATATGGTCTTCCCTTCCCAAAAAGTAATGTAGTTCCCAAAACAAATCCCTTCACTCCCATAGGAGCAAATGTAGATATCTTATCTGCACCACATGCGCCATCCCAGTACACTTCAAAATTCATCTCTTCTCGAATCTCAAGAAGTCTCTCTATCTTCTTGCCAACATATGGAAGATACATCTGACCCGCATTTCCCGGATTAACTGACATAACAAGAACCTTATCTACAATCTGCAGCATCTCCATCACAGTCTCAATACTTGTACCAGGATTAATAGCTATGCCTGGAACAAGCCCTGCATCAATTATCTTCTGTAAAGTAGTAGAAGGATGATATTCTGCTTCTGGATGAATATACACAGTATCCCCTTCCTTAAGTGAATTAAGAAACAGACTAATATGCGTATTAGGATGTTCAATCATAAGGTGGACATCTAATGGCTTGTCCGTTGCAGAGCGGATATACCGCATATCATTAAGTGACATTGCAAAATTAGGCACATATCGTCCATCCATGATATCAATATGGAACGAATCGATTCCCGCTGCCTCTAGTTCTTTAACTTCTTTCTCTAGATTGCCAAAATTGGCACACATCATAGATGCTGTTAATTCTGTGTACATATATATTCCTTCCTGTGTTTCTTCCGACTCATTGTATTTTTACTACTTTTTACTGGTTTTAATTACTTTTACTACTTTTTACTGGTTTTTATAAGTTCCTACCTATTCACTCCCAAATCAAACACATACACATGCTCATATCTACCTGCATTTTCCCTCAATGCCTCATCAACTCCTCCACATCCGCCAGATGCAATCAAAGAGTTACACTGTGATAAAAGATTAATTGAAGCTGCATATTCAGCTCCAAGTTCAAATCCAGCTCTTTTCACTTCTTCACTTCTGTGAAGCTCACTCAGTAATTCGTTCTGCTTCGTTACATATCTCTGTTGGTCAGTGAAAAACACTTTATCACCATATCTGTTTTTAAAGAATTCACAATAAGCGGCATCTTCTGTGGCTATATACACATAATCAAGATTCCAATCACGCAAAGCTTCATCTATCCTGTCTGCAATCATCTCCTTAGATGCGTGAATTGGATGATTATGCAGATGTGTATTAACAAAATCCGTTCCCCTGGCTAACACACCCAATGTCCGTTGTGGATATGGAAGGTATTTATTCTTTCTCTCCTCAATATATCCAATCAGGTTATTATTAAACACACCGTGTTTCCAATCTAACGAAATTCCTTTACTCATCTGGCTCATTATATTGCTCTGAACACTTCCATTATAAAACCCTGGTGAGAAAAATACATGTTTACTATGCATTACATCATCTAAAGAATAATCCCCTGGCTGATTAAAGAACTTCCCCCATATATCATCACCACTATAATCTGAGTAAAAACTCTCTCCTGATTTAACAATTCTGACAATAGGTTCCATTCCCTTTGATAATGCATATCTAAGACACACTTCTATCTTTGAACGAATAGTAAAAAGCCCTAGATTTCCATAATAACCATCCATCACAAAAAAATACTTGTCTGGATTACTCTCGCCCAGTTCTCTACAATCAGAGAACATAAATGTAAACGACATGACCTCATCATAATACATAACTCCCTGTTCATAACGTTCCATGCTTTCTTGATGTGGTATGCCGTATGTCACATGAAGACATTTGAATCCATTCATAAGTTCTGCAAATCTGTTATTTTCAGGTTCAATCTCATAAAAGCACTCAATCCCCGGTATATCATCCAGATACTCAATCATCTTCTCCCAGTTAGCTCCTACAAGAACCAGTCTTTTTCCTTTCCAAAACCTAAGTGCTGTCCTGCATAGTTCAACAGAAAACTCATTGCAGTCATATAAAAATATACAGTCATAATTATCAATAAAAGATGTATCAACTCCACCTGAATATGTATATCTATGTGCATATGTTCCGCTCTCAAAAGCCAATGCTGCAACTAAATTTCCATCTTCATCTACAGCAAATGTAAAATTTTTAACTGCAATTGTATTAACAGACAAATAAAACATATCTGGTCCATATGGGACTTTTCTGTCGTCAATATTATATGTATCTGCATACTGTCTGTAAGTCAGATCGCCATATTGTTTTGGGTTAATTGGTGAATCTAAGGGTTTTATTGAAATCATATGTACCTCTTTATTTAAATAAAATTAATTTTCCGCTTTCTCATTTATAGATTTAGTTCCCATAAATTGCTCCAAAACAGCACTTGTATCATATCCATCCATTCTCCCTACTGGCTCAACATCTACACCTTTATCCGTAATATGAGTATACAACAGTTTATAATCATCATCGGCTTCACTCAACACTATTGGAGAATGTGTCGTAATTATAAATTGAATATTAGGAAATGTATCCTTTAATTTTTTCAATACTTTTCTCTGCCATGACGGATGCATATGAAGTTCAATCTCATCAATTAAAACAACACCATTTCCCATCAGTGGATTAACTTTATTAGGATTAGCTAATGTGAGTCTTCTTGCAAGATCCCCAAATAATGCCATAGTACACTTCTCCCCATCTGACATCTGAGAAACATTTACACTTATATCTCCCTTATCAATCTTCATCTCTAATCTTGGTTTCCTTACAACTCTGAGATTAGTACATTCATCCAGCATAGAGGCTATAGCAACTCTAACAGCTTCCAATGATTTATCCTTATAATTAAGATTTTCCAATTCAATCTTCTTCTCATTCTCATAATCTTCCCGATTTCTGTACCACTCAAAGAAAGTTCGAAAATCAATCTTATTCTCAATTGCCTTTTCTAAAGAAGAATATATATCAAATGTATGATGAGTTCTTATTCTTAAAGGAATATCCAATACAAGTCTGTTAGTACCATAATTAGCAAATATAGGTATATCTCCCTGAATTTCATCTGAAATATACTCCTCATGAAAGATATCACTTATTCTTTTAATTCCATCCTTATTTTCATACTTTTTCCCTGTGCTTCTTACCATTCTTCTTCCATACTCAATATTCTCGCCATTAATATCAAACTCTGCTCTTATCTGTGTTTCTTTCGCTCCATACCTGATATCCTCTAGCTGAATAGCATAGTACTGTTTTAATTCTTTTCTATTAACAATCTGGTTAATTATATTAGCATATAATAAATTAACAGATCTCAATATTGTAGATTTTCCCGTACCATTAATTCCAAATATAATGGAGCTTTTCCCCTCAAAATTAATATCTGCTGATTGTATTGCCTTAAAATCTGTTAATTCCAGTCTATTTATGTGCATACTTACCTCTTTTCATTCACTGAAAACAATTTCATTATCATTCTCTATACTAACAAAGCCTTTAGGGTTATTATACCCTAAAGGCTTTACTTACTCAACTTATTGTATAATTAATATTAAACTAAACTTGACATATCTGTCATTCTATTAAAAAAAACATCTTCCACTTTGAATTTCAAAAACTCCTCGTCTTTAATCTTTATCTTATGTATTAACGATAGAATCTCTTCATCAAGCTTCTTATTCTCTCCCCATTCTGTCTCTGGGCATATGCTGATATAAGATTTAAAATAATCAAATATTCCTTTCTGTGCTTTTTCAAAACAGCAGATTGCACTATCAGTTCTGGTTTCTTCAGCATATAACGGATAACCAGATGAATCAAATTCTGTAACTGATGGCATAGGAGATGTTAAAATAGTTTCAAGTATATAATAGTCATTAAATATTACACTATCGTTCTTATTATTCTTATCATAAAATGTTATTATATCGAGATTCTTATCCTTCATCTCTTCTTCATCTAACCTAAGAAAATAAAAACCTTTTAGATGTTCATTAACAATATTGCTTATAAACATCTGGCATGTTCCTTTGGCAACAAAATCAAAAAAAGCAATATCATCACCATTCATATTTAAATTATCTATATACTTATTATAATTATTCCTGCATTCCCTAGCATGTTCCAATATTTTCTCTGAAAAATCTGTAAGTTTTTCCTTTTCAATAACTGTTTCGATTCCCAGTCTGTTCTTTAATTGTTCTTTTAATGAACCGCTAAAATGCATCTTCTCAACATATTCAATATCATGTATATCTTGTATTCCAGCACGAATTGCAGCCGTTCTTGAGGTCAGAAAATACAATGTATTCTGATTCGTAGAAAATTCATCATACATTTTCTTTATAAGATATCCATCTCTTGCACAAAACCATATATTGCGCATATTATTTATGCTAAGTTGATTTCTTAACCAAACCACAAAATCACATATAACAGGTGCCAAAAAAACATATCCTATTTCATATGAATCATTAACCGTTATATTCATTTCTTCAGATTCAAATTGAAATGGTGAATTAAAAAGGCATGACACAAACATTCCTAATTTTACCCTGTCAGAAAGCGTTTTTACATAATCCCCTAAGCCAAGATATCCAACCTTTTCAAACAAATCCAATCCGCTATAAATTCTACAACTTTTTATTCCCGCTTTATCAGCCGATTGAACATCTGCAGTCTCATCATCTCCAATATGAACACAATTTTCCCCATTTATTTTATCTTGTAGCACATCAAATAATGATTGTGTTTTTCCTGTTTTGTATTCACATGAAGCCAATATGTCAGAATAAAAATGTATATTGCATTTTTCCAACATTTTCTCTAATTGTGTTCTACTATAATAAGTATCAGATACGATGTATATCTTTTTCCCTTTGCCAAAATAATCTGAAACAATATCACACAATTCTTTTCGTGGAATCACCAGTTCATAATCAACCTGCCACTCGTTTTCTGCTAATACCTGAGCTGTTATTCCATTTATAGAATACTTTTTAAGCATATATGAATATATTTCTATAAGAGTAGCGGCCGATTTCTTAGACAGATATTTTTCGCTCTCAAGTCTTCTATCTGCAAAATCTTCAATATATATCCCCTTTTCTCTCAATCTAGCATATGCAATATCAATAACATCTGCTGAAAACAGTGTTTTTCTCATAATTAAAGTATCAAATAAGTCAACACTAATAATCTCACTATCATCAAATGAACGACATAATTCTGCTTTAGTTATTCCGTCAACATTATTAAAGCGATATCGTATTTCGCTTCTTACTGTTAAATCCGTACCTCTGACATCATATAATGCTATATTATTGTCTTTACAAAAGCCCTCTATTTTTCTTGCAATTGCCTTACATGAACCTGGGCGTGCAACTACTACTATGAGTTTTACTTTTCTTTTAACAGCTTCATCCATAGATATAATTGTTTTTCCATAGAGTTCACCATCATTGCAGAAACTATCCAACAAACCAACTATATTATATTTATTATTTAATTCAGCTATAACTCTTTCTGTTTCGTTGCTTAAACCATATAAAGCAATATTATCATTCTTATACTTTTGTAAAATTGGAGTCAAATGTGACATATTACCACCTAATTCAATATTTCCTTTACCATTTCAATAACTGACTGCTTAAACACTGGTATTGAAAAATGCTTTTCATATACCATTCGTGCTTTTACACCGATACTATGTAACTCTTCTCTCTTTTCTATACACAATCGGAGTTTATCTGCCAAATCCTGCACATTTTCACTTTTAAATATAAAACCATTTTCTTCATTGGATAAATAAGAGGCCGTACCTGTAGCTGATGATACTAAACATGGAACCGAATGCATCATTGCCTCTGCTGCAACTGTCGGCATTGGATCTTCTCTCGATGGACATACTAACACATCAGCTTTGTTTAATATCTCATTTATTTGATTCCTATTCATTGTTCCTGTCACAATAACCCGCGGCATACAACTAATCTCTTGTTTTATCTGCAATGCCATAGCTGACGAATCCTGCCCCACAATATAAAAAACAGCTTTAGACATTATATCTTCGGGCAATTGCTTTATTGCCTTAATTAATATATCCTGCCCTTTTCTAGATTCTATATATCCAATCGTAACAAAGCAAACTCTTTCTTCTTGAACTTTATTCGAATTATATTGTCTGGCTTGTAAATTTGTCATATCATCCACACCGTATATTAGCTGTAACACTGGAAGATTCTTAACATATGAACATATTGCCTGTTTAGGAACAGGTCCCACAGAAGTAACAGTCAGATTCGTTCTATCTATATTTTTTAATAATTCTTTATCAACTCCATCATAAAAAAATAGAGAATCATGTAACCACCAAATAACAGGTATATTACAATCTCTATCAGATAAAAAAACATAATAATTAATTGTACTGCATAATATTAAAGAAAAATTATTTACCCACTCACAATCATTCATTGTAAATACCTGAAGATTATTATCAATAATAACTGGTATATCAGATTCAAGTATTTTCCCCTTCAATGGGCCATCTATCATAGAGCCAAATACAACATCATATCCATATTCTTTTAATACCAGTGCAACATGATATAATGCGATTGCAGGTCCACCTAATGTTAAATCCTGCGATAATAACAATATTTTATTTTTTTGATTTAAAGCCCCCCTCTGGCTTAAGTTATCTTTTCTTATATTACCATATACTTTTATTTCTTTCTTATCATCCTTTACGCTAAATATCTTATACAAATCATAAAAATGATATATTTTCTTCTCATCAACACCACACTCTATCAATTGGCTCTTCATAGATTTCACATAAAAGCTTAGGATAATAATTGCATCATAAGATAATTTAAGACCTTCCTTAACAGATAAAACGGGCTTATTATCAATTAATGTGTTCTGCTTATATTCTGAATTATCTATAAAAGCTATAATAGCTTCAGGATTAAACCATTTTTTATATCGATTATAATAATCCCCTGTTCCGAAAATAAGTATTTTCATAAAAATCTCCTTATTATAAATTATGTATCATAATTTATAACTTAAAATAATTTCTAATCAAATCATTTTTATATTTTTTTGATTTTTTTATCAATTCCCTATCTTTTTCATCTAGCCATCCACCGTTATGCCAATGTATTCCTAATTTTGCCTGATTTATTGAATCACTATCTGAGAAACATGTAATATAATCATTAGATAATATAACCCTGTCCTCTATAATTTGAGAATCATGACTTTTGTATATACCATAACTTTTAAATAGATTATTAAGCCACGCCGGTTGGGGAGTTTTATCAATTTCTCCATTATCTAAAATAAGCCTTCTATTTTTATAAGTTTCAAGCATTTCTCCTATTAAATTATCTCCTTGTAAAGCTCCAAAACCTGAGCCTAATTCTATTAAGCCATCCTCTTGCCTGCAGAAAAAATTCTTAGTATTAATAAGATCATCAATTGGATTTAATAATTCAACATCCATATCCATATAAATACCACCATAATTATATATAACATCTAATCTTGCATAATCTGATACAAATGCCCACTTTTGTTGCTCAAATGCTTCAAACATATATTTATTTTTTTTCACATCATAGTTATGTGCATTCCACTCAATAATCTCAAAATCTGTACAGTATTTATGCCAACTTTCTATACATTTTTTATATAAATCCGGTTTTTCTTCTCCACTAAACCAAAAACTATGAATTATAGGTTTATTAATTGGTGATTTATGTACAGAAAAATAACTATCTATGCATGCATTATCCGCTTTATTATATCTATAAGTCATTAATGGAAGTGAATAACATTCTATATTATCTGACAAATTAAGTGTTTTTAATTGTTCGCATATATTTTTGTGATAAGCCAGACTCACAACTATCAGAATCACATAATTTTTATTATTATATAATGTATTGATATCTTGAATAAGAAAATTATTTCCAGCAATTCCAAACTCTTTACCTTGCTTACTTTTATCATTATCTACAATATACAATGTATCATTTAAAATATCATTCTTTATATTAGGAAATAGTTCAAAAAAATAACTCCATGCCGTAGAAGCTCCAAATTGTACTATTTTTTTCCCACCTTTTCGTTTCAAAAAATCTTCATAAGATAAATTTATAAATTTCATAACCACCAACTAACTCATAATTGCTATATTATCCACATTGTTTTCTAATAAAAACATAATCATTTTTTCTAAATTATAATGATTTGCTACAATTATACATACTTTTTGCTTTCTTGAAATTTCAAGCATTTTGTCAATTGACATTATAAAAAAGGATTCAAATTTCTTACCTTCTTTAGCTTTATCCGTATCCGAAATTCCTATAATTTCAGTATTATAATTTTCAATTTCGTGATAAACTTTCTTTCCATAATTGCCAGCGCCATATATAATAACCTTTTTTGCCTCTAGATAATTTTTTCTTTCTCTTTGCGAAATAAAAAATTTCTTATATAATTCATTTTTAGGTGACTGTATGCTTATAATATTCTTCTTTCTTTCATCTTCATCAGGTAAATTCCATACTATTTCATTAATATATGCATCCACAATTACTCTTTTTAAATATTGTCTTATTTCCCCATCGAAAAAATAATTTACAACCCCATCTAATCCCATAAGAATTGCGTATATTCGCTCAATCTTATTATTTGTTTGGTCATCCGAATAATTTCTTATTATTTTCTCAGGAATATATAAAATTTGGGCTCCATCTCTTAAAGTTTGAATATTCATATACATTTGGATAAAAATTGTATTCAATTTATCTTCGAACTTTTTCTTATAAACTATCCATTTATCTCTCTTAAAAATTACATTTGATAAAAATCCGAATAATCCACTATTATGTGTGATTGAAAATAAATACTTATCAAATTGTGCTTTATCAGATGTATTATATAACATTATACTCTTATTATTAATTGGATATACATCACCTATCTTTTTATTCTCATCATTATATATATCAAATGGTGTAACTAAAATATCTATATTTTCTTTTGTTATCATAGTAATTGCTTCTATTATTCCATTATTTTCTGGCAAATCATCATTCCCAATTATCCAACAATATTCACTTGTCGACATTAAAACGCTTTGCAAAAAATTATAATCCATCCCCATATTATAAGAATTTCTTTTGAATAATATATCCACTTCTGGATAAACTTCTTTTATCCAATTAATAATTTTCTCTGGGTTTTCTCTAGAGCAATCATCACTCACACATACTTGCACTTGTTCGTGCAGTTGATTTTCTGTAATTTGTCGGATTATCTCTATCATGAGCCTTTTCAAACTCTCTAATCTATTATAATTAGGTATACATATTGACAATTTTTTCATAATACAGTATTTTTCATTGCAAATAACAATGCCTTTCTAAAATCTATATCTTTATTATTAAGTTCCCAGTCGCCCTGACATATCACCAATCCATCTGAATTTCTGCATTCTAACTGTCTTTGACTTAACCATCTTTTTATTTTTTTATTATCATTCTCATTATGATATACACACACCGCTAGCATAATATCATTTTTCTTAATTATCTCTTCCGCCCCTGCCAATGCAGCAAATTCCGCTCCTTCAATATCTATTTTTATAAAATCAATTTTTTGATTCTGTAATATAGTATCTAATCTTGCCGTTTCTCCCGTATCCTTATCACTTATGTATGATTTAATAATCGTAACTCTATCTTTATAAGGTTCAAATGTATATCGAAGTGCTTCTATCCACGAACTTTCTGTTTCTATAATATAAATGTGTTTGACTTGATTAATTACACTAAGCGAAAATATACCTTCAGCAGCACCAATATCAGCTCCTACGCCTGTAGCAGAGCCGAACATCTCATTATTACAATAACAATGTGGTGATCTTGTGTCTTGCTCCATTATTACAGCATTATAATAAGCACGTGCTTTTTGTTCCGTATTAAACTGCCTAGCCAAGTACATAGGTTTATTATTATAAATTCCATAATATAATCCTTTTTCCTCATCATAATAAATATTTGTTTTCTTATTTAAATATTCATCATAAAAATCATAACAATACATTCTTGCTGGATGTTCCTTCATGTATTGAATTACCTTACCCTTTTCACCTTCAATCTCTTCATTACTTCTGAGTTCCTTTTCATATTTTTTCCTTATTCTTGTTTCGATAATTGGCATAACAGGTTCTGCAAAACTCATTTTATCTTTTGGAACACCATAATTTTGGAATAAATCTTCTATTACTTCATCAAAATACACTGTACATATTAATATTTCATCATATATGTAATCTTTTATTTTTTCTGGTCTTATTATTGGTATCTCTTTATATTGACTTTCATGCACATAATTATCAACTATTGCATTAACACAAACGTCATCTGAATATATTAAGCATTCATCTGCCAATTTTCTACCCATTTCCCCAAATCCAAAAATCAAAACTTTTTTCATCTCTAACCTCTAATTTAATAATATGCAAATATATTATTTCATAAATAATATATTACAAAATGATACCGAAATCTCATTTGGCAAATTAACTAATTCATTAATTTCTCTAATCTCTTTTTTACCAGTTTTATATTGCTCATAGCAAATAAATTTAGAATAAATATTACTCAATAAACATATGAATTTTTCTACTTTTCCAGGTTCATGCTTTAAAGTTCCAATATTAAATTCTATATATAAACTAGCTCTTGATTTCTTTAATGTTTCTAATGCACCTTCAATAACTTCAACTTCATGATTTTGTACATCTACCCACAAATATGATATTTCTTCCGCTACTATTCCATTTTCTCGTACATAATCATCCAATTTTAAAAATTGACATATTTGTGACGCTCTTTTTTCATCAGAAATCATAGATGAGCCATATGCTCCATCAAATAGCAACATTTTCTTTTCTTCATTCATATTTGAAAGACCAATATTTTCTACGATTATATCTTCACAATCATTTATTATTGTATTCATCTTTAAATATTTATAATTCATTTTTAATGGTTCAAATGCAATATACTTTAAATTAGGAGCAAATTTCTTCTTATAATAAATTGAAGTTGTACCAACATTCGCTCCTATATCAAAAAAATATCCTTGGGATCTATTTGAGGTGAATGTATTTAAAAATTTCATTTCTTTTTCTGCATAAGGCCTACCATATCCAACAATTTCATTGGGTATAAGATTATCTCCTTTTTCAAACAAGAATTTAACTTCATTTGTTTCCAATGATATACATGGCATAATATTTCGAGCTTTATTTATTATTGATAATGAACTCTCACTAATAAAAATTTCTTCTTTTTTTATTTCTTTGCTAATTTCTCTTTCAAATAATATTTTTCCTCTTTCATCCTCTTTTAATACCATCATATAATCAATGACTTTTTTTCTATCCAAAGAATATTTTTCCTTTATTTCATCACCATATGAATTGGCCATTATTAAATAATCATAGACTTTATTTGACAAGTCCTTACCAGAAATCACAGAAAATCCATGAAAAAATTTTTTATTTGGGATACTCTCAACAAATCCTAAAATTTCCACATTAGAAAAAATATCATTTAAACAAATTTCTGCAATTTCACCTGTTCCCCATATATATACTTTCATTTTTTTCATTCTCCTAACTAATAATATAGAATTAATATCTCGTATAGACATTTCCAAGTAGCAACTCAACCAATTCATATTTTAATGCATTAGATCCAATGGTTGCATTTGAATTAACCGTTTCATAAAATTCATTTTGATTTGGTGCCATTTGTAATGTTAATGTTTTTTCTTTCTTTGTTTCCCATGGTACAAAACAAATAGAATTACTATTCAATGTTAAATCATAAAATTTTTCTGCACTTTCCTTTTTTTCTGTATACATTTCATAAAATATATTATTATAATTTAATTTTATTTTTCTTCTATTCCAATCCCTTATAGCATCTTTGTAACTATCGCTATGATTACAATGTATTTCTATATCTTTTAGCTTTAATATTGGATATTGCTTACAAGAATGTGGATCTTTTTCTAACCTATCAAACACTGGCTCTTGCTTAAGATAGTATTCTAAATTTGAAATCACTTTCAAATAGTCTTCATCTGTCAAATATAAATTTTTAAATGGGCTTAAACATTCCAATCCTAATGTACTATATATTACTCCTCCCCAACAATTGTTGGAGATAATAGATATATTTTTTTCTTTTAAATAGAAATATCTGTTCAAATTTATATTTGGAATCTGAAGCACTTTATAAGAAATAATTTTATCACGTTCCACTCTTCTTATTAATGCCTCATTTAGTATTTCTTCATAATAATCATCCGACATTATAATAATATAGTCATAATGTAAATTACTTATATCTTCTGGTGACTTTACGATATATCCATCTAATTTTTTCATATAAGGATTACTTGCTAAAATATATTCAACCTTAATTTGATTTTTTTCCTCAAAATATGAAATATTATTTCTCATTTGATTATAAATTTTACCTGTTCCCCAAATTATTATGTTATTCATCATTATCCTTTAAATTTCCATCTATGTTTTTATCACATATTCTCTAAACTTTAGAATCTACTGTTTATTATTTACCTTTTTACACAATATTTTTATTCTATCTATTGTAGAATAATCAAACACTTGTATTCCTCCTATTCTTTCACAAATACTTATAATATCTTCTGGTTCTATCAAATTCAATGTTTTTAAAGCATCTGCATTATACCCTTCTTTTATCAACTTCTTTTTAAATTCACTTATATTTTCTTTAATACTTTTATCAAAATCAACTCTATAATGAGGTTCATAATATCCTTTATAATTAGGACACTCTAAATAAATATATCCATTATTTTTTGTAACTCTATATATCTCTTTTAAACTACCTTCTACATATTTAACATGTTCTAATACCTGATCAGAAATTACTAAATCGAATCTTTCATCTTCGTATGGTATTTTATCTCCATTATAAAGTATAAAATTTTTTTTCCATATCGCTGGATATTCAAAATTATCAATTTTGCTAATCAAATATTTATATTTTATCTCATCTACTTCTATACCAAAAGCATTTCTATATCCATTTATTAATAAATATAAATTTAATAATCCACAGCCAAATCCATAATCTAATATTGAATTTTTTTTATCTTGTAATACATTGACATTATTTTTTTCAGATACTTCAATAAAATTCTTTATTATGTAAGGCTCAATAAAATGATTATCCCAACATTCCCAGGTATTATAAAGTGCCTCATCAAAATCTCTGTTTTTACCAAATTCTCTAAAACTTGCAATAATATACTTTCCTAAATCTTTAGACTCTTTATTTTTATCTATCATTCCACTAAGAATTTTTATATTATGCACGCCTTTTTTATTCAATTCTGCATAAATATTACTCCAATTGTTTATTGTTATAATATATAATAAATCATTATATGTACTATTAAATCCTTCTATAAGATACTTTTTTTCTTCACCCTGATAATCAATAAACTCAAAAAAATCCCCTTGTTTTTTGGGATCCATATCTACAATTGAAACAATATCATATGTATAATCTAATGCTACTATACTTTGCCTTAATCTATTTCCCGCCCCATATATTATTACTTTTTTCATATTTCACATTGTATGATAATTAGGCAATTAATTATCACATATTTCCTTTCTTTTAATATTGTGGTTCACTACAATTCCAATACTATGAACTATTTATTTTTGTAGCTTAACTGACAACTTTAGTATATTACTGCTACCTTTATCGCAAGCGCTACATAAACCACCGTATAAATATCCATATTATCTAATTCCAAAAATTTTTTGAATTAGACTTCGAAATTTTTATTCAGGCTACATGTTTCCTGTATCATCTTTGACCATGGCATTAAGTCTTCTAAGATGCTTTCTGGCTAATTTTTGTAGTCCAGCATCTTTGTCATGACTGTTTTCAGGTAAAGACGGATATTTAATCCATTAGCCTTTGCTGTTTCTGCAAGTGTATATACTATTGCACCTGCAGTTGTTCCCTTTACTGTGTCGTGGAATAAAAAGTTCTTTCCTCCCATAACATAGCTTTTAAGAAGTTCGATTACAAGGTCTGATTTAAATTTGACACTGAAATTTCTTCTTTGTTTGGACATGATTTTGAATCCTCTCTTTCTTACTAATTGTAGTATATCAGATTCATTAAAATCTGTCCGAAAAAGTGTCTTAATTTATGAAACCATTATACACCAGTATGATTCATACAGTCTGATTTTATATAGAAATTAGATTTCTGAATGGTTATTAAAGCTACATTATCAAAGATGATATTTTTCCTGTTACCTGATTAGGTGATGTGTATATATTCAATTTTTAAAACCGGCTGTTTAGGCGGTTTGTTTGCTATGCCCTTTATTTTTAGGCTGTCCTCTACTTATTTGTTTCAAACTTTTTGCTGTCCCTCCTTACAGAAATCCTTTTAATTTCGCAGTTTCCATGGATGCTGCTTTTGTATCATCAGTTGCCTGGGCGCGGGTAAGGTCATTCAGTCCGAATACTCTCTGTCTGCCGCCCATTTCTGTAAGCTGAACCTCTTTTTCTTCACCCGGCTCAAATCTTACAGATGTTCCTGAAGGAATGTCCAGATGATATCCATAGGCTTTTTCCCTGTC
>ERZ780148.530-NODE-530-length-31597-cov-5.218597_pt1 | contig 31597 bp, 30 predicted proteins | sample MGYA00510984_ERZ780148 | MGnify/ENA primary metagenome ERZ780148 (study PRJEB29588, sample SAMEA2160902) | human gut metagenome | biome: human gut; feature: human-associated habitat; material: faeces | place: Denmark | collected 2008/2010 ...
GGTGAAATTATCGCCAGCAAGCGCCTGAACGACAGCAGGAAAAATGTTATCCATATAAATCCCCCTTTCTTATAACCGAAGCGTTGCGCTCATTTCTTGAATAAATCCGAATGGGTACCCGTGCGGTATAGCTGGAGCTCTCCGGCTGTCTGCTTATAAACAAGGAGCCAATCAGGCTCAATGTGGCATTCCCGATAACCGGAATAGTTCCCGGTCAACTGATGGTCTTTATTCTTTTCCGGAAGAGCGGCGGGAATACGCAGCGTATCAATGGCAGCGTGCAGCAGTTCCATTTTGTAACCGCGCTTTGCGCAGGTCTTAAAGTCCTTTTTGAATATGGACGAAAAGCGTACATCAAGCATTGTCAATCCTCCGCAAGGCTCTTAAATAAATCATCAGTGGATCCGGTGAACAATGTGCCGCCACCGTTCTCTATCTCCTCAATAGCCGCCCGCGTTTTCTCGTTCGGTTCCTCGCCCTTATAGCCGCCAAACAGCGTTACAAATGCCTCTATCTGTTCATCGGTCAGACCGTCCAATATACACAGTGCTCTTTCTCTTGTACTCATAAAATCACCCCTTTACAGCTCTATCGCCTCGGTGTTTGGTTCAGCGCCGCTTTCATCGCTGTCTGGTGGCTCTCCGGAGCTGTCCTCGCCCGGCGCACCTATGCAATCATAGATATAGCCGCGTAACAATGCGTTCGGCGTTGTTTGCTTTTCCTCTGCATACTGCTTGAACTGCTCCGCTTTATCGGCGCGTATCTTGCAAGCAACTATTTTCATGTTCTCCTTGTCCCACTTGTTATTGCTCGCTCTCTTTTTCCTTGATACCGGCATTTCATTCACTCCTTTACAGATCTATGTCATTGCCTGTATCGGCTTTGTAGCGGCTCTGTATCGCGGTCTTGATGTATCCGTTGATACTTTCCCCGCTTTCCTTTGCCGCCTCTTGTAAGCTCTGTTTCATGCCTTTTTTGACGGTTATTTCTATTCTGTCATAGTTTTGGGCATTAAATTCACGCTTATAATTTGTTGCTTTCGCTTTATCAGTCATGTTTCCACCTCCCCATTATATTATATCACTTTTGGTTCGGAAAATCTACCGTAAGAATACACAAAAATCTACCGTAAGATTTGTGAACTATGGCTATTGATTTATCTACCGTAAGATGATATAATATAATCAAGCTCAAGAGAGCAAAAAACACAGAAAGGACATAAAGCCATGAAATCAAAAGTTATGACGATCGCTAACCATCTTGTAAAGCAGGGTATGAGCCGCTCAGCTGCAATGGTTCAGGCATGGATCACCGTCAAGCTCCGCAGGATAGACACCAAAACCGCCGGAGTTACTCACGGGAACCGCCAGAAGCTCCTCGCACGCCTGTCCCGATACTCTCCGGAGGACATCACAATCAAGCTCCAGCATGAGCAGGACAACGCAGCGGACAAGAACGCCGTGCAAGTTATAGCCACTGTTAGAGGGAAAGGCTCGGCGGTCATGGGCTACCTCAATAGACAGCTTGCCGCCGCGATCGCGCCACTCCTGGATAAGGGAAAAGCTGTTGCAAGTTCATTCAGAGCAATCACAGGCGGCGCGGAGTGTTACCTTAACTACGGCTTGAATATCAGTATTGCCGTATGAGAAAAGCCCTTGCAACAGCGAATTGCAAAGGCTTTCAGTTGAGCGGCTGTGTGATACAAAACCACCCCGAACATGGTTATTGTACCACACAGCGCCGCTCTTGTCAAGACTTTATGAAAGGATTTTTTATATATCATGAGAGAACCCTTAAAGACGACCCCGGAAGAGCTGGCGGGGCTCATGCTCCGCACGGGGCTCTCCTCGCTCTATGGGCTCCCGTACACCATGAACGGGCGGGACATCTTCAACGCACTGCTCGCTCTGGTGTTCTGCTACTGGGGGCGCGTGATAGCCCGTAAGCTCTCGGAGCTCAGAGCAGAGGAGCAGGAGGAGGCGGAGCGCTGCGAAAACGCAGCGGAACCCGCAGGACACGATAAAAACGCAGCATAGGAGGAGCTACAACACATGGACACCAAGAACATTAACAAGGTCAGCACCAAGCTTTATAGAAGCGAGTACCAGCCGCACGAGGACCGGGGCAAAGAATCGGAGAACTTTTGCAACCTTATAACCGCGCTCCGTCTTAACAATGAGGCTACGACTGAAATAATCACCTCAGCCATTAGAATGGTTAACTACTGCCAGCGCCATGCATTCAAGTTCGGCTTTGCTCAGGGCGTAAAGTATGCGGAGGCAGTTCAGACCAACGCCGCCGAAGAAGGCGAGGCATAACATGAACGAACCAACAGTAATAGAGCAGCTTTGCGACAGCTACATAGGTAGCCTTGAAAGCGATAGTGAAGAAAACAAGGCGGCATACGCCCGCTGCGAAGCAGAGTATAGCAAGTATAACCCGAACCCAACAACCAGCGAGCAGAGCGGATTATTCAGCGTTATAGCAGGTTACGGAGAGGTAGAGCGCCGCGAGGGCTTTATAGATGGGTTCAAACTCGCGGTCAAGCTCATGGGCGAGGTTTACGCGGTACCGGAGAGCAACCAGAGAGGAGCAGACACATGAACAGAAACACAGACCTCCCGGCATTCGAGCCGGCAGAAATCACCGTTGACGGTGACACGCTGAAAATTGAGCGAAACAATGACACAAAGAAAAGCGCGCAGGAACTAAGCACATATATACACGCGCTGAACCTGACAGCAGAGCAGAACAACAGGTTGATAGCTCTGATAATAGAGCACGTCCAGGACGCGGAGCGCGGAGCATTTGCCGCCGGGCTGCTGACAGCGGAGAACGGGGACAGCTACACAGAACCGAGCGGCGGACATGGAACACCGGCGGACAGTTTTCCACAATGAGAACAGGCGGGGCAAACACCCCGCTTCTCCTTTTACGGAGAGCGGCGAGCGCTATAATTTGAGTGCGCCATTAGTGCGCCATCAATACGAAAGTGCGCCATACGAAACGGAATGGGATAAAACGTAAAATACCGATATACCGCACAACAGCGCCGCTCATTGAATACTGCAAAAAACTGCAAAACTTCAAAAATCACTTTGGGGTGGTAGAGGCCGCAGGTTCAAATCCTGTCACTCAGACCAATGCAAATAGCGTTGTGATGCGGAAAGCGAGTTATCTTGAAGGGTGGCTCGCTTTTTGCTATCTACATAACATCTACATGAGCGTGTAGATGTTCCCTTTATTGCAGATGATGTATATTTTTTAGAGCGCCTTAACCGGCGCTTTCTTCGTTTTCTGCGTCAGAATTATCCTTCGCCGAATACGGTTCTATGAATGTCCCCGTCATGTCCTTTGCCATTAAGCGCTTGCGACCGTTTGAGATGTGCAGATATATGTTGCTGGTGGTTTCTATATCCGCATGACGGAGCCAGGATTTTACAGACTCCAGATCCCAGCCCTTATCAAAAAGAATGCTCGCCGTGCTGTGCCGCAGTTCATGGAAACGCATAACCGGAAGATCATGGCGCTTTAAGGCTCGCTGAAAGCTTCTGGTAACACAATCCGGTCGGTACAGTCTGCCGTCCGGGTGCGTAAATATGTAATCTGACGGTGTGTAGATAGCGCCATAGAGATCTATGTTTGCTTCCTGCTTTGCTTTTATGCCGAGCAGAAGCGATTTTACCTCTGGCAGCAGTTCATAGGTCTGGTGACTGCTCTCCGTTTTGGTGGTGTCTTTGTACACTATTGTTTTGTTTTTCACCACAGTGGATTTTATTTCCATAATGTTATTGTCAAAATCAACAGCGTCCCACTTTAAGCCGAGCACCTCGCTTTTACGCAAGCCATAATAAAGAGCAACATAAACAAGCGGATAGATTTCCTCGGTTCGAATATCAGCAAGCATCTGATTAGCTTCGCCTGCCGTCATGTAAACATTCTTGTCTTTTCCGAGGAAAGTTGTTGCCCTTTTGGGGACAGTAACATTTAGTGCTGGATTACCCTGAATGTACTCAAGAACCACCGCTTCGTTGAATATCGCCTTGATGAGTGCAGCATGACTGCGCAGTGAAGCGATACCGAGACCACCCTCTTTGCCGTCAAGCCTTCCTCCGGTGTTCTTGTGATTGTAATATTCAAGGATATGTTTCGGCTTAACCTGTTTGAGAGTTAAGCCATGTTCGGAAAAATACGGTATCAAATGCTTTTCAGCTATGATTTCATATTTCTCCCAAGTCGATTGCTGAATAGTTCCATTTCGTTGTTTGATCCAAAAGGAAATAAACTCTGTGAAAAGAAGTTCGCTGTCGTCCGATATGGAGTAGTTTTCGCTTGAGATTGCGATCGAATCCGCACCGGTTCTGAACTCTTCGATTTTATCGTAGAGCATTCTGTTCGCCTCAAAGAAATTCTTCTTTGTTGCGCAAAGATTGGTGCTTATCCATCTGCGGACCATCTTGTCAGGTGTCAGATTGTCCTTTTCGGGATAAATGACGCTTGCTTTCCCGTAAATTACCATCTGCCACTTTCCATTCTTTTCATGCAGACTACCTGTTATCGATACGCTGTCTGTGTCCATATTTTACCTCCTGTTATCAACAGACAGCATACCTATTTCATTCACATTTCAATTATACTACTTTAATGCATAAAAGTCAAGCGTTTATAGTGTATGTGGCAAAGGTTTTAATTGCCGAATGTAAACAAAAGGGCGTCATGCTGTTATGTGATAATATAGGGACACGATGAATAAAATCGACCCGTGAGTGCGCTCATTTATACTGGTCGATGTTTTATTCAACATTTCCCTAGGTAATTTGGTTTTCGCTGAGGAAACGGATAAGCTCGGTTTTGAGAACTCTGTACTTTCTTCCGACAAGAAATCCCTTGATCTGATTACTATGAATGAGGTTGTAAACCAAACCTTTACTGACATGAAGGATAGAAGCTATTTCACCAACATCCAATACATCAGAGTATTGCTCTAACATATCACTCCTCCATTTACAGGTAGTCTTATCGCAAGAATTAAAAATTTGGACGGCTGTTACAGCCGATATACAAGCAAACGGCTCATGTCTTGCGGCGTGAGCCGTTTGCATTACTGATGTGTATTGTTCAGAGCGATTATCGGGTAGTCCGCACCCGAACATAGGAGTTTCACCTCTAGCCATTCCTGTGGCACAGCCGTCGCCGGAAGTATCATTATATGCATTTCAGATATATTTCTTTATAGCTTCCGCGCCCCATTCAAACGGAAGCATATATTCTCCATTGAACAGATTGACAGCCGATGGAACTCCCTTGATATAGTCGTACAGGTCGCATGAAAACTTCGTTTTGTCTACCGCATAGAAGTTTCGGCGGCGAATCAGCATCTTTTCCGCTCCGGCTTCTTTTAGGGAACGCTCCAGTTCGCTGATGACCTTATTCATATAATCCTGGGTGTACAGTGAATATTCCTCGTCACGAAACAGGGTGGTTGCAAGATCCTTTCTGGTCACGCCGTAACCGTTGCAATCGACCAGGTATGCAAGCATTTCCTTTGATTTTGAACGCCGGAAATGCACCTCGCTTCCATTCACCGAAAGCTCAAACTCCCCGAATGTGCGAACGAAGATATGATCACCTGCATAGGCTTTCGGAAACCTCAGATTATCAAGCTCCTGCTTTATGGCGGCAGAGGTCACGGGTTTCAGCAGATATCCGCTGGAATGAAGCTGCACCGCGTCCAGCGCATATTTGGTATACGCAGTAACGAAAATAAAATTAGTGCGCGGCTGGAGCTCACGCGCCTTATCGACTTCCGACATATTCTCGCGTTCGTAGTCCTGCTCCCATTTCTCCTCGTCAACCTCGGGAATGGTGTCAAGTCCGGTGACGTTAACTTGACGCAGAATAAAATTCTGTATCAAAGTGGTAACCAATAAAAAAGCAGCCACTTTCGTGACTGCAAGATCAGTTTATGGTAAAGCTATCCCTATTTCTTCAGACACTTGAATATGTTCAATTGTTGTGAAAGAAATAGGTACCTGGTGTATATCATCTACACAACATCTACAAATCAAATTCCGAATAGATATATTTGGAAAAACTTGACTATTTGATTATATTTCGCATCGTATTTTGCCTTTTTCTGGCATGATATACCAAAAAATATTAAACGATACGAAACAAAACATAGCGGTCATTTTTGGGGTGGTAGAGGCCGCAGGTTCAAATCCTGTCACTCAGACCAAATGACCGCTTCTCGAAAGAGGAGCGGTTCTTTGTTTTATTGGCGATATATGGCTTACGGAGTGGCTTTCCGAGTGCGGAGCCGCTCTTTTGATTTTCTGCAAACGTTTGTAGTCGGAAATGAATATCCTTATAATTTCAGAGCATTTCTAAATTTTTTCTAAAATTTCTGCTTCACGATTGATTTTTTCTAAAACGCATAACAGCAGCACGATTTTGGTGCTGCTGTTTCTTTTATGATTTCAGGCTCTCCAGAAACTCTATTGCCTCATAAACCGCTGAGAATGTCAGGCACTGTGTACACAACCATTCGTTTCTCTCATCTGTATCGTCAAGTCCGGGAAGCCCCTGCGACAATAGGTTGTTCACGGTTTTCCTGGCGTTCACAACCGCTGTGGGATAGTTCTCCGCTATTCTTGAAATAGCGTCCATATCGCCCTTTTTGTAGGTCGGCTCTTTTGTTATGACCCTGCTCAGCATACGCTCCTTGTCCGCAACTGTGCGGATAGGCGGTGCCAGATACTCATAGTGTAGCATGAGACAGTATTCAATACACCGGTCGTCATAAGTAATCGTATGCGTATTCCGGGCTTCTTCCTCAGCTTTCTAAGCCTGCTGATTATCCTCAGCATGTCGCTCCACTTCGGAATGTCAACGGTTTCCTCGTCAAAGAAGAACCAGATCTCGTCCGTAACCTCAGCATTATTGAGGTATTGGGGGTCGTTACGAAATCTGCGGTCTGCTTCGTCGAATGTTCTGGTGGATTTCGGACGCTGAATCACGGCAACATCACGAAACTCACGCTTAAGGAAGTCTGCGTAAGCCTGCTCGCTCTCACCCTCGCAGAATACGATGATGTACGGCTTTTCCCTTTTGACACGGCGGGGCATTACTCCACCTCCTCAAGCTCAATATCAGGAGTTGCACCATACTTGCCTGCCAGATATCCCTTGCGGATATTATCGGTCGTGCGGGTGGAGAACTCGCTTATGCTGTACAGCTCAGAGGAACCGTCGGCGGTATCCTTGTCGGCGAAATAAAGCTGATCCTTGCGTAGAAGCTCCAAGCCCATAAGATTGGTACGTTTTTCGGGATTATTCGCATCTACACAGTTCCTTTTTCAGGCCCAAAAGGTGTCAAAATAACTCAACGCTCCTGTTCCATTCGCCCTCTGCCTTTTCAAATGTGCATATTACATCAACTGGTTTTATGTCGATATCGCTAACATTGCCGACTGACGTTCTGATTACGATTTTATCCACGGCTTCGGAAACGAGGTACATAGGGTAAAGCTGGTACCAATCATTGTGATAAAGTGTCGTCCCATCGATTTCATACTCTATGTTGACAAGAAGATCAGTATCGATTCCGTATTCCCGCGCCATTTCACGAAGCCTGAATATACTCATGAAATTACCCTCCGGTTCGTTGAGAGGCTCATTGGTTTTTCTCAGGGTATACACAACAGGCGCAGTCGAATATTCTCCACTTTCATTCCGTGACCACAGCGGCGAGGTCATTCCACCCCATGTCATGTAAATCGTATCTGGCTCGTCGGGGCTTATCCAAATTATTGCGCTACCGCTGTCGCTTCCAATCATAAAAGCTAGCGCGTGAACTCCCGCTTCGTAAAAGCCAAGCATTCGAATACCCGTTTCAGTCATGACAAACGATTTCTCAGTGTCGTCAATAACAAGACGCTTCTGTTCGGGATATTCGGGAAAGCGGAAGCTGCCTTCCCACGTGCCAAAAAAGTATTTCCGAAACAGCTCATAATCGTCTGATGACTTCCATGTGGTTTGGTCTATGCAATAAGTTCCATCCTCGTCTGCACGACAACTCAGAAGCGACAGTGAAGGTTCATCAGCGCCAGACGGGGTGGCTTGGACTGTTTCTTCTGCCGCAGCGGTAATGCTGCTTTCTGCCGTAGGATGTTCTGTCTGTACATAACTTTCATCGGAAACGTTTTCGCAAGCAACAACTGATAACAAAAGTAAGGCCGTCAGAACGGTTGCTATTATTTTTTTCATAAACCACCTCAAATGTAATAAAAAATCCGTAACTTCGGATCAGCACGAGATATTATTGTGAACAATTGGAAAATTAATTCCTCATTGCTCACTCATATACAACATCATCTTTATATATGATACCACAATTGTAATTACATGTCAAGTGAAAATATCAAATCAGAAGATGATTAGGCGGTCTCCCCTTGCGAGGGGAGGTGTCACGAAGTGACAGAGGCGCTGACCGACAGACGATATTCCCCCCAGTGCTTGTATGCAGACAGCGCTTATGAATATGAGGAGTATATGAAACCGAGTGAGATTCTAAACAAAATATACTGCGTACTTGTACACATAGAAAAAATATGGTATAATAAATACAGGGCGTTTATTATACGCACATACATTACCCGTCATGACAGCTTTGCACTTATCGACATATCGTTAATATCACACAATAAAGGAGCTAACAAATGAACAACGAAAAAACCATCTCATTCATATCCGACCGCAAGCATTACGACATACCCGAAAGCAGTATATTGTATATTTCTATGAATAAGCAGGACGCGTTTATCCACACTTCGGACGGAAGCGTGCTCAAGACGCGCATGACATTTGCTAAGATACAGCATACGCTCAGCGCAAATTTTATAAGAATAACCCGCGGGTGCCTTGTTTCAGCAATGGCTATCCACAGCGTAGGCAAGCTTATTACTCTGTCAAACGGCGAATCGCTGGAATATGCCACGCAGCACCGCAGGGAGATATTGGAGAAATTCCATGCGAAACAGCATTCGATCATAGATTTGCTTGCCGACAACGACAATCCCACTGATATCGAGGAATACCATCAGCACTACAAATGCTTTGACAACATTCCCATTGCGTTCACCGACATCGAAATGATATTCAACGAAGAAAGTCAGGCGGTGGACTGGATATTACGCTATGGAAACGAAGCGCTTGCCAGGCTGGAGGAATGTCCGCTGGATGTACTTATCGGCAACACATTCGGAAGCATTTTTCCCAACATGGATTCAAAATGGCTGCGCAGCTACGAGCATTCCGTGCTGTATGGCGAGACTCTTGAAATAGTCGATTACAGCCCGGAGGTAGACAAATACCTGCGGATAGTCTGCTTCCCTACGTTCAGGGGACACTGCGGCTGCCTTCTGTTCGATATATCGGAAACGAATTTCTCGGTAGAAAAGACAGTCGGCGAAAAAGCAATAATGATGTATCTGAAAAAGCTGATGGAATAAAATGTGTTAGCTGTACAGAATTGTCCAAGCAAAAGCGCAAACATGGAACGAACGGGTTTTCGTTTCATGTTCGTGCATTATTCGTTACATGCTTAGTGCTATTGGTTCCAGGTATATTGACAAATCCAAAAAGTAAATGTATAATATAAAAGGTACGGATAACAGACATTAATACACTAGGAGGGTATAATGAAACTTAAACCATCAGTGAAATGGGCGATAGCCGCCGCAGCTACCGTTACAACGGTAACGGTGAGCATGGGCGTGATAGCAAGCGCTTACCCCTATGACCAGGGCGTCACTTCCGGAGACGGTTTCGGTATTTTGGGAGACAGTAACGATTCAAAAATCGGATCACGCCGAAATGGCTATGATTTTGAATTTACGGATCAAAAGCCTGCGCTGGAGCAGGTGGCAAAATTTGCACTGAGCGTTGATATACCTGCGCAGGCGACCATCAAATTCGGCGGGTATAATAAAGACGGCAGCAGAAATGAATTCGGTTCCTTCTCGGAAAGTGGGGGTTATAACGGCGACCTGGAATATACTCTTACTGACGATAATAAAGCCGTCATGGCAAACGGAAAGTTCTGGATGGAGCTTGAGAAAAACTCATATACAATAATTGAGTTTAAGTCCATAAAGTTCTACGACAAGAACGACCGCTGCATACTCTACGGCTGCGCGAAGCCTGACCTTAAGTGGGATGCTGATAAAAATGCGTATTACGGTCCCTGGACGTTCTATATGCTTAAAGGTCCCAGACCGGTAATTGCTGCGGGTATCCAGAATAGCGACGGCACCTACGCGATGAAGGCAGAAGTCGGGTCAGGCGGTCTGGCGATGTCGACAGTAACAAGCAACGGAGCAGACGCAGGCGCATGCACATTTACACTGAGCAACGCCGTACAGACATTCACCAAGAACGGCGCCGCTGTTACCGGTAATCAGCAGATCGCGTTCAATTCAGCCGAGGGCGCGGTCAACAAGTACAAATTTGTATGCGGTGCGTCCGTTGCTCTTAATGACGGGGTCAACAAAACTCAAGTTACGCTTTACAGCGTTGACAACGAATTGACCGTAACGCTTGCCGATAAGTTGAGGGTCGTCACAACTGGCGAGCCTCAGCTCATCGGAGATCTTCCCCCAATAGACAAGGGCGATTTTGAAAGCGCCGAAGATATCCTTGATTCGTTCAACAATGCCACCCGCGATAAAAGCGTTCCTGTTCCGGACGTTGGAGACGCCTATGTGGACAGCTCCGTTACAGACGATACCGCGCTTTTCAGCAGGGTTCGGATCCACGGCGCGGACGGCAGCAGGGACGTAATTGCAAAGGTGGTTTACGACAAGGTTCTGGGCTTTGACCCCGATTCGCACAAGGCGCAGACAATCAAGCTGAAGGCTTATGTCGAAGCGAATGACATTGAATTCCTGAACGGACCAGTCGAGTTTGAGAAGGAGATAAATTGCAGCGCCGATTATATCGACACCGTTACAATCAGCAAGCAGCCCAGGACAGACTATGAATACCACGAGGCTCTTGACCTCTCTGGCGGCGAGCTGACGATCACCTACGACAGCGGCCATACTGAAATCGTACCCATGACGGACGAAAAGGTTTCTGCAAGCGGATTTTACGGCGCTAACGGAGAGTTCCCTGCCGAAAATTCCGAGGTTGAAGTAACTGTTACATACACCGCCGAGGAAGGAGTTTACAACCCTGCGAACGAGGGCGGCGCACAGTTCTCGAATACATTTACGGCAAGAATCAAAGATATTCCTGCGCTTGACGCTCCTGTTATCAATCCCAACGGCGGCTCGTTCAGCGAGTCCTGCAAGGTAAGCATTACGGCACAGGAGGGCGCGACGATCTTCTACACCACGGACGGCACCGATCCTACGGCGGACAGCAATAAGTACACGGCTCCCTTTACAATTACGGAAGACGCGACCGTAAAGGCAATCGCTATAAAGGAAAACGCCCGCGACAGCAAGATCGCATCCGCTAAGTTTACCAAGCGTTCCAGCGGCGGCAGTGGCAGTGGCAGCAGCGGCGGTGGCAGTGGCAGCGGTGGCAGTGGCAGCAGACCCACAACTTCCACCAATCCCACTATCGGCGGTTCATCAAAGAGCTGGAGCGACATTGCGGCTGACCTTGAAAAGCTCGCAAACGGTTCGGAGGTTACAATTCAGCTTAACGGAAACACTGCCGTTCCTGTTGAGGTGATCAAGGTAATCGACAACAAGGATCTTAAAGTACACTTTATAGTTGACAGCTCTCGCGGCTGGTTCGTTAATGGTGCGGAAATAACCGCTCCTGCAGTAGCAGATTTCACCTTCATCAGGACCGCAAGCCAGAAACATGACGGTCTTCGTGGAATTGAGGGCATGCAGTTCAGGATCAACAACACAGGAGTTCCCACAGGTCTTGAAATCGCGTTCAAATCTGAACACGCAGGCAAGTTTGCGAACCTCTATAACTCCGTTGACGGCAAGCTAGTATTCGTGGCATGCGCTAAACTCGGTGCGGACGGTAAGCTATTCCTTCCGGGCGTCACCGAAAAAGGCGATTACATCGCAATGCTCTGCGAATTCAGCGACCTTCCGGGCGATATGTCCAACGACGGCATTCTGAATGCAGTGGACGCAAGCGCGATACTCAAGGATATTGTTGGTCTGGAAAGCGGCGCGAACCCGCTTATGGCAGATTTCAACGGTGACGGAAATGTCAACGCTGTGGATGCTTCTTCAATTCTGAAAAAAATAGTTGGTTTGATCTAAATAGCTTTTATCCTCCCCTGCCAGCGCAGGGGAGGATTTTTCATGTTGATTTCTAATATAAGGAAACCTCTAAAAACCGGTGTGAAAAGCAAAAATGGACAGTATATGCCAGCTTCTTGAGAAACCCTCCTCGTAAGTCTATAAGCCTTACGAGGAGGTGCAACACGATGTTGCAGAGCGAAGATGGCGCGCACTGCCCATTTTTGCTGACATGAGGTTTTTAGAGGTGACCTTATATAACATCAAACCGGTACTGCTTTTAACATTCATGAAGCAAATTGCTACAATTAGGAAGAAACCATTGACAAATCAAAGCTGAAATGGTAATCTTTTAAAAGAGAAAACCTCTACAAACCGGGGCACGAGCAGATTTCGCACATGACTTATATCAGATGCTAGATGTCAAACTGCGGTAACACTGTATGTGTTTAAAGTTTGACAGCAAGCAGATGATGAACAAGGAGCGAAGCGACGTTTCGTGGTAAGTCAAATCTGCCGTGAAGGAGATTTTTAGAGGGTATCAATGGAAATGGGCAGAGTGTGCCGAATTGCAGAGGAAGCGATGAAGCAGGCGGTACGCTATATACATTTTTATAGGCGACCATACAGAAATGTGCATTATTTTTTTCTAAGCTGTATCGTCTGAAGCGTGATCAACGGGAGGAAAAAGAATGAAACGATTTACCAGTATTTTCACGGCGGTTGCCGTCGCTTTAACTCTGATGATGTCAGTTATGCCGAAGACGGTTTTCGCGGCATATAAGCTTACCAAAAATGACGGAAGTGCTATTCCGGCAAGAATAGACGTTGGTGAAAGCTTTAATATCAAGGTTGACGGTGCGAAAGTTTATTTTTATTCGGATAATAAAGAAGTGGCGACAGTCGGCAAAAAAAACGGCTTGCTTACTGCGGTAGGTCCGGGAAGCGTGAAGATAAATGGCGTGAATCAGTCCACGGGAAAGACTATTGCCACAAAAACCATTAACGTTTGTCTGCGTGCGACAAGCGTTACACCGTCTGAAAGCGAAATATACCTTACAGACATAGGAAGCACTGCGGAGATTTCCGTGGTTCTGACTCCGTCAAACTCAACGGATATTATCAGATATGTCAGCGACAACAAGGATGTTGCAACCGTTAACATGAAAACCGGCGTTGTGACCGCTGAGGGCGAGGGTACTGCAACCATTACGATCTATTCAAAAAGAACTGCCGCCTCATCCGCAGATGATGAGGGAACCCTGACAGCCACAGTCAGGGTGACAGTCGGAAAATTCCTGAGCAGCGTTTCAGCGCGCACAGACCAGACGATAGAGGTAAAGTTCACCCAGGGAGTCAGCATCCTGACGGCTGACGAACTTATTCTGCAGGAGTCTTCTGCGACGAGTTGGATGAAAATCAAAAGCGTGACGAAGCTCAGTTCTGACACTTATCTGATACAAGTGGAGCCGAAATATAAGATGTCGGATAAAAAATACACCCTTACGATGAAGAAAACCGGCAGCAAGCTGGAGTTTAATGGCACGACGAATACCTGCGAACATAACTGGCAGGAGACCGGAGAGATACCCGCTAACTGCACCGAATGCAGACAGATAATTATGACGTGCAGCCTGTGCCAGATGAAGAAAAATGTGCCGGACGAAACTGTAAAAGCGCTTGGGCATATCGAAACTAAAATAGTAGTAGTCAGACAGCCGACCTGCACAGTAAATGGCGTTCAGTATTATGTCTGCGATCGCTGTGGGAGAGCCATTGATTCATTGATTGAGAAGCTGCCGCACAATTACGTTGAAACCAGTCAGCGCATTCCGGCTACCTGTGTGGAGCCTGAATATATCGTTATGAAGTGCTCCAGCTGTGACGCAATCGAGAAAATCCCGGTTGCAGGCGAACTTAAGGATCACAGTTTCGATGAAAATGGGATATGCACCGTCTGCGGAGTTTACCGCATTTCGAATGAAGACGAGCTTTTCAGGTTCTCCGAAGCCGTAAACGGCGGAAAAGTGAATATCAATGCGCTGATGACCGAGAATATAATATGCACCCGCGCCTGGACGCCCATAGGCACATACAAGAACCGCTACATGGGAACATTCGAGGGTCGTGGGCATACAATAAGCGGACTTCACGCTGACACTAGCAATAACAATGTAGGTCTGTTTGGCTTCATAGGCTCAGACGGCTCAGTTTCGCAAGTCGGTCTAATTGATTCGTCTGTCACAGGAAAAAATGAGGTCGGCGGTATCGCCGGGCGAAATTCAGGCACAATAAGCAACTGCTTTTCCATTGTGGAAATTAAGGCAGATTATTACTTCGGCGGTATCTGCGGCACGAATTACGGAACTATCGAAAACTGCTACAGCATTGTTAAGATGGAGAGCAAGCAAACCGGCGGCGGAGTATGCGGCAGTGAAACATACACCAGCAAAATTTCAAACTGCTATTATAACAGCGATATATACAGATTTAACAATGGCATCGGCACAGGCGTTTCCACATTTGACATGATATCTGAAAATGCTCTGACGCTGATGAAGCTTGACGATAAGATATGGGACGTCAAGCCATACGACAGCACGACTTTATATTTCCCGGGTTTTAAGGACACGTCCGTTTTCCCGGCTTATGAGTATGACGCAAGACTTACTATCGACTGCGCCGGGGCTGAACCGTTTACCGTTGCAGACGTACTGGAATTCACGCTTGACGCGCAGATAAAACTCGGCGAAAGCTTCGGTTATTTCTCGGTACTTTCCGATGACAATGCTGATAAGCTGGAACTTTATTCTGACAATGTGAAGCTTTCCTCAGGCGTGACATATGATCCAGACGGTGCTGAAGCCGAAGTCGCCGACAGGTTTGAACCCGGGGAGCGTTCGTTTGTTGTGAAGTTCACCGGAAATGCACTATTTGACGGAAAGACTGCGGAAAAAACGCTTGTTCTGCGTCCTCTTGAGCTTACTGCCGCTGACTTTATTTTCAGCGCTCCGATGCTTCCAGTTGAATACAGCGGTATTGCGCATACTGCAAGCGTAGTTCCTGCGGCTGGTGTGACCGGAGTCGGTAAGATAACGTTGAAGTATTTCGATGAGAACGGCGGCGAAACTCAGCCGATATTACCCGGCGTCTATACTGTAAAAATCGACGTTGAAGCAGGGAGCGTGTACCCCGCTGTTAATGGGCTTACCGATGAAAGCTGGAAATTCACCATCGGAAAGACGATCATCACAGCAGATGATATCAGATTTACGCCGCCCGCAGAACTCAGCTACAGCGGCAGCGCAAAGGCGGCTTATGTGACATCAGACCGTCTTCCGGAGGAAGTAAACAAGCTTCTGGAAGTGAAGTACTTTGATGAAAACAACAACGAAGCCGAGCCGATAACTCCCGGAACCTACACCGTCAGCGTAAGCGTGAATGAATCCGACACCATCGCCGGAACGACAGTTCCGTTTACTTCCGGTGAATGGTGCCTTACTATCGTGAAAGCGGTAAAAATCATTCCCGATGTAGAACTGCCCTATATATGGACGGACGCAGGCTATAAGTCGGTGGAAATAAAAGGACTGCCTGACGATACCGGCGCCATGGAAGAACCTGTTATTGCAATAGACGACCCGGCAGAGGTCGTATTTTCTCCGGATTCTGTATCTTTCAGCAATGGCTTCATTAATTTCATGATTCCGACAACTGATTCATCATCTGTTGGAAAATCTTCGAAAATAACCATAACGCTGAAGACGCAGAATTACAAGGATATGACATTCTCGGTCAATATCCTGATCACTGACAAAAAGCCGCAGCAGGCTCCGGAATGCGTGGTGTCCGTTCAGCAGGTGAACACAACATCTTTCAATGTAGTAATAGAGCCGATCGACGACGCGGAATACAAATTCGACGGCTTCAGCTGGAGCTTAAATAATGTATCTGACTTTGTTGACCATGACACGGAAGTTGTTGCATATATCCGCATGAAAGAAACATCAGAGTATTCCGCAAGCGACGCAGCGTCAGCTACCATCAGAACCGGTCACGGTGAGCTTACTCATCACGAAGCGGTTTCCTCCACCTGTACCGTAAATGGAAATATTGAGTACTGGTCATGCGACTGGTGCCAGAGATATTTCAGCGATCCTGACGCGAAAAATGAGGTCAGCCTTGAAAGTATGGTGCTCCCACTCGCAAAGCACATTTCAGGCGAACCGAAAGAAGATTACAATGATTTCAAAGAAGCCGAATGCGGGATACCCGGATACCGTACCGAGGTAATTTACTGCACTGTGTGCAATGAGGAGCAGTCAAGGACAAGAGTAGATATTCCCGCCCTGGAACATAAGGTCAGCAAAATACTGAGAGACAACGAAGTGCCTGCAAAGTGCGAAGCACCTGGTTCTTATGATGAATATACAAAGTGCTTGCGGTGCGGTATCGAGCTTTCCAGAGATACCGTGACAGTACCCAAACTGGGGCACATCTGGTCTGCGGAATATCAGAAAGACCGGAACGGTCACTGGCATATCTGTGAAAACTGCAGCCAAGTCTCCGAAGTTCAGCCGCATATTTCCGGCGGTCCTGCGACTTACACCTCCCCGGAGATATGCACCGTGTGCGCTTATGAAATAACACCGAAAAAAACAAGCGGCGGTTCGGGCGGAAGCTCCGGAGGATCAGTCGGCTCCGGCAAGGGAGGCGCGGAGAAACGCAAAGAAACTCTGCCGTTCATGAATGGAGGCGACGGAAGCTGGAAAGACATCGCATCAATGCTGGAAGAACTTGCACCGGGAAGCAGTGCGGTCATCGAACTGAACGGCAATACCGATGTTCCGGAAATGGTATTCGCTGCGATGGTCAAAAACAGCCTTACGGTTGAGTTTTCGCTTGACAGCACAAAGAGCTGGGTGGCTGACGGATCAAGGCTCAATGCTATTTCTGACGCGGATTTTTCCATTCTGCCAGGGAACAATGATAAGAGCGGCCTGCGAGGAATTCCGGGCGCTGATCTGAAAATTTCCGGCACGGCTATCCCCGCCGGTTTAAAGCTGAATTTCAGAAAACAGTTTGCGGGTTATTTCGCAAATCTTTACAGACAGGTCAACGGGAAACCGCAGTTCCTGAAATGTGCAGGAGTTGGCGAAGACGGCTCTGCTATACTGTCCGGCACAGATTCGAAGGGCGAATATATCGTTATGGTGTGCGCCTACAGCGACCTTCCCGGCGACATGAACAATGATGGCGTGCTGAATGCGTTGGACGCGTCTGCTGTGCTGAAATACATCGTTGGAATGGGGACTGCCGCAAATCCGGAGGTTTCCGACCTTAACGGAGATAAAACCGTCAACGCGCTTGACGCTTCTCTTATTTTGAAAAAAGCAGTAGGTTTTTAAATAAAATGAACACTCCCGGAGCTGGCTTCAGCTTCGGGAGTGTTTTATTGTATATCGAACCACCCGGCAAAGGCGGCTCAGTATTAATATGGTGCCGGTAGCGGGGGTCGAACCCGCACGGTATCGCTACCAAAGGATTTTGAGTCCTCCTCGTCTGCCAATTCCAACATACCGGCTCAGACTCCGGATCCACCGGAGAATACAGTTATTGTACCACAAAATGACGGCTTTGTCAACAGTTTTTTTCACATTCAGCGGAGTGCAGCGAGCTTAACTGACCGCACGCCGCCGCGATGTCACCGCCGAACTCCCGCCGCATCGTGACCGAGACCCCGCGCTTCTTGAGAACATCGTAGAACGCCATGATACGCTCCCGGCTGCTTCTTGTGAATCCGCTGTCGTTGCCGTTGTAGGGGATTATGTTGACGTAGAATTCCCTGCCGTGCGCGCCGTAACCGACCAGCCCGGCGAGCTCCTCCGCCTGCTCCGGCGAATCGTTTACGCCGGAAAGCATGACGTACTCCAGCGTTACCCTGCGGTTGTGGAGCCGTGCGAACTCCCGAGCCGCCGCGATGACTTCCCGCACCGGATAACGTCGGTTCACGGGCATTATCTCCGAGCGGAGCGCGTCGTCAGCCGCGTGGAGGCTCACAGCAAGGCTGCATGGGTGCGGAAGCTCCGTCCACGCCCTGATCCCCGGGATTATCCCGCATGTCGAAACCGTAACGTGCTTCTCCCCGAGCGCCAGCGCCTTGTAATCCACGCAGTTGGCGCAGAAATCCCGCACCGCGTCGAAATTATCGAATGGCTCGCCTATCCCCATGACCGTCACGCTGTGGATATCCGCGTAGCACTCCCGGCGGATTTTCATCACCTGAGCCATTATCTCCCCGGCGGTGAGGCTGCGGCGCTTCTTGAGCCGTCCGCTCTGGCAGAACGCACAGCCCATCGCGCACCCTACCTGCGTTGAAACGCACACGCTCCCGCCGTACGCCTGCCGCATGAGAACGCTCTCGACAAGGCTTCCGTCCGGATATTCCAGCAGCAGCTTCTCCGTGCTGTCGTCGCCGCTGCGGGCGACCGTTTCAGGTAGCTCCATCGTGAATTCCTCCGACAGCGCGGATATCACCCTCTGCGCGAACGGAAGCTCCGAAAAATCTCTCAGACCGCGCTGATAGAGCCGCTCGAGCAGTATCGCGGCCTTCGCCGGATTCTCTCCCCGGCTGCTGAACCAATTCTCAAGCGCCGGGCGCGTCATTGACCAGATGTCCATTTAACCCTCCTGAAAACGCAGTCCCTGAATGCTGTCGAGCTGCTTCTGCCGCTTCATTATACCGCCCAGTACCGCACGCTTGTCAAGGCTCCACAGCGGAGCCAGCAGCTCCTCCCGGTCGCCGTCGCCGGTCAGCCTTTCTATCACGGTTTCCGGCGGGAGCAGCTCCAGCTGCCTTACCACCGTGCCGATGTAGTCGTCGCGCTCCATCGGCTGGTACTTTCCGGACTCCCACAGCCCCGCGAGCGTGGTGTTTTTTATGACGTGCAGCAGATGTATCTTCACCCCGTCCGGGCGCATTCCTCCGAGTATCTCTGCGGTCTGCTCCATCATCTCGGGCGTTTCCCCTGGAAGCCCGTTTATTATGTGCACGCAGATACGCAGCCCGGCATTCCGAGCCGTTTCGAATCCCCTGACGAACTCCGCGAAGTCATGCCCGCGGTTGATGAGCCGCGCGGTGGAGTCATGCGCGGTCTGTAGCCCAAGCTCCACCGTGACCGGAACGCCAAGCGAAGCGAGGAACTCTGCGCGCTCCCGGTCAAGGCAGTCCGCGCGGGTCGCGATTGAGATGCCGCAAATTTCGCATTCCAGAGCCTCGGAGTAGACCTCCCGAAGCCGGGCGAGCGTACCGTAGGTGTTCGTGTGCGCCTGAAAATACGCGATTATCCCCGCTTCCGGGTGAACCGAATGGATACGCTCCGTCTCGCGAAGGATCTGCTCCCGCACGGAAAGCTCCGGCGCCGTGAAGTAGCCGCTGCCGCCGGAGCAGTAAACGCACCCTCCAACGCCGCATGAGCCGTCGATGTTCGGGCAGGTGAAGCCTGCGTCCACGACGGCCTTGTAAACGGGTCTGCCCCAGAACCGCCGATTGTGGTATTTCAGCGTGTGGTAACGGCTTCCATCATCGGAAAATGCAAACTTTTTCGGCATGGGAACACCCCTTTTCTGAATAACTCTATGTAATTATAGCATACCCTGCGGATTTCGTCAACCTTATGTAAATTTTCAGATGTGTACCAGTCGAGAAAAGCGCATAGGTCAGCGGAATTTCCAGAACGTTTACATTTAATGGATTTACATTGCGTACATAAATTTGTGATTTATCACGAAAATACCTGCCCTGATTTGTGCAAAACTTAATTTTATTATACCTTGACAAATGTTTCAGAAAACTATATAATAGATTTATCGTCTTTTTCGATACAAGATATTGTGTTATTTTATTTCATTTTTTAAAAAGGAGCAATCAAAATAATGGCAATGATAACAATGATAAAGAAGCGTGACGGACGCCAGGTACCCTTCAACATAGAGAAGATCGCCAACGCTATCTTTAAGGCAGCCCAGACAGTCGGCGGCAATGACTACAGCGAAGCTATGGAGCTTGCGGACAAGGTGTGCCAGCAGCTCTCAGAAGAGGTTATAGGCAGGGATCCCTCCGTTGAGGAAGTACAGGATATGGTAGAAAGAGTGCTCGTCGAGCAGGGTCACGCAAAGACCGCCAAGGCTTACATACTGTACCGCGCAGACCGCACCAGGGCACGCGAGATGAACTCCACCCTGATGAAGATATACGAGGATCTGACCTTCATGTCCGCGTCTGACTGCGACATCAAGCGCGAAAACGCCAACATCGACGGCGACACCGCAATGGGTACCATGCTGAAATACGGAAGCGAAGGCGCCAAGCAGTTCAACGAGATGTACGTGCTCGACCCGAAGCACTCCCAGGCGCACATCAACGGCGATATCCACATACACGACCTCGACTTCCTGACGCTCACCACCACCTGCTGCCAGATAGACCTGCTCAAGCTGTTCCACGGCGGTTTTTCCACCGGCCACGGATACCTCCGCGAGCCGAACGATATTTCCAGCTACGCGGCGCTTGCGTGCATTGCCATTCAGTCTAACCAGAACGACCAGCACGGCGGTCAGTCCGTGCCGATATTCGACTACGCCATGGCGGAGGGCGTTAAAAAGACCTTCCGCAGACTGTACACCACCAACCTTGCGAAGGCGGTAAGCTTTACCCTCGGCATTGAGGATTACACCGAGGTGCTTGAGGAATTCAAGCTCATCGCAGGCGATATCGCCAAGGAATACGGACTGTACCCCAGCCTCCAGAACAACGACGAATACAAGGCGAAGGAATGGGAGATCGCGTCCGCGAAGTACGGCGACGAGTTCTCGCACCTCCAGGACAGAGCTGAAAAGCTCGCCGAATCCGAGACCGACCGCGCGACCTACCAGGCAATGGAAGCGCTCATTCACAACCTGAACACGATGAATTCCCGCGCCGGCGCGCAGAATCCGTTCTCCTCGATAAACTACGGCACCGACACCTCCCCGGAGGGCAGAATGGTTATCAAGAACGTAATGCTCGCCGAGGAACACGGTCTGGGCAACGGTGAAACTCCGATTTTCCCGATACATATTTTCAAGGTCAAGGAGGGCGTCAACTACAACCCCGGCGACCCCAACTACGACCTTTTCAAGCTTGCTATCCGCGTTTCCGCAAAGCGCATGTTCCCGAACTTCTCGTTCATCGACGCTCCGTTCAACCTCCAGTACTACAAGCCCGGCGACTACCACACCGAAGCCGCTTACATGGGCTGCCGCACCAGAGTTATCGGCAACATTTACGACCCGAGCCGCGAGATAGTCACCGGCAGAGGCAATCTCAGCTTCACCACCATCAACCTCCCGCGCCTTGCCATCGAGGCTCACGGCGACATCGACAAGTTCTACGCTTCCCTTGACGAAATGATGGATCTTGTCGTTGACCAGCTCCTGGCGCGGTTCAGGATACAGTGCAGCAAGCATGTAAGGAACTACCCGTTCCTGATGGGTCAGGGCGTCTGGATAGATTCCGAGAAGCTCTCCGAGAACGACAGCGTTGCCGAGATACTCAAGCACGGCACCCTCTCCATGGGATTCATCGGACTTGCAGAGTGCCTGAAGGCGCTCATCGGCGTACATCACGGCGAATCCCCCGAGGCGCAGAATCTGGGTCTTGACATCATCACCCGCATGAGAAAACGCATGGACGACGAGAGCGAAAAGACCCGTCTCAATTTCAGCCTGCTCGCAACTCCCGCAGAAGGACTTTCCGGCAGATTCGTCCGCATGGATAAGAAGATATACGGCGAGATCCCCGGCGTTACCGACCGCGAGTATTACACCAATTCGTTCCATATACCGGTTTACTACAACATCAGCGCTTTCCGCAAGATCAAGCTTGAGGCTCCCTACCATGCGCTGACCAACGGCGGCCACATCAGCTACATCGAGCTTGACGGCGACCCTCTGAAGAACCTCGACGCATTCGAGCAGATAGTCCGCTGCATGAAGGAGCAGGGCATAGGCTACGGCGCGATAAATCACCCGATAGACCGCGACCCGAAGTGCGGCTACACCGGCATCATCGACGACGAGTGCCCCTGCTGCCACCGCAAGGAAGAGGAGATCGCGTTCGAGCGTATCCGCCGCATAACCGGCTACCTGGTAGGCACGCTTGACAGATTCAACAATGCAAAGCGCGCCGAAGAATCCGACCGCGTAAAGCACGGAACTTCCGAGGAATAATTCAAAATCGAACCATCTGCTGTGCGGGGTGACAAGCTCCGCACAGCTTTTTGTGAAAGGAAAACTAATGGACATTAGAATAGCAGGAACCGTAGAGGATTCCATCGTAGACGGGCCCGGGCTGCGCTTCGTGGTTTTCGTGCAGGGCTGCCCCCATCACTGCGAAGGCTGCCACAATCCCGAGACCCACGACTTCTCCGCCGGGAAGCTCACCACCACCGACGCGCTCTATGAAATGTGCATGGAAAATCCTCTGTGCAGCGGCGTGACCTTCTCCGGCGGCGAGCCGTTCTGCCAGCCGGAAGCGCTTTACGAGCTGGGAAGCCGCTTCAAAGACGCCGGAAAACACCTGATGTGCTACAGCGGCTGGACGTTCGAGGAACTGCTGAAAAAGTCCGGGAGCGAGGAGTACGTCGGGAAACTGCTGAGCATTCTCGATGTGCTGGTGGACGGAAGGTTCGATATATCGAAGCGCTCGCTGTCGCTGCTGTTCCGCGGAAGCTCCAACCAGCGGCTTATCGACGTCCCCGCCAGCCTTTCAAAGGGCGAAGCCGTGGAGCTTCCAGAATGACGGTTACAAAATTGTAATAAAAAAAATCGCCGAAACGGTTGAATTGAACGCCGGATAATGCTATAATTATTGTATATCTACATTTTCAACGAGAAAGGAAATACCGTGAACCGGCATTTAAAGAGAATCGCCGCAGCGCTGCTCTGCTGCGTTATAACGACCTCCGCCGCTGGCTGCTTCGAAAAGGACGGCAAGGACGGAATAATAAAATACGACATAGCATATAATCCCGGCAGCCTTGACCCGCAGACTGCCTCCGACGACGCGTCGATACTTATAATAAACAGCGTTTACACCGGACTTATGCGCGTGCTACCCGATGGGAGCCTCGGGACCGGGGCCGCCGAGGACTACACAGTCACCGACGACGGTCTGACCTACCGCTTCAAGCTACGCAGCGACATCTGGTGGACTGACGTCAACAAATTCGAGACCGCCTGCACCGCCGCGGATTTCGTATACGGATTCCAGCGGCTTTTCGACCCGCAGACCCGCGCTCCGAGGGCTTCCGAGTACTTCTGCATAAAGGGCGCGAAGGCGCTGAACTCCGGCGCGGCTTCCGATTTCTCGAAGCTAGGCGTGAAAGCCGTCGGCGACTACGAGCTTGAAATAACCCTGGAATACCCCGACCCGCGCTTCCCCGAGCTTCTCGCTGAAGCGCCCGCAATGCCCTGCAACGAGGAGTATTTCATAGCCTCCCAGGGGCGCTACGGGCTTTCCGGGGATACCACCCCCTCAAACGGCGCATTCTATATAAAATCCTGGGATTTCGACCCTTACACCATCACCGACAACAATCATCTCATACTGCGCCGCAACGCGAAAAACAGTGAAACCTCCCCGGTTATCCCCTCAGGTCTGAACTTCTTCATCGAGGGCGACGAGGATTTCGTCGACGACTTCAACTCCAGCGTTATAAGCTGCATAGCAGTCGACGAGGAGCAGCTCGAGCTGCTGAGCGGCAAGTTCACCGTGCAGGAGTACGACGCGATAACCGTCGGGCTTACGCTCAACACGGATTTCGGTCTGTTCTCCGATCAGGAATTCCGCAAGGCGCTCGCGAGCCTGGTCGACCGCGAAAAGCTCTCCGAGGGAAGCTCCCACGCCGCGGCGTACGCGATAGTGCCCGGGGAAGTCACCCTGCTCGACAAGCCCTACCGCGAGTTCGCCGGTGATAAACTGACCCCGGACTACAGCGTGGAAAAATCACAGGAATACTATCAGAATGCGCTCCCGCGGCTGGATACGAGCCTGTTCTCGGGAGCCAGGATAATCATGCGCGAAAACGAAACCGCCTCGGCAATGCTGTCCGTGATAATGCAGGAATGGCAGCGCGAATTCGGGTTCTACTGCGTAGTTGAGGAGTTATCAGAGGCCGACTTCAGCGCGCGGCTGTCCTCCGGCGACTATGAGATCGCCGTGCAGGAGCTGTCCGGCAGCGTGAACAGCCCCGGAGCGTACCTCCAGGCGTTCACCACCGACGGCGCAGGGAACTACTCTGGCTACCACAGCGCGGACTCCGACGGGCTGATAAAGGCTGCGCAGCGCGCCGCAGACCTCGCCGACAGCGCAAAGCTGTACGCCAAGGCGGAGCAGTCGATAATAAACGGCGCGGCGTTTATCCCGCTCTACTACAAGAATGAATACTTCTGCATAAACAAGGATTTCGCGGATATTTACTACGATCCGTTCAACAAAACAGTGGATTTCACCAACGCAAAGGCTTATTAAATACCCGATACACCTTATACACCTGGAGATACGTAATTTATGGATAACACAAACTCAATGATGGAGCGGCTCGACGAGTTCCTGCTCGATGTTCAGAAGCCGTCGAGGTACATCGGCGGCGAGACCGGCTCGGTCGTCAAGGACAAGTCGAAGGTCGACATCCGGTTCGCGTTCTGCTTCCCGGACACCTACGAGATCGGAATGTCCCACCTGGGCATGAAGATACTCTACGGTCTGAAAAACGCAGTCCCGAACTACTGGTGCGAGCGAGTATTCATGCCGCTCCCCGATATGGAGGAGCAGATGCGCGCCCGTGATATACCGCTGTACGCGCTGGAAAGCCTCGACCCGATAAAGGACTTCGATTTCATCGGATTTACGCTTCAATATGAAATGAGCTACACCAACGTGCTGGAAATGCTCGACCTGGCAGGCGTTCCGGTGCTCGCCTCCGAGCGCGAGGGTCTGACTCCCATCGTGATGGCAGGCGGTCCCTGCGTATGTAATCCGGAGCCGCTGGTGGATTTCTTCGACCTTTTCGCCATCGGCGAGGGCGAGGAGATGAACCTCGAGCTGATGCGCCTGATGGAGGTCTGCAAGAAGGAAGGCACGACCCGGCAGGAATTCCTGCGCCGCGCCGCCCAGATCGAGGGAATATACGTTCCGTCGCTGTACGACGTGGACTACAACGAGGACGGCACCGTAAAATCGATAACGGCGAAGGACGGCGCCCCCGCAAAGGTCAGAAAGCGCATTATAAAGGACTTCGACAAGGTATACGCGCCGGATAATTTCGTCGTGCCGTTCACCCAGATAGTCCACGACCGCGCCGTAGTCGAGGTTCTGCGCGGGTGTATCCGCGGCTGTAGATTCTGCCAGGCGGGGTTTATCTACCGCCCCTACCGCGAGAAGCAAAAGGACACGATACTCGCCCAGACAAAGGCGCTGTGCGAGAACACCGGCTACGACGAGGTATCGCTGTCGTCGCTGTCCACCGGAGACTACAAGGATATCGTTGGGCTGCTGAGCGAGCTCACCGACTACACCACCGGCGAAAAAATCAACCTGTCGCTGCCGTCGCTGCGAATCGACCGATTCAGCGACGAGGTGCTGAAAAAAATCACCGACGTCCGCAAATCCGGTCTGACCTTCGCGCCGGAGGGCGGCACGCAGCGTATCCGCGACGTAATAAACAAGAACGTCACCGAGAAAAACGTGATGGACAGCGTGCGTATAGCGTTCGAAGGCGGCTACACCAACATCAAGCTGTACTTCATGATGGGGCTCCCCACCGAAACGATGGAGGACGTCGAGGGCGTATACGAGCTTGCGAAGGCGGTCATTGAGGAATTCTACGCGACCCCGAACCACGCCAAGGGGCGCCCTGGAGTTGCCGTATCGCTGTCAACGTTCATTCCGAAGCCGTTCACGCCGTTTGAATTCGAGCCGCAGCTCGACGAGGCGGGGGTCAAGGAGCGCCAGGCGCACCTGAAATCCATCAACAACGACCGCAAGATAGTGATAAGCTGGTCGAAATACGACCTGTCGCTCATCGAAGCCGTGCTTGCCCGCGGAGACCGCCGTACCTCAAAGGCGATATACGCCGCCTGGAAAAAGGGCTGCAAGCTGGACGGCTGGGACGAGCACTTCAAGTTCGACAAGTGGAAGGAAGCTTTCGAGGAATGCGGCCTTGACATGGCGTTCTACGCCAACCGCCGCCGCAGCTACGAGGAGGTCGCGCCCTGGAGCCACATCGACATGCTGGTAAGCCGGGAGTTCCTCATTGAGGAGAACAAGCGCGCCCACGCCGGAGTTACAACGCCGAACTGCCGCGAGAAATGCTCCAGCTGCGGCGTAGCAAAATGCGTAGGAGGTGAGATCTGCCGTGCCATCCGTTAACACAAGAGCGTTTTTCTCGAAGATGGGCAGGGCGAAATACATCTCCCATCTCGACCTCAGCAGCGTAATAATCCGCGCTATGAAGCGGACTAAGCTCCCTATCTGGCAGACCGAGGGCTACAACCCGCGCACCTACGTCACGTTCATGCTGCCGCTGTCGCTGGGACAGGAGGGCGAACACGAAGCGATGGACTTCCGCATGCTTGAGGACGTTCCCGCCGATGAGATACGGGACAGACTGAACGCCGCTCTGCCCGCAGATATCCGCGTGACCGAGGTGACGGTGCCGAAGGATAAAAACACCGACATCACCGCCGCAAGGTACCGGATAGAATCCTCCGCCGACCCGGAGAAACTCCGGGCGCTGTGCGAAAAGGAGCAGATTAACATTGAAAAGCGCACGAAGAAAGGCTCCGCGATAGTCGATCTGAAGCAGCTCATGACCGACGTGGAACTTGACGGAAACGTGCTGCGCGTGACCTTCCCGGCGGGAACTACGTTCAACATCAACCCTTCCCTGCTGTTCGAGGCATACGCCGCGGAATACGGCGAAAAGGTGAAGCGCCTGCGGATAGTCCGCACGAACATATACAGCGGAAACCGTGAATTCGAATAAAAACTGCGGCGTTCCCCGAACGGAGCGCCGCTGAGAACGTCGAAAAAGTCCCGTTGGGACTTTTCCGCCGAACATCCGCGCCGCGCGCACGGTTTGTCGGCAAAGCCGACAAACCGCACACTTGCGCGGATAGAAGTGTTTTTTGCCTCGGCAGATGCGGGAGCGTCTGAGGGATATATAACCGCCAAAGTCCGAAACGACCGTTCACTCGGTTGTTTCGGGCTTTTTTTCTGCGTCGGACGAAATTTGCCCGACACCGTTAAAGTAAACCTCAATGTCCTGTCGGCGTTTGCCATCAACCTTTTCAGCTTGATGAACTACCACCTTATCGACTAATTCGTTGAGAATCTGCGGCGAAAGCTCCGTTATATGCGAATACTTCTTTACAATAGCAACGATTTTGCCAACATCAGTTTTCTTGGCTTCAAGGTCAGACAATTCTTTCCTAGCCTGCTGAAACACCGAGGACTGATTTTTTTGTTCAGCTATGTACTTTGCCGAGAGTTTTGTGAACATTTCAGCGGTTATTTGCCCGGCAACCTTGTCCTCATATAGCTGAGAGATTATGCTGTCGATTTGTTCAATGCGCCGTTTAGCCGCGTCAGCAGTTTTCTTTAGCGAGTTTGTCTGTTTCAACTGTTCAGCTGTTCCTCGTTCCATGACCTGGCGAACGAATTCGTCCTCGTATTCTGAAACAAACTTCATTACATCGTTTATCTGACGTATCAGAAGCTGTTCCACAACGTCTGCCCTGATATAATGCCCTGTGCAGGAATTAATACGTTTGCGAAATCCGGAACAGCAATAGTATTCAGCCTGCTCGGGCGGCTTAACGTAGTACAGTTTCCTCCCACAGTCAGCACAGAAAAGATGCCCCGACAAAACCGGTATCTGGTGGTTATGCTTTACATTACGCCGTCGTCCTTGTCGGATCTTCTGAACCAAATTCCAAGTTTCACAGTCGATTATCGCTTCTTGGGTGTTAGGGACAATCTGCCATTCCTCTTGCGACACATTTATGCGCTTCTTGATTTTGAATGATTTTCTCATGCTTTTCCCGTTTACCGTATTACCGACATAGGAACCATTTTCAAGTATGCGTGTTATTGTGCCGCCATTCCACAAAAATTTTGTTTCATCTGTGAATTTACGATTGACGATCCCGTGAATAGATTTATAAGCCGTTGGAACCAATATCTGTCTGGAGCTAAGACTTACTGAAATCTGGTTTGTATTCATTCCCTGCAAATATAGCTGAAATATTTCTCGAACAACTTCGGCAGCTTCTTCGTCAATTATCCATTGCTTGGGATTATCAGGATTCTTGATATAACCGTAAGGCACATTTGAAGTAAGATGTTCGCCCGCCCGTGCCTTTGCCCGATTGACCGCCTTGATTTTCTTGCTTGTGTCTTTAGCATACCATTCGTTCATGATATTCTTGAACGGAATAAAGTCGTTGTCGCCGTTTGCACTGTCATAGCTGTCGTTAATTGCGATGAAACGGACATTGTTCTGCGGAAATAAAATTTCCGTGTACATACCCACTTGAATGTAATCTCTTCCGAAACGGCTCATATCCTTGACTATAACCGTTTTGACCTCGCCGTTCTGAACATCGTTCAGCATAGCCTTGAAACCGTCGCGCTCGAATGTCGTTCCGGATATTCCGTCATCAACGTAAAATCTGGTGTTGAAAAAGCCTTTTTCGTCAGCATATTGTGTAAGCAGTTTCTTCTGATTTTCAATTGAGAGGCTCTCGCCCTCGTTATCATCATCGCAGCTAAGCCGGCAATAGAGTGCGGTGACTGCACCGCTTTCGGTTATTGCGCTGTTCAAGTTCATTAATGTCCTCCTCCCGCCGCTTGAACAAACGCAGACCTTACCTTATTTATATTATAACATGGCTGGGAGGGTTTGTCCATAGATTTTCTAACTTTTTTGCTTTAAAGTGCCGAAAAGAATTTTCTTAACTGTTTTCTTTACAAATTCTGGAGAAACATTCTTGGCATTGGTTTTCACAACGTATGTGGTGTTGCCAATAACGACTTCCTCCATGCTCATTTCGCTGTTTGGCTTACAAACTTCCATTGACAGCTCCTTTCTCGCTTATAATTTGTTTACATAAACTAATGTCGTTACCATTGGCTTATGTAAGCAGACTACAATCTAAAACAGGTCGGACATTCCGCTTTTTTCGTACAGTCCGACCCATTTTTCTGACCATATCTTCTTCAAAGCAAACTGCGAGTAGTTACGCATTCGCACATAGGACTCTCACCTCTGCCCATTCCTGTGGGCGAATAACCCTGCGGGTTACTCTGCCGTCACCGGAAGTATCATTATATTGCAGGCTGCAAATGCGCTCGTTCCTTTAAGGACGCCCTATGCGTTTAGGGCGCCTGCGAACCGTCGGCAGGTGATATGGTATCTTTTATTCTCGCGCAAAAAAGTAGGTGGTCACGGATAATGAGATACCAAATCAGATCGAAAGCAGGAATGTCTTGGCGCTTGTCTGTCAGAAACAGCACAGCACTGCAACTTATGTGTCTGCTTTGCTATTCAGTTTTCACTGAGCTTTCACAAGCATTCATGCCTGTACTTTAATAATATCATAAATCCGCTCTGAGAAATCCCGATTATCAGGAATGGGGTTTCGTATTACAGTAATTTTATAACATTTCAAAGTTTTATTTTGTTTCGCGGGTGCTTTACAGATAAAATTTCCTTCTGCTTTGCCATGGCAACATGAGTGTAGATCTGTGTTGTAGTAATGGAGCTATGCCCGAGTATTCTTTGAATATAACGGATATCCACGTCCTCTTCAAGCAGTAAGGTTGCAAATGAATGCCTAAACATATGCGGAGTAATGTGGCGTTCGTACCCAATGGACGTAACGTAGCGGTTTATCATTGCCCGTACTGACTGCTCAGACAGACGATGTTTCAGCTTATTAACAAAGAAAAATCCCGCGCAGGAAATATCGTCTTGAAAAACGGCAAAATAGTTGCTGAGCGCTTTCAGAACATCGGGGTTTTCAATCTGGATTATTCGTTCTTTTGAGCCTTTGCCGAAAATTTTCAGTGTATGGTTTTCCAGGTCTATTGCGTCGGGGGTAAGGGTGCATATTTCGGATACCCTAGCTCCGGTAGCAAAAAGAGTTTCAAGCACGGCAATATCGCGGAGTGCGCATTTTCTGGAATATTCAGTCCGGCAGAACTTCAGCGAGCCGTACGCCGAAGCTAAAATTGCATTGATTATATTAAATGGGATAGTTTTAGGAAGCATTATAGGTTCGCGAAACGACGTGTCGATTTTATCGAATGGATTCATGTCTATGATGTCCTGAACCATAAGATAATGTGTGAACGCTTTCAGCGCAGCAATCTTCCGTTTTGCAGTTTTGGGTTTGAACTGCTTATGAAGCTGGGTTATGTATTTCCGGATATTCTCGCGGTCATATTTGTTCCGGGTGAATTCAGCAAATTGCTGAAGGTCTATCTGGTACGCTTTGGTTGTTTTGGGGCTAAGGGTTTTCTGCTCAATGCAGTATGCGAGATATGTGCTGATAGCTTCTTGTAGAATCATGGTTTTTTCTCCTTTTGTTTTTATATCAACATTATACCCTTTCATAAATTGTTTGTCGAATTGCACATATTCAAAATGCCAATTTGTGCATAACGACGTATTTTGAGTGTTAATATTGAAATTACACTGGGTTAGGAGTATAATGATTGTATAAGGTTATAGGCAGATAACATTATATTATCATAAACTACCAGAGGAGGTTTTGAATGTTATGAATGTATTTGATCAAATTTTGCTAATTTTAATATCAATATTCAGTGTAAGGGATTTATTGGCGTAGAACATAGATATACCTAAGAATAAAAAATGGTCGTGGTTGTTTTATAACTACAAGGAAATCAACCAGGTGCCTAGTTGTTATCAATTGAGCAAAATCAAGGATAATAGCATGCCCATATCAATAAAAATCTGACATAACAACACAATTACTTATTGTTTTAGGTGAGCATACAAAATATTTTGAAAATACTGTTTATTGTGACAGAGATAAAAGAATTCCTATTCATTATTTGGTATCAACACTAGAGGCTTCTTATGTAAAAAGCGACCTAAACGTTTTGGTAGATTCTATCAGTCTTTTGGAGTAAATACTTCAAGGGAACCTCTAAAAACCGGTTTGAAAAGGGAAAATGGGTAGAGTGCGCCGAAT
>ERZ780148.534-NODE-534-length-31550-cov-8.560502_pt1 | contig 31550 bp, 28 predicted proteins | sample MGYA00510984_ERZ780148 | MGnify/ENA primary metagenome ERZ780148 (study PRJEB29588, sample SAMEA2160902) | human gut metagenome | biome: human gut; feature: human-associated habitat; material: faeces | place: Denmark | collected 2008/2010 ...
ACCGGTACTCTGACACCCTCTCCTCTTAAAAACCATTCGTACTCAAGATCCAGATGTCCTATATCAACTGCTTGTCTTCCTGTTTTTGCCAAATCATATGCCATGACTGTAGCGACAGGTCCAAGTGCAAGAAGATATAATGCATCCTCTTTCTCCTGCATGGCGGCTTTAAATATTTCATCATATTTATTTATCGCATCTACTGCCGGTCCTAATATTCTTGTAACAGACTTCGCTCCTGAAAGCAGGTCATTTCCCTCTCCAAATCGTGTAAATACACCTTCTATAAGCACAACATCCCTGTTCTTCCATAAAAGTTTGAGCTTGTCAAATCTATTTTTAGGTCCATCAGTAAAAGTATCTGCAAATGTAATATATGGTCTTGTCACATATGCATTATAATATGATTTTTGAGATTCTAAAAGACTCATATGCTCTTCTCTTGCACCATTTGACATATAATGTCTTATCTCCCGTTTTGAAGCTTCTGAGTATTTCTCAAGACTTCCATAATTATCCGCTATGGCAATCATTATGTTCTCATCATCACTTGCCAAAACTTCCAACAATTTTTTCGCAAGTCTTTCACTGTATGTTGCAGTAAATTTTGCCCTGAGATTTCCTGAAATACATGCAAATTCACCGTCACCGAACCTGCACATCGACTTTTTTCCTTTTAAAAGTTCATCCAGTGTCTCATCACATGACAATACCGTTGGTACATCAAGCAAATCTTTTTCAAGCCTTTTGTCAGTCACTTCATACATGACATTCTTTTTAAAACAATCCATTTCCGATAAAAGCATGTTATATGCTTCAGACAAAGTCTGTATTGACTCTACAAGCATATTATTGACTTTTTCACAATTTGCTACCTTTTTAGCTAATTCAAAAACTCTTCTTTCATCCATTAAAATCCCCTTATTATTACCACTTACGTAATATTGTCTTTCTCTCCATAGGATCAAGTTTACTTATCTTTGGGTCATCATAATAAGAATCGTTTCTTATATGTGTTGTTGAAATTTCCTCAAATATTGCTCCGTTTCTTGATGTAAATGCATGTTTCTGGCCACGAAGAACAGTCTGCACATCTCCTGCTTTAAGTTCCTTCTCCTCGCCATCGAGAACAATCTCAAGGTCTCCATATAGAAGCTGGAATGTCTCTTCTTTTATCTTATGCATATGCATAGGATGTTTCTGACCCGGAAGGACTATCAAAAGTTTCTTACAATATTCTCTATTTATAACACTTACAATAATGGCTCCTGTCTGTCTGAAGTTCTTCATTCCATAATGATGTGAAAGTTCTATCTCAATATCGTCTCCAAGTGCAATTCCAGCCTCATAAAGCATACCTTTTGCATCATGTATAATACTTCTTGCAAGCTTTGTCGGTGTAATATGCCTTGTCTCAAAAAGTGCCTCATTAGCTGCATAATCTCTTGACACTTCTATTCCGTCGTTAAACTCTCCGCTGTTCATCTGTTTTTCCTGACATGGCATTGCAAAGAATACATCTTCAATTCCTATAGTATCTCCTGCCTTGATGTCATGTTTAAGATAAACTCCACGCATAAGAGAATTGAGAGAATCTATCTCCGCCTGACTTACATATTTGTCATTTTCCTTCTTTGTAGTACATATGGTCTTTGCTTTAATTGAAGCCTCTACCCATTTGTCTGCCTGAGCAGGTGTCATAGAATATGCATTTATCGAATATTTTTCTGTCGGCAGTGCTACATGTCTCTCAAGTATCTTTGCACCTTTTGCTACCGCAAGCATTGCAACAGTATTATCATCTGGGTCTTCATGTCCTGAATATCCTATTGTAATGTCTCTGTATCTTTTATTCATGCGGTCAATAAAATCAAGCTGAAGATGATCCGCCGGTGCCGGATATTCTGCAATACAATGTAAAAATGCAAAATCACATTTTTTGTGAGAAAAGAAATTATAAAGCTTTTATAGAATATTTCTTACTTGTTATAATTAATATTACAATCTCTGGTTTACTTGTAACTAAAGTTTATAATTATATACATTTAAATGCTACATTCATAAAAGTTATTATAGATTCTATAATATTTGTTGTAAATTATTTCTTGCAAAAGTTAATTATATTTAGGAAAAACTAAAAACTACAAGGTTCTGTGACACATTGTAGTTTTTATAATTGTAAAATGAAAAAAGCATCTGAATCAACGAGGTTGATTTAGATGCGAACAATTTTATTGGTAGCATCCAATCTCGGAAAGCTGGATGTTCCATTTTTAATTTATGCAAATTTCCTTTGCTATATACATCGTACCACAAAACATAGTTATTGTCAATTTTTATTTTTTCTAATTAATTTTTGGTTTTCACCAGTATCAAGTTCAAATGTTTCACATTCTTCAAGCTCATAGTTAATTACAAAATTATAATTATACAACTTAGATTTAGCTGCTTTATATATAAGAGATAAATCATCAAGATAGGGATTAGAAGTAAAATTGCTTTTTGATGGAGTAGAACTATTTCCATTTTTTATTATAATTTCCATCAATTTAAGATAAGAAATACAATCTTCTTGATTTTTTGTTTTTACCCTATCCATTATTTCTTTAGGTGTTTTTGCTTTATGTTTTTTAAACACATCTAACATAGTATCATGATAATTAGGGTCTTCAATTGACAATTTTAACTTTAATAAAAATGGATTTCTTAATAAGTATTCAAAATAACTATAGTCTCCACGATGTTTTTCAATTATTTCTTCTAATTTTTGAGATAATTCTTTATCTTTATAAATATAAATCACAAAATTTTTCAAATAATCAATTAATAAATCTTTAAATAATTCCACTTCTTCTTTTGGAGTGTCATCATCAATAAGTGGTTCACTTGACTCAGATAAAGTATTGATTAACAATTTAAATTTTATTTTTAAAAATGATTTAACATAATCCATAAATTTATTTTTTGTGTCCATATCAATTGGTAATGCTTCGCTAAGATAAGTGTATTTTAAAATTTTATTTTTTAATGTTTTTAATAATTCATCTCGTTTACTGTAATCATTATTTTTAATAAACTCAAGAAACCAAATATACATTCCATCATTAAAACTTGTTAATTTTTCATAATGTGATTGCACATAATTATATAATTCATTTTCTAGTTTTTTTAAATTATCAAAATTTGCTTCTTCTTTAGGAATTTCTAACTCAAATGCTTGAACTACTTCATATAGTTTTTCGTACATTTCTTTTATTTTCTTTTGAAAAACTTTATATATTGTTTCGTAATCAATATTTTGAAGATATGCGAGAAGTTCAGCATCAAAACTAAACGTTGTAAAAGAAGATTTTCCTTTAAACTCAAGATTTTTGATATAAGAGTCAGTGGTTGGAATTTTTTGTACATATTTTAATTCTTTTAAAAACTTAATAAATTTGCCCTTGGTATTTATAAGTTTTGAATTTGTATAATCTCTAAATCTTATAGTTTCTGGTTTTATAGTTATCATAAAGTCTTCTAGAGTAGTAGGTAACTCTAATACTTTTGGAGGTTTTGCAAAGGCAAGTGATTCTGAAATTATAAGACTTTCAAGACCTTCATTTAATTCAAATTCATAATGTTCTAAAAAATCTCCGTCATATGTGATATTATCGACTATAATATTTAATTTTTTTAATGAATTAGGAAATACTAATTTTCTTCCTTGAGCCATTTCTTTGTTATATGTTTTTACAAGATTTGGATAGAATAAAATAGTTTGTCTATTAATATTTATCTCAGTAATTCCATCAAAAATTTTATAATTTTGATTATCAGTATTTGTGTAATTTAAATATGGAAAAGGTTCCAACACATTATATAACAGGTAATCATAAATCTTATATAAATCATAAAGTTCTTTATCTTTTAAAATTCTTTCTTTATGATGAGGATTTTTTAAAAACACTCCAGTTAATTGCATTACTGTTTCAAGTGGAATATATTCTTCAAACTCAAACATATTTCTTTTTAAGGATGTAGCTGCAAGATATGTACAATCACTTACTTGATAGTTTTGGAAAAATTCTTTCATTTTATAAGGATTATTAATAGAAAATAATAACATTGTTAGTTCTGGAGAACATAATATTCTACCATAATCAAAAACACCATATTCATTTTTTACAGCATTATTTATTAAACTAGCTAGGGTTCTATAATCTCTTTTTGAAAAATTAAATCTTTTATATTCTTCAAAAACACTATTACTTTGCATAAAAGTACTTACTTTTTTAAAGAATACTTCTTTCATAATTTCTTTTTCTTCTTTAGATCTTGCACAGTCATGTAAAATTTCTCTATGGTTACCATAATCTATTTCATATGAATTTACTTTAAATTCTACAAGTTTATAAAGTAGTTCTTTATCTTCAATTCTTTTATATTCTTTAATTGCCATGTATTTAGTAATTAATCTATTTATAGAATGTATTCTTGTAATTCTGTCTAAATGAGTAAATTCTAAAAGATTATCAAATTCATTTTCTAAATCTTTTAAAACATTTTTATTTTTAAAAAGTAATACTTCTAACTTTATTTGCATTAACGTAAGATAATTTTTGTTTTGATAATTTTGTACATATTCTTTTAATGAATCAGGTATAAATGCAGGAATATAACCAATAAGTCTTCCACGTAAATCATTATAATATTTAGGATCTTTTTCTAAATTTAAATTTTCTATTATTGATAAACAAGAATTAGTTTGTAAATTTATTAATTCAATATCTTTCTGAGCATTAAATATTTGAATTTGTAATCTAGATATTTCATTATCTATAGCACTCTTTTTATTGTGAGATAAAAATGGAATAGATTTTAGACTTGATAAAGCTGCCATTCTTAAAAAAGATTCTTCTTCGATAGCCTTTAAAATGTGAGCATAACCATTGAGTCTTGCAAGTAAATTGGTTACATATTCATAGTTATATCCTTTGCTATTTGAATTATTTAAAATATCATGAATATGTATTTCTAAACTAGTTAAAATATCTATATAAACTCTGATATCATCAGTTTCAGTACTCTTTAAATGAGTACTTAATATTGTCTTTTTATTAGATAAAATTTTTTTATATTCTTGATAATATTGTTCACAAAGTTCTTTGTTTTTAACGTTGTCAAAAAAGCTATTCGGAGGCATGATGATACTATCTTGTAAGTTAACAAGACATAAAACTTCTTGGTTTAATTTAGATTTTTTGAAAAACTTAAAAAATAAACTCATGAGTAACCCCCGCCTAAAGTAGTTTTTATTATAGGATAATTCCTAGTAGAAGTCAATATTTTCTTGCAAAATCAGGCATTTTGTGGTAAGATAGAAAAACACTTGTTTAAGGGGGATATATATGTTTATTAAATTTAAAAAATATATGAAAAATGTTAAAAGTAATATGATTAGTGATTTGCAAGGTTATAAAAATATTTTAAATATGTTAGAACTTTGGCCATTAGATTTTCAAAAATATGTAGATATGTTAAAAGACACTAAATCAAATGAAGTAATAGACATGTTAAATGAAGTTCTTGGAGATTTAACAAAATATGATATTAAAAGTGCTAAAGAAAGACTAAAAAAACATATTGGAATGTTAAATACACAAATTTATATATGTGATAGCCAAATTAGGGCTTTTGATAATGAAAAAGCTATCGGCGCAATTGAAGACTTTCCATTATTTTTTGTAACACTAATATCAATAATTTGTAAAAATTATCTAACAAACAAAGAAGCTATTAAAATTTTTGGTAGTGCTATTTCCTTTAAAGGCAAGAAAAATGGTGAAAATAAAACTTTCGAAGATTTATGGAAATGTGATTTTGAAAGTTTAAAACCATTAAGTAATTATTTTGATATTTATGGTAATTTTCAAAATGGCGGAGATAGTGAATTACTAATGATTTTATTTAATCAATTAAGTAAAGCTACAAGGCTAAAAGAACTTGGTATAAATAATGATGAATTAAAATTAATAAAGTATACTTCTTTATCTAACAAATTAATGATTGAATTAAGAAGTAGTTATGAAGAATATTTAAAAACTGCTATAAAAAGAGAAGTGAAACCTGAAATAAAAAAAGAAAAGAAGTCTGAGGTAAGAAAAGAAGCTCTTGACCCAATTATAGTAGAAGCAGAAAAATTAAGTTTTTTGACTGATGAAGATAAAGAAATTTATTTTATGGCATGTAACCTTATAAGTTCTCTTGCTGGCAGAAGCGATTATGATTATTATATGGAAGCTTTATTAGATATTCAAAGCCTTGAAGAATTATATAATGATGAAGATAGAGAGTATTTTGATGAAATAATAAATGATGCCATTAATAAATTAAAAATATTATTAAATATGTTTCATATAGATAAAAAGATTAGAAAACCAGAAGTTGTTTTCTTAAATGATATTAAAGGTAATTGCTATTTTAAAGAAGACTTAGATAATGTTGATAATAGTTTAAAAAGTAAAATAGATTTATTACTTGAAAAAGTTAAAAGTGGTAATAATCATCGTACAGTTTTAGATGGAAACTTAAAAGCTGGAGAATTACTATTTATAAATGGTTCTAATCTATCAATTAGTTTTTGTAAAATAGCTTTTGATACATATCTAATTATTGGAATGCATTCCATAAATGAAGGTTTTAACTTAGATATAAATAGATATCATTTAAATAAAAAGTATATTGAAGAATTAAAAGAACTAATGAAAAATGATGATGATAGAAATAAAATGGTTTTAGACGGAAATTTAGTGATTGAAACATCAGTTACAAGAAAGAAAGTTAAGTAAAGGAGAAAAGTTATGAGTGATAATGAAAGATTTACGTTATATAAATATTACGAATGTTTAGTAAACAAACTAATTAAAATAAGGGGTAGTAGAAAATATTTAAGTGATTCCCTAGAAGAAAAATATGCTACATCTATTAATAGATTAATTGATAGTTTTGATTTTTATGAAGATCAAAAAAAATTAGAGGAAGAATATAGCATTTTAATAAATAATTTAAAAATAAAGTTCAAAGAATATGCTAGTGAAATACTTGCAAGTCATAAAATAACGGCACATATTGATTTAAATTTTGATTGTAATTTTGATACATTTGTTGATCAAGTGCATGAAATAATAAAAGTTTATGTTAGAAATAGACGTTTAGTATTTAAAACAGAAAAAAGAATACAAGAATTAACTGAAGGAAAAGAAAAAAATTTAGTAATAATTAATTTTATTGATGAAATAAAACGTAAATTAATTGAAATTGATAGTTCTATAGATTTTAATAAAAATATAGATGAAATAAGAAGAATGTTAAAAGAATTATCTGGTATGATGAATAAACATCAAGTATATTGTGAAACAGTTTTAAAATTAGAAAATATAATCGGAGATTGTGCACCAGATTCATTAATAATTTTTCTAAACAATATTAATCTAGCTCTTTGGGAAGGGCGTTATGCATATTTAGATTCATTAGTTTTTGGTATGAATTTATCTTTAGAAAAATTTCAATCAAGAAAAAGTGATGTTTTTTCTAGTTTAGCTTTAATTAAAGAAAATTATAATACTAGAATAAATTCATTAGGTAAAAATGATTTAAGTAAAATAGATGTTGCCAATAAAATGCTTGAAATGATAAAGAAAATATTAAAAAGAGTATTAAAAGATCAGGAAAGTAGAGATATTTTAAGAACTCTTACAAGTATTAAGTTTGAAAATGTCGAAGAAATATATGATATAGTTCAATCTAAAACGAAAAATGTTTTTGTTAAAATAAAAGAAAAATATGATGGTGAAACTATCTTACTTAAAACAGGTTATGCTAATAGTAAACTTTATTGTACAGGTTTTACATCATTCGGAGAAGAAACATTTGAATTTCATAGATCAACATTTATTAGAAATTACATTAGTTTATATGATTTGTTAACTTCAGGAAAAATTGATAAAAAATATTTATTAGAATTTGCTAGTATGATTGGAATGCCTTTAAATGAAGATTTGCAAAATTCTAGTGAAATAAGTATAATTAATAAAGCTGTAGATTATCTTGATGCTAAAAGAGCAATTAATAAAAGCAATCAAAATGTTGTTTTAAAAAGAGAAAAAATTTAAATGGAGTAAATCATGGATTATAGTGAAGCATTAAAGTTATTTGGATTTACAGGTAATTTTACAAAAGAAGAATTAAAGAAAAGATACTTGGAATTATCTAAAAAATATCATCCGGATTTAAATGGTGATGAAGAAATGATGAAGAAAATTAATTTGGCATATGAAGTATTAAAAAATGATAGTTTTCAATATAAAACAGCAAAAGAACAAATTAATTATGAAGAATTAATGGAATCATTAATAAAGTATGATAAATTAGAAAAAAAGTTAGGGACTTATGCTAGTAAAACATTTTATTTGTCAAATACATTAGAATTTAAATATGCAAATGAGATTGAAAAGGTTATTAAAAAATTTTATTGGATTAAATCCATAATAACGTTAGATTTGTTTTATAATGGTCTTTTAGGCTGTATAAAAGATTTATTTGCAAAGTACAAAAAAGAAGTATTAAAAAGTGTACCTGAATTCTGGATAAGCAAATTTGAACCAATTAACGATGAGTGTTCTTTTGATGAATATGTAAAAGAAGTAAATAAAATTAGAACAAAATATGAAAAAGTTGGTACGGATTTAGATAAAATTATATTATCAATGTTTGAGAATAAAAAAATTAATAGTAAAATATTAGAAGAAATTTTAGATTTAAAAGAAATAATATTTAAAGAAATTGTTGATGAAAAAATTACATTAGATGATGGTATAAATAAATTACAAGCTGAAATAAAGGCAAGAATTTTAAGAAATGAAACATTAAATAATAAAATATGGGATACTTATAAAGCAATAATGAATAACTTTAATAAAAGAATGATGAAGTTAAAACCAACAGATATAGAAGATATTAACATTGCTATGATAGTTTTTAATAGAGCTATGGCTAAATTAAAAGCTGTTCAATTGGGTACTGAAGATGAAAAAGTTTTAAGTACTCTTGGAAGTTTAACATTTACAAATAATGATGAGCTTAAAGAAAGTGAATATGAATTATATATTACAGCCAATTTATCTGATAATGAAGAAACTGAGATTGTTTTGAAAAAGGGTGAAGTAGGAAATTTTGTATCCTTTTTAAAGAAGTTCCCATCTGGCATGGCAGAAGAAGTTTTTATGACTAAAGAAGGGTTTTATAAAAAATATAATAATTTTAAAGATGTTTTAAAAGATTTGAATTTCTTAGGAGACAAAGGTTATATTCAATATTTAAATACAAAATTTATAACTACAGCATTATATTATTATGAAAGTACTGGTTGTTATATTCTTTTAACAGAAAATGATAAAATATTACTAGTGAGTTTTAATGAATTCCATTCATTAAATACTCATGCAACGGATACTGCTAGTAGAAGATATAAAGATAAGCAAGCGTTATATGATAGATTTTATAATAGTTTCTTAAAAAACAAAAAAGAAATGAAGTTTAAAAATAATGAAAATAATATATTAAAAAGAGAGAAAAATAAAGAAAATATCTAGACAAAAAACAAAGAAAGAAGAGAGAAAATGAAGGAAAATATGTACAGAGACATTTATAAAATGTTGGTAGATAAATTAAAAAATAGATTGATGGAATTGCAATCAACCGATTTAGAAGAAATTATTAATGCCTGGCAAACATTTAATAAAGCTATGGTTATATTAAAAGCGGTTCAATTGGGTACTGAAGATGAAAAGGTTTTAGGGACTCTTGGAAGTTTAACATTTATAGGTAAAGACGAAATACATGAAGATTATAAATATGAATTATATATATCAGCTAAAGTTTCTGAAGATGAGGTTCCAGAAATTGTTTTAAAAACTGGCAGAGTTGGTAATTTTGTATCTTATTTAAAGAAAAGTGATAATGGTACGGAACCAACAGAGACATTTTATATGTCTAGTGATAAATTTTATGAAAAATATCGTAAGTTTACAGAATATTTAAAACAAGCTTATTTTCAAGGAAAACGTTGTTCCGTAAAAGAAACATCAAGTGATGCAACATTGTTGTATTTTTTTGAAGGTATAATTATTGTTTCGATTTTAAAGGATGCAAATGTAATTGTTGCAAAATATAGCGATATTTCGATTGATACCCCTTATATTTGTGATGTTGCTGCTAGAAAATATAAAGATGAACAAATACTTTATGATAAAATCTATAATAGTTTCTTTGAAAGAGAAGAAGAAATAAAGTTAAAACGCGAAAAAAAATAAATAAAATATCTAGACAAATGATTAAAAAAGTAGTATATTTTAATTATGATTTATTTGGTAAACCAGTAGGTAACTGATGTTTATAGAGAACTAGTGGATGGTGAAAACTAGTAACTTAAGTTAGTGAAGATAGTACCTTGAAAGTAAACGGGTAAGCCCGATATAGCAAATTAAGATGCATAGAATTCTATGAATTAAGGTGGCACCGCGGGTTATACTCGTCCTTAAGCTAAATTAATTTATAGAATTTTTTATATTTATGGAGGAGTTAAGAATATGAAAGAAAATATGTACAGAGATATTTATTGTGGAGAAGTAAATTCTTCATATATTGGTAAAAATATTAGATTAGCTGGATGGGTTAATAGTATTAGAAATCTTGGTAATTTAGTATTTATTACACTAAGAGATGAAACCGGGATTGTGCAATTAATATCTGAAGATGTAGAAAAATATAAGAATTTACATCGTGAAGCAACAGTTACAATTACTGGAGTAGTTGAAGCAAGAACACCTGATATGGTTAACAAAAATATGAAAACCGGAGAAATTGAAGTTAGACTTGAAACACTTGAAGTTCTTGGAGATTGTGTAAATGTTTTACCATTTGAAATTAATAAGTCTAAAGAATCTAATGAAGATACAAGACTTAAATATCGTTATTTAGATTTAAGAAATAAAGAAGTTCATGATAATATTATATTTAGAAGTAAGATTATGGATTTCTTAAGAAAAACTATGAAAGAAATGGACTTTTTGGAAGTACAAACTCCAATTATTACTGCCACTAGTCCAGAAGGAGCCAGAGACTTTATAATTCCTTCAAGAAAATTCGCAGGTAAGTTTTATGCGCTACCTCAATCACCACAAATCTTTAAACAATTATTAATGGTTTCTGGATTTAATAAGTATTTCCAAATAGCACCTTGCTTTAGAGATGAAGATCCAAGAAGTGATAGATTATATGGGGAATTTTATCAATTAGACTTTGAAATGAGTTTTGCAACTGATGAAGATGTATATAAAGTTGGTGAAAAAGTATTTTATGATGTATTTAGTACATTTAGTGAAAAATATGTAAGTCCAGCACCTTTTAGAAGAATTAAGTTTAAAGATGCAATACTAAAATATGGTAGTGATAAACCAGACTTAAGAAATCCATTAATAATCGAAGATATATCTGATATAATGGGTAAAAGTGATTTTGCACCATTTAAAGATACAGTTGTTAGATGTATTAAAGTAGAAAACATTGAAAAATCTAATTCATGGTATAAAACTATGGAAGAATATGTAAAAGGTCTTCATGGTAATTTAGGTTATATTCAAGTAAAGGAAGGTATGGAATTAAAATCATCTTTAACAAAGTTTATGAGTGATGAAGTAAAGAATGAATTAATTGAAAAAATGAATTTACATGAAAATGATGCATTATTTATTGTAGCGGATAAGAATAGGTGTGCAAGAATAATGGGTAATCTACGTACTAAATTAGGTAATGAGCTAGATTTAATTGATAAAAATAGATATGAATTTTGTATTATTAATGATTTTCCATTTTATGAAGAAAATGAAGAAACTGGAGCAATTGAATTCTCTCATAACCCATTTAGTATGCCAAAAGGTGGGTTAGATGCTTTAAATAATAAAAATCCATTTGAAATTGAAGCATTCCAATATGATTTTGTTTGTAATGGATATGAAATGGCTTCTGGTGGAGTTCGTAACCATTCCCCAGAAATACTTAAAAAAGCTTTTGAACTAGTTGGTTATGGTGAAGATATTGTAAGAAGTAAATTTCCAAGTTTATATGAAGCATTTAAATATGGAGCTCCTCCACATGCTGGTATGGCTCCAGGTATTGACAGAATTATAATGCTTTTAAAAGATGAAGAAAATATTAGAGAAATTGTACCATTCCCAATTGGTGCTAATGGGGCAGATGCTATGATGGGATGCCCTAGTGAAGCGTTCCCTGAACAATTAAAAGAAGCACATATAAAGTTAGATTTATAGGTTTGTTATGTTAAGACGCGTAAAATTGTGTGATTTAGATCTTGATAGAGCATATTTTCATTTTACAAAGACAATTGATTTATCTCGTATTGAAAAAAACAATTTAACTTCAGAGATTAGTGCCAGTCTTGCAATGGCTGATAATACTAAAAGAATTCATTTTTCTACTGGTGTAAGTAGTATTTTAAAGTATCATGATGTCTATCTTAAATGGATGATGAATACTATGTATGGAGAAAAAAGCTTAAGAAAAAAATATGATGATGATGTATTTAATACTAAAATGTATGAGTGGAGTAAAAAATTTTTAACTGGTAATTATAAAAGTGATCAATATAAAAAAAATGCTGTTTTTACAAAATATTATCACGATATGTTAGAATGTATGTATTTAGTTATTAATGTTTCTAATGCATGTGATTATAATAAGGATGAATATGATGAGATAAAAGTTAAATATAATTTAGATAAGAATTCTACAGATTATCTAATTATGAAGAAAATATATGGCGATTATAGTGATTTTGATAGTAAAGTAATGGAATTGTGGAATATGAGTACGTTTAGAAGAAGATATGTTATGACAAAAGACATTAGAGTGGTAATATTAGATACCTTAGATGTTAATGTAATTGATATTTTAAAATATGTATATGAAAATTACAAAAATATAAAATATGATTTATTAGATGATTTTATGCTTTGGTTAAAATTAAATGAAGGAAAGTAGTGATACTTTCTTTTTAGTTGTCTTAATTAATCTTTATACATACAAATGCATTCACGTGCAAGTAGAAAGTGGGTATAATGGTAATTATAATAAAGTAGAGATAATTTAACTGAAACAGAAAATTTAATTAGAAAAAAGCAAAAAGAAATAGCGATTAAACTATTCCTTTTTTAAATTTCTTCACGTTCTATATTTTTACTTGTTAAAATTTTGTTTTTGTTTTTTCTGTTTATGAACACAACATCATAGTTACAGGCATCTGCAACTTTTTCAATTGTTTCAAAGTTTATGTCAGTTTTTCCTCTTTCATAATCACTTAGGGTAGTCCTTCCTAAAAATATTTTTTGACTTAATTCTCCTTGAGTTAACCCTGATTCGCGACGCATTGTTTTAATTATCTTTCCTATCATTCTATCCTCACCATTTATATTGTCGCATTATTCCACAAATTATACTTGAAATGTGGAGAAATCCGGAGTATAATAGAAATATGATAGGAAGTGGTACATGTGAAAAAGAAATTATTTGTTTTTATTTTAATAACAATTATATTGGGAGGAACATTATTTATATTTAATAATAAGTTTTATAAGAATAAAAGTATTGAGAATATACAAATTGAAAAAGCAAAAAATTATGAGAAAATGCTTTCAATGATGCTAGAGACAGGGAATAAAACAGGAAAATATACAGAAACTATAGCGAGCAAATGGCCTACGACTGGATATATATTTAATGCAACACTATCAAAGTGTGAAAATGGGGGAGAAGTGTCTTGGGATGATACTAAAAAAACAGTTATTATGACTGGTAATTCTTCAGATAAATGCTATGTTTACTTTGATAAGTTTTCTTTACTAACTGTTAATAGTATAAATATTACTTCTGACTACAATTCAATTAATGCAACTATTCGGATTAATGAAGGCTATTATGATGCAAGTAAATATTATTTTAAAATTAACAATGGTAATTATATTGAAACTACCTCTAAGTCATATATATTTAGTAATTTAAATCCAAATACGATATATTCTATTGAAGTAAAGGTGGTAGATAGTGAAGGAAATGAAAGTTTGAAAAGTGTGGAAACAATGACTTTAACACATACAATTATGGATACATGTTCTAATGGTAATAATTTAACTGATTGTTTAATGACTTTTGCTAAAAAATATACAATATTCGAAACAAATATTTATTATCATAATTCTACCTTAGCAAATGGGGCTGAAGATTATTCGTATAGGTTCGCAGGTACACATTCAAAACTTGGGTCAAATTTAGATAATATTGATAATTTTGTTTGTATTAATTCAGACGAAGATCCGTGCTCATTAGATAATTTATATCGAATTTTGGGGATATATGATAAATACAATACTGGAAGTGGAGTTTATTATTTAAAATTGATTAAATACAGTTATATATCAAATGAAATACTAGGTACAGATGGAGCATTCACAACAATTTCAGATGTAGATAATGATTATAGTTATTATTATCAAAAAATTAATAATTATTTACCTTTAGTATATTTTGATTGGAATAATGATACGAAAACAAATTTGTGGGAAGAATCTAACTTAAATTTAATTAATCTTAATACTAATTTTATAAATAATATCTCTCAATATAATTATATTGATCAGATGATTGTAAATTATGCTTGGATAGTTGGGGGAAATTCATATGATAGCTTACTTAATTCCAAACCAGCAGGAGTGTTTAAAAACGAAGTGATAAATTCGAAAAATGTTTTTGAAGCAAGAATAGGTTTAATGTATGCAAGTGACTTCTTGTATGCTGCTGATCCTTCCAGTTGGACAAATTCATCATCTACATATAATAATTCTTTAAATAGTTGGTTATATATGGGGATTAATGAGTTTACAATAACTAAAATATCTGATACTACAGACCAAGTTGTTAGAATAAATAAAGATGGACATCTAGAGAATTTTGGCGTATATAGAGCTGAGCCAAACTCTGTTAGGCCAGTGTTTGTCCTTTCAGAAAATGTCAGATATATAACTGGTGATGGTACATATACAAATCCAATTAGAATTTCAATATAAATTTTACAAAAATTAGGGAAATAGTATTCTATTTCCCTTTTAAATATGGTAAAATAAAGGGTAATTGAAAGGAATGTTAAATATATGATATTATGTGGAAAGAAAGCAAGATTGTATAATTGTTTAATAGAAATTTTGAATCAACATATGGATAACTATAATTATGAATTTATCATCGGAAAGAAAGATGGTAATAAATATTATACTAATAATTTGGAAAATATTGAAATTCATAAAAAAAATTCTGATGATTTAGTTAGTGATGTAGAAGTAATAAGTTTAGGATATAATTTATTTAAAAGATTTGGATTAGAAGATATAGAATTAAGTATTAGTTGTAATGAGGAAGTATTAAACTTACTTGAAGCATTAGAAATATATTGTATAAATGATATTGAAAGTAATGAATTAAATTGGAATTATATTTATGAAGATGTAATAGTAGGTGTTGGATGCAAAAATAATAATGAAATTAATATTAAAATAAATATTGAAACATTGATAAATGAAGTAATGAATATTATTAGAGATAATGCTTTGGATATGAATATTGATGTATGTATTATTGGAGTAAGTGAAGAAGAAAGTTATCATGCTTTAAAAATAGCACAAGAATTAAGAATGAATAATATTAATGTTGTATTGAATGAAAAAGTAAATAGTAAATTTAATATAAATTTAGATGATGAAACTTTAAGTAAAGGCATTGTTAGTATAAAAGATAATTACACTAATGAAGAAATTAAGTTAGATGAAGCAGATATATTAGAATATGTTTTAGGAAATATATAGGAGGTTTTATGGATTATATTAAAAAAATAGTACTTAATTGGATACTTTATAGTAGTGATCTGGTATATACATATAAAACTAAATGTAAAATTGTAAGATATGTAAAAGAAAATCCGAATGATGCACTTTTGGTAGCTTCAGGATTATATTTTCTAGATAAAAATAGTGAAAAAATTATTGTTAGTGCTAAAGGACATAACTTTTTGGAAGATATGAATAGATATAAATATGCTTTTTTTAAAAGAAGAGATTTAATGATAGAGAAATTCTTAAGTGAAAATGCAAATAGATATAAAAATACAGATATGCATATAAGTGGTAGTTATTTGGAAAATTTATTATTAAAAATGCTAGCTTCTTTTAATATGTACGATAAAAATTCAAATGAATATGAACTATTAAGCAACATTATTAGAAAAAGGCCTAATGATGTTTTAGAAGCAATATTTATATGTAATTGGCAAGGAAAGAATATAAATGAAATAATAGCTGAAGCAATAAAGAAAAATTCTTTTGATAAAGAAATTGATAAATTATTAGTTATTGCAAGAAATTTAAAAATACTATTTAAAGATAAATATAAAAAATTAACAAATGATTTTATTTTAGGAATAGAAGATAATATTAATATAACACCTGGTGATATAGAAGAAGAAACATTAATTGATGAGTGGTTATATCTTCATACTGATGAACACGAATATGATGATTTATTGTTAACATGGTGGGATAATATAAGCGATTTTCCTAAAGATTGTGAAGAGCATAAAAAAGTTATTAATTATATTTTAAATGATTCTGATACTTTTTTAGACATGTTAATGGCGATGAATATATTAGGGGTTAATATTGAGAATACCATTAATATGGCTTTAAGAGGAGATGATTTTGAATTTGATGATTTATTTAAAAAATATACATTTGCAGGAATTAATTTAAAAATATATTTTAAAGATGCCTATAAGAAAGATGACTTTGTTAAAAGTTTAAATAATAGTTTAAAAAGAGAAAGAAGGAATTAAAGATGACTGTTAAAGAATTACAAAAAGAAAGTGAAAAATATTTAGATAAAGAAATTAAGATTAGTGGTTGGATTAGAAACCATAGACCTCAAAAAGAATTTGGTTTTATTGATTTTTCTGATGGAACCAGTTTTAAACATTTACAAGTGGTTTATACAAATGAATTAGAAGGTTTTAATGAATTTGTAAAACTACATAATGGATCAAGCATTGAGGTTACTGGAGATTTTGTTAAATCTGAAGGTAATGGACAAGATTATGAATTAAAAGCTAAAAACATTAAATTATTAGGAGATTGTTCTGAAGATTATCCATTACAACCAAAGAAACATAGTATGGAATTTTTAAGAAGTATTGCTTATTTAAGACCTAGAGCTAATACTTTCCAAGCTGTGTTTAGAGTAAGGAGTGTTGCTGCTTATGCCATTCATAAGTATTTTCAAGATAGAAACTATATTTATGTTCATACACCACTTTTAACAACTGCAGATTGTGAAGGTAGTGACCAAATGTTTAAAGTAACTACATTTGATTTTGATAATTTACCTAAAAAAGATGGTAAAGTAGATTTTAGTAAAGATTTATTTAACAAAAAAACATTTATAACAGGTTCTGGCCAATTACATGGAGAAACTTTTGCTCTTGCGTTTAGTAAAATCTATACTTTTGGGCCAACATTTAGAACAGAAAATTCAAATACTAAGACACATGCAAATGAATTTTGGATGATTGAACCTGAAATTGCTTTTGCTGATATTAATGATTTAATGGATATTGAAGAAGATTTCTTAAAATATATTGTTAAATTTGTTTTAGAAAATTGTCCTGATGAAATTGATTTCTTTGATAAATTTGTAGAAAAAGGGTTAAAAGAAAAATTAGAAAATGTTGTAAATAGTACTTTTATAAGAATTGACCATAAAGAAGCAATTGATTTACTTAAAAATAGTGGCGAAAAATGGGAATTTGAACCATCTTACGAGGAAGATATTGCTAAAGAACATGAAAGATGGTTAACAAATTATTTTAGTGTTCCAGTATTTATTAAAAATTGGCCAGCAGGAATTAAAGCATATTACATGAAATTAAATGAAGATGGAAAAACTGTTGCTGGGGTTGATTTAGAAGTTCCTGGGGCTGGTGAACTTATTGGTGGTTCACAAAGAGAAGAAAAATTGGATGTTTTACTTGATAGAATGAAAGAACTAGGAGTAGAAGAAGAAAGCATTGAATGGTATGTTAATTTAAGAAGATATGGAGGATGTATTCATTCCGGATTTGGAATGGGATTTGAAAGACTTATAATGTATCTGACTGGTATTGAAAATATTCGTGATGTTATTCCTTATCCTAGAACACCTGGTTCATGTGAATTTTAGAGGTTGTTATGGGAAAAATTATTGCGATTGTTGGAATGTGTGGAAGTGGTAAATCTGTTGCTAGTGAGTATTTGATTGGATTGGGTTATAAAAGGGTTTATTTTGGTGGAGTTACAATGGATAAATTAAAAGAAAGTGGTCTAGATGTAAATCCAGATAACGAAAAGATGATGAGAGAAAAACTTCGTAGTGAACTTGGAATGGGAGCTTATGCTAAAGTTTTACTTCCAACTATTAAAGAATTATCATTAAATAATGATGTTGTTCTTGATGGACTTTATTCATGGGATGAATTAGTTATTTTAAATAATGAATTTAATATAACTACAATAGCTGTTGTTGCAGATAAAAAAATAAGATATGATAGACTTTCTAAAAGAGATGTAAGACCTTTTGGTAAATCCGATGCTATAAAACGAGATATTTCAGAAATTGAGAATATTGCTAAGGCAGGGCCAATAGCTTATGCTGATTATTATATTTTTAACAATGGTACAATTAATGATTTTCATAATAGATTAGATGAAATTTTAAATAATATAAAGGAGTGAAGAACTTTTGAATAAATTTACAAAAGAAATGATTGACGATTATGCTGATAAGTTACTTATTGGTTTGACTGATGATGAGAATAGTATGGTTTTAAAAGAGTTTGATGTTATTGAAAAATCAATGGAAAAAATTGCAAATATGCCTGACATAGAAAAAGTTGAACCGATGACACATGCTCTAGATGATTTTTCTTTTACATTAAGAGAAGATGTTGTAGAGGAAAGTATACCAGTTGAAAATCTATTGCAAAATTGTGATGCTTCAGAAGATGATTTTGTTAGTGTTCCAAAGGTGGTGGGATAATGAAAAAACCAGGAATTATTGAATTACATGAAAAACTAAATAATAAAGAAATTACAAGCGAAGAATTAATTAAAGAAGCAATAAATAATGCTCATGAATTACAAGAAAAATGCAATGCATTTGTTACTATTATGGATGATGCAAATAGTGATTTTTATAAAAATACGTATTTAAGTGGTATTCCTTATGGTATTAAAGATAATTATTCTACGAAAGATATTTTATCTACGGGTTCTAGTAATACGCTAAAAGATTATGTGCCATTTTTTGATGCTACTGCAGTTATTAATTTAAAAAATAATGGTGCTGTTGGAGTTGCTAAAACGGCTCTAGATGAATTTGGAATGGGCGGTACTGGTTTAACTGCTCACACAGGAATTATTAAAAATCCATGGGACAATACAAGAATTTGTGGTGGATCTTCAGCTGGATCTGCTTGTAGTGTGGCTGCAGGTGTTTTTCCATATGCTTTAGGTAGTGATACTGGAGATTCTATTCGTAAACCGGCTGCTTATTGTGGAATTGTAGGCTATAAACCGACTTATGGAATGATTTCAAGATATGGTTTATTTCCATTTGCATCTAGTTTAGATACTTGCGGAGTTTTGACAAGAAGTGTAAGTGATGCGGCGTTAGTAGTTGATGCTATGAAGGGTATAGATGAAAATGATCAAACTTCTTGGGATTCAAGTAGTATAGATTTATTTAAAAATTTGAATAAAAATGTAAAAGAAAAGAAATTATTTTATATAAAAGAAATTGTGGATATTAGTAATTATCCTAATGCAAATGCTGAATTAAAAATACATTTAAATAACTTTAATAATTCAATAGAAAAACTAAAGAATATTGGTGTTATAGTTGATGAGGTATCTATAGATAAAACTCTACTTAGTACAATTCCTAGTGTTTATGTTTGTATTTCTTGTGCAGAGGCTACTAGCAACATGTCTAATTTAACTGGGATTTCTTTTGGTCCTAGAGGAACTGGAGATAATATCATAGATATGATTAAAGATTATAGAACAAAAGGATTTTCACCCCTTATTAAAAGAAGATTTGTAATAGGTTCTTATGTATTACAAAAAGAAAATCAAGAAAGATATTTCTTAAACGCTTGTAGAGTAAGAAGATTGATCGTAAATAAATTTAAAGATTTATTTAATGAATATGATGCATTTATTTTACCGGTTGGTAGTGGAGTTGCTCCTTTAATTAAAGATGTTATGGAACAAGTTTCTGATGATGAATTATCCATTTTAGAAAATCATTTACAAATTGGCAACTTTGGAGGATTTCCATCTATTACAATTCCGAATGGATTTATAAATGGACTTCCGGTTGGGGTTAACATTACAGGCAATTGTTATGATGATCAAACTGTTTTAAATTTGGCATATGCATTAGAATCTGAAATGAATTATAAAGATATGGTAGTAGGTGATAATAATGAATAAGTATAAAGCAGTAATTGGTCTTGAAATGCATTGTGAAATGAATTGTAATACAAAAGTATTTTCAAGTGCTAAAAATGATTTTAGTGAAATACCTAATATAAATGTTAGACCTGTTGATATGGGATTTCCTGGAACTCTTCCTACGGTAAATAAAGAAGCTATTAAAAAAGCCATAATGGCTGCTTTAATACTTAATTGTAAGATACCTGAATATATGTATTTTGATCGAAAGAATTATTATTATCCAGATTTACCTAAAGGATATCAAATTACCCAAATGCATAATCCAGTCGGTGTTAATGGAAAAATAAAAATAGATTTTAATGGAACAACCAAAGAAATCCTTATTCATGATATTCATCTTGAAGAAGATTCTGCTTCGATGGATCATTTTACAGATGTATCTTTAATTAACTATAATAGAGCAGGTGTTCCTTTGCTTGAACTTGTTACTGAGCCTTGTATAGAATCACCTGAAGAAGCCGTTGCTTTTTTGGAAGAGATGAGAAGGATATATCAATATGCTGATATATCTGAGGCTGATACTAAAAAAGGTCAAATAAGATGCGATGTAAATGTTTCTATAATGGATGTAGATTCTAAAGAATTAGGTACTAAAGTTGAAGTTAAAAATGTTAATTCATTTGGTAATGTTTATGAAACTATTAAGTATGAAATTGAAAGACAAAGTAAATTAAAAGATGAAGGAAGATATGATGAAGTAGTACAAGAAACTAGAAGATGGGATGAAGAAAGTGGTACTACAAAAAGAATGCGTACTAAAGCTGATGCAATAGACTATAAATATTTTGTTGAACCTAATATTCCTAAATATAAAATAGATCAAAGCTGGGTTGAAGAAATAGAAAAATGTATTCCAATTCTTCCTAATGAAAGAAAGATTAAATATATAAATGAGTATGGATTAAGTGAATATGATGCTAATATAATTATTAAAACTAAGGAATATGCTGATTATTTTGAAGAATGTGTAAGTTTAGGAATGGATAAAAAAATTGCTGCTAATTATTTAATCGTAAATATAATTGCATACTTAAATAAAGAAGCTATTAGTTTGAATGAATTTTACTTAAAACCTAATTTATTAAATCAAATTACTACTGAGTTAGAAAATGGAATTATTTCTTCTAAACAAGCTAAAGAAATATTTAATAAGTCTTTAGAAGAACAAAAAGAACCAAAAAACTTTATTAGTAAAGATAATGCTCAATTATCTGATAGTAATGAGCTTGAAAGTATAATTGATAATATATTAAGTAATAATACAAGCCAAGTTGAAGCGTATAAAAATGGAAAAACTAATCTTTTTGATTTCTTTGTGGGACAAGTAATGAAAGAAACTAAAGGTAAAGCAAATCCAAACTTAACTAAAGAGATATTAAAAGACAAGCTAGATTAATTGCTTGTTTTTTTATGAAAAATCTTTTACTTTTTTCTTTATCGTGATATAATTTTAATATACTAAAGGGATGTGTGATATATGTTTGGGAAAATTATATATATTGGAGAGTCTGAAGCTCACGTTGAAAATTTAATTAAAGATGCTAATACAGCAGATTTAATGAATGTAAATGTTGTATTTGAAGATAATAATCAAAGAATACTTGGTGAAGTTCAAGAATTAAATAGTGATATTATAAAAATAAGATTTCTTGGAGAATATATAAATGGAAAGTATATAAACGGGGTTTTAAGAAAACCATTGTTGTCATCTAAAATTAGAATGATTACTAAAGATGAATTAACAGAATTAGTTGGAACATATAATGCAAGTAGTTTTATTCTTGGGGAAAGTGCTATATATAAAGGATTTAATATACATCCAAGTATTAATAGCTTATTTTCTAATCATTTAGCTATATTTGGTAATAGTGGATCTGGGAAATCATGCGGGGTAGCTAGAATTGTCCAAAATTTGTTTTCATCTATATATCAAGTCCAATATAATGCTAATATCTTTATATTTGATGCATTCGGAGAATATAAAAATGCCTTTGGTAAACTAAATGAAATAAATAGTAATTATTCTTATAAATTTATTACAAGTAATCCTCATGAAAAAAGTGATAAATTACTTAAAATACCAGTTAGTTTATTAACTTTGGATGATATGGCATTATTACTTCAAGCAAGTAATCATGCACAATTACCAATTATAGAAAATACTATTAAGCTGGCAAAAATATTTTCTACGAATACTGATGAAGCAAATGATTATAAGAATCATTTAATTGCTAAAGCCTTACTGGCAGTATTATTTAGTAATGAAACTATATCAAGTAAAAAAAATGAAATATTTACTATTATAGAAGTATGTAATACTAAAGAGTTTAATTTTGATACAGTTATCCCTGGACTGGGTTATACTAGAACTTTTAGTGAATGTTTTGAAATTGATTCAAATGGTAATTTTGGTGAATCAGTTTTAATTACTAATTATATATTAAGTAAGATAAATGATAATTTAGATAGTATTAAGGCTCCAGATAATGCTAGTTATTCATTGAAAGATTTTGCTAAAGCAATGGAATTTACTTTAATTAGTGAAGGCTTTTTACATAATCAAAATCTACATGATGATGCAGTTATTTTAAGAGTTAGACTTAATACAATCATTAATAGTAGACTAGGAGAGTATTTTTCAAATGAATTTATGCCTGCAGAAGATTATATTAAATCATTAATTGATAATGATGGAAAGAAAGCTCAAATTATAAATATTAACTTAGAGGATATAGATGATATATATGCTAAGGTATTTGTTAAGATTTTTTCAAGAATTATATTTGACTTTGCTAAAGGTAGTGCTAAGAGAGCCTCAATGCCATTTCATTTATTCTTAGAAGAAGCCCATAGATATATTCAAAAAGATAATGATACATTCTTACTTGGATATAATATATTTGATAGAATAGCTAAAGAAGGTAGAAAATATGGGGTTATACTTGATATTATTAGTCAAAGACCTGTTGAAATAAGTGATACTGTTATAGCACAATGTAATAACTTTTTAATATTTAAAATGACACATCCTTTGGATATTAAATATATTGGCGAAATGCTTCCAAATATTAGTCAAGATATACTTGATAAACAAAAAGTATTACAACCTGGTACTTGTGTATGTTTTGGAGGAGCATTTAAAATACCTATGATTGTTAAGATGCAAATGCCTAATCCAATGCCTTATAGTAGTAATTGTGATGTATCTAATTGTTGGAAGATGGAAATACCAGAAGGAAATGTTGAAGAATTTATTTAATATAATATAGTAAGAAGTATTTAAAATAATACTTCTTATTTGTTTATAACTATGGCTTTTCGACAGTGAAATTTGCATTTTTAAGGAAAATATGTTATAATTAGTATGTACTGTTAAAGGAGAGTATTTAAAATTATGATAAATTATATAAAAACCAATAAGAATAAAATATTTATTATTATTGGGGTGTTAGTTGGAGTAATAATATTATTACAACCAAGTGGCACAATACATCTTGAAGTGGAAAACGATGTAGAAAATGGTGTTCCCCTGGAGAGCTTAAATAAATTATCTTATGAAGATCAAGTTAGTATGACGCTAAAAGAAAAGAAAGATTCTATTAAGTTTTTAGCAGAAACTTTCCAAATTGATGAAAAAGTTTTAATTAATATGTTAAAAGATAATTATGAAAAGTTTGGTTTTAATAAAAATACTAATGATTTTGATAAAATTGTAATTGATTATTTGTTTGAGTTAGAAACTAGAGATAAGACATTATTTAATAATGTAAGAACACATGGCAATAAAGATAAAGATTACATTGTAAAATTAGTTAAATATTTTAGTAATATTTATACAAATGTAGAATTTACAATTGCTGCTGGTATCGCTAATGTTGAATCTGGTTATACTTCAAAATATATGTTAAATAAAAACAATATATTTGGTGGTATGTATAATGGTAATTTAATAGGTTATAAAAATATTGAATATGGTACACTTCAATATATAAAACTATTAAGTGAAGGTTATTTTGGAAAAGGTCTTACAACAGTGGAAGATATAGGAAGAGTTTATAATCCAATGTTTAACGAATCTGGTGTAAAAATAGCTAAGCCAACTTGGGTTTATAATGTTAAATTATCAATGGAAAATTTTAGTGATATTGAAGATGTTGACACAACTATACTAAATAATTTAAAAAATAGTTAGTATGGCTTGTTTTAAAAAAAATATTTTGATATAATTAAGATACCTAAAGGGTAAATGTCTATGTCAATATAAAACCGACTAGATAGATAATAAGGGAATCTAATTGAATTATGGTGTAGAAGACTTAACCATTAAGTGAGTAAGGATCCTAAAGTAATTCATGTGGTGCCCACCTCGCGAGAGCGGGTTTTTATCAATGCATGGCGCCTTTGGGTTTTCTTTTGGAGGAAATTATGTTTGATAGACTAGAATTGCTTATTGGTAAAGAAAATATTGAGAAAATAAGTAAAATAAATGTTTTAATTGTAGGGATCGGTGGAGTAGGTGGAACTGCTTTAGAAGCCTTAGTAAGAAGTGGAGTAAAAAATATTACAATAATAGATAAAGATGTATTTAGTGAAAGTAATTTAAATAGACAGATTCTTTCTACTAGAGATTCTATTGGTTTATATAAAGTAGATGTTGGGATAAATAGATGTAAAAGTATTAATCCCGATGTAAATATTACAGGTTTAAAAATTAATTTAGATGAAAAAAATGTTAATGAATTAGAGTATTTTGATTATATTATAGATGCTTGCGATGATATTAATGCTAAACTTGCTTTGATGCAATATGCAAATAAAAATAATATTAACTTAATTAGTTCTATGGGAACAGGTAAAAGACTTAATCCAAGTAATGTTATAATTACAAGACTTGATAAAACAAGCAATGATCCTTTAGCTAAAAAAATGAGATATGAAGCAAGAAAAAGAGGACTAAAATTAAATATTCCAGTGGTTTGTTCTAAAGAGGAACCTATAAATAATGATCGTATTATTGCGTCTAGTATTTTTGTTCCTTCAACAGCAGGTTTAATGCTTGCTTATTATATAATAGAAAAAGTAATCAATGACTGATTACTTTTTTGTTATTAAAAATGTTGCTAGAGTATTAGGATCTTCACCATTATATATGATATTGTATATAGTGGTAATCAATTCTATTTCAATACCTTTTTTGCTTAACATTTTATATATTATATCTAAAGTGTTGTAACCTTCCACAGTATTATTAACTAAATATTCATTTATTTCTTTTTGATTTTTAGTTTTACCTACGATATATCCAAAACTAAAATTTCTGCTTTTAGTACTTGTACATGTAAGCATTAAATCGCCAACGCCTGCAAAGGATAAAATAGTCTTAGGTTTTCCACCAAATATTTTTATGATATCTTTTATATCATGTAAAGATTCATTAATTAAAAAGCTTTGAGTGGAATTACTATATCCTAGGCCACTTAATATTCCTGATGCTATTGCTATAACATTTTTTATAGCTCCACACATTTGAATACCAATTATATCTTTTGATGGTCTTAGTTTTAATGTATCATTAGCTAAAGATTCTAATACATAATCTTTAGCCTTTTTTGTTTTTGATGCTAATGCTAGAGCAACAGGTTCATTATTTAATATGTCAACTGCGAATGTTGGACCAGAAATAACTGCAACATTATTAGTTTTTAAAGTTTTACTTACAATATTTGATAATAACTCTTCCTTTGATTCTTCAATTCCTTTTGATGCTATACATATAGGAATATTATTTTTGTAATAATCTTTCATTTTTTTTGTAACTAAATCGACGTATTTACTAGCTGTTATTATATAAATTAGATCTGTATTACTTAATACTTCCTTCATACTAGTACTTACTTTTATATTTTTAGGGATACTTGTATCAAAAACGGACTTTATATTTTTAGTTTTTTTGTATTCTTCATAATTTTTTTCATTTTCTGTCCATATAACTATTTTATTTTCACTCTTTTTGGCTAACATTTTGCTTATTGCAAGGCTGTAAATGCCAAGTCCTATAACACTTATTTTCATTTTTCACTCCTCATTTCTTCATGTAATTTATTTAAACTTTTTTCTACTTTATTATCTTTTGGAATATAATATTTCTTGCCAATTAGGTTCTTAGGCATATAATTTTGTTTTACCCAGTCATTTGGATAATTATGTGGATATAAATAATCGGGGCTAGTGGTTTTAATATTATCCGGAACATTACCTGTATTTCCTCTTCTTATATCATTTATAGCAGCATCTAATGCTAAATGTGAGCTATTACTTTTTGGTGATAATGCCATTTCTACGACTATCTGGCCTAAAGGTATTCTTGCCTCAGGTAATCCCACTAGTTCTGATGCTTGGATCGCTGCCATTACTCTTGGACCAATTCCAGGATTAGCCATACCAATATCTTCATATGCAATAACACTTAATCTGCGATAAATGCTATCTAAATCTTCTGCTTCAATTAACCTAGCTAAATAGTGTAAAGAAGCATCAACATCACTTCCGCGAATTGACTTTTGAAGGGCACTTAATACATCATAATGTCCATCACCATCTTTATCATGAAAAAAGACTGGTTTACTATTTATTTTCTTTATTACTTCAATATTAATTTTTTTGTCACTAGAATAATATGCCACTTCAAGTAAATTTAAAGCAAAACGCATGTCGCCACTAGAAAGGGTAGCAATATAATCTAGAGTTTCTTCATCTATCTTAATATCTTTAAAATCTTCTAGTGCTTTTTTTAATCCTTTTACTATATCATCTTTGGTTAATTCATGTAGTTCGAATATTTGGCATCTACTTCGTATGGCAGGATTAATTTTGTGATATGGGTTAGATGTAGTAAGCCCAATAAGGATTATCGTACCATTTTCAATATATGGTAATAATAAATCTTGTTTATCTTTATTCATTCTATGGATTTCATCAATTATTAAAACCATATCTCCATACATTTTAGCCTCTTTAATAGCACAATCAAAATCACTTTTATTGTTTACTGTGGCATTTAAAAACTTATAATGAATATTAAGTTCATTAACTAAAGCATTGGCTATACTTGTCTTACCAATACCTGGCTTTCCATAAAAAATCATTGAAAAAATTTTCTTGTTTTTTACAAGATTAGAAAGAATTTTGCCTTTACCAATAAGATGGTCTTGGCCAATAATGTCATCTATTTTTTTAGGTCTTAATTTATCTGCTAAAATTTCCATAATATCACATGTTTAATTATAGCACATTTTAAGAAAATTTGGTACAATAAATATAGTTAGGTGGTTGTTTATGAGAAATATTATTGATACTATTAAAGATCCAGATATAATTGATTATTTAGAATACTTAAAGTATGAAAGAAGAGTATCTTTAAATACGATTGATTCTTATGGAGAAAACTTACTTCTTTTAAGTAATAGTGTAAATAAAAATTTAATTAAACTAAAGAAAAATGATATAAAAAAGTTTTTAGATGATATAGATTCTACCCCAAGAACAAAAGCTCATTATTTAACAGTATTTAATTCTTTTTATAAGTATTTGGTATTTATGGATAAAATAGAAAATAATCCCTGTGACGGAATAAAAGCTCCGAAGTTAGAAAAAAAGTTGCCAAATTATTTAACAAGTGAAGAAATAGATAAATTATTTAATATTAGACTTACTAAACCAATTGATTATAGAAATAAGGCAATGTTAGAAATAATTTACGCAACTGGAGCTAGAATTAGTGAAATAACTTCACTTGAATTAAAACAAATCAATTTTGAAGAATGTATAATTAGAGTTACAGGTAAAGGAAAAAAAGATAGAATTATTCCTATCGGAAATACTGCTTTAGAAGCATTAAAGCTATATGTTTATAATTATAGAGCATTTTTGGTAAAAAATGTTACTTGTGATTATGTCTTTTTAAATAAAAATGGGACAAAAATAAGTAGACAAGGTTTCTTTAAGATATTGAAAGATTTAGCTAATAAATCCGGTATAAATAAAGAAATAAGTCCCCATACACTAAGACATTCATTTGCTACAAATCTACTTAATAATGGAGCTGATTTAAGAGTCATTCAAGAACTTTTAGGCCACGAGAATTTAGAAACTACGGAAATATATTCTCATTTACAAAATAAAAAAATAGAGGAAGATTATAGTAATCATCCTCATGCGCATATCTAAAAACTATCTGCAGTTTTCATTACGAGCTTCATTACGTGCATTTGATCTTGCACTGGCTTTACTAGAACTTCTAGCTGTTTTTTTAGCCTTGTTTCTAGCGTTTTCTTTATTCTTGCTCATGTATATATACCTCCCACTATTATTATGGAACAAATATTATTTTTTAATCATATATTTTATGGTAAATTAAGGAAGTGATTTAATTGAAAAAAATCGGCATTACAACTAGAATTTTAACTAATGATATTAATATTGAAATAGAAAAAATACCTCATTCTTTAATAGAAAAAATAGAAAAGCTTGACGTTACTGTTATAATTATACCTTGTGTTAGTGATGTTAGTTTTTATTTAGATTTGTGTGATGGTTTTATTATACCTGGGGGAAATACTTGGAATGGTGTTGATGTTAAAGTATTAAAATATGCGATGAAACATAATAAACCTTTGCTAGGAATATGTGCTGGCATGCAAGCAATTGCTAATATAAATACATTTATGGATCATACAATTAAAGTAGATAGCGATATTAATCATTATGTGCCTAATAAAGAATATGTTCATGAAATTAATATAAATGAAGGAATTTTAAAAGATATAATCGGCAAAAATAAAATATCTGTTAATAGTAGGCATCATGATACAATTATAAATGAAAATTTCTTTAAAGTGGAAGCAAGAAGTGATGATGGTATTATTGAAGCAATAAGTTTAAATGGATATAAATTTATATTCGGAGTTCAATGGCATCCCGAAGACATGGATGATATAGATCAGGATAAATTATTTAAATATTTTATTAGTTTAATTTGATTTTTAATAAACTATGTGATACTATCTAGATAGGGAGACATTTATGAAAACAAAAAAAATACAAAGCATTAGCTTGTCTGAGTTATCTTTTATTATTTTTTCTAATCAATTTAGTATTGATTTACAAAAAGATGCTTGCGAAGAATTAAAAAGAAGGTTTTCTAAAAAAACATTTAGTTTAGAAGCATTCTTAGAATATGAGAAAGCTACAATCGAAAAAAGAGGAAGCAATATTAATGATTATTTAATATCGGATAGTGCATCTATAAGCTTACTTTTAAGATTATACTTTTCAATGGTTTATAAAAAAGAATTATTTCAACATGGCAATTTACTATTTAGTGAAAATTTATTATGTCATAGTGATGGAGAAAATACCTTTTTTGTTAAAGCTTTAAGATATGAATTAAGAAGACTAGAAAACACTAAGAGTCCATTCTTATCTTCTTCTGAATGTGAAGTATTAGAAAAAGTAATGGAAGCTTTAAATGAAAGAATAAATAAGAAACAACCAATTTGGTATGAATCATCATTAACTGAATGTACTTGGGATATTATGACAGACTCTTTGATAACTATAATTCCTGTAATTAGCTATTTATCAGTTTACAACTTTCTTTTGCAAGATTTAACTAAATTAACACCACAAAAAAGAGCTATTATGAAATCAATGAAAACAGCAACTGTTGATCATTCAATTTTCAATAACGAAGAATTAAAACGAAATTTAGTAAGATAACTTGAATATAATTAAGTGGTGATATGATGCAAAATATTATAATTCCACTTATATTATCTACATTAGCTGGTCTATCAACGTTAATCGGAGCTATTCCAATATTTTTTAAAATTAAAGAGAAGAACTTAAATAAATTTATAAGTTTTTGTCTTTCTTTTTCTATTGCAATAATGATTTCTATAAGTATTTTAGATTTAATTCCAACATCATTTTTTGAAATAGTTAACTTCTATGGAATTGGAAAGACTTTAATAATTTTATTAATAGCATTTATTATTAGTTATATAATTATTACATATCTAAGTTCCTTAGTAGAAAAAGAAAGCAAAGGTATTGATTTATATAAACTAGGTATTTTAAACATGATTGTTTTAATTCTTCATAATTTACCGGAAGGTATTGCAACATTTTTAAGTAGTTATCATAGTATTGATTTAGGTTTAAGACTATCGATTGCCATTATGCTTCATAATATTCCTGAAGGAATTTCTATTGCAGTACCAATTTATTATGCAACTGGTAGTAGAAAAAACGCAATAAAATCAACTTTAATATCTGGATTATCTGAACCTTTAGGTGCCATTTTAGCTTTTGTATTTTTAAAAAAATTTGTATCAGAACTTATGATAAGTATAGTCCTAATTGTAGTAGCAGGGCTTATGATTACTTTATCGATACAAGAAATGCTTCCTAGAGCGTTAAAATATAAAGAAAATAAGTGGATTTATTTAGGACTTATCACAGGAACAATTCTAGTAATAGTAAATGTAATTATTAGTTAAAATCTGTTGATACACCAAAAGAGTGGGGGAGAGTATTTACTTTTATGTTTGTCTGTGTTAAACTCAAAAAGTAAGGATGTGTTTTTATGGGACTAAATATTGATTATGAAGCAATCGCAAATTATATAATTATAATCGGAGCAATAATAATATTTGTTACAATTATAAAATCTATATTACCAATTTTAACATATAATGAACTTAAAAAACAAAGAAAATTATTAGAACAAATTAGTAAAGATGTTTCAGATATAAAAGATAGATATTTGTAATAGATGTTTTAATA
>ERZ780148.541-NODE-541-length-31388-cov-12.940925_pt1 | contig 31388 bp, 27 predicted proteins | sample MGYA00510984_ERZ780148 | MGnify/ENA primary metagenome ERZ780148 (study PRJEB29588, sample SAMEA2160902) | human gut metagenome | biome: human gut; feature: human-associated habitat; material: faeces | place: Denmark | collected 2008/2010 ...
TGCTTCTTTTCCCATTGTTGTCATATTTATGTTGTAATCGCAGAACCGCATTCTATCTTATCCAAAGATAGCATAATTATCCTTAATTACCTGCTGTAGAGTGGAATATTTTGCTTGTAATCAGCCCAAAAATGTCCGTCTCACTACCGGCATACCGGATGCGTTTCAAAACAGAGGCATAGATTCACTTCAGCCAGCTGGAACTTCTTGCCATCAGTCTTGCCGTAGGTATAGATATTGTTCTTGGAAGCGGTTGTGTTAAGAGGTTATGTCATCTAAGATATAACCTAAACTTAGATATATTGAAAGCAGTGGTTTTGTTACATAGGCACAGAATACAAAAGTAGTGTTTTGTTGTGGTGTATTTTACCTGTTTACCTGATGAAAAATGTATAAAGTAATGTGAATTAACTAATGTTTGATTGTGTTTGAGTTGTATGGGTATTTAATACATAAGAAACACAGAATAAATAACTTAAGTATTAGCGTTTAATAGCCTTAGATAGCACTGTTTGAGGGATAAATGAATTGAAGCAACTGAAAACAATCAATCTGACGACCAAGATACTTGTTGCTCTTGTTGTTGGTATCTTTGCTCATCTAGATAGCCTTGTATATGGGTTCGGTGTTCTATGGGCTGACGGTTATAAATATAAGGTTGTATATAGCTCTCGGTTCTTCGGTTATAGGTATGATGGTTTATAATGTGGAAAAAGGGTAAAAGGTCAAAAAGTTCAATAAGGTCAAAGTGTCATCGTGTCATTGGGGTTATTGTGTTTTCTTTGTTTATGATGCACGTTCAAGGTAGTGTGCCTAATTTACGGGATTGTGCTTCTATGATGCTTTCTGAACGAGAGGGAAAAGAATGTTCTACGAATAAGAAGGGCGTGAGTGACAGGTCTTTTTTATTGGCGCTTTAATCAGTTTGAAGATTAAAAGGAAGTCTTTAATGGTATTTAATCAAGGCGATTTAAACAGTTTCAGATGATTGCCTTATAGGTAACTATCTGCTAAAACGAAAAACTCCGAAACGCTTGATAATGAAGCATTTCGGAGTTTTGCAGGTGGTGCCACCAGGAATCGAACCGGGGACACAAGGATTTTCAGTCCTTTGCTCTACCAACTGAGCTATGGCACCAATTTTTCTCGTTTGCGGTTGCAAAGGTAAGCAAAGTTTTTGAAACTGCAAACTATTCTCGAAAAAAATATGAGAAAAATTTAAAATAGGGCGGATTCTCATGAAAAATCCCACTATTTTATGAGTAATAGTGGGATTTTAACTGTATGTAGGCTGTTATTATTCACCTTTAAGTGGATTCCATCCTTGAGCCTTTAATTCAAGTTCGTTGCCGTCGCGAGTAACCAGGGCACAACCTAACTCCGATTTTGTGATATGTCCGATAACTTTTACTCCTTCTATTTGTGAGACTTTTTCGTGATCGGTCAGAGGTACAGTGAACAGCAGTTCATAGTCCTCACCTCCATTCAGGGCGCAAGTTGTCAGATTCATATTAAATTCTTCTGCCATGACTGCGGTCTGATAGTCGATAGGAATACGGTCTTCGTACACACGGCAGCCTGTCTGACTTTGCGAACAGATATGCATCAGTTCAGAAGAGAGACCGTCGGATATATCCATCATTGCTGTTGGACGGATGCCTGCTTCAGCCAGTCGTTCGATGATGTCGCGGCGTGCTTCTGGCTTTAAGAAGCGTTCCAACAGATATTCTTTGCCGGCAAAGTCAGGTTGGACGTCTTTTTCTCCCTGAAAAACAGCTTTCTCACGTTCCATCAGCTGAAGTCCCATATAAGCTGCTCCCAAATCTCCGCTTACGCAAATCAAATCTGTATCTTTGGCTCCATTACGATAAGCCACCTTATCTTTGTCAGCTTTACCGATACAGGTAATGGAGATTGCAAGACCCGTTACAGAAGAAGTAGTATCACCGCCTACGATATCTACGTGATGTAGCTGGCAAGCCAGTTTCAGTCCATCGTAAAAATCCTCCAGATCTTCTATGCAAAAACGCTTCGATACAGCCAGAGATACGGTAATCTGCTTAGGTGTACCGTTCATTGCATAGATATCCGAGAAGTTTACCATTGCTGATTTATATCCCAAATGCTTCAGGGGAGTATAGACCAGATCAAAATGAACACCTTCCATCAGCAAGTCAGTTGTAACCAGCACCTGCTTTCCTGCAAAGTCAAGTACGGCAGCATCGTCACCTATTCCGTACTTGCTTTCTTCATTCTGTAGTTTGATATCTGTGGTGAGATGCTTTATCAGCCCGAACTCACCGAGAGTTGATATTTCAGTTCTATTTCCTTCGTGCATAGTTTTTTTACGCTCTGTTAATAAGTTCTCTCATGATGGTAGTCATGCGCGGCTGTGCTTCATCGGCAGCCTTCTGTACCTCTTCGTGTGATACTTCGACAATTTTGCCTTCCACTCCCAAGTCAGTGATAACTGAAACGCCGAACACCTTAATATCGCAATGGTTGGCTACGATAACTTCAGGCACAGTAGACATACCTACTGCATCGGCTCCCAGAATGTGGAACATCTTATATTCCGACGGAGTTTCGAAAGTTGGTCCCTGTGTCCCGATATATACTCCCTGCTGTACCTTAATTCCTTTTTCTTCGGCAATTTCGAGAGCTTTTGCGATCAATTCTTTTGAGTAAGCCTCACTCATATCCGGGAAGCGGGGGCCGTATTCGATGTTCTTGCCACGCAACGGATGTTCAGGGAAGAAGTTGATATGGTCAGTGATAATCATCAGGTCACCGATTTCAAAATTCGGGTTTGTTCCTCCTGCTGCATTCGAAACGAACAAAGTCTTGATACCCAATTCGCGCATGACACGTACAGGGAAAGTAACTTCCTTCATTGAATAGCCTTCGTAAAAGTGGAAGCGACCTTGCATGGCCATAATATCCTTGTTGCCCAGTTTACCGAAAATCAGCTTACCGCTATGGCCTTCTACGGTCGATACCGGAAAGTTGGGGATTTCGGAATAGTTTATTTCATATTTATCGGTAATTTCGTGTACCAAACTGCCCAGACCTGTACCTAAAATGATGGCTGTCTCGGGATGAGTGTGCATTCTAGCTTTTAGAAAAGCTGCTGTTTCTTGAATTTTTTCTAACATACTCGATAATATTTTGGTTAAATAAATGTTCTTCTTTATTCAGAAATTCTACCTCTACCGGCAATACATATATATAAGGTTTCATCGTTTCACTCAGTAGCGGATGAGCGATGAGTCGTGCCGCATCCTTTTCGGTTGTGATGATGAAACGTTTACCCTCAGGTAGTTTTCTGAACGCTTCTTCTATCCGTTTCATGTCCGTTGCATCAAAATCGTGATGGTCAGGAAAAGTCGACGGAGTAACAAACTGCGTATAAGCCGACAGTTTACTGATGATGGCTGCCGGTGAGGCTATACCTGTAACCAGCAGGATATGGTCATCGTTTCGGATTTCTTCAAGCTTCTTTTCCGGTTCTTCCGAGAAGAGAGGCTGTAGTTTTCCGTATGCCAGCGTTGTAAAATAAAGTTGCTGACAGGGGAGGGGTGCTATATCATATCGCAACGCCTGTTGCTCTGCTTCGCTCATTTGTGCCGGACACTTACTTACGATGATGATGTCGGCACGCTTTTTTCCACTTTCCGGCTCCCGCAGTCGTCCGGCTGGTAACATCCGGTCAAGATGTATCGGACGGTTATAATCTATAAGCAGAATGGTCAGTCCTGCCTTCACGTAGCGATGCTGGAAAGCATCGTCCAGAACAATAACCTTTATGCCGGGAGCTGTATGTCCATCTGTTAGCTGATTAATGCCGTGACAGCGGTCTCGGTCTACAGCCACATGGATATCTGGAAACTTGTGCGCCATCTGATAAGGCTCATCGCCAATCTGGTCGGCATCTGTTTCGGGAGTAGCCAGAACGAAACCTTTCGATTTACGTTTATATCCACGGCTGAGTACAGCTACCTGAAATTCATTCTGTAACAACCGGATGAGGTATTCTGTGTGTGGAGTCTTTCCGGTTCCTCCCACGCTGATATTACCTACGCAGATAACGGGTAGCGGAAATGACTGTGAATGAAGTATGCCTCTGTCAAACATCCAGTTGCGTATACTTACTCCCAGACGGTAGAGGCATGCTAATGGCAACAGTCCGTGGTAAATCTTTATTTTTCTTTCAAGTTTCATCAGGCAGCCGATGCTTTATTTGATAACCACATCAAACGGCATGCGCGCCTGCAGGCGGTCGGCATCCTTGAGGTTTTTTACAAAACGGAGTCCGTTGTAATATTCACCGAAATTTTCCTGCATACGGCTGCTGATATAACGGCTTGGCCGGGTATTAAGCAGTGAAGTCAGGAAATCTTCTTTTTCCGGATAGCTTACCAGCGTATAACGTTCTATTTTAGCATGTGAGGCTGCAACTTCAACAGCTTCATCCAGTCCACCCAGCTCGTCTACCAGTTTCAGGTCTTTGACCATTTCTCCGGTCCACACACGTCCTTCAGCTATCTTTTTGATATCTTCGATATTCATTTTTCTGCCGTCGGCACAACGTTTGGTAAAGAGTTCATATCCTTTATTGACCATACCTTGCATCAGAGCCTTTTCTTCTTCATTGAACGGACGGGTCAAATCTCCCAAGTCTGCCAGTTCGTTTGTTTTTACAACATCGAAATTCAGCCCCAGCTTATCTTTCAGGAGTCCTTCTGCATTCGGAACCAGACCGAAGATTCCGATAGAACCTGTCAGGGTTGTCGGTTCGGCTACAATCCAGTCGGCAGCGCAGGATATATAGTAACCGCCCGAAGCGGCATAGTCACCCATAGAAACGATAACGGGTTTTTCCTGTTTCAGCAGTGAAACTTCACGCCAGATCTGTTCTGAACCGTAGGCACTTCCTCCCGGAGAGTTAACACGCAGCACAACTGCCTTCACGCTTTCATCTTCGCGTAACTTACGCAAATCCTTTATGACTTTTTCGGAGTTGATACCTTCTCCGTCAGCAGATTCATCACCGTCTATTTCACCATAAGCATAATATACGGCAATGACGTTTCCACTTTTATCTTTCGGTACGTTTCGTTTTACGTTTACCATGTCCTCAAGCGAAAGTGTATTCAGTTTTTCATCTTCCTTACAGTCGGTCAGCTGTTTCAGGTAGGCCAGTACTTCATCTTTGTACATCAGTGTATCTGCCAGACCGGTGTTGAGATAAAGTTCTGCCGGCTGGAGATCCATGTTACGGCCGGCAAGAGCATTCAGAGAGTCAACAGAAATCTTTCTTGATTCGGAAACCTCATTCAGAATCTGCTGCCAGATAGAGCCGATGAATGCTTGTGTCTGTTCACGGTTTGCCGGACTCATTTCAGTAGCGATATATGGTTCTACTGCCGATTTGTATGTTCCTACACGAAATACCTGCATTTCCACTCCGACTTTGTCGAGCAGACCTTTCAGGAACATGGTCTGTGCAGATAGTCCGTGCCAGCCTATACTTCCCGAAGGATTGGCTATTACCTTATCGGCAACACTTGCAATATAGTAAGTACCTTGTGAATATGCTCCGGCATAAGCGACGATAAACTTCCCGCTTTCTTTAAAATCGACCAATGCACGTCGTATAGCCTGCATGGAAGCTGTCTGACAGGCGAAAGCACCTGCATCGATATAGATACCTTTTATTTTGTCATTTTCTTTAGCTTTGCGGATAGAGGTCAGAATGTCATCCAGCCCGTAAGTTGCATAGTCTTCCCCTAAAAATTGCATGATTGGATTTTCCTGGTAGCGTTCCATTACACTACCTTTCAGTTCGAGCACGAATACCGAACGGTCTTTCACTATAGTTTCTGTTCCGGAAGTTGAAGCAACCATTCCGGCAAGACTGATAATACCTAATATTGTGAAGACTACTCCCGTCAGAATCAGGCCGCAGACGGTGGCGAAGGTGTATTTCAAAAACTCTTTCATTGTGTGATGTTTTTAGAGATTTATTGAATAACAAAGTTAGTCTTTTTCACGGAATAACCAAAAGCAAACGAATTTTTTCCTGATGCCGAAGAGGAAGTTGCAACGTATTTACTGGAAGCGGACATAGGTGAAATAAAATATCAGCATCTTTTAGGAAAAACATGCTGATATGTTCAGGAAAACATCTCGATGTTTTTTTATTTTTTGTACAAAAAAATAGAGGATATTCAGGAGCTTGTTTTTTGTGTGTCTGCAAGGCTTTTATGGGATGCCGGTAATTATACATTTCTCTATTTTAATCTGTTGATGATAAGGTGTTTACTTGCGGCTGCGAAACCGTATGTTGCGATAGGTGATGAGGAGTTGACAACAAAGTTGCAGAAGAAGCGGTGTCTGGATTCTTGTTTGCAATCATATATTTCCCGGTCGTAACGTAAATTCCTTACAGAAATCATCGGCTGTACAATAAATCTCTGTAACTTTAGACTCTGAGGAAAAAGTGGTAATTTAGCACTATAAATTTTATATCCTAATTGCCGTGTCTTTCTTTTCCGGTAGGTTCTACATGCTCTTATATTCACGTTAAATGATAACCGATAAACTATGAAACAAGTATATAGGTCAAAAATAGATATCTGGTTGCTGGTATTGATTCTGGCAGCTTGGGGCATACCGTTATTTATTGTTTGGTACGAGTTTTCAGCAGTGAAATTCAGTGTTGTTTTGTTTATGCTTGTGCTTACATTGGCACTTCTCTTCAGTATAAAATACACGATAGAAGGAAAGACTTTGCGTGTTGATTATTCCTTTTTTTATAGCGAGCGCATTAATATTGACGAGATAACAGAGATTGTCAATACCCATACGTTTCTATCAGCTCCAGCGGCATCCTTAGACAGAATCGAGATAACGTATGGTAAGAATTGCGTTGTACTATCTCCGAAAGATAAGCAGAAGTTTGTGAAGCAACTTTGCGATATATCTGCAAATCATATTCGTGTGAACATATAAACAGTTTTATTGGGGCTATAGAAATAAAATAAGAGTGAATCAGTTCAGGGCATTTTCGAGAAAGAAATGCCCTGAACTGATTTATTGTTATTCGGTTTTGATACTGTTTACCGGATTTTCATTGGCATTTTTCCAGCACTCGAAGGTCACTGTCAGTATCGTAATGAGACTGACCAGCAGGAAGGAGATGACGAATATCCAAGCACGGATAGGAGTTTTGTCGGAAAAACTTTCCAGCCAGTCATGTCCAATCCACCAGCCGAAGGGAGCTGCCAATGCGAAGCAGACGACCAGCATGACGAGATAACGTTTGGTAAACATATAGAGGATTTCGCTGGTGGAACTTCCCATGATTTTCCGGATACCGATTTCCTTGCGGCGGTATTCACTCTCAAATAAGGTAAGCCCGAACACACCAATCATGCTGAGCACGATGGCAATCAGGGAGAATAGCAGAATCTGGCTGGTGAAGCGCAATTCTAGATGGTAATTCTGGTCAATCACTTGATCCATGAAACGGAACTTGAAGTCATGGTCCGGTGCAAGCTTTTCAGTTGTCTTTGCTAAGCGGTGGAGCATGTCTACCTTGTCTACTCCCGGAGCTACCCGGATGTTCAAGATGCTGTTGGCATCCCAGTCTGCATAATCCTTTCCGTAAATAAAGAAAGCCATTGGTATTTCTTCATCATTGTTTCGGAAGCTGCTGAAGCGAATGTTCTCACAGAATCCCACTACCGGATAATCTTCGGGGGCTGCTAGTTCACCTACTTTCATCCAGGGATATTTTTTCCGAGCTGCTTCGTTGAAGATATACACATCCCCGTCGCTCGGCTTGAAGTCACGGCCTTCAGTAATCTTGATCCCAAGCACGGATAAGTAACGATAATCTACCGGGAAACAGACCGTATTGATAAAACGCTCCCTATTTCCTCTGCCCCACGACATGTAGTCATCGGACGAGTTCAGTACGAACTGGGAAATAGAGATACCTTCTATGCCCGATATTCCGGACAACTCACTGACGATCGCCTCCCTTCGATTGAGCAGTTCGTCAGGGATCTGACCCACCAGAACTACACTCTTGTCGTAACCATAATCACTGTTCTGTATATAATGACTTTGTAGATACATAATGCCTACAGAAATAATCAGCATGAAAGAAACGAAGAACTGGAAGCAAACTAATAATGTACGCAGTAGCTTACCTTTGGGAGAAAGACCGAATGAACCTTTCAATACTAATGCCGGTTGGAAAGAAGTGACGTAATAAGAAGGGTAAGCTCCGGCAAGTAAACCCATGCAAACGGCGATTCCGCTTAATGTAAGCAGTAGAACAGGATGTCTCATTAAAGAAAGATCGGATGACACCAAGGTATTCAGGAATGTATCTTGCAACAGATAGAGCCAGAGTAATGAAAGCAGGAATCCACACATACAAACTAATACAGATTCCAACAATAAATACCCCCGTAAAGAGTAAGTGGAAGCTCCTAACACCTTTTGAGTATTGATGGAACGCAATCGCATGGGAGTTTCTGCCAGTGAGAAATTCATGTAGTTAACTGCTGCTGTCAGTAAAATTAGTATTGATACACACAGCAACAGATATACTGCGGCCTTGCTGGTAGCAGCCTTGTCATCTATTGTTGAATAGTGTACTTCGTCCAGCGGCGTAAAATGAATGAAGTTCTCCCAATCTTTAGTTTCGCTAATCCAGTCTTTCGGCATCTTCTGCTTACAATTTTCGATGATTGATTGTTGTACATCGGTCAATGAAGCAGGATTGTCCAGTCGAATGTATAGGGTATAACTCCAGTTTCTCCAAGAATCTTTATTTAACTCCGGAGAATAGGAGGAGAAGATACAGTTTCCTAGTTGGGAATTCTCCGGCATATCCTGATAAACACCCCCTATCACTAACGGTTGGTTGAGTGATTTGCGGTCTACGTAAATGCTTTTTCCAAGGACTTCTGTAGTACCAAAAAAACGACGGGCCATAGATGCAGGAATCAGGACTTGGCCGGGTTCGTTAAGCGAAGCTGTCGTACCGCATATCATGGTAGGTTGGAAGACCTCTAAATAGTCACCAAATCCGGTAAGCCAAGGCTCTGAATAGATGTGCTCATCTATTTCAAAATCATTAGTATAGCTTAATAAAGAGGTAACCGAAATAGCTTGTATATGAGGAGATGCAGTCCCTATTAGTTCACACAATGGACGGGCCAGCCAGAATTGCCAGTCGTATTCTCCACCTCGATTCACTTCTACCCGGTAGATACGCTCGTGGGCTGGAAAGCATTTGTTGTAATTATAGTCGTAATCAACCTGAGTCAGAATGACAAAGCAGCCTGTAAAAGCGATACTCAGTCCTACCAAGTTCAGTATGCTTGCGGTAAAGAAGCGTCTGAACGTATGCGAAAAGTTGCGGATAAGTGTTTTCATCTTAGGTATTTATTATTTTAAAATAAGCACTTCATTGTCTTTATAACTTTCGTATCCGGATACAATGACACGCTCTCCTTTTTCCAGTCCCTCCAGTACTTCGTAATATTGTGGGTTTTGTCGTCCGATACGTATCTGACGGCGATAAGCTTTCTTCCCTTCTTTGTCGACTACGAAAATCCAGTTACCTCCAGTTACTTGGAAAAAAGTTCCTTTTGGAATAAGTACGCTTTCGGTTGGTTCCCCCAATTGTAAATCGATGTAGTAAGTTTGTCCGCTCCGGATATTGTCAGGGCGTTTTCCCTCGAATACAAAATCGGTACGGAATCGTCCTTCACGTACTTCGGGATATACTTTGCGAACTTTCAGGTTGAATGTGGTTTCCTGACGTTCGAACGTAGCCGGCAGTCCGTTGGTCACACGGTCGATATAATGTTCGTCTATCATGGCTTCTATCTTGAAGTCCGAAAGGTCGTTTATCTGCCCGACCATTTGTCCGGCAGTGATATTCTGTCCCAACTCTGCATCCAACAGTCCAAGTTCTCCATCGATTGTAGCGCGGACTTCCAGTTTTTCTTTTCTTTCACGAATCAGCAGTACATTCTTTCTCATGTTCTGTAAATTGTCCTCCATCTGGTCCATCTGTATGTTACGGTAGATAGAATCTTGTACCAGACGTTCGGTAATCAATCCGTGCTTTTTCTGTGCTACTTCATAGTCTTCTTTTGCCTGAAGATATTCTTCCCGACTGATAAGACGTTCTTTATATAAACGTTCATACTGGAGATAGGTACGTTGTTTTCGGCGTGTATCAATGTCCAGCTGTACTTTTTCGGTTTCATTGTTCAGCTTATCTTGCTGCATGGTTACCTGTGTATTACGCAGTAAGTTCTGTTTTTCGGCAAGTTCCGATTCTGCATTCAGAATCTGTAAGTCCAGGTTTGAGTTGCTGAGACGGAGAATGACATCTCCTTTTTTTACATGGGCGCCTTCTTCTACAACCTTTTCCTGTACGATTCCTCCTTCTTCCGGACTTAATTGGACGACGGAGATTGGCTGAACTTGTCCGTTCAGACGGATATAGTCATTGAACTTGCCGAAGGTTACATCGGCTATATTCAGTGAAGCGGCGTCTACTCTCAGTGTTGATGCATGATTCCCGAAAATAATCCAGATTAATAATAAAATCACAACAGCTCCTCCGGCTATGTAAGGAATGTGTTTCTTCTGAATGCCTTTTTTCTTTTCCAGTTGTATATCCATGGTGTGTAATATTTTTATTCGTTGTTTCTGATAATATCTTGTCCCTTATAATAATCTACCAGTCTGCATTTCATCAGGTAGGTAAGTTTGCTCTGCAGCAGTCCGGTCTGGCTTTCCAACAATGTGGCGGCATTGTTCTGTACATCGAGTGAGGTCATAAGCCCTTCTTCGTATTTGCGTCGCGTCACGTGGTAGGCAAGTGAGTCGGAAGCTACTTTCTTCTCCATCTGGATACTTTCTTTCAGGTAGCCTTCACGGTCTTGTACGGCTTGCTGTACCAGTTTCTGAAGCTCTTCTTTCTGCACTTCATACTGTTCGGCTGCTATCCGGTAGTTGTTTCGTGCCTGTCGCATGTTGGCGATGCTCGACAGACGGTTGAAGATAGGTATACTCATGCTGATTCCAAAATATGAGCCGAAGTTATTCTCAAACTGTGTATGGAACGGAGGGTATCCTGTTTGATGTAATTCTTTATAATAAGAACTTGAAATTCCTCCATAAAGACTGATGGATGGAACAAATGAACTCCATGAAATTTTACGGTCCATATTTGCCGACTGTTTCTGCATTTCGGCCTGTTTCAAAACCGGATTGCAGTTTAACGCAAGACGGAATACATTGTCGGCATGTTCTATGGTCAGTTGTTCTTGCTCTAGTGTAGATCGCTCCAGCAGACAGGTGTCGAGCAGCAAAGCCTCTTCAATGGGAAAATTCATTTTTTGTTTTAAGGTCAGCATAGCTGTTTCATATAAGTTTTGCTGATGTGTTAAGTTGTAAGCATCACTTGCTTGCTGTGCCTCCATTTGCGCAACGTCGGCCATTCCTTTTAACCCTAGAGTTTCCTGCCGGCGAGTTTTGTATAATAATGAATCACTTTCCGCAAGTTTTTGTTTTGCCAGTCGGGTAGTACCATAATAATACAATGCATCAATGTAGGCCTGAAATGTTTCCAGAGCTGTATTATCCCGTGCTTCTTGCAGAGCTGCTTTGCCAAGCAGTAAATTTGCTTTGCTTTTTCGTACTTGGTTGATCAGGCTTCCTCCCTGGAAGATAGGAATGGAGGCTTCCATACTATAACCATTATTGAAGGTTGATTTTGATATATATGTATTAGTTTCCGGATCGACTGAACGTCCGAAATTATATTGTGCGCTGACATTTCCTGATATTCCTGGCAGAAATTGTCCGATAGCCTTCATACGGTCCATACGGTAATTGTCTGCTTCCAGATGGCGCTGCTTTACGATGTGGTTATGTTCCACTGCATAGGCCATACACTGGTCGATATTCCAGACCTCCTGAGCTGTTATGTTGAGGCTGCACAGACTTACGAGCAGAAGCAATGACTGTTTGGTCTTATTATTTTTTTTCATGCGTTTTCGTTTTTATCTGCCTGATTAAAATCAAATATCGTGCCAAAGTAGTAAACTGCTGAAAATTAGCGTGTGTAATAATGTGTATATTAAGCGATGTGTCAAAAAAATAGACACTCACTGTCTAATTTTTTGTCACCTGTTACCTGTTTCTTTATGTTATCTTTACGTATCTTTGCAATACTGCAAATAAAAAGAATATGGCTAAACAAGGAATCCTGTTGGTGGTTGATGACAACCGTAATATATTGACTTCGTTGCAATATCTGCTGGGAGAATATTTTGAGCGTGTGATAACAATAGATTCTCCGGTTACAATACCTACATTGCTGAATCGGGAGGCAGTCGATATCGTATTGCTTGATATGAATTTTTCTTCGGGTATTAATAGTGGGAACGAAGGACTTTACTGGCTTCGTGAGATAAAACGTCTTCGTCCGCAGACAGAAGTGGTACTCTTTACGGCTTATGCTGATATAAACCTGGCAGTTACGGGAATAAAGGAGGGGGCTGCTGATTTTGTAGTAAAGCCTTGGGAAAATGCACGGCTGGTACAGACACTTCAGGAAGCATACTCCCGGATAGTTGAAGCCCGTAAGGGTAAGAAAAAGGCAGCTGTCGCACCAGTCGCTTCCGATGACGGAATGTACTGGGGAAATTCACAGACTATCCGTCCGTTGCGCATGTTAGTAGAGAAGGTTAGTACGACTGATGCCAATATTCTGATAACAGGAGAAAACGGAACAGGAAAAGATATGCTGGCCCGTGAGATACATCGTCTTTCCAATCGTAAGGAAGGACCGATGATAGCTGTCGATATGGGCGCCATTACGGAATCTTTATTTGAGAGTGAATTGTTTGGTCATGTGAAAGGTTCGTTTACCGATGCACATACCGATCGCATAGGACGCTTTGAAGCTGCTGACGGTGGAACGCTTTTTTTGGATGAAATAGCTAACCTGCCCTATCATCTGCAGGCGAAACTACTTACGGCTATTCAGAAGCGGTGTTTCGTAAAGGTTGGAAGCAATACGCAGCAGCCTACTAATATTCGTTTGATATGTGCTACCAACCGTAATTTGGAAGATATGGTAAGAAACGGTGAGTTCCGTGAAGATCTGCTCTATCGTATTAATACCATTCATTTGCATATACCTGCTTTGCGTGAACGTAAGGAAGATATTCTTCCGTTAGCGAAACGTTTTCTTGAACAGTATGCTAGGCAATATGGCAGACAAGTGCAAGCTTTCAGCCCTGAAGCTGCGCGCCGTTTGCTGGAACATCCCTGGTATGGTAACATTCGTGAATTACAACATACGGTAGAGAAAGCCGTTATCTTGTCCGATAGCGATGAGTTGCGAGGGGATATGTTGCAACTCACTTCTATAGCCTCTGGACCTGAACCTATTGCCGGAAATGCTGAAACGGAAGTGCCTTTCCATACGCTTGACGAAATGGAACGTAGCATGGTGAAGCGTGCTGTCGATCAGTGTGAAGGGAATCTTTCGCAAGCAGCTGCTATGTTGGGAATTACCCGTCAGACACTCTATAATAAAATGAAACGTTATGGGTTATAGGTGGATTTATTCGATTACCGTTCGTACGCTGTTGCTTGTTGGCGGAGTTGTACTGGTAACTTTGGGGATTGTCTACGGGAAGGGTGGGTTGCTGGTTGCAGGACTTCTTCTATGTGCCGCTTCCATTTTTATTTTCCGGAAAATGCAGCAGCAACTGCGTGAAAAGAGTTGGCTGATGCTGGAGGCTATCCGAAATCGTGACTATTCGTTTCGTTTGCCGGTTTATGGCTTTTCGGGAGGAGAACGCGTGTTACAAGATACGCTTAATCGTTTCGGAGGATTGATGGGCGAACAGAAACAACTGATGGAGCAGCGAGAACGGTTTTATGAACAGATTCTTTCCAGTGTTACGTCGGGAATTATTGTGTTGGATGAAAGTATGAAAGTTGTGCAGACAAATCCGGCAGCAGCACGCCTCTTAGGACTTCCTGTTTTGAGTACCTTGCAGCAGCTGGAACGATACGGAGCGGAAGTTTCTCATGTGTTTCGTTCATTGGGAGCTGGAGAGCGGTGTAATATACAGCTGTCTACTTCGAAAGGCGAGGTGCAGCTATTGGTGCGGGCTTCTGTTATGCAACTGGGAGAACGGCAAGTGCGTATTCTTGCTTTGAATGATATCCGTAATGAGCTGGATGAAAAAGAGCTTGATTCGTGGATTAAGCTGACTCGGGTGTTGACACATGAAATCATGAATTCCATTGCTCCGATTTCCTCGCTGAGTGAAACATTTTTGAAACGTAAGGATGTGGTAGGAACACCTTTGTACGATGGTATTCGGGCTATTCATGAAACTTCAGTCGGGCTGATTTCATTTGTTGACAGTTACCGGAAGTTTTCATCTTTACAGAAACCCTCACCCGAACCATTTTATTTGTTGGATCTGCTCAGGCAAATTGAAGGGTTAACTCTTGTTCCTGGTAATATTATTCTTTCCTTGCAAGTGGAACCTGCCGAACTAATGCTTTATGCTGATCCTAATCTGATACGTCAGGTGCTCATCAACCTGATTAAAAATGCGGTACAAGCGATTGGCGGTGAGAAGGGAAGAATACACGTGCGTGCATACAGCTCGGCTGATGAGCATGTCTTTGTATATGTCAGTAACAATGGCCCTGCTATACCGGAGGTAGAAGCAGAGCAGATTTTTGTGCCTTTCTTTACAACCCGTAGTGAAGGAAGCGGTATAGGTCTTTCTCTTTCACGACAGATTATGAAGTTGTCGGGAGGTAGTATCAGCCTGCTGCGACCAGGGACGAACGGTTGGAATACTACTTTTGTCTTGGAGTTTGAATGACGTAGATGTCTTTTATTCTCTTTCCGATTCTTGTATTGATATTTTTCCGTCCTTTTTCGCAACGTTGACTATGCTCCCTTTCGGGTTTAGGCTGAACGGGGTTATTTCGTCACTTTTGTTATCGACAATCATCAGTGCATTTTCTTCGGCAAAGCGATTTACCTGAAGTGTAAGTGCTGTCGATCCCATTGTACAGTTGAGCAGAAGGCTGTCGTTTATATAAACCGAAATGCTATCTCCGGCAAAACTGTTTTCTACTTGTATGGTATATAAATCAGCAGATGTTTTGCTCTGATCTGCTGTTTGAGGAGTACGAAAACTCAAATAAAGAAACAGGCATACAATGAAAAATACTCCGAAGGCTAATATGCCGTTTCCTATCATAAACTGTTTATTGCTGTTGATGCTTTTATTGTTCATAATGCAGATTTATGTTTGATTTTGTGTGCAAAGATATCTTAAAAAGATAAATCTTGCTAAAAATGAAATATTTATTCTAATATTTTGCAGTACATTATATTATTTGTATCTTTGCAACCGAGATGGATGAAAAGGTGGAGGGGCGGTTAAGCTCCTTTTTTTGTTCTTATATAGTTAATACATGATAGATAAAAACGTTGTAACCCGGATAGTTGAAGAATGGCTGGAGGGTAAAGATTATTTTCTGGTGGATGTCACTGTAACTCCGGATGACAAAATTGTAGTTGAAATCGACCATGCGGAAGGTGTGTGGATCGATGATTGTGTGGACTTGAGCCGTTATATCGAATCGAAGCTGAACCGAGAGGAAGAAGATTATGAACTTGAGGTCGGGTCGGCTGGTATCGGACAACCTTTTAAGGTGCTTCAGCAATATATAATCCATATCGGAAAAGAAGTAGAAGTGCTGGGTAAGGATGGAAAAAAATGGACCGGCGTATTGACGGATGCCAATGAAGAGAACTTTACGATCACGGTACAAGTGAAAGTAAAGCCGGAAGGTGCAAAACGTCCGAAGCTGGTAGAACAGAATGTAACCTTTGTTTATGACGAAATAAAATACACCAAATACTTAATAAGCTTTAAATAAAACTATGGCGAAGAAAGAAGCAACTGTCAGTTTAATTGACACGTTTTCGGAATTTAAAGATTTGAAGAATATCGATCGCACCACTATGGTGAGCGTACTGGAAGAGTCATTTCGTAGTGTGATTGCAAAGATGTTCGGAACCGATGAAAATTACGATGTAATTGTAAATCCCGACAAAGGCGACTTTGAAATATGGCGTAATCGTGAAGTGGTGGCTGATGATGAATTGACGAACCCGAACTTGCAGATTTCGCTTACTGAAGCGCGTAAAATTGATGCATCTTACGAAGTGGGAGAGGAGGTTACAGATGAGGTGATATTCGAAAAGTTTGGTCGCCGTGCGATTTTGAACCTTCGCCAGACATTGGCTTCTAAGATTTTGGAACTGGAAAAAGACAGCTTGTACAATAAGTATATTGACAAGGTCGGTACTATCATTGCTGCAGAAGTTTATCAGATCTGGAAAAAGGAAATTTTGTTACTCGATGATGAAGGTAATGAATTGCTGCTTCCGAAAACTGAGCAGATTCCGAGCGATTTCTATCGTAAGGGAGAAACTGTACGTGCAGTAGTTGCACGGGTAGACAATAAGAATAATAATCCGAAGATTATTTTGAGCCGTACTTCGCCTATGTTCTTGCAACGTCTGTTTGAACAGGAAGTTCCGGAAATCAATGACGGATTGATTACTATCAAGAAAATTGCCCGTATACCTGGTGAACGTGCAAAGATTGCTGTAGAATCTTACGATGAACGTATTGATCCGGTTGGAGCATGTGTCGGAGTAAAAGGTTCTCGTATTCACGGTATTGTTCGTGAGTTACGCAATGAAAATATTGATGTTATCAATTATACTTCGAATATACAACTGTTCGTACAGCGTGCGTTGAGTCCTGCTAAGGTTTCTTCTATTATCATGCATGAAGAAGAGAAGAAAGCTGAAGTATATCTGAAGCCGGAAGAAGTATCTCTTGCTATCGGTAAAGGTGGTATGAATATCAAGCTGGCAAGTATGTTGACCGAATATACCATTGATGTATATCGTGAGCTGGATGAAAACGCAACAGATGAAGATATCTATCTGGATGAGTTTAAAGACGAAATTGATGAGTGGGTTATCAATGCCATCAAGGGTATTGGTATAGATACGGCAAAAGGTGTACTGAACGCTCCACGTGAGATGCTGATTGAAAAGGCAGATTTGGAGGAGAACACAGTAGACGATGTGTTAAGAATTTTGAGGGCAGAGTTCGAGGAATAAATATAGTCAATCATATTGATTATCCGTGACTGAAAAACTTTTTCCTGAACTCTATTAAAAACTAAAAGAATTTATGACGATAAGACTGAACAAAGTAACAAGAAATTTGAATGTAGGTATTGCTACGGTGGTGGACTTTTTACAAAAGAAAGGATATACTATCGAAGCAAATCCGAATACTAAAATTACTGATGAACAATATGCTGCACTTGTGAAAGAGTTTAGCAAAGACAAAGATTTGAAAATAGAGTCTGAAAAGATTTTTCAAGAACGGCAGAATAAAGAACGTAATAAAGCTTCTGTTTCTATTGATGACCTGCAGGCTGAAGCGAAGCCGGAGGTGATAGAAGCAGTTGTGCCTGAAGATGCACGTCCGAAATTTAAGCCTGTGGGCAAAATTGATTTGGACAGTCTTAATAAGAAGAAGGTGAAGCCGGCTGTGGTGGAGCCTGCTAAGGAAGAAATAAAGGAAGTGGTAGAGGAATCTGTACCGGTGGAAAAGAATGAACCGCAACATGTGGAAGAAACTCCTGTAGCAGAAACAGTACAACCACAACCTCAGATTAATGAACAACAGAAACAGCCGGAACAGGAGAAGGCGGAAGATTTGAAACCAGATTTAATGGAAGAAAAGAAAGAAGTACCCGAAGTACAAACCGTTCTGCAGGACAAGGAAGATGAGGTGTTTAAAATCCGTCCAACGGAATTTAAGTCGAAGATTAATGTCGTAGGTCAGATTGACCTGGCTGCATTGAACCAGTCTACTCGTCCGAAGAAGAAGACAAAAGAAGAAAAACGTAAGGAACGAGAGGAAAAAGACAAACTGCGTCAGGAACAGCGTAAGCAGATGAAAGATGCTATCATCAAGGAAATAAGAAAGACTGACGAGAAAACTGATAAAGGTGGTCAAAGTGACGCTTCGGGAAAGAAGAAACGTAATCGTATCAACAAAGAACGTGTAGATATTAACGCAGCGGGTAATATTGTTTCACCTCGCGGCGATAAAGGCGGAAAGGCTAACTCTAATGCTGCGACTCAGGGTGGAGGCAAACATAATAAAGACCGCTTCAAGAAACCGGTTGTAAAACCTGAAGTAAGCGATGAAGATGTAGCTAAGCAGGTAAAGGAAACATTGGCTCGTCTTACTAATAAGGGTAAGAATAAAGCTGCTAAATATCGTAAGGAAAAACGTGAAAGTATACAGAACCGTCAGCTTGAACAGGAGGAACTTGAACAGGAAGAAAGCAAGATCTTGAAACTGACAGAGTTTGTTACTGCAAATGAGCTGGCAAACATGATGGATATTTCAGTAACTCAGGTTATCTCTACTTGTATGAGTGTGGGTATCATGGTATCTATCAATCAACGTCTGGATGCTGAAACTATCAATTTGGTAGCCGAAGAGTTTGGCTATAAGACTGAATATGTAAGTGCTGAAGTTGCCCAGGCTATTGAAGAGGAAGCTGATGCTGAAGAAGATTTGCAGCCTCGTGCTCCGATTGTAACAGTCATGGGACATGTTGACCATGGTAAGACTTCATTACTGGACTATATCCGTAAGGCAAATGTAATTGCTGGTGAAGCTGGAGGTATTACACAGCATATCGGTGCATATAATGTAAAACTGGAAGACGGACGTCGCATCACTTTCCTGGATACTCCGGGACATGAGGCATTTACTGCCATGCGTGCACGTGGTGCTAAAGTTACCGATGTCGTTATTATCATTGTTGCTGCCGATGACAACGTAATGCCTCAGACTAAGGAGGCTATTAACCATGCAATGGCTGCCGGTGTACCTATTGTATTTGCAATCAACAAGGTAGATAAACCGAATGCAAATCCTGATAAGATTAAGGAAGAACTTGCTGCTATGAACTTCTTGGTAGAAGAATGGGGAGGTAAGTATCAGTCACAAGATATTTCTGCAAAGAAAGGTACAGGCGTTCCTGAATTGTTGGAGAAAGTATTGCTGGAAGCTGAAATGTTGGATTTGAAAGCAAATCCGAACCGTAAGGCTACTGGTTCAATTATTGAATCTTCTCTGGATAAGGGACGTGGATATGTAGCAACAGTGTTGATTTCTAATGGAACACTGCATGTAGGAGATATTGTGCTGGCTGGAACTTCGTATGGTAAGGTGAAGGCTATGTTTAATGAACGTAATCAACGCTTGAAAGAGGCAGGTCCTTCTGAACCGGTATTGATTTTGGGATTAAATGGAGCCCCAGCTGCAGGTGATACATTCCATGTGTTTGATACAGATCAGGAAGCACGTGAAATTGCAAATAAACGTGAGCAGTTGGCACGTGAGCAAGGCTTGCGTACTCAGAAGATGCTTACATTGGATGAAGTTGGACGTCGTTTGGCATTGGGTGACTTCCATGAACTGAATGTAATTGTGAAAGGTGACGTGGACGGTTCTGTTGAGGCGTTGAGTGACTCATTGATTAAATTGTCTACCGAACAGATTCAGGTTAATGTTATCCATAAAGGTGTTGGACAGATTTCAGAATCAGATGTATCACTGGCTGCTGCATCAGATGCAATTATCGTAGGATTCCAGGTTCGTCCTTCTAGCAATGCTGCTAAACTGGCTGAACAGGAAGGAGTAGATATCCGTAAGTATTCTATTATTTACGATGCTATCGAAGAAGTGAAGTCTGCTATGGAAGGTATGCTTGCTCCTACATTGAAAGAGCAGGTTACTGCAACAATCGAAGTTCGTGAAGTATTCAATATCAGTAAAGTCGGTATGGTTGCCGGTGCGATGGTTAAGACTGGTAAGGTGAAACGTACTGACAAGGCTCGTTTGATACGTGATGGTATTGTAATCTTTACGGGTAGCATCAATGCGTTGAAACGCTTTAAAGATGATGTGAAAGAGGTTGGTACTAACTTTGAATGTGGTATTAGCCTGACTAATTGCAATGACTTGAAGGTAGGTGACGTTATTGAAACTTATGAAGAAGTGGAAGTAAAACAAACTTTATAATTACATTATAGTAAATTTAATGAGGTGATGTCATCCTGAGCATAGCGAAGGATCTGTGAACGCTATCGGATGTGTGCAGATTCTTCCCTGCGTTCAGCATGACATTTCCTTTTTTATTACGATATAGAGTATGACAGTCCTCGATTGGATTATTGTGGCAATAATAAGCATAGGAGCTATACTTGGATTTACAAAGGGATTTATAAGGCAATTAGCCTCTATTGTAGGCTTGGTAGTTGGATTGCTTGTGGCCCGTGCATTATTTGCTTCTGTAGGCGAAAAGCTTGCCGAAGAATTGGGTACATCACTTACCTTTGCCCAAGTCGTAGCCTTTATTCTGATATGGTTGCTGGTTCCGCTTGTCTTTCTGTTGCTTGCTTCAGCTTTGACACGAGTGATTGAAATTGTACATTTAGGTTTTGTCAACCGTATTTTAGGCGCCGCACTGGGAGCTTTGAAGTACATATTGCTTGTCAGCCTATTCGTACATTTTATAGAGTTTGTCGATTCTAAAGATAACTTAATAAAGTCAACCGTAAAACGTACTTCTTTGTTATATTATCCGATAGAAGGCTTTTCGGGAGTCTTTTTCCCTACTGTGAAGAATGTTACTAAACAACTAATAGACTGATATAATAAAATATATGCAAGAAGAACTCAATAAAAAGGAAGAATCCCAAAAGAATGAGTTTGTAAAACAACTGACGCAGGAAAAGTATAAATATGGTTTTACTACGGAAGTACATACAGACATCATTGAAAAGGGATTGAATGAAGATGTGGTGCGATTGATTTCGGCCAAGAAGGGTGAACCGGAATGGTTATTGGAGTTCCGTCTGAAAGCTTATCGTTACTGGCTGACAATGGAAATGCCGACATGGGCTCATCTCAATATTCCTGAAATAGATTATCAGGCTATTTCATATTATGCAGATCCTACTAAAAAGAAGGAAGGACCTAAGAGCATGGATGATGTAGATCCTGAGCTGGTGAAGACTTTTAATAAGCTGGGTATTCCTCTGGAAGAGCAGATGGCATTGAGTGGAATGGCTGTAGATGCCGTGATGGATTCTGTTTCTGTCAAGACAACCTTCAAGGAAACACTGATGGAAAAAGGAATCATTTTCTGTTCGATGAGCGAAGCTGTACGTGAGCATCCCGATTTGGTAAAGAAATACTTGGGTTCGGTAGTTGGTTATCGAGATAATTTCTTTGCTGCTCTTAATTCGGCAGTGTTTAGTGATGGCTCATTTGTCTATATACCAAAGGGTGTACGTTGCCCTATGGAGCTTTCTACTTATTTCCGTATTAATGCTGCAAATACCGGACAGTTTGAACGTACACTGATAGTTGCAGATGATGATAGCTATGTGTCTTATCTGGAAGGATGTACAGCGCCGATGCGTGATGAAAACCAATTACACGCTGCTATCGTAGAAATCGTTGTACTCGACCGTGCTGAAGTAAAATATTCTACTGTGCAGAACTGGTATCCGGGTGATGCAGAAGGTAAGGGAGGTGTATACAACTTCGTAACAAAACGAGGTAATTGCAAAGGTGTAGACAGTAAATTATCGTGGACACAGGTAGAGACTGGTTCTGCCATTACATGGAAATATCCGAGCTGTATATTGAGTGGAGATAATTCTACAGCTGAATTCTATTCGGTTGCAGTAACCAATAATTACCAGCAAGCCGATACCGGAACTAAGATGATTCATCTGGGAAAGAATACTCGTTCGACGATTGTGAGCAAAGGTATCAGTGCCGGAAAGAGTCAGAACTCATATCGTGGTCTGGTACGTGTGTCAGAACGTGCAGACAATGCCCGTAACTATAGCCAGTGCGACTCGTTGCTTTTAGGAAGCCATTGCGGAGCTCATACGTTCCCATATATGGATATACACAATGAAACAGCGATAGTAGAGCATGAAGCTACTACATCGAAGATTTCGGAAGATCAGTTATTCTACTGTAACCAGCGTGGTATTCCTACCGAAGATGCAGTAGGTCTGATTGTAAACGGTTACGCGAAAGAAGTATTGAACAAACTTCCTATGGAATTTGCCGTAGAGGCACAGAAATTGCTTTCTATCTCATTGGAAGGCAGTGTAGGATAAATAAAAAAGAAAGCTATGTTAGAAATAAAAGATTTGCATGCCACGATTAATGGCAAAGAGATATTAAAAGGAATCAATCTGACTGTAAAGTCTGGCGAGGTACACGCTATCATGGGACCGAATGGCTCTGGTAAGAGTACATTAAGTAATGTGCTGGTAGGACATCCGGCTTATGAAGTAACAAAAGGATCGGCAACTTTCGATGGAAAGGATTTACTGGCAATGAGTGCAGAAGACCGTAGTCATGAAGGACTGTTTCTTTCATTTCAGTATCCGGTAGAAATTCCTGGTGTAAGCATGGTTAACTTTATGCGTGCGGCTGTTAACGAACAACGCAAATATAAAGGGCTTCCGGCGCTGACTGCAAGTGAGTTCCTGAAACTGATGCGTCAGAAACGTGAAATTGTGGAACTGGACAGCAAGCTTGCCAACCGCTCTGTAAACGAGGGATTCTCGGGTGGTGAAAAGAAACGTAACGAGATCTTTCAGATGGCTATGCTGGAACCGAAATTGAGTATCCTCGATGAAACAGATTCTGGACTGGATATTGACGCTCTCCGTATTGTAGCCGAAGGAGTGAATAAACTGAAAACTCCTGAAACAAGTTGTATTGTGATTACACACTATCAACGTCTGTTAGATTATATCAAGCCCGATATCGTACACGTGCTTTACAAAGGACGCATCGTAAAGACTGCGGGTCCGGAACTGGCACTTGAGCTTGAAGAAAAAGGTTACGACTGGATAAAGAAAGAATTAGGAGAATAAGCATGAAAGCAGAACAACAATATATTGATCTTTTCTCGCAGTGTGAGGCGATGATTTGCCGGCATAGTGCAGAGGTGCTGAATGCTCCTCGTGCAAAAGCCTTTGCCGACTTCGAACGTCTGGGACTCCCTACACGCAAGCAAGAAAAGTATAAATACACGGAGGTGAGCAAGTATTTTGCTCCCGACTACGGACTGAACCTGAATCGTCTGGAGTTTCCGGTCAATCCGTACGAAGTGTTCAAGTGCGATGTTCCGAATATGAGCACTTCCCTCTATTTTGTGGTAAACGATGCATTTGACAAGCACGTACATCCCTCTGCACAATTACCTGAAGGAGTTATATTCGGCAGTCTGAAGGATGTGGCAGAACAACATCCGGAACTGGTGAAAAAATATTACGGAAAGTTGGCTGATACGTCGAAAGATGGTGTGGTAGCGTTCAATACGATGTTTGCACAAGACGGTGTACTGATGTATGTTCCGAAGAATGTGGTAATGGAAAGACCGGTCCAGTTGGTTAATATCCTGCGTGCCGATGTCAATACGATGGTGAACCGTCGTATTCTGATTATCCTCGAAGAAGGAGCACAGGCCAAGCTGCTGATTTGCGACCATGCTATGGATGAGGTGAATTTCCTCTCTACGCAGGTTGTAGAAGCTTTTATCGGTGAAAATGCAGTATTCGACCTTTATGAGCTGGAAGAAACACATAACAGTACAGTACGTTTCAACAACCTGTACGTACATCAGGAGGCAAACAGCAACGTATTGCTGAATGGTATGACGCTTCATAACGGTACGACACGCAATACAACTGAGGTGACACTGGCAGGACGTGGAGCAGAGGTCAATTTGTGTGGTATGGCTATTGCAGACAAGAACGAGCAAGTGGATAACAATACATTCATTGATCATCAGGTATCCGATTGTACCAGCAATGAGTTGTTCAAATATGTACTCGACGATCAGGCTGTAGGAGCTTTTGCCGGAAAAGTATTGGTACGTGAAGGAGCTCAGCACACTTCTTCACAGCAGACCAACCGTAATATTTGTGCAACACGTGAAGCCCGCATGTATACTCAGCCGCAGCTGGAGATATATGCCGATGACGTAAAGTGTTCGCATGGAGCAACAGTCGGTCAACTCGATGAAAATGCATTGTTCTATATGCGTCAGCGTGGTATCAGCCTGAAAGAAGCACGCTTGCTGCTGATGTTTGCCTTTGTGAATGAAGTGATCGACAATATCCGTATGGATGCGTTGAAAGACCGTCTGCACTTACTTGTTGAGAAACGTTTCCGTGGCGAATTGAATAAATGTCAGGGATGTGCTATTTGTAAATAAAATTAGTGTGACATGTTTTACGATGTACAAAAAATAAGAGAGGACTTTCCGATACTTTCACGGAGTGTGTACAATAAGCCGTTGATTTATCTTGATAACGGAGCAACTACCCAGAAGCCCCGTCAGGTAGTAGAGTCAATAACAGACGAATACTATTCGGTCAATGCGAATGTACACCGTGGAGTACATTTCCTTTCGCAGCAGGCTACCAACTTGCACGAGGCTTCGCGTGAAACAGTACGTAAGTTTATTAATGCGCGTAGCATTTCGGAAATAGTCTTTACACGTGGTACTACCGAAAGCATCAATCTGGTAGCATCTACCTTTGCTGACAGCCAGATGAAGGAAGGCGATGAAGTGATTGTTTCTGTGATGGAGCATCACAGCAATATTGTTTCATGGCAGTTGCAGGCAGCGCGTAAAGGAATTGTCTTGAAAGTGATTCCGATGAACGACCGTGGGGAACTGTTGCTTGATGAGTATGAAAAGCTCTTCTCTCCACGTACTCGTCTGGTTTCAGTAGCACATGTTTCGAATGTGCTTGGAACAATCAATCCTGTGAAGGAAATGATTGCCACTGCACATGCTCACGGGGTTCCTGTTCTGATAGACGGAGCACAGAGTATTCCTCATATGCCGATAGATGTACAGGATCTGGATGCCGATTTCTATGTGTTCAGCGGACATAAGGTGTATGGTCCTACGGGTATCGGTGTGCTTTATGGTAAGGAAACATGGCTCGACAAACTTCCGCCTTATCAGGGAGGAGGAGAAATGATAAAGAATGTCAGTTTCGAGCATACCACGTTCAACGAACTGCCGTTTAAGTTCGAGGCGGGAACTCCCGACTATATTGGAAGTACAGCATTGGCAAAAGCACTCGATTATGTTTCGGCAATTGGAATGGATAAGATTGCAGCCTATGAACATGAACTGACAGTATATGCCATGAACAGACTGAAGGAAATTCCGGAAATGCGTATTTTCGGAGAGGCTGAACATAAGGGAGGCGTTATTTCTTTCCTGGTGGGCAATATTCATCATTTTGATATGGGAACATTGCTCGACCGTCTGGGTATAGCTGTACGTACAGGACATCATTGTGCCGAGCCGTTAATGCACCGTATGGGAATTGAAGGAACGGTACGTGCTTCGTTGGGTTTGTATAATACGAAGGAAGAAATTGATGCACTGGCAGCAGGCATAGAACGGGTAAGCCGGATGTTTTGATAACAGGACTTGCTGTTTGACTGTATCATAAAGAATAATCTTCTTATTCCAATCTTTACATTAAGTGCTCAAGATGGAATAAGGAGATTTTTATTGTTATACTTTTGATTATAAATGTATTATTATTTTTGTGTGATTGGTGCATTAAAGTATATAATTGGTTTTTTTCATACTACTATGATTTTTGCAAGTTTTTTATGATAAAATAGGTTTATATTTCTCGTTTCTTTTGATGACCGCAAACATTCTGGCTACAATTTTGACTCTTAACGCATTGATTACAGACATCTTGTTCTTGCCTTCGGCGACTTTTCTTTCGTAATACTTCTTCAGCTCGCCTCCGACCCGGTGTGTTACCGCTACGGCAGCTAAGTGGAGAAGTCTTTTCATCACCTTATCTGCCCGATGCGACACTCTTGCTTTCGAGTGTTGGGAACTTCCGGAAGAATAAGAGCATGGAGCAACTCCGGCATAACAATTGAACTTCCTCGGATCATCAAAACGGGTAAAGGCTTCCGTGGCGATTATCATGTTGGTTGCTACCACACGCCCTACGCCATCTATGGACATCAGCAATTCTTGCTGTCTGAACAATACAGGACAGGAAGCTATCACTTCATCCATCTCGTCCGTAATGGCTTGTATGGCTTCCTTCAAGTCATCCATCAATGCCTGCAAACGCTTCATCTTGCGTTCATACAGAGCTTTGGGCATATAGTCTTTCTGGTCTTTCATCTGTCCTTTATATTTGGCCAAATCCGTCACATACAGAGTACGTTCGGATTCAAGTTGTTTTAACCTTTCAATATCCTCTGTGGGATGCTCGTAATAGCGCACCTTATCCTGAAATCGGCTGGCATAGATAGCAATACGCTTGGCATCCACCTTGTCATTCTTACCCCTCTGTACACCGGAGGAGTATTTGATTTCCGCTGCATTTTCAAGCCAAAGGGAACGTATATTGACCGGTGTGCTCTGCACAGACAAGCATTCGGGTGTTGTCTATTCCGTAATCTTCTTCAAAATGATGCAGCAACGACATTATTGCACTTTGATGGTTGGCAGTTTCTTCTTCATGCACAACCTTTCCTTCAAACATCACGCAGAAGTCTAACTTCTTTTTCGACACGTCCACACCGATAAAATAAAAATTTTCCATACTTTTGTCTTTTAATGATTTAGGAAAGAAAGGGCTTGAACTTAACCTAACTACCTTAACAATGGATGTTAACCTACTATCCGGGTCTGGATTCAAACAAGCAGGAAGTCCGCTTATGAAAATGGAACTTGTTCTTTCCGTATTGATTGCCGGTTCACTTCCTGCATTCTTTCTTTGCTTTACAAATTTATCCTTTCTATTTTATCTGTAATCCTCGGATGCAAATCTAAGGTTGTTGATTGATGTTTTTAAGTATGTAAACCAAAAACGCTTCTTTTAGAAGAATCTCTTATGAGCCTGTGAGGCTGCATCCATTTCTTTATTCAGAGGTTGAATGGTGAAGCTGTACTGCCATGCATGAGGAGTTATTGTATATTCAGGATGTACCTGTGCTCCCCAAGTATTATCGCCACCTACTCCCATTTGCATGTGATCGATGTTCAGCCATACCAGATCTTGTTTTTCTATGCTTCCTCCATGATGACGCTCTACGCTGAATGGGCGATAGCCGATGTCTTCAAGTGGGAAGTTCCATGCACTGATACTCAAAGGTTCTTCTCCGGTGACAAGCAGACCTTCTCCTGACTGGCTACGTAATGCTACCCAGCGTACATCACATTTGTTTGCTGTTTCCTGTGCACGTACGTACGGATGATACTGTTCCCATACGCTAGCAGTGTAGACACCTATTGCAGCACTGTTCTTACGGTCGGCATAGTTTTCATGTGGACCGCGTCCGAGCCATGTCATCATTTCATAATCGGCAGGCAAAATCATACGCATACCCAGACGAGGCATTTCTGGTAATTGTTTTTGACCAGGGATAAATGACATGGTAACTTTCACTGCACCGTCAGGGCGGATTATATAATTAATATTAAGGTCGGCATCTTGCTTTTCCATGCGGTATGTAGCAGTGACAATGGCCTGACGTTTGTCGCTCCTTTCATTTAATTTCAAGTCTTTCAGTTTCGCATCCTTACCTGCTTCTTTCCAGATTCTGCAACGTTCGGGAGTGCCATTGGCTACGTCATTATCTGTCAATCCACGCCAGAAGTTAGCTTGCAGACCTTCTTTTATGAGATTCTTTCCGTTATATTCTAAAGCCGTCATTTCTCCGTCGGCTGTGGAGAAGCTGATACGGAAGTTAGTTCCACTCAGACTGATGCTTTCCGGAGTACGTTCCGAACTTAGTGAACCGTCAATTGGCTCTATGTTTTGAGCTATTTGCTCTACAGGCAGTTGCCACTGTTCCATTGCAGCTATATGTTCTGCCGGAATCATAGGAGCATCCTGGCGGGTAATTGCTTCCAGTTTCAAGAAATATTCTTTTTCACTTGCGGCAATAGTCTGCATAGGAAGTACGATCTCCCGGCTTTGTCGTGCCGGTATCTGTGGAAAATCCATTACTCCCTGCTGAATGCTTTTACCGTCAGCTTCTATTGTCCAGCGCAACTGATAACCGGATAGGTCGATGAAATCATGCCAGTTAGTAATATTAATCCGATTGGCAGTAAAGGCTACAGGACGGAAGTGAATGTACTGATATACCTTCTTCACTTCATAAATATGCGGATGTAAAGAACGGTCGGCTGCAATCAGTCCATTGGCACAGAAGTTGGAGTCGTTGTGTACTCCTACATAGCCCATATCTCCTCCATACGCCCAGATATCTTTCCCTTTTTCGTCTTTCTTTGCAAATGTCTGGTCTACCCAGTCACAGATAAATCCACCTTGTAACTGGTCGTACTTATAGATTAAATCCCAATAATCTTGCAGGTTGCCGACACTGTTTCCCATTGCATGAGCATATTCGCACATAATCATCGGGCGTGCATCGCGCTGATTAATGTGACGACGGAGCGACCAGATGCGGGGATACATCGGGCAATAAATATCCGATTTTAGCTTCGTAACCTCCACCTTCGTATTGTACCGGACGGGTAGGATCTGTTTTCTTGGTCCAGTCGTATATTGTTTCGAAATGTTTACCATAACCTGATTCGTTACCTAATGACCATGTAACAATAGCTGTACAGTTGCGGTCGCGCATAACCATACGGCTCATGCGCTGCATGAATGCAGGTTCCCATTCCGGATAATTGGCAAGTGTTCCATCTTTGTGACTCATCATTCCATGGCTTTCGATATTTGCTTCGCCAATCAGATATAGTCCGTACTTGTCGCACAATGCATACCATTGGTAGTGGTCTGGATAATGGCAGTTACGTACAGCGTTTATGTTGAATTGCTTCATCAGCCGGATATCCGTCAACATACTTGCGACATTGATGGAGCGTCCTTTATATGGATCGTGTTCGTGTCGGTTTACTCCTTTGAACAATACGGGGACACCATTAATAAGTTGTTGTCCGTTTTTCATTTCTACAGTGCGGAATCCGAATGGATGTGCAAATGATTCCATCGGTTTTCCTTGCTGGTCGAATGTGTTGACAACCAGTGTGTAAAGATTAGGTGTTTCGGCTGTCCATGCCAGAGCATCCTTAAGTAGTTTTTTGCCAGACAATAATGTGTCGGTGCTGTTTTTAATTTCTTTATCCTGAGTGTAAAGAGCATTACCTTTTGCATCCAGTAATTTGAACTCTACACGCTGACCTTGCTGAGGCTGATTCAGTGTGATATTTACATCAAAATCACCGTCTTTATATTGATTGATCAGTTCGGCCGTGAGTTTGAAGTCTTTTACTCGGCTTTGTGGACGCGCATACAAATAGACATCTCGTTCTATTCCACTATATTTCCAGTAGTCCTGATCTTCCATGTAAGATCCGTCACTGTATCTGAATACCTTGACAGCCAGCTTGTTTTTCCCTTTTTTTAAATAACTTGGTTACATTAAAGTGAGCTGGCAGACGGCTGTCTTCGCTGTATCCGGCAAGTTCTCCGTTTACCCAGCAGTAATATGCAGATTCTACCCCTTCGAAGTCGAGGAAGATATCCATTCCGTCCCAGTCTTCGGGTACTGTGAATTCACGGACATAAGCTCCTACCGGATTATAGTCTGCTGGTACATACGGTGGATTGCAAGGGAATGGATAAGATACGTCGGTATAAATGGGGGCATCAAATCCTTGAAGTTCCCAACTGCCTGGTACTTCTATGTTTTTCCATTTGCGTGTGCTGTATCCCGGTTTATGAAAATCGGCAGGACAAGTATCGTTATTCTTGGAGAAAAGAAATTTTCAAGTGCCGTTAAGTGAAACGCGTCGTTCGGTCTTTGAATTTATTTCGAAACGTTGTAAGTCAGGTAATGCCTGCTGTGCCAATGCTGCATCTTCATTGATGAATGGAATGAAGTGTGCATGCATTGCTTCACGGTTTATTTCGTTTATCTGTGGGTTTTGCCAGGGCACATTGTCGGCATTAGCCGGCAATGTAGCTGCAAGGGCAAACATGTATGTTAGATAAAAAAAGTGCTTCTTCATAGAATTTGGTATTTTTCTTAGATGGAACAAAAGAAGGTGACAAGAAATGGTACACTAAAATCGGCTACGAATCCGTGAAAAATGGAAACTACGACAAATTGCTGACCTGCATAACGGGTTATAATAGGCAGGGTAGTATCCATTGTCGTAGCTCCTCCTGCTGATATCGGTGCCAGATTTCCGAACCACCGAACCAGTAGAGGGGCACACAGCAAAGTAATTATTTCACGGGTTATGTTAGAAAGTAAAGCAATGGTTCCTAGCTCCGGCCCTTTATATTGCGTAATGAAGATGCTGGATAGTGAATAATAACCAAAGCCCGAACCAACTGCCATACAGTCGGCGGCACTCCGGTGGGGAAGAATGAGGCTCACCAGTGCAGCTGCCGATATGGTTCCCAGTATAGTAGCAACAGGCAGGAAGATCAGTCTTGGATTCAGCGAACGGAAATTTCTCAAGGTCTGTGGATCGTTTCCGATACTTAGGCCTACACTGAACATCAATGCACATAAGGCATAGAAGCTGATATTGCTTTGTGCTACGTCGAAAGGGATGAGATGAAAAGCCCCGCATAATGTTCCAAGAACAAAAAATCCGACAATGATCAAACTGCCTTTCATGCTTTTCCTCCTTTCTTTTTATACAGGAGATACCATAGCCCCCAAGCGAAGATACAACTTCCCAATACGCATGCCAGCGTAATGGTAAAGGCTTCTACTCCTAAAGTTGCAAGTCCTTCTACTATCTGGCGATTTCCTCCTACTTCTACTCCTAATAAAAAAAGGAGTACCCAGATTAGTGATGTTATGACTTTATTTATCCACGAAAATTCTTGGCGACGGAGCAGGAAACCTATTGCCATACCTCCTAACATTAATCCGATAACAGTAAACATATTCTTTTTTGTAATCTTTTTTGTGGGCAAAAGTAAAGAAAAGGGTTCGGAAGAGCAACATCTTCCGAACCGGAAGATTTCTTTATTAGAGTTTATATCGACTAATTGATTAAAGCGTTCTTTGACTTCTCTTTGT
>ERZ780148.557-NODE-557-length-30942-cov-8.828083_pt1 | contig 30942 bp, 31 predicted proteins | sample MGYA00510984_ERZ780148 | MGnify/ENA primary metagenome ERZ780148 (study PRJEB29588, sample SAMEA2160902) | human gut metagenome | biome: human gut; feature: human-associated habitat; material: faeces | place: Denmark | collected 2008/2010 ...
TTTTATAATTTATTTATATTATAAAAAAGATCTACCAGTATCTAATATGTCTGGTAAACCTAGTAATATAAATTTGCCTTCTTCAATAAAATCTAGTATTAATACTAACTTAATGGTTTTAGGTTCTATTGTTTTTTATTTTATTATTTCTAGTATTTTAATTGAAACATTTAATATTGGTTATCCCTTTGATATTTTTTTAAGAGGCATATTAGAGATGACTCAGGGACTTAATAATGTTATTCAATTAAACTCAAATATTAAATTGATAACTACGATTATTTTCATTACTTTTGGTGGCTTATCAATACATTCCCAAGTAAAATGTATTTTAGATGAATATGGTCTTGATTATAAATATTTTTTTAAAGGAAGAATACTTCAACTAGTAATAGCAGCTATTTTAGCAGTCCTTACCTAGGCATGATTCACTATTTTTAACATATTTACTGTTTAAAAAAGTATCATTAAGATCACTAATTTTTCCATAGTAACTTATTAAAATATCATCTAAAATATTATTATTGCCAGCAGTATTTTTTTCATTACTTGTATGAATTTCTATATCAATTTGCAAAGTATATATTTTATCATCTTTACTTGTCGAATAATCATCACTCACAAAGTTAACAATTGCTTTACTGGAATAAAGACTACAATCTTTCATTGTCCATTTTCTTACATCACCATTACTTGAAGTATATGTAATACTATCTTTTGTAACATCAACTTTAGAATTTGTATTATCATTAAACATAAAGTTTATTATAAGTTCATCTGTTGTTGAATTAGAATCATTCATATTAACTAATACTTTGTTATTTAAGTCATTTTCTATAGCTCGCAGGATTTCTGCTCTATTAATTTGATTATTTTTGGCATAAACATTATTTGTATTAGTATTATTTAAATCTACTAAAAGTCTTACAATTGATATTAATATTACAGACATTAATGCTATACTTATAACTAATTCAATTAATGTATTTCCTTTTTTATTTAACTTTTTCATTTAATCACCTATTACATATGGATCTGTACTTTTTCCTGTTCCACTTACTAACCTGACATTATTTTTTAAATAGAATGCCGGCCTTACATTTTTTACTTCAGTTGGTGAAGAACTAATAATTGCTCCAGCACTATTTAAAGAATAAACTTTTATATCTGATGCAATAGTATTTCTAGTTATAAACCATGAATTATTTAAAAATAACCAGTTATTAGTTTTTGTTATATTTTTTCCATAATTTGTTTTATCACTAGAATCTCCGGCATATATATAATCACTTAAATAAATTATCCCAATTTTAGCATTTATTACTACCCCATTATTTTTACTATCCCCGACTTCCATAGTAGCAATGTTTTTCCCTGTTTGAGATAGATATTTTTCATCAATACCTCCGACATACCAATTTTCATTATCTATATATTTTATATTATTTCCTAGAGATATTAAGTAACTATCTGTAGTTATATTCAAATTATTAAATATATTTGAAGCAATATAATTATTATCCATAGTTGTATTAAAGCTTAATGTTTTCCAGCTTGTAGCCTTAACTAATTTTACTTTTTCATTAAAAATACCTATTATACGATATAATTCATCGCTATCTTTAAATTTCACATAATTATTGGGGTTTGCTCCGGTAAATCTATAGGAATTGTCATCTATTCCATAAGTATATTTAGTAGAATTTAATTTTATCAATTTAATATTATCTTCTTCATAATGATTTATTAAATATCTAGAAAAATTAGAATCATTTAATTCGTTTTTGATAGTTTTTTTCATATTATTAAGAAGATTTCTATTTACTGTCATATTTGTTACGATATATAACATTAAAGTTAAAAATACTAAGAAAAATGCATATATAACTGTAACTGATATAAACCCTTTGTTATTTTTCATATTGCCTCCCTATATTCCTAATGAAGAATAATAAGAATTACATTTCTTATCTATACCTGGAGTACATTTATCTAATTTTTTAGTATCTTCATCAATATTACTTGCATATTCAACTACTAAATAGTAGTCATATGATGTATCATTTATAGTATTAATATATGTCTTTAAGTTATAACCTAGATTTTCTAAAGATCTATCACATTTGTCTTCTGTATTTGAAAAGCATTCATCAAACATTTTAGAATCTACTAAAATGATTTGATTTATTTTAAAACTCTGAACTATCTTTTCTAAAGATTCTTTCATATTTTTGTCACTTTTAAATAATCCTTCATATTCTGCTCCGATTGTAGTTATATATGTTTCATTAAAGGCATTATTTTTAATTGTATTTAAATCAGCATATTCTTCTAAAAATTTTCTTACGTAATTTGTATAATATATAAATGCTGTATCATCATAATAAACTCTTCTTTCTTCTTCAGTTATTATGGCACTATATGAACTATATAAATATAATAAAGCTGCAGATAGAATAACTATTGTTACAATTGTTTCTATGAATGCAAAACCATTTTTTTTCTTCATCCAACTAGCCTACCTTTTCTAATATAATTTTATCAATAATAAAGTAAAAAATCAACCATTACTGGTTGAATTACATATACTATTTATAGGTGGTAACATGAAGTTTCAAGGACCTAGAAATGGATTAACTGTAATTATACTCTTCATTCTTGGTATGCTTATATTTTATCAAGCTATCATTACTTTAATATTACCTTTTAGATTTAATATTTTTATTTTACTTATTGAAATTGCTCTATTTTTCTTCTTCATGCTCCGTATTATATGGCCTTATTAATTCTTCGGTTTTGAAAACATAATCCATTACTTCACTAACTACTTTACATTTTTCAAATTCATTATCACTTTTTTTAATCTCCGGAGGCATGGATATAAGAATAAATAATAATTTTTTTTCATATTCTAGTAAAGGAAATTTATACATATATCTTTCTAATATTTCACTAAAATCAATATTCTTCCATTCTTTTTTATATAATTTTACAATATCTATAACTGGGGTATCTATCATATAATTATCCCAGCTTATTAATTTATTATTTAGTAAGTGATTTAATTCCAAGTTATTATGAATTAAACATACCCTTATTTTAGTTTCACTTGTAACTAAACTATACCAATTATCTAATTCATTATTTGCATATTCTAAGGCAGAATTTATTTTAAAATAATTTCTCATAAAAATATAATTTGATGGAGACTCATATACTTCATTAAACCCTATTTCATATAATGTATTATAATAGTTACTTAGATAATTAATATTACTTTTTATATCTTCATATATACTTTTAAATTTATCTTCACTTACTTCTTTAAAATAGCTAGTTTTATTATGTAAACTAGCTATTATTTCTATTAAATCATCACATTTTTGTTCTTTGGGTAATTTTATATCTTCAACATATTCAAAAACATTTACTTCATCTCTGGATGAATCTATAATCTTGGGATAATTCATAAAACCTCGATTAGTTAAATAAGTATATAATTCATTTATATCTTTATTTTTGGGTTTTATAATAAAATCTCCGCAGGTAGTTTCTAATATGGTTGATTTACCTTTTATAGTATATCTATAGGGTTTATAAATAGATTTTAATACTTCAATACTTTTATTCATTTACCTCAGGTATTATTATTTTATCTCCGAGACTCAAATTACTTATATCATTATAATCTCCGATTATATTTTTACTTGTATTATATTTTATACATATTGATTCAATTGTATCTGTTTCTTTCATCTCATGTATATGATATGTTACATAAGCATCATCTGTGGTATTTATACTATCTAAAATAGTATTTTTTGCTTCATCTGTTATATCTCTTTCTTCATCTTTTTCTTTTACTTCATCAGTCACTCTATTACTTTCTATTTCATCTAATATTTTATCAAGTTCTGGTTCTTCTACTCTTTTAAATAATTCTTCTTCCGTTTCTTCTTCTTTAACTTCTTCGGCATTAATACTATATTCAATATTTACTCGTAAAGTATCATTATCTATTACTTCATAAGTAAAATCTTCAACTTCAAAATTAACACTTTCTTCATTAATTTTATTTGTCATATTAACTGAAAATGGTAAAACATATTCAAAATGTTCTTTATTTACACTTACTTCATGAGTTTTATAATCTCCACTTATAGTAAAGTTACCTAATACTTCTTCTGGATTAGCTGTAAAATCATGTTCTAGTGAAATACTTAATATTTCTGCAATATTTGTTTTAAACTTAATATCTTTTGTAAATGGTATAATACAATTCATATCATTTCCTCCCTTTATTAGAAAATATATGAATTAAAAAAATAAATAGAACAAAAAAACTCAACATGTTTAAACCAAATTATAAGTACAATTAAATTAAAAAGCAAAATAGTGGCTAAGTCAACTATTTTGCTTTATGTATTTATTTCTACGATTGTTTCTCCAAGATTCCAATTATTTTTATAAAATTTTCTTACATCTTTATTTTTCTTTAGTACTTTATGAACTTCTTCAGTTAAAATATTAGTACTTTTTCCATGAATTATTATAACTTCATTTATACCACAGAGTTTATTATCATTAATAAATTCATTAACTAATACTTCTACCATACTAGTTATTTCTCCATGAAGGTCTAATCTAGGAGTTTTGTTGGTTATCATTTATTTGTCCTGTCTTTTTAGCATAATAATCTAATACTTCAGATAAATTAGGTATTGATAATCTTGAACCTATTTTAGTTACAGATAAACCTGCCGCTATATTAGCTAGGGTAATTGTCTTTTCCATGTCAAAGTTATTAGCTATACCATATGTAAATGCTCCATGAAATATATCTCCAGCTCCGGTTGTATCAACTGGTTGGACCTTTAATCCTGGCATTATTTTTATTTCATTTCCCACTTGATATAAACATCCTTTTTCTTCTAGAGTTATTACAATACTACCATTTGGATATTTATTTTGTAATTTATTATATATAGCTACTAAAGTAGATGGATTATTATAATCATATTTCATACCTGTTACAGTTTCTGCAAAGCCTTTACTACATACTATATATTTTATATATTTACATAATTCAAGTAATTCTGGTGTTACTCTTCCAGCATCAATAATACTTATAGCATTTGGAAATTTACTTATAGCATTTTGACTTGCGCCATAATCATGTCCATCTGTAAATATAATATCTGGTACAAAATCATAACTTAATTTTTTTAATGCTGGATGTTCTGTTGCAACATTAAATACTGTTCTTGAACCATTATTTTTATTTATTAAGATAAATGATAATGATGTATCTTTTTCATAACTAGTTTCTATATAATCAGTATTAACTTTTATATCTTGAAATTCTTTTTTTATATTAGTTCCAAAATCATCAGAACCAATAGTACTTGCAATAACTGTATCCATACCCCATTTACCTAGTAGGTAGGCCGCATTAGATGCAGGACCACCACCAGCACTATATTTTTCATTATATCTATATTTAGTATTTTCAATTGGATATTCATCTACTGGAACAGTTATATCCCAGCTTGAATGACCTATACATAATATTTTCATAAATCTTTTCCTTTCATTATTTTTTTTAAATATATTGTTAACTTTATATTATAACATCACTAACAACTGTAACATCCAAGAGGAAGATATGAATTTTTACTGATATTAAACTATTGTGTATATAACTTGGCGGCGCGGGGCGGATACCCCCGCCATCCGCGCTAAACAAAATTTATCACACTACCAAAGTTATTGGCGAATCTTTAGTTCCTGATCCCCCAGCATAGAGAACAGAAGACTTTAGATACATGACTGGACGAGAGCCATAGCCAAAGTTCGCGTTGCCGATGTTCACAGTGCCGCTGTTGTGCAAAAAAAACACACTGTAGCTACTCGAAGAATTAGGCGTCATTGTCCAATCATAATGTCCCACATACATCCAATTTATTGTTTTTATTGATGTTCCATTTGCATCGTTACCATGATACTTACTTAGAGTTGTTGTCCATGCACTTGGTAAGGCTGCAAATCCGTAATCTGATAAATACATTAAACCTATTTTTGACGTGCCATTGCTAGGTCCATATGTTTTTGTAGCATTTGTTATTTCTTTCGTATACATTTCACTTGGTGTTACAGAGCTTGTTGTATGTCCACTTACTTTCCATGTTGCATCTTCAATCATATTTGACCACGTTGTTCCTATATTATTTAAATAATTTGTATTCAAATTTATTTTATTTAGTAAACTTGTACTCCATTCATTTGAACCTAAATTGTTTATCGATGTATTATTTTTATAATTCCAGGAATATGTATTTATTGATGTTAAACTTCCTTTATATGTCGAACCTGGAGTACTTGAACTCGCATAATCTCCATTTGTTCCAAGTAGATTACTATTAGCATAATCATATTTTATTAATTTTACTTTATCTTCGAATACTCCGATGATTCGATATAGGTTATCTTCTGGACATGGACTTGTTGTTGACCCAAAACATACAAAGTTATTTACACTTTCACTTGCTCCAGCATATCTATATGAATTATCTCCTGCTCCATTTACTAATGTGCTTGTATGGTGGTAAAGAGTATCATCTTTTCCATCCATTGCAATAATACATGAGCTTAATGTTTGTCCGTTGGAACAAACATCTGCAAGTGTTAATATCTTTTCATTTTTTGTTATATGCACTTTTACTTCCATTGAATTACCAAAATTTGATGATTGATCTATTGATAAATTTAAATAAGTTAATGTTATGTTCCATTCTTGGGTTGTATATGTTGTACTTGAATTTGATGTAATTTCATAGCTATTAGCTATATTAAATAACCCAGTCTTAGTTGTAACATCAAAACCAGATACACCATTAAATGTTCCATAAGTAAGACCATCAATTGAAGTAATTTCATCTCCATTTGGATCAGTTACTGTAAGAATAATTTCTGGTGTTGAACCATCAGAATATGTAAATGTATTTGATTTAATTTGAAAATAAACATAATAGTTAAATGTTGCAGTATTTTTAGTGCTATTGGCTTTTAATAATGCTTTAGCAGTTGTCCTAGTAGTATAATTACTACCATTTTCTTTTAATGTTGTGGGTGATGCATCTAATTTTAAAGCATTCCCTAGTTCAAATTTGAAGTCATCAACTGTATCTGTAGTACCCACGACATTAGTTTGAGATTCATTTATAACTGGTGCTAAAAAAGCATAAGTAACTCTTGCTACTAAAATAAATAATAACCCTATGATTAATACACTTAGTACACTTAGAACTTTATTACTTTTAATTGTTTTTATAAATTTCTTCATAAGTCAATCACCCTACTATTAATAATATACCATAAAAAAAAAGAAAAGAAAATATTAAATCAATAATTTCTTCTAATAAACATTAAATTTTTTTAATAATACTTTTCTTTTTTGTATAATATAATAAAGCTATGCCACCAACAAGTAATACCGAAATTGCCACAATAGAAATGCTAACCCCTGTTCTTGGATTTTCAATATTATCTTCTGTATTTTTATTATCATCAATTATTGTGTCATCCTTTTTATTATCGTCGATTATTACATCATCTTTTTTGTCATCATCAATTTCGTTTCCTTTTTTTAACTCACTTAAAGCAGGCCTTAAAAGCACATAATTTTTACCTACTAAATCTCTTAAGAATACATTTAAATCTTCATCTTCATAAGTTTCAATAACATCTTGATTTTTTCTTATTAATAATGAATCATTTATATAAATATATGACTTTTGTACATCACCACTTTTAAGAATGATTATATCTCCTACTTCAAGGATGTTTTTATTAATTGTCTTTGCACGGTTAGCATAATTTACCATTACTTCTTTTGTATTTACTATTTGAGCAGTCATATCATCTTGTCGATTTCTCCATGAAAGCCAAGCATTTACTTTTTGCTTAGAAGCATCACTATTTGATGCCACTTCTAGCCCATAATAGTTACCAAAAATCATGTTTGAGGCTTTAGAATCTTTTATTTTAGTATTTTTTACTAATAATGAATTATCTTCTTTATATTCAATGATATCAGCAATATCAATATTATTTAAATTGATATCATACCCAATTTGTTTATAAATATTATTTATATAATCTAAATCACTTAAATTTGTATTACTTTTGTAAACTTCATATAACTTTGCTTTATCCTCACTTAATAAAGATTTTCCTACATAATGATAAATGTTTGTGTTAGTTATATTTTCTACTTTACCAGTAGAATGAATAATTTTTCCATTTAAAGTTTTATCATCAGGTACCATAACTTTATATTTTATAGTATATTTTTCACCTGCTTTTATTTTTTTATTTTCCAAGATAATTCATTATTATTATAATTATTTAAATTATCTAGAACACTCACTACTGAATCAGGATACTCATATATCACTAAATCTTCATAATCTTGGTTACTATTATTTTGAATGGAAATTGTATATGTTATTGTATCCCCTAAAAAAACATTCATACTTCCTATTTTATTTCCATCTTTATTAGTTACTAATGAACTTTTTGTGATATTCATCTTAGGATATTTTAATCTTGTAATTGAGGCTGTACTCATTCCTAAGTTTAATTCATTACCACCAGTTGATAAATACTTATTATCATCTGTAATATATCTTACAATAGCAAGTTGCTTAAATAGTAATGCATTGTTTTCTGAATTTATATAATGTTCTTTAAAAAATTTGTAGAGATCATGTTTTCTAATTGAACCATTTTTTTCATAAGAATCAACATAATTATTTATATCATAAACCTTACCATTATTTTCAATAATTGTGACTTTTTGATTAGTTTTGTCAACATCTACAACCATTATAGTATGTCCCATATCTATAAATTCATAATTTACTATGATTACATCACCAGGTTCAAGAAAATTAGACCAATCTTTAATAACTTGTTCCACATTAGTGAATTTATTTTTTACTTCTGTATATGAATCATAATATTTTAATATATATTTTCCATCAGCTTCATTATCTATTTTTTCAGAATAATGATTATTAGTGGCCTTATAATATTTCTTAGCATATTCAATAAAATTATTTGATAAATATGGTATCGAAATCAAATTAAATGAATTATAATAAATTTGATCTATAAATGAACTACATACAGCATATACATTATTGTTATTTGTTGCTTCTTCTGGAGAACTAAATTTGTTTTCTCTATACATATCATATTGATAGTAACTTCCTTTTTTAAAGTATGCTTCTGCAGTTTCAACAACTGCATTTCTTTTATCACTAATGGTATAATTTTCAGCTTTAACATTAACTCCTAATAGTAAATAACAAATAACTCCTATTATAAAATAATTCATATTTTTTGACATACAAATTTACCTCACAATCAATTTATTTTCAATATTAGTATTAATCAAAAATTGTTTAATATAACTAATTACATTGATTATCCCTACTATCTAAATATAGTATATAACAAATAAAAGAAAATAGCAAATAATTTATCATTTTTAATTTTTTTTAATGCTTTTTTGTCAACTAGTTAACATCACTTTTCTTAATAATATATATTTTTTTGTTTTTATAAAAAGCATAGAATATATCTTTAATAGTTAAATTCTTATTTTGCAATTGTTCTATTACCCATTCTGGAGTTTTTCTTATATGTTTTACTACCTTAGTTTGGAGTTCTCCATCTAATATCAAAGCTTGAGGAAAGGCACTTTTGGTTTTAAAGAAATTGTATTTGAAAATTGATAATTGACCGTTGGGTTCTATAAATGCATATTCTACCATACTTAAATCTCTGATTTCTTTTTGTCTTAAAGAGATAAGTAAATCATCTAAGGAATATCTTTGCTTAATCATTTCTTTATAGTTTATTTTACCATTTGCAATAATAAGTGATGGTTTACCATCAAATACAGTTCTAAATCTTCTTGACTTAATAGAGATGAAAGCAAATAATACTTCTAATATAACTAAACATGTAATGGGTATTACTGTATAAGCAATTGGTTGTTTAAATTCTTCGATACTTATTGCTACTAGTTCTGCAATTAAGATAGATACAATTAAATCTATTACTCCGAGTTGTCCTATTTCTCTTTTACCCATTATTCGATATGCAATTAGTACAAAAAAATAAAAGAATATAGTTCTAAATAATACTGTAAATATTTGCATAATATCACCACTTATATTATGGGAATAATATAAATATTTTAAACATAGTATTTATTAGGTGATTTATTATGAAATATTTAATGAAATATTTAGGATACTATGTTATATCTTTAATATTATTAATATTTATATGTAGTTTACTTAATTTAGTTGGTGTTAATTCTACGATTACAAATTTGATATTATTTATATTTAATGCAACATTATTTTTTGTCTTTGGCTTAAAAAGTGGGAAGAATGCAAATAACAAAGGATTTTTGGAAGGACTTAAAGTTGGAGGTTTATTCTTACTTATTTTAATAATAATTAGCTTATTTACTAATAAAACTATATTTAGTTTAAGTACATTTATTTATTATTTAGTGTTAATGCTTGCTAGTATTGCGGGTGGTGCAATTGGCATAAATAAAAAAGATTCTCAAAAATAATTGAGAATTTCTTTTAGGTTATGTCTATGAATACATATTCATTGTTTGAATATTTAACATATGAATTTTCATTATAATATTCTTTAGTAACACTATTTACTTGTTTATCTAAATATTTTAAATCATATAATTCTTTTAGTGTTACATTATTTTTATCTTTACATTTATGTTCATTAATACATTTTCTGGCTGTTTCAATAATATATTTAGTTTCTACGAGAGTAAGTTTTTCATTGTGAGATCTTACTACTTTATATGTCGTAAAACCACATATTAAACCCACTACTAAAATAAATGTTATACATATGCACCATTTATTAATTTTCTTTTCCATAATAATCTCTTTCAAATTTGTCTCTATATTCTTTTAATGTACCATTTTTAATATTTTCACGAATATTTTTCATTACTTGATGTAAGAAATAAATATTATGAATAGATAATAATCTTGCTCCGAATGTTTCGTTAGCAGTTATTAAATGTCTTATATATGCTTTAGTATAATTTTGACAAGCATAACAATCACAATCATCTACTGGAGTAAAATCTTCTTTATATTTACTATTTTTAATATTAATTTTTCCATGTTTTGTATAGGCATGTCCATGTCTTGCTAATCTAGTTGGGCTTACACAATCAAAAATATCAATACCTCGCATAGAGTTTTCTATTAAATCTATTGGATCTCCGACCCCCATAAGATAACGAAGTTTATTATCTGGTAAGTAAGGTGTTGAATATTCAACCATTTTATACATTGTTGGTTTATCTTCTCCGACTGATGTACCTCCAACAGAATAACCATCAAAGTCCATTTTAACAAGTTCTTCGGCACAATGCTTTCTTATATCTGGATATTCTCCCCCTTGAACAATACCAAATAATAATTGGTTATTATCGGATTTTACTGATTTACCTCTTTTAGCCCATCTAAGTGTTCTTTCAACACTTTTTTCCATATATTCATGAGTACTTGGCCATTTAACACATTCATCAAAACTCATCATAATATCACTACCTAGTTTTGTTTGAATTTCAATTGATTTTTCTGGAGTTAAAAATAAGTTATCACCATTTAAATGATTTTTAAACTTAACCCCTTCTTCGGTAATATCTTTTGGTTTGGCTAAAGAAAAAACTTGATATCCCCCGGAATCTGTTAGAATTGGTCCATCATAATTCATAAACTTATGAAGTTTACCAGCTTTTTCTACGATGTCTTCGCCAGGTCTAAGCCATAAATGATAGGTATTAGCAAGAATTATACCAGAACCAATGCTTTTTAATTCTTCAGGTGATAATGTCTTTACTGTGGCATTTGTTCCAACAGGCATAAACATCGGAGTTTCGTAAGTCTTACCATTATAGGTAATTTCTCCGAGTCTTGCCATAGTTTTATCATCTTTATATTTTAAATTAAATTGTAATTTCATAATTTTCCTTCCTCGCTACATATATTTTATCAGAAAAAATCATAAAATAAAATACAAATATAGACAAAAAATATAATTTATCGTAAAATGATAATAAGGTGATAATATATGGCTAAGAATGATGCTTTAATGTTTATTATTTTTCTTTCAATCGCAGGGATTTCTTTTTATAAATGGATTTTAATTCATGTTAAAATGAAGAATATGGAATTAATTAAATGTAAATGTACTGATATTATAACAAGAACTACGTATAATAAAAATATCTATGAATATTATTATGTATATAAATATAAAGATGAAGAATATAAAACAAGTGATAGATTGAAATACAGATTTTTCTTATGGAATCCTAGAATTAAAGATGAACTTGATATGCATGTTTATCCTAAGAATCCAAATATTACTACATCTTTACTATGATGTATGTTTGATGGTGTATTTGAAACTATAAATTATATTTTATAATAATGTGCATAGCTATTATAATTCCATTTATTATATATCTCATTAAATAACCAAAATCTTGGTTATTTTCTTTTGGTTTACTCCATAATAATATTAGGTGATTCTATGGAAAGAATAGATAAATTAATGTATCATGCTATATTATTATTTGTAATTGGGGGATTGTTTGGTTACTTCTTTGAAACTTTACAGCAATTATTTAAAACAGGTAAAATAATAAACAGACAAGGATTATGGTTTAGTGTATTTAAACCAATTTATGGAATTGGACTTATTTTACTTACTATTTTATTATTTAAATTAAAAGATAAAAATATCTTTATAATATTTATTGCTGGAGTTTTAATTGGAGCAGCATTTGAATATATTGCCTCGCTTTTTCAAGAATATGTATTTCATACTAAATCGTGGGATTATAGTAAAATGAATGCTAATTTAGATGGCAGAATAAATCTTTTATATTCTTTTGTCTGGGGTATTCTTTCCCTAGTCTGGGTTAAATTAGGAATTCCCTTATATAATAAATTATTTAATTTTGTTTATGGCAATATATATTTCAAAACTTTTTGTATAATTATTTTGGCATTCTTAGTATTTGATATTACATTTACTTGTATAGTTACGAAAAGATATTCAGATAGAAAAAGAGGGATTGATGCAACATCAAATTTAGATAAATATTTGGATAAATACTATAAAAATAGTGTTTTTGAGAAAAAATTTCCTAATATGAAGATAAAAACATAAGTAATATTTGACAAACATAAAATATATTGTTAAAATTAATAGGTAAACGAAAAAGGAGTGAGAAAAATGGCTACAAAAGTAACTACTAAAAAACCTTTAACTGGTAATAGAAGATCACATGCTTTAAATGCAACTAAAATGAAACAAAAACCAAATTTACAAAAAAAGACAATTAATGGAGAACAAGTAATTATTAGTGCTAGAGAAGCAAGAACTTTAAATAAAAAAGCTGCATAATTTATTAAATTGTGCAGTTTTTTTGTATAATTATATTTATATTACATATACTATTATTAGCAAGGATGATGTAAGTTCTTGCTAGTATAAATAAAGACGGGATTATTTTTCTCCCGTCATTTTTATTTTAAATTTTCTTCCATTAATGATTTAACTGTATTATATAAAAGTTCGTTGGCACTTTCCATATCCATATCAGTTACTTTAAATGGTTTACCATATCTAATAACTAAATTTTTGCTATGAAAAACATAATCACCAGTTATGCCAAATGGAACAAGATAAGCATCTGTCTTTTTAGCCATAGAAACTGAACCAAACTTGAATGGAAGTAAAAATTCTTTTGTTTTATTTCTAGTTCCTTCTGGAAATAATCCAATTGCTCCGCCCTCTTTTAATGTTTTTATTGCTTCATCTTTAGCTTTACCATCGTGATTTTGTCTATCTACGCTTATACAACCAACTGCTGAAAAAAACCATTTGGTTTTTTTATTATCAAAATATTCTTTTTTTGCCATATATCTTATATATCTTTTCGTAGATATAATTGATAAACATTGATCATATAAATGTTTATGATTTCCAACAATTAATATAGCACCAGATTTAGGAATATTTTCTTTTCCTATAATCGTGGGCTTATAATACCATTTGAAAAATGGTCCAAGAATAAATCTTCCTAATCTATATAAAAATGGAGTTTTACTCATCACAATCACCTCGTGTATCTTTTTGTAAAGATTTAAAATCTACTTTACCTAACTTTGTTTTAGGTAATCTTTTTCTAAATACAAATTCTCCGGGAATCATATATTTAGCTAACTTTTTTTTGCAGTATGCTTTAATATCGTCTTTTATAAACATTGCAACATAGCCTTCTTTTAAAACTATAAATGCTTTTGGTATTTCTTGCTTATATGGATGAGGCACTCCCACTACGGTGCATTGAAGTACTGCTGGATGAGATTCAATTACTTCTTCAATATGTGATGGATAAACATTATAACCACTACATATTATCATTCTTTTAAGACGACCTTTGTAAAATACAAACCCATCACTATCCATATAGCCTAAATCTCCGGTATGTAACCAAACATGTCCATCTTTGTGTACTTGAAGGGCTGTATTGGTTTCAGATTCATTATTTAAATATCCTTGCATGAATGCTTTAGAATGAACACAAATTTCACCGACTTCACCATATGGTAATGTAATACGACTGGCAGGATCAATTATCTTAATTTGATTTCCCGGCAACGGAATTCCCACTGAACCTGATTTATTTATATCATCACATGCAAGACATACTGCTGCTAGAGCTTCTGATAATCCATATCCTTGCGTAATTCTTCCTGGCGAATTATGTTCTTTTAAGTACTTATTCATTCGATCTTCTAATGACTTTGGTAAAATATCTCCCCCAGAAACAATATATTTTAAATTGGACAAATCTAAATTTTTGATATTGTTATTACTCATTAATGCTTCATATAAAGTGGGAACCCCTAAAACACATGATGGTTTCTTTTTGTGAAACATTATATCAAACTTTTTAGAATCAAATTGAGGTATTAAAATTGAATAACAGCCTAAAGCTAAAGGGGTATGCATTAAAACACTTAAACCAAACCCGTGGAAATTAGGCATAATTGCTAAGCAACAGTCTCCGGCATGAAGTTTTTTCATTAAAATATTTTCTTGAAGAGCCCCTAAAATGAAAGCTCTATTTTGAATTACAACATTTTTAGGTGTTCCACTTGTACCTCCACTATGAATTATTACAGCTGGGGTATCTTTACCAAATTTAGGAAATTTTATATGTTCTTCGGTATAAAACTTTTTATAAAACCTTTTCCAACTATAAAACAAATTATTTTTTGGATATTTTTTATATTTACCTATTTGTGTTATATTATAAGCAATTTTAGTAAAAAATGGCATATAATCAGAGGCACTAGCAAATATTACCGCTTCAACTTTAGAGTTATCAATAATATTTTCTATTTTACTATAAAATGTATTTAACATTACCAAATACTTACTTTTTGTTGAATTTAAACTAAATAAAATTTCTTCTTCACTTGATAATGGATGGACCATATTAGCGATGGCACCAATTTTATTTAATGCATATAAGACTACTAAAACATTTGGTATATTTGGTAGACTTATAGATACTATATCCCCATGTCTAACTCCAGATTTACTAAAGACTTTTGCCCATGCATTTATTTCATTTAAAAAATCTTTATATAAGCATTTTTTACCCATATATTCATAGGCAATATATTCTGGATAAAGATGTGCACTTTTTTTTACTTGATCATACATGCTTATATCAGGAATCTTTATATTCAATTCTTCTTTTGTATAATATTTTGCCCAAGGTTCAGGTATGGGTTTTCTTCTTCTTAAAAAAGAAAATATATTCATTATTCTTTACCTCTTTCCTTTTTAATTATATTCATTAGCCTTTCAGTTTCTTCCTTAATATCACCATTACATTTTATTGGTTCTAAAAATTTAATTGTTAGACTTTTTGAAAATAATTTGTATTTACCTGTTATTACAAATGGCACTATTGGACTATTTGTATCTATAGCCATTTTAACTGCCCCTTTTTTGAATCTTAACATGTGTCCTTCTTTTTCAGTAGTTCCTTCAGGAAATATACCAATTAATTTTTCTTTTTTTAAATATCTTTCGGCAGTTATTAAAGCATTACCATCCCTGGATTTTCTATCAACGGGAATAAGCCCAAGGTGACCAAAAATAATTCTCTTCGGCCATTTCCATAATTCTTTTTTAGCTAAAAAATGCACATTTCTTTTGGTTGAACTTATTAAAAGTGGGGCATCAAATATACTGGTGTGATTTCCAGCTAAAATAACTCTACCTTTTTTAGGTATGTTTTCAAGGCCAATAAACTTTGGCCTTACAAATATTTTAAATACAAATGTAATTAACGGTCTTAGTATTTTATATAACAAATTATCTTTCATAATATTTCCTCATACAATATTTTAACAAATTTCTTCTAAAAAGTCTCTATTTATAATGTAATTTTTAATTTTTTTAGAAATTATCTTCTTTGACAAAAATAAATTAATATGTTATTATGTATATAGCAAAGAGATTTGCATAAATTAAAAATGGAACATCCAGATTACCGAGATTGGATGCTACCAATTGTATTGATATTGCATCTAAATCAACCCCGTTGATTTAGATGCTTTTTTAAAACCCTATCTGACTATTAAAACCAGAATAAGAAGAATTATTATCAACCACAACCCCAGAATCATTCCATCCTTAGTCATGATATTTGACCTCCTATATAATTAAAGAGGCAGCATCCAATCAACTGAATATTCCATAAAATTTATTCTATCATATTAATTTATAAATAGCAACGATTTTGTACAAATCGAACTTATTAAATAGAATAAATACAACTTGTAATTTTGTTATAAAAGCTATCAGATTATTTCTGATAGCTTTTTGTTATTCACTTTTTAGTTTTGCTAATTTTTCTTCTTCGTCTTTTAAAGTGTTCTTTTCTTTTTCTACAAGTTCCTTCGGAGCTTTATTTAAATAGTTTTCATTACTTAAAAGATTTTTTCTTCTAGCAATTGATGCTTCTAAGTCACTAATTTGCTTATTTTTTAACATTATATCTTCTTCAGTGATTTCTTTTTCATAATATAAATCAATATTGTAGTTTTTATAGATACAAGTATATTTTGTGCCTTTTATATTAGCATGTTCATCTGGATTAATACGAAGTAATTTAAATATTAAACTATAATCGTCATTACTATTTATTTTTATACCAAATTCTTTACCAATTTTATTTTCTAGTTTTACATTTCTAAATACTTTTATAAATTCAATAATATTATCAAATTCTTCACATTCTTTTGTAAAGATTTCATCTTTATTATATTCTGGATATTTAGATAATATAATATTTTCTTCATGAATTGGTAAACTATTATAAAGTTCATCTGTTACATATGGCATAAATGGGTGTAACATTTTTAAAATACTTGATAATACTTTATACAATACTGATTTTGTAGTATTACTTTCAATACTAAATTTAGCAAATTCAATATAGTTATCGCAGAAGTCATTCCATATGAAACTATATATTTGGCTACCTACATTATTAAATTCATAATGTTCCATATTCTTTGTTACACTTTTAATAGTATTATTCAATTTAGTTAATATCCATTTATCTTCTTCTTTTAAATTGCTAAATTCTAATTCTGTTAAACCTTCGATATTCATTAAAACGAATCTTGATGCATTCCATAATTTATTAATGAAGTTCCATGTTGATTTTACTTTTTCTTCATCATATCTAAGGTCAGTTCCTGCGGCTGCACTTGTTGTTAAGAAGAATCTTAATGCATCTGCTCCATATGTATCTATAACATCCATTGGATCCACACCATTACCTAAGGATTTACTCATTTTTCTTCCTTCTTTATCTCTGATAAGTCCGTGAATTAAGCAATCTTTAAATGGTCGTTTTTCAGTAAAATGAAGACCTTGGAATGTCATACGATTTACCCAGAAAGGAATAATGTCATAACCAGTTACTAAAACATTATTTGGATAGAACTTCTTAAAGTCTTCAGTTTCATCTGGCCAGCCTAGTGTTGAAAATGGCCATAAAGCACTTGAAAACCATGTATCTAAAACATCAGTATCTTGCTTCCATCCTTCACCAACGGGTGCAGTTTCTCCAACATATACTTCATCACCTTTATACCAAGCAGGAATTCTGTGTCCCCACCAAAGTTGACGAGAAATACACCAGTCATAAGTAATTTCCATCCAGTGATTCATAATTTTTTCGTATCTTGTTGGTACAAAATTTACTTTCGTATCTTTATTTTTTTGATTTTCTAATACTCTATCTGCTAAAGGACGCATTTTAACAAACCATTGTTTTGAAAGATATGGTTCAACCATTGCCCCACTTCTTTCACTATGTCCAACATTATGAGTTATTTCTTCAATACTAATTAATAAATCTTCATCTTTTAATTTTTCAATTAATCTTTCACGAGCTGTGAATCTGTCTAGTCCATTGAATTCTAAAGCATTTTCGTTCATTGTTCCATCGGGATTGATACATACAATTCTCTCTAAGTTATGACGATTTCCAACTTCAAAGTCGTTTGGATCATGAGCTGGAGTGATTTTTACAATACCTGTTCCAAATTCAGGATCAGCGTGTTCATCGCCGATAATTGGAATTAGTTTATTAACTAAAGGTAAGATAACATTTTTGCCAATTAAATCTTTGTAACGTTCATCATTTGGGTTAACTGCAACAGCTGTATCTCCGAATAATGTTTCAGGTCTAGTTGTTGCTACCTCTAAAAATTCATTAGTTCCTTCAATAAAATATTTAATATGATAAAATGCACCTTTTACTTCTTTATAAATAACTTCTTCGTTAGATAATGCTGTCATAGCTTGTGGGTCCCAATTTATAATTCTTTCTCCACGATAAATTAAACCTTCATCATATAAAGTTTTAAATACATGATTAACTGCTCTATTTAGTCCTTCATCTAAAGTAAAACGTTCTTTAGAATAACATAATGCAAGACCTAGTTTTGCCCATTGTTCATGAATATTTTGGGCATACTCATTTTTCCAATCCCAGGCATATTTAAGCCATTCTTCACGAGTTATTCCACGAGGATTAATTCCCATGTCCCTTAGTTTAGCATCAACTTTTGCTTGAGTTGCTATACCAGCATGATCCATTCCTGGAACCCATATAGCATTATAGCTTTGCATTTTTTTAAAACGAATTATTATATCTTGAAGTGTTGTATCCCAAGCATGACCTAAATGTAATTTTCCCGTTACATTTGGAGGAGGAATAACTATTGCATATGGAGGTAATCCTTCTTTTTCTTCAAAATATCCATGACTTACCCAATCCTTATACTTTCCTTCTTCAACTTTTAAATGATCATATTTTTTTTCTAACATATAAATCCTTCTTTCTAAAATAAAAAAGATGATACCAAGGAGTGCTTAAGCACGGTACCATCCTTTATTTAACTTAATTGATTTTATAGCATCTCTGCATTATTTCTCCTTAAGCAACCTTCATGCAACTTCATTATTAGCTTTCACCAAATGCTAACTCTCTTTAAAATCTGTTTGCATTACTCCTCAAAAATCATCGAAATACACGTTTATTTTAACAAATTATTTACTATAATTCAAGTGTTTCTTGTAAGTTTCCATCAATCATTATATCAATTTTATTATTATTTTGATAAAAATATATACTATTATAATTTGGAAGCTCCATAATTTTAATTACTGGATTTAAACAATTTTCATATATAAATAATTGGTTATTATTTAATACAAATATATATTTACCTACTCCGTAGACATTTGTTTTTGGTAAATTTTCTAAATATTCTATATTATTTCTATCATATACATGGTAAGTATCATTTGCATATGTAATATAATAATTATCATTAAAGTCTACGATTTCATCTATAATTTGGGCAACATCTACTTCTTTATTTGCACTGATTATTGACCACATATTATCTTTTTTTACTATAAATTTTGATGTATCTAATTTATTATCTATAATGTGTGCTGGAAGTGATATATACTCATATTCATTGGGAATAGGACTACTTGATAAATCAAAGAATATTACTCCCATTCCATTACTTTTTTCTGTTATTGCAAATTTTGATGTTGCATCAATATTATAATTTTTAATACTTTTATAAGCATCTATCTTCTTACTATTTACTAAATTATAAAGTATGATGTTATCGTTTTCTTTAAATAAACCATAATATTCATTTATTACACTAGCAAGTTCGTTATTTTCACTTTTATAATAATTGGTGTGATAATTTATATCATCTATACTAGAACTTGCTAATGTACATGAACTACATTCATATGTAGATAATAATTTATCATTATAGTAAAAGTATAATTTATTATTATATTTAAACTCTTTATTAGGATTATCATCTTTTACATCTGGTTTAGTTGCCGAAAAACTTTTGATTGTGCCAAAGACCCCGATTGGTAAGAATATTACTAGTAACACTATTATAGTTATTAATGTCTTTTTATCCTTCATAATAATCCCCTAGCCTACGAAGACCTTTATTGTACTTCCTACATCATTTGGGTTAGTAATTATTAACAAATCATTCTTTACTTCATAATTTAAATCTTTTTCAATATCACTAATAGTTACTTCTTCACTTATTAAATCCTTTTTATTTTCGTATTTAAATACATGTAGGATGTTACCACTATCAATACTTAAATAAAAATTATTTTCCATAAATATATATTTAAATTCATCACTAACTATTTTGCCATTTAAATCATATATTAAATATTTATTATTATTCTTTACTTTTAAATGGTTATATTTATATTCTACAATTTCATATTTAGTACTTACTTTACTTGCTATTTCATTACCTTTTTTATTATATAAATGGTATGTTTCATCACTTCTTTTTACTAAGTAATTATCTTGAAGTAATTTAAACGATACATTAATTAGTTTTGCATCATCTTGATCTTTAAATGGAATTATACCAGTTACTTTACTAGTTTGAATATTTATTAAGCCATAAGAATCACTTGTATTTTTAGCTGCGACTTGTGTTCCACCAGTTGTAATAAAATTAACTGTATTTTCAGTATCATGGAATCCTGCATCTACACTTTTATATGTAGCAAGCTTCTTATTATTTTTTAAATCCCATAAAATTATGTTATCATTGGCATTTGGGCTTTTTGTATCACTAATAAAGACATAGGTATTATTATAAATTGGTAAATATCCATTTTTAACTTCTTTATCTGGTGTAAAAATATTACTTTCTTTAGCTATAAAACAATTTTGTAATTCTTTTGTTGATTCATCAATATCGTTAGCATATTCACATTTGTATGAACCAATTAAATTACTTTTTTCTTCATCACTATAAAAATATAACTTGCCTCCGAAATAACTTATATAAGGGATGTTCTTGCTTACAATTCCATCACTTAAGTTAATCTTAGTATAGTCTTCTCCATATTCTATGCGCATTGTATTATTGCTTACCACTACATTAAATGCTTCTTCTTTTCCTACTTGACGAAGATTATCATTAAATATTAATTTTGTGTTATATGAGTCAGACGTTATTCTTATCCCTTCGATATTCATTCTGTTACCATTTACATCATAAACAAACAATTTCTTACCTGCTGCGGTAATAATATAATTATTTGCAAATCGGATATAATCGTATTTATCATTTACTACCACTTTACCTGAATAATCGTATACATAGTATTCACTACCTACTTTTACACTTATATTCTTATCATCAAAAGACATTATATTACCGGGTACAGTTTTACTTACTTCTTTATCTTCAAAATCAATTAATTTATAATTTCCATTTGAAGCTACCACCAAATAGTTTGTATCTTCAATATATCCCATGTAATCATATGTAGTCTTAATTGCATCTTCTAAAGAATTATCCAAAGAAATTAATTTATAATCATTATCTTTTTTTACTATTACATAATTATCTTTTACTTCTTTTACTAATGAGTATTCTTCTAACTTTTTATTACTACTCATATCATATAATATTACATTTCCTTTTTCTTTGGTTTCATCATCATAAATAAAGACATATTTATCTTTTATAATATCTGTTCTAATATTTATTGGAAGACCACTTTCATATACTTTTTTATTGACATCAAAGTTATCTTCATTACTAAAATATGCTACGAAACATAAATTTTCATTTTTGTTTGTACAATCATAACTACCAATTTCTTTTTTATCTTTATCTATAAATATTAATTTTCCATCTTCGTATTTATAATTGTCTTTTTCTATTACTACGACTGGATCATTATTTTCATTCTTATTATTATCTTTTTTTAGTACTAAAAAATAAATTAATACTATAGCAATTATTAATACAAGTATTATAGATACAATAATTATAATTTTTGTCTTCTTACTTAATGTACTCCATTTACTTGGCTTTTTGCTTTTCTTTTCATCTTTCTTTGGAGTTACTTTTTCCATATCATATTGAGTATTAGTTATTTCTTCATTTTCATCAATTTCTACGATTTCATTTGCAGGTTTATTATTTTCTGTTTCTTCTATTTCCTTTAATATTTCTTCTTCCATGTTTACCTCCGTAATATAATTAGATTATACCACATATTAAAAGAGTCTTACAAGACCCTATTGATTTTTAAAGTTTTGATACCATTCATTTAACTTATCTTTAGTTTCATTAAATACTTTACTACCAGCACCAGTTACAAAGTTTAAGGCTTCTTTACTATATTTTGCTAGCTCATCTTTTGCATCTATTATTGCTTGATAATTTTCATCTCCAAGTGCATTTTTAGCAAAATCATTTATGTTTTTAGCCCCATTTTTAATTATTTCACTAGCTTTTTGGTATGCTTTACTTGTACTGTTTGATATTGTTTCTTTATAACCTGGACATTTTTCTTCTAACTTTACATCTATTTTACTAGCAATTTCTAATACTTTTTCTTTTCCTTTTTCAGTTAATTCATCAAATGTTACGCCTTTAATTGTGCCATCATAAAATAAAAAGTCAACGATACTAATAAATGTTGAAGAAGCTTTATCTTTAAAATTTTCATCTCGTGTACTTTTTTCAATATTTTTTAAAGTATTATTTAATTCATCAATAACAATATTATCTTTTTCGTTATAATTATTATTTTTAATTGTGTCTTTATTATTTGAAACATCTTTATTTTCATTATCATTTGGTTTACTATCGATCTTTATTTCTTCTTTATTATCTTCTTTTTCTTTTATTTCTTCCTTTACTTCTTCTTTTATTTTTACTCTTTCGTTTTTCTTATTTGCATAAGTAATTCCTATTAAGCATCCGATTAATAATAAAGAAATTCCAGAAACAATACTTATTATTATAATTTTTTTATTCATTTAATTCACTTCCCTAGAAATATTATAACAAAAAAATTAAAAAAGGTAAAAGCTATCCTTTACCTATATCTTAAATAAGAACATTAACAAATTGTTAAATTTATCTAATTGAAAAAATACTATAAATAATGCTCCGGCTAGAAAAGGCCCATAAGGAAATTCATGGCTTTTCATAACTTTAACACTTGCAACAGCATATGGTAATGCTAAGAATGTTGATAATACTAAGGCTACAACACCAAGTTTGAAATTGAGAATCAATCCAATGAGAAAAGAAAATTTAATATCTCCACCCCCGAGAGAATCTTTTTTTAAAATTACTGTTCCAATTTTTTCTATTAAAAGCATTAATGTAAACATTCCTAAACCAGAGGCAACACTAATTATAACTTCATGAATATCAAAATAAATTAGTTTTAAAACAATTACTAGAATAGATGCCACAACAAGGGGTGAATCTAAAATAACCATATATTTAAAATCACTTATAAATATAATAATCATTAATGATATAACTATTAGGGATATGTAAAAATTATAGCCAATTGGATAATAAAAAGATGCAAATAAGAATAATAAACCTGTTATAAGTTCCACTAAAAAGTGATCTATACTTATTTTTTCACCACACGATGAACATCTTCCTCTTTGAAATATATATGAGAAAATTGGTATTAAATTATACCATTTTAATGTTTTTTGGCAAGAATCACATTTACTTCTTGATTTAATTACATCCTCATTCTTAGGTAATCTCGTTCCCACTACTAGATAAAAGGAACCTAATATAGTTCCTAATATAAACCAAAATACATTCATTTTAATCCCCCTAACTATTTTGAATTTGTGAATACATACCAAACATTGGCATTATTACAGCAACAATGATTCCTCCAACTACTATAGCTAGGAATGCAACCATTACTGGTTCTATAAAAGCCTTTAAGCTATTAATTGTGCTTTTATGTAATCCTTGATAATACTCACTTACTTTTTGCATCATTTCTGCTAGTTCACCGGTTGATTCTCCAGTTACGATCATATAATATGCCACATCAGGTATTGCCCAATGATCTTTAAATGCTTCACTAATCTTTTCACCTTTAACAATATTTTGAACAGTCTTATAAAGAATTGCTTTATAAATTTCATTGTTAGTTATTTTACTTAATATATCCATACTTTCCGTAATAAAGACATTATTTTTTAATAATGATGCAAATGTTTTAGAAAATATTGTTAATTCATTATATATGATTACATCTTTTACAACTGGAATATGCATTAATAATATTTGAATACTTGTTCTAAATGCTTTTACCTTTTTATAAAGAAATGTAATAAGTAATATAATTAATCCTAAAACTATTATTACTACATACCAATAATTTTGTATAAATGCACTTATATTTATTACTACTTTAGTAATTCCTGTTACTTCTGCACCTTGTTGATTATATATTTCTATAAATTGAGGTACTACATATAACATTATAAATACTATAACTGCTAAAGAAAATACTGATACTATTGCAGGATATGTCATAGCACTTTTCATTTGTTTTTTTGTATCATCTATTTCAGTGTAATATGCTGCCATATCATCTAATGTTTCAATTAATGTTCCACTTGCTTCAGCAGCTTTTATCATGTTTATTAATAAAGCTGGAAACATATTTCCTTGTTTTTCTAGTGCCGCAGAAAAATTTTCTCCCAATGTTAATTCATATGATATAGCTTTAAATGCTGTCGTTCTTGCTTTATTACCTTTCATTTGGGAAGTAAGTATTTTAACCGCTTCATTTAATGTTAAACCCGCTTTTAAATATGTCGATAATTGAGTTAACCAAAATATTAAATCTTTGGTTTTCATTTTCTTTCCTAAAAAGGAAGAATCTTTATATACAAAATCAATAAACGGTGAGGTTTTTATAACGTATACATCATAACCTTCATTTAATAAATAGGCATTAATATCTAGCTTACTTAAACCATTCATGGTTCCTGTTATTATTTTTCCAGTATTATCACGAACTTTATAATAATATACATGTGGTTCTCTACTTCTTGTTGCGCCAGCAGTTTGTAAATCAACTAATAATTCTTTTTTTTCTTCTTCTAATTTTGCTAGTGTTCTAGCACTATATTTATATACTTTTTCTTTTTTTACTTTCTTTTTAGTTCTTTCATATATTTTTTCTTCTTGAGTTATAAAGGCTTGCTTGGTACTTTGATAGGTTCTATCTACTCCATAACTAGCACTATTATATATATCAACCCACAAATCAAAACAAATATATTTTAAACCCATGAAAGCATATTTAAAAATATTTATAATGACTTGGAAAGGACTTTTTAGAATATCTAACATGTTATTTCTTTTGGCACTCTCACTCATATCTAACACCCTCTACTATTATTAAGTATATCAAATTTACTATGTAATTACAATCAATTATTTGATATTTTTACATATAATTATATAGGTGATTGTATATGTTTGGTACAAATGTTGTAAAAAGCTCACTAAGTTTATCAAAGATTTTATCAAGTATTTCTAAGGGACTAGGAATTGTCAATCAAGCTATTCCCATTTATAAAGAGGTTAAACCAATGATATCAAATGCTAAGAAAATAATGAGTATTGCTAAAGAATTTAGTAAAAGTCCAAGTAAAACAATTGATGTTAAACCAAAAAAAGAAACAGAAAATGTTGTAACCACAAGTTCTACTTCTCTTAAAAATAATTCTAATCCTGTTTTCTTTCAATAATACTTAAATATTCTAGATATTTTTTATCATGAGACTTATTATAAAGTTTTTTATACTTGTCTTTTAAATAATTTATATATTCTATATTGTTACTTAACCCTACAAGTAAGTTATATTCATCTAGATTATCATAACCTTTTTCATATTTGATAAGATCATAATACTTTTCATTTTCATATACTATTTTCTCATCAATTATTTTATATCCAATATTCTGCATATGTTTTCTTAATTCTAAAACATCTTTATGACTAGATATAATTAATTTGTTTGGCAAATTATTATAATCTAGTATTTTTTTTATTGTTTGTGTTCCTACCCCAGAAATTATTGCTATATCAAAAGTTTCATTTATATTTTTAAATCCATCGCTAATTATTAATTTTATTTTATTTTCTAAACCATACTTAACTAAATTTGTTTTTGCATATTCTAAAGCATTTTTTGATATATCACTACCTACGATGCTTTTGGTAATATTATTTTTATATAGATATATTGGCAAGTAAGCATGGTCTGTTCCAATATCTAAAACATAAGCATCCTTATCAACTAAGGATGCTAAAGTTTCTATTCTTTTCATTCTTCTAAGAAGTCTTTTAGTTTTTTAGCACGTGATGGATGTCGTAGTTTTCTTAAAGCTTTAGCTTCAATTTGTCTTATTCTTTCTCTAGTTACATTGAATTTTTTACCAACTTCTTCAAGAGTGTGGCATGTTCCATCAATAAGTCCAAATCTTAACTCTAATACTTCTTGTTCTCTAGCTTGAAGAGACATTAATACTTCTTTGATTTCTTCTTTTAATATTTCATTTTCTGTATATTCTTCTGGAGATAAGCTTGATTCATCTTTTAAGAAATCTCCTAGATGTGAATCATCTTCTTCTCCAATCGGAGTTTCTAATGATACTGGTTCTTGACTAATTTTTAATACTTCTCTTACCTTATCTACTCCAACACCCATTTTCTTGGCAATTTCTTCTTCACTTGGTTCACGATTTAATTCTAGAGTAAGTTGTCTTTGAACTCTACTCATTTTATTGATAGTTTCTACCATATGAACTGGAACACGAATTGTTCTTGCTTGATCTGCTAGGGCTCTTGTTATGGCTTGTCTAATCCACCATGTTGCATATGTTGAAAATTTATAACCTTTGTCATAATCGAATTTTTCAACGGCTTTCATTAACCCAATATTTCCTTCTTGAATTAAATCTAAGAAAAGTAATCCTCTTCCTACATATCTTTTGGCAATTGATACTACTAGACGAAGGTTAGATTCTGCTAAAATTCTTTTAGCTTCTGGATCATCTAGGGCTACTCTTTTGGATATTTCCATTTCTTCTTCTGATGATAAAAGCGATATTCTACCTATTTCTTTTAAATACATTCTTACTGGATCGTTGATATTTACATCTTTTGTTATATCTTCATCACTTAATATTTCTTCTTCGACTGGCTTTTCTTTGATTCTTGCTTCCCCATTTGCAGTATCAACATCAGCTTCTGCTACAACTGCTATATTATTTTCTACTAATTTGTTATATAAATTATCTAGGGCATCATTATCAATATCTAATCCTTTTAATTCTAAAGCTAATTCTTCGTAAGTAATAAATCCTTTTTCTTTTCCTTTTAGAATTAAATTACCTTCTCTTTCTTCTAATGTTTTAATTTGTTCCATTATTCACACTTCCTTTTTAAATCAGTAAACTTTTTAATTAACTCTTCTTTTTTAGTTTGGTCAAGTTCACTAGAAATTAATTCTTTAATTTTTAAAATTTCATCTTTTTTATATATGTCTAATATTACTTTTACACATGATTCAAACTCTTCATCACTTATAGAAGTATTCCCATTTTCACTTAATATTATTTCTAAAAATTTGTATTCTTCCTCTTTGTTCATTAAATATGTTGTAAAATCTGCAATATTAATATTTCCTACATTATTTTTATAATATACTATTTCACTAGCTAGTATTCGTTCATTCCTTTCTTTAAAATAACCTAATGTATTTTTATATAAATTAATGTATTTTTCATCCATTAACATATAATATAATACTTTATGACTTGCTTTTTGATATTTTGACAATTTAATTTCTTCAGCATTATTTTTTACCACTTTTGTTTCTTTGGGCTCTTCTTTTATATTTTTTTTCAAAATATCGACATCAATTGCATAATCTTTGCTTATTTTAGATAAAATTAGCTCTTTTGTCAAGTCATCTTGATTATTTAGGCTACCTATTACTTCTTTTACGTATGTAACAATATCTTCAACATTATTTAAATTCTTATTTTTCTTTAAATATTCTATTTTAAAATCAATGTATTTTATAGCATTATCAATATTGTTTTGCATGGCGTCGATACCAAATTTTTCTAAATATTCATCAGGATCTTTAGCCTCTGATAAGCGAACTACTCGGGTATCAATTCCACTATTTATAAGAGTCTCGCCATTTTTTACGGTGGCATCTTCTCCAGCATTATCATTATCTAGCATTAATATAACAGGAACTTTTAATCGTTTTAAAATATCAATTTGTTCAATAGATAGTGCAACTCCCATTAAAGCTACGACATTTTTAAAACCTTTAGCACTTAACTTTATGGCATCCATGTTACCTTCAACAACAATAACACTTCTTCTTTCTCTAATATAATTTTTAGCATTATGATAATTAAATAATAAACTGCTTTTTTTAAATATTTCTGTTTCTTTGGTATTTAAATATTTGGCTGTATTATCTTCACCATTAAATATTCTTCCTGTAAATCCTACGACTTCTCCTTTTAAGTTTTCAATTGGAATAACTATTCTGTTTATAAATGTATCGTAAATATTTTCATTTACTTTATTAATTAAACCTAATTTATCTAATGTATCTATATTCCAACCTTTTTTAGTTGCTAACTGATAAAATGTATCTTTTGAAGCACCAGAATAACCTAATTTGAATTCTTTTATTATGCTTTCTGTTATTCCTCTTTTTTGAAGATATTCTCTTGCTTTAGTTCCATCAATAGTATTAATATTATTTAAATAATACTTCATAGCATAATCATAAATTTCATAATCTAATTTATTTTTAATATCTGTATTTTGTGGCAAATCTTTAACTTTTAAATCATAACCAATTTTTTTTGCCACTATTTTAATTGCTTCTAGAAAAGAAACATTTTCATATTTCATAACAAATGAAAAAACATTTCCGCCGGTTCGGCATGTGAAACAATTAAATATTTGCTTTTCTGGTGAAATTATTAGACTTGGTGAGTGGTCGTTATGAAATGGACAAAGGCTAACATAATTTTTCCCTTTTTGTGAGACTTGTAGATAACTTGAAATGATATCTACAATATTTGCACGACTTCTAATTTCATTTATTTCTTCATCTTTTATATAAGCCATAACATTCCCCTTTATCCCCTTGTTAAAAATCGTACCTATTATACCACTTTTTCTGACTATATGCAAACAATTTCACGCATTTTTTTAATATTTTTGTCATTTTAAAAGATAGTCTTTGTTTTGACTACCTTCTAAATAATCTTACTTTAAACTTTCTATTTCGAATTCTACGACAATATCTTTATTATTAATTTCTTTAACTATTCTGTACTTGCCATCACTTAAAGTTCCATAGTTCTTTTCCCAATTAAGTTCTTGCTCTAATTTTTTATTTTCTTCTTTTTGGCCTGCTACAACGTCTACTTTATTCTTACTTTTATCCTTTAATGTGTACCATTTTCCCCCTCTTTTTTGATCAATTCGAAATTCTTTATTAAAAGTGTTATTTTTACCAGATAAATCAGTAATAACTATGGTTGCTCCAGTTTTAGTAAGGGTTCCTTCTTTAATTTCCATAGTAATATTTTCAGCTAAATTTATGGGTTCTGCATAATTTGGAATAAAAACAATTGCACATGTAATTGCTAGTACAAAAACTACTAAAGCACTTAAAACAATAATAACTCTTTTTTTCATCAATTCACATCCTTATCTTAAGGATACTATAAATCAACTTTTTTAGCAAGTATTTTTTCATATATAATACTTAATATTGTTGTACTTAAAACCATTCCATAATAAATGTTCAAAAGTTTCATTAATATAAAGCCTATTATACCTATTAATAATCCATAAATAAACATATATTTTTTTACAACTGGACTTTTATTGGGAATACTAGCAACAAATAAAATAGTTAATATAGCATTTCCATTTGTTAAATAACTATAATCTTTAAAAATAATACTTAATATTATAAAACTTAGTAAACCTCCAATTGTAATTAAATATTTGTAATTGTTTGTAAATATTAATATAATGCCTATTAAAATACCTAGCACAATTGATGTTGATCCAATACCACCAATATTTCTTCCCCATAATAAATCCCAAGTACTAAAAGCATAGATATTTGCTTCTTCTGCTGGATTTAAAAAATTATTAAATAATGATAATATCAAAATAATTAAGGCTACATTATAATATTTTCTAAATAATAATGATATGAATATTATTAAGAAATATAAAATTATATTAATATGATAAGGCATA